>Ga0079224_100000305_pt1 | contig 45221 bp, 37 predicted proteins | sample Stecom2015_FD_80414 | JGI IMG/M metagenome (GOLD analysis project Ga0079224, IMG submission 80414) | Agricultural soil microbial communities from Utah to study Nitrogen management - Steer compost 2015 | ecosystem: Environmental > Terrestrial > Soil > Agricultural land | place: USA: Utah... | reverse complement strand
CAGAGCAGTCAAGCCCGCCAGAGCCGATGGTACTGCCGTAACAGGTGGGAGAGTAGGTCGGTGCCTAATTTTACACGGAGGGACGTTCATTCATTTGGACGTCCCTTTTTTGTTTCCCCCCCTCCCGGGCCGATGGTACTGTCCGCCGCGGCGGATGGGAGAGTGATCCGCCGTCTGGCGGATAATCTTATACAAAGCCCCTTACAGGAAACTGAAAGGGGCTTTTTGTTTTATATTCTATTTACCTACCTGAAAAAGGCAGACACATAGGTCTGCCTCTACAGTGGTGCACCAATACCACAGGAATAATCTCAATACGCAATACGCTCTACTCAATACTAATTCTTATCTTTGTACCACAATGGTAACAGCATTAGACAGCGGCATAAAACCATATAATCATTATGGTGCTTATTTGAAAGAAAAATACGATGGACAGAAGGTTTTCAAAGTAATTGTTGATGGAAACTTTACCTGTCCTAATAGAGATGGTAGCAAAGGATATGGCGGTTGTACGTACTGCAATGTGGATTCTTTTACACCGGACACCGCCCGTAAAATCCCGTCTATGCGAGAGCAGGTGGAGAATGGAATAGCCAGAGCTCGTAATTCTTACGGCGCAGAAAAGTTTATTATCTATTTCCAGCCCAATACGAATACGTATGCACCTACACATTTACTAAAAATGATGTATGATGAGGCATTAAGTATAGACCCGGAGAATACTTTGGGGTTATCTGTGGGGACACGGCCAGATTGTTTGGATTTCGAGAAAATAGCACTATTGGAGTCTTATACAGATCGTTTTGATGTGGATTTAGAAATGGGGATGGAATCGATATATAATGAGACTTTAGATCGAATCAATCGCGGTTGTTCGCATGATGAGTTTTTATCCACCATGAGGATGTTGGAGAGCACCAAATTGGAGCTCTGTGTACATACAATTTTTGGTTTTCCTTGGGAAACAGAAGAGATGATGTTACGTTATGCTGAGGAAATCAATAAACATCCACATATTAAATTTGTAAAGCTCCATCACTTACATATTGTTGAGGGTTCAATTATGGGAGTAAAATATAAGCGTGAACCTTTTAAGCTGTTTAGTATAGAAGAGTATACTGACTTTTTAGCTAAGTTTATCCCTTTATTACGCCCAGATATTATTATTCAGCGTATTTTTGGGATTGCGGATAAGGAGCTGCTCATCGCGCCAAACTGGGGCTTCCCAAAATCTAAGATTCAAACACAAATTGATAAAGGGTTAGAGGAAAGAGGTGTAAAGCAGGGTAGTTTATACGGTATATAAAGATGGCGGGTCTTACCCGCCATCTTTATATTATTTAAGAATCCCTTTTAAGTCAGCAGGAGAATAATTAATGGATTTGAGGGTTTTATCATCTCCTTCTCTATAGACCAAAAATAATCCGTCAATTTCTTTATAGTAAGACGCTACGCCTTTTGTTCGGTAGTGTTCTTGTGTAGCTTTTGCTTCTTCTTCCGTTTTACAAGCTTTGCTCATGTTGGAGCGTTGTACTTCTTCGAATAGTTCGTTGAACTTATCCTTTAACCCAAATTCTAGTACGGCACCGGAAAGAACATACTGTATATCACATAATGCATCGGCTATTTCAACAATATCTTTATTGTCTATGGCTTCTTGTAATTCTTTCAGTTCTTCAGCAATGAGTGACACACGAAGGTTACAACGTGTTTCTGAAGGGATAGTTGGTTCGTCTAATATAGGGTGCTGGAATGTTTTGTGGAATTCAGCTACTGAAGTTAAGGTTTTTGGATCTGTCATATTGATAATAATTGTCAGTAGTAAGTATTCAGTAGTAAGTTGTCAGGTGTTATTTATCACTGACAACTTACTACTTTCCACTTATTACTTAATAAAATGCTTTAGTTGAATTAATTCACGTTCTTCTAAATATCTCCATCTTCCACGAGGTAAATCTTTTTTGGTAAGGTTGGCATACACAACACGGTCAAGTTTGATAACCTCATATCCCAAAGATTCAAAAATACGTCTTACAATGCGGTTTTTCCCGGAATGGATCTGAATACCTACTTCGCGTTTGCTAGCTCCTTGTACATAGCTGATATCATCTGGTTTGATGAATCCGTCTTCCAATTCGATACCAAATTGTATCTTGTTAAGGTCTCCCTGCGTCAGATTTTTGCTGAGTTCTACGTTATATATTTTGCTGATGTTATTGCGCGGATGCGATAGTTTATCGGCTAAATTTCCATCGTTGGTTAATAACAAAAGTCCTGTTGTATTTCGATCTAGACGACCTACAGGATAGATACGTTCTTTTGTCGCTTTGGCTACAAGATGCATCACCGTACGACGTTCTTGTGGATCGTCTGTTGTTGTGATATAGTCTTTAGGCTTATTTAATAGGACATAGACCATTTTTTCACGTTTCAAACGCTCTCCATTGTAACGGATTTCATCTTTTGCAGGGTCTACTTTGGTGCCTAGCTCAGTTACGGCTTCTCCATTTACTGAAACTACTCCAGATTGGATAAGTTCATCCGCCTTACGACGGGAACAGATACCTGAGTTGGAGATATAACGATTCAAACGGATTAATCCATCATCTTTTGGCTCTGCTTCAGCGATTTTTTTTCTATTGTTATCTTTGTTAAATGGGCGACGGTCTGATCTGTCAGTAAAACGGGGTCTTTCTGATGAATCCTTTCTGTCGTCATAGCGTTTTTCATCCCTTTTTCCGAAAGGTTTTCCTTCAGAGCGATAGTTGTCTTTATACGGTCTGTCAGAACCGGGCTTCTCTGAACGATTGAATTTTTTATCGTTTCTTTTGTCAAATTTTGCAAAAGCATGATCTGGACGTTTATCAGCGTCCTTGTCAAACTTATTGCTTCCAAATGATTTTCTATCGGATGATTTTCTATCGTTAGCCGACGACGGGCGTTGACTATTGCGACCACTCTTAGATGTGAAGTTTTCGGAGTTACTTCTCTTTCTGGAGTTGTCATCGCGACTGTTCCTTTTATTATTGAATGGCATATTTTTCCAAAATTAAGTTACAAAGATAGGGGTTTTATTTGGTTTTCTAAAATGTTTTTTTGACAGAATGTATTAGTATTAAACCTTTTATAAAGGTGTTGAACCTGGCAAATCACCATCTCTGAGTTTAAGATCTGAAGTTTGTTTTTAACTAAATGTTTGGATAGTAAATAAATACACCTTATATTTGCAGGCTGAAATTTGAACCAAGCTATTTTTGATCAGATTTCAATCTTTTTTCAAGGATTGAGATTGTGTGGATAGATAGCAGTAAGGGAGTGAATGATAAAAAAAAGAGTACTATGTTGTAGTATGCTTTTGTCAGTGTTGATTCTGTCAAAGCTTTATTCCAACACCAAGCCGAAGGCGGAAGAAGATCCGTTGCGTAAGGCGCTTTTAGAACAAGTAGAAAAAAGAAAGGCAACCTTAGCGTTGTCGCCCGAGAAACAAAAGGAAGCTTATTACAGCTCCATCACATTTGCCAACGAAGATGTTCCTCTTCACAGTCCTGCTGTAGAAGCTAAATTTGAGAAGTATTTGGCAAGATTTTCCTACCGCAATCAGCAATCTTATGATTTGCATAAAAAAGCTGAAAAGCATCTTCCAAAGATTGCTGCGATTTTGAAATCTCATGGTATTCCTGAAGATTTTAAGTACATCCCTCTTATTGAGAGCGATATGAATCCTCAAATCACTTCACATAAGGGAGCTGGGGGCTATTGGCAATTTATGCCGGCGACAGCCCGTCTTTATGGGTTGAAGGTTAGTGGCTCTGTGGATGAGCGTAAAGATTTGACCAAGTCTACACATGCGGCAGCGCGATATCTGAAAAGCCTTTATCAGGAATTTGGAGATTGGACATTGGTAGCTGCGGCTTACAATGTTGGAGGCGGAAGTTTGAAAGGAACAATTCGTCGTCAGGGTGTCAAAGACTATTACAAATTACGCCTTAATCAAGAAACCGGTTCTTATGTATACAAACTGGTATCGGTAAAGCAGGTGATTGAAAACCCTTATAAACATGGCTACAAGCGCTATGCGCAACAAGAAGATAGCTATCAGAATATCAGCGAACGCAATCTGCTATAAGGGAAAAGGATTTTTTTAAGAGAAAAAAGGAGCTGATTTTAGCTCCTTTTTTTCGTTTTATAATGAGTCAATGCTTCTAAAACACAGGTTTTTCTAAATAGTGATTACTGTCACAGTTTCTTAAAATATGTATCATTATAATGTCATAAATTATCCCTACTTTTACTCAAGAAATCAATTAATAAGAGTATGCAATTAGAGCAATTTAATTACGACAACAAGATTGTGCGCGATTTTGGTATTGCCACAGTTATTTGGGGTTTAGTCGGTATGTCCATCGGTTTGCTGATAGCGACCCAGTTGGTGTGGCCTGAAATGAACTTCTTAACCCAATACACTACTTTCGGTAGAGTTCGTCCAGTACACACTAATGCTGTTATTTTCGCTTTTGTGGGGAACGCCATCTTTATGGGGGTGTATTATTCGTTACAACGGGTATTGAAAGCCAGAATGTTCAGCGATGTGTTGAGTAAAATCCATTTTTGGGGCTGGCAATTGGTTATTGTAGCATCTGCTATCACCTTGCCTTTGGGGTTGACTACTTCCCATGAATATGCTGAGATGGAATGGCCGATTGATATCGCTATTGCGGTAATCTGGGTCGTATTCGGTATCAATATGTTTGGAACTATTATCAAACGTCGGGAACGCCATATGTATGTAGCGGTATGGTTTTACATTGCCACATTTGTAACAGTTGCTGTCTTGCATATTGTTAACTCGATTCAGTTGCCTGTTGGCTTCTGGAAAAGCTATTATGTATATGCAGGGGTACAGGATGCCTTAGTACAATGGTGGTACGGGCATAATGCGGTGGCATTCTTCTTGACGACACCTTATCTAGGTATGATGTACTATTTCTTGCCTAAAATGGCCAATCGCCCTGTTTATTCTTATAAATTGAGTATCCTGCATTTCTGGTCCTTGATTTTTATCTATATCTGGGCAGGGCCTCACCACCTTCTTTATACTTCGTTGCCATCGTGGGCACAGTCTTTAGGCGTTGTATTCTCGGTGATGTTGATTGCTCCAAGTTGGGGAGGTACGATCAACGGTTTATTGACATTGCGTGGTGCCTGGGATAAAGTACGTACGGAACCGATGTTGAAATTCATGGTGGTAGCGCTGACCTGTTACGGTATGGCTACTTTTGAAGGTCCGATGTTGTCTTTGAAACAAGTAAATGCGATTGCCCATTATACGGACTGGATCGTAGCGCACGTACACGTGGGTGCATTAGGATGGAACGGTTTTATGACTTTTGCTATCCTATATTATTTGATTCCTAAAATCTATAAAACAAAGCTTTATTCGCAGAAATTAGCGAATACACACTTCTGGATCGGTACGTTGGGGATCTTGTTTTATGCTATTCCTATGTATTGGGCAGCTGTAGTTCAAGGTTTGATGTGGAAAGAGTTTACTCCAGAAGGAATTTTGAAATACCCGAACTTCCTGGCAACTACTTTGGAAATTCTTCCGATGCACATGATGCGTGCTGCTGGTGGTGCTTTGTATTTGGCAGGGGTTATCATCATGACCTATAACTTAATCAAAACCGTTCGCACGGGTAAATTAGTTGCTAATGAAGCTGCTGAGGCACCTGCTCTGGAACCTGTCGTGGCACGCGAATCTGCTCCGCACCGTCGTTTAGAGCGTAAACCGGTATTGTTTATGGTCTTGGCGTTGATTGCTATCTTGATCGGTGGTATTGTGGAGATGATTCCAACCTTTACTATCAGCAGCAATATCCCTAAGATTGCATCGGTTCAGCCGTATACTGCGCTGGAACTGCAAGGACGTGATTTATATATCCGAGAAGGGTGTGTGAATTGTCACTCGCAGGCTATCCGTCCTTTCCGTTCAGAAACTGCGCGTTATGGCGAATATAGCAAAGCAGGTGAGTATGTTTATGATATGCCACATTTGTGGGGCTCGAAGCGTACAGGGCCGGATTTGCACCGTATAGGTGGCAAATATCCCAACAAATGGCATTTTGATCACATGCTCGATCCGACGATTACTTCTCCGGGAAGTATCATGCCGGCTTATCCTTGGTTGATTGAACAGACATTGGATAACAGTACTTTGGAAGCTAAGATGAAAGCGATGAAAGTATTGGGTGTTCCTTATTCTGAAGAGGCTATTGCAAATTCGTTGGCAGACGCAACCAAGCAGGCTGAAGAAATCACAAAAGATTTACAGGCGAACCAGGTAGAAGTTGCTTCGGATAGTGAAATCATTGCCATGATTGCTTATTTGCAGCGTTTGGGTAAAGATATTAAAGCAGAAGCTAAGAGTGAATAATAAAACGAAGAGATTATGTTTAAGCAGATAACTAATTTAAATGGTGATGAGATATATCTCATCACCTCCTTATGGATATTCCTTGTATTCTTTGTCCTAGTAGCTTGTATGCTTATCTGGATGAAAAAAGACCATATTGACTATATGAAAGATCTTCCATTTGAAGATGCGGAGAAGGAAACTGAGAAACAATCTGAATAGAAATTGAGATTATGAATATACTATTATTAACAGCAGATACAACAGCGCAAGCGACAAATTGGCTGTCCGGTTCAGGAAATTTATATAGCGATTTGCTTATTGTAGCGCTTATTGTTGTGATGATTGTTCTTTTGTCTACCGCCTTGGTTGTACAGAAAGCAATTAAATCAATTGTTAAATTGACAATGCCAGAGCTTGCAGCTGAGGAAGCTGCTAAAAAATCTAAGAAATTCGACTGGAACGCGCTTTGGAGTAAGATCTTGAGCCTTCGCCCTATCGAGGAGGAGAAAAATATTGAAATCGATCATGAGTATGATGGTATCAAAGAATTAGATAATCCTGTTCCAGGGTGGTTTAATGCACTTTTCTATGGTACTATCGGCTTTGGTATTATCTACCTTTTTATATATCATATTTCGGGTTGGGGATTAAATCAGGATCAGGAATATGTGCTTGAAATGGCACAGGCTGAGAAGGCTAAACAAGAGTATTTGTCACAGGCGGCTAACCTGATTGATGAATCGACTATCGAAATTGATGAGACAGGTATTTTAGCAAATTCTGGTAAATCTATTTTTATTGCCAATTGTGCTGCTTGTCATGGAAATTCCGGTGAAGGTACGATTGGGCCGAACTTGACAGATGACTACTGGTTGCATGGTGGTGATATTAAAGACATCTTTAAAGTCGTAAAATACGGTGTGCCGGATAAGGGTATGGTACCGTGGGAGCAAACACTCTCACCAGGCCAGATTGCTGAGGTGAGTAACTACATCATAACTTTGCGCGGTACAAATCCGGCAAACCCGAAAGCTCCTGAAGGAGAGAAAGTAGTGTATGGCGGAGGAGAGGCAGCAGCGGATGAAACGGACTCCGAAGCAGTGGCAGAAGAGAGCGAAGCAGCGATTTAATTCATAAATTATCATGGGGACAGTAACAGCAAAACATGAAACTAACCAACCTAACACCAAATCGAAAAGAAAATGGATTTATGCCAAAAAACCTGGCGGAAAGTTCTTTCGCGCTCGACAGTGGGTCGGTTATTCGCTGTTACTGTTCTTTTTTATAGCTCCGTTTATTAAAATAAATGGGAATCCGTTCTTGATGTTCAATCTTATCGAACGGAAGTTCTCCATTTTTGGGAACATCTTTTATCCTCAAGATCTCCATATCTTTTTGTTCGGGATGCTGATTATCATGGTCTGTATCTTTCTTTTTACGGTCGTATATGGTCGCGTCTGGTGTGGATGGACTTGCCCGCAGACCATCTTCATGGAGTTGATATTTCGTCGGATTGAATATTTAATTGAGGGCGATTGGCTACAACAGAAAAAACTCAACGAGGGACCGGATTCGGATACTCGGGCATGGAAAAAACTGTTGAAGCATACGATTTTCTTGGCTATATCTTTCTTTATATCCAATATCTTTTTAGCTTATATCATTGGTGCTGATGCGTTATTTAAGATTATGACTGACCCAGTAGATCAACATTTGATAGGCTTTATTTCCATTATCATCTTTACATTAGTCTTTTATGGTGTATTCGCGTATGTGCGTGAGATTGTATGTACGACCATTTGCCCATACGGACGCTTACAGAGTGTACTTTTGGATGATCAATCTATCACAGTTGCATACGATGTGAACAGAGGTGAGCCTCGAGGGAAACAAAGGAAAGGAGAGGAACAGGAGAAAGGAGACTGTGTCGATTGTAATTTGTGTGTGCAGGTTTGTCCAACGGGCATTGATATTCGTGAGGGATTACAGATGGAATGTGTCAGCTGTACGGCATGTATTGATGCTTGTGATGCTGTGATGGAGAAAATCCACAAACCAAAACGTCTAATTGGATTTTATGCAATGGGTGAGATCACGGATAAAGCTAACTATAAGAGAAACAATGTTCGCGCTATTGCATACTCTGGGGTATTGGTTATTTTAATGACGATATTTGGGTTTATGATTTTTAATCGATCGGAGATTGGGGGCAGTGTGTTGCGTGCAAAAGGCAGTACGTATCAGGTGCGTGAAGACGGCACCGTAAGCAACCTCTATACAATGGAGCTGATTAATAAATCGGGTAAGGATATGCCTTTTGACTTGAAGAGTGTAGATGAGAATCTGAAATTGGAGTTTGTGAATCATATCCATGATTTGAAAAAGGACGGCACGGCGACCATTAGTTTCTTCCTAGTGGCGCCGAAAGATTATGTCAAATCGTATAAAACGGATGTAGAAGTGAAGATTATGTCGGGGGACAAAGTAAAGCGGACATTAGAAACGACATTTATAGCACCTGTGGCAAAAAAATAGAAAAGAGATGAATTGGGGAGTTAAAATCATTGTGGGGCTTGCGGCTTTTATTATTTTTATTGTTGGTTCCGGAATTTATATGGTTACGAAAAATACGGATACATTGGAGGAGGATGACTACTATGAAAAAAGTCTGACCTACGATGATGTCTATAACCGTAAGCAGAATTTATTGGACGATGCTGCTAAACCTGCTATTAAAATACAACAAGATACGTTGTATATCTTGTTTAAGAGTAATGTAAATAAAGGCGAATTACAATTTAAGCGCCCTTCAGATGCAAGTTTAGATATCACCTTACCATTTGCAACGACTTCTAGGCAATTTCAGCTACCTGTGTCGACCTTTAAACGTGGCAACTGGAAATTGGATATTAATTGGGAAGGTGATGGAAAAGCTTATCTATCCCAGCACAGTTTATTTTTTTAGTGTATGACGTATCATTACCTGGCATTTTTTATGGGGCTTTTCGGAAGTCTTCATTGCGCGGTAATGTGCGGCCCGTTATTGGTAGCCCTATCCGGTAATCAACCTTTTTCATGGCAACAGTTTTTACAGAAGATTATTTATCAAAGCGGACGTATTCTTACTTATGGTTTGTTGGGGTTGCTTTTGGGTATTTTTGGTAATGTGGCTACTGTGCAAGGCTGGCAACAGAACTTTAGCCTTTTTATAGGTGTGATCCTGTTCTTAATAGGTGTGTTCTATCTGTTCGGGAAACAATCGCAGGCTTTAGCCAGCTTTCAGACCAAGGCTATTCAGCCTTTTGCCAAATATATGGGGCGCTGGCTTTATAGGCCTGGAGGAGCTTTTGTAGCAGGTATTCTGAACGGTATTTTGCCTTGTGGTATGGTTTATATGGCGATTGCTTCGGCGATGAATGCGGATTCCTTAACCAACAGCTTTCTCTTTATGGTTTTGTTTGGCTTAGGTACATTGCCTTTGCTCTTAGTTTTTTCTTTTGTGGGCTCTTTTCCCAAATCGATATTTAAACGGTGTTTTGCCAAAGTGATGCCGTTTTTGTATTTGATTATGGGTATCTGGTTTATTTTGCGTGGAGCAAATTTGGACATTCCTTATCTGAGTCCTTTACTTCATGTTGAGGGGGCAATAAACTGTATGTAAAAGATAAAAACGCGTCATTGCGCGGAGCATAGCGACAAAGCAATCTGCGTTTTTGTTGTCACCAGATTGCTTTGTCGTCATTCTTCCTCCGCGCAATGACGGTGACAACTTACTTTTTAATTCCAACCACCGCCCAAGGCGCGATACAAATCAACATAGGCATCCAATTGCCTCTGTTGAATATCGACCAGAGCCAGTTCACTTTGTAGGGCATTACTTTGTGCGGTGATGACCTCTAAGTAGGTAGCGTATCCGCTACGGAAAAGCAGAGAAGCATTTTTTACGGCGAGCTCGGAGTTGGATACCCGCTTTTTCGCTAAATCCAACTGTTCTTTTTGCTTTTCTACCACAATAATAGCGTCCGATACTTCGCCAACAGCTTCCATAACCGTCTGCTGAAGCTGTAGTTCAGCTTTTTCTCGCTCTAACTTAGCAATTTCATACTGTGTTTTTAGTTTCTTATTCTTGAATACCGGTGCGGAAATCTGTCCGGCAAAACCACCTAATAATGCTCCGGGAATATTAAACCAGTTCTTGGGCAGCATAGCGTTCACGCCAAAAACTCCATCCAAGGAAACTTGCGGATAGCGCATAATCTGCTTGATATTCATTTCTGCATTGGCGGCAATGAGGTTGTATTCTGACCTTTTGATATCTGGTCTGTTGCGGACAATATCCATAGGTGTACCCATGGAAATATTCGAGTTATCCATCATCAGATTGTCTGTGTGGTGTCCTCTTTCGACTGAAGAAGGCATTTCACCGATAAGCGTGCGCAAAGCATTCTCTTGTAGGGCTATTTCTTTTTCTAATCCAGGTATCAGGGAAGCGGCCAATAAACGCTGCGACTCGGTCTGTTGAATAGCGAGTGCTGTAATCTCGCCAGCATCAAATTGTAGGCGGATGATGTTTAATGTGCTGTCATTCAGCCTTAAATTTCTTTTGGCTACTTCGATTTGTGCATCTAGCATCAAGAGGTTAAAATAACCAGAAGCAATGTCCGCAATTAGTTTGGTCTGTATGGCAGTTCGTGCTTCGTAAGTATCAAGCAGATCGGCTTGTAAAATGTCCTGCTGTTGTGCTATTCGTCCCCAAATATCCAATTCCCAGCTGAAAGACAATCCCGAGGAATGTTGGGATTGGTAGTTATACATGTTTTCTGGTGCATCTTTACCATTATACCATTTTGAAGAAGGATTGGAATAGAAATCCCGTGAACGATATTGCTTGTTGATTGTCGCTATATTTGCATCAACAGATGGTAGATATTCTAATTTGTTGATGCGTAGGCTTTTATTTGCTATCTCGATATTTTTAAGGGCAGTCCGCATATCGTAATTGTATTGTAAGCCGCTGTCAATCAGAGCCAGTAGAACAGGATCCTTGAAAAATTCACGCCAAGATATTTGGCCTAACTGCGTGGTGTCCCTATCGAAAGTCATGGTATCGCCTCTAAAATCTTCTGGCAGATGCAGGTCTGGTTGCACATATTTTTGTCCAACCTTACAGGCACTGATAGAGATTAAGAGGGTTACAATGATTAAAAATTGTTTTATATTGATATACTTCATCTGTTAATCTTCTGATTTAAATTTATGTTTCACCTTTTCATCCAGTGTTTTGAAAACAATGAAAAGCACAGGAATAATGAACACACCAAAAATAACGCCAGACAGCATCCCCCCAGCAGCACTGAAACTGATAGAATGGTTACCTATGGCAGAAGGGCCTACTGTCCACATCAACGGAATCAATCCTGCTACAAAGGCTAGTGATGTCATCAGGATAGGTCGAAGGCGGAGTTTTGCGCCGGCAATGGCTGCATTGAAAATGCTCAAGCCTTTCTCTCGTTGCTGCACACCAAATTCTACAATCAGAATAGCATTTTTGGCCAGCAATCCAATCAACATGATCAATCCTACCTGCACGTAAATATTGTTTTCTAATCCGACAAGATTCACCGTAGCAAACACACCGATCAAACCTACAGGTACAGATAGTAATACGGCCCATGGTAAGATATAGCTTTCGTATTGTGCGGAGAGTAAAAAATAGACGAACAATATACTCAATCCAAATATCAGTATAGTTTGTGTCCCTGTTTTGCTTTCTTCAAATGACATTCCCGTCCATTCATACCCATAGTTTGCAGGTAATTCTCTCTCAGCAAGCTGGGCAATGGCTTCCATGGCATCTCCTGTACTGTAACCGTTGGCAGGAGTGGCATTTACCGATATTGCATTATAGAGGTTATACCGTGAAATAGTTTCTGGCCCGACGACCTTTTTCAAAGTCATAAGAGTTCCTACAGGAACCATTTCACCGGCTTTGTTGCGGACAAAGATAGAGTTGAGCGATTCTGGATCGGTACGATGGTCAAAATCTGACTGCATGAATACACGGTAAGTCCGACCAAACCGATTGAAGTCACCAGCACGAACCCGTGCAAAATACATCCGTATCGTGTTCATCATATCCTTAATGTCTACACCAAGGCTTTTGGCTTTTACCACGTCGATTTCTGCCTCGTATTGCGGGAAATTGGATTTGAAAGAGGTATAAGCATTACTGATTTCAGGAAGTTCATTGATTTGATTAATGAACGTGTCTGCTACTATGTCGAAATCACGAATATCCCCCCCTAATCTATCTTGGAGTACCAATTCTACCCCTGCGATATCCCCAAATCCTTGAACTGTAGGCCTCGGGAATACCTTAAAAGTAGCTTCATTGATTGTTGAGAGGTCTCTACGGATAGTGTCCATGAAAGCTTCGATGGACTTGATATGGGTCCGTTCGTTGTGAGGTTTCATATTGATATAGCCAGCGGCAAATGCTGGACTGGAACCTCCGTCAATGACATTGAATCCGGAAACGGTTGTCATCCCTGCGATATCTTCTCTTTTCTTGAGAATGCTGTCTGCTTTTCGTAATACCTCTGTCGTACGTGATAAGGAAGCCCCTGGAGGCATTGCCAAAGAGTAAGTGATAAAACTATCATCTTCTGTAGGGATAAAACTTTTAGGTGTTTTTATCATTAGGAAAACTCCGATGGCTGTAATAATCGCCAATCCTGAAAATGCGACTGTTTTGTTCCCGATAAGATATTTTACACTGGAAATATACTTGCCTGTCATACGGTCAAAAGATGTATTGAAAGCTTTGAAGAATCGGGTCTTGTACCGATTGAAGGTGTTCATCTTTCGTTCTTCTTCTTGATCATGAGGTTTGACAGGTTTCAGCAATAAAGCACATAGGGCAGGGGAAAGGGTCAAGGCATTCAAAGCCGAGATTAAGATAGCGGTAGCCAATGTATAAGCAAATTGTTGATAGAAAATACCAGCAGGACCTTCCATAAAACCTACAGGCAAAAATACGGCAGCCATAACCATGGTTATAGATAGGATGGCTCCTGTGATTTCTGACATCGTTTGCAAAGTTGCTTCCTTGGCACGCATACCCGTATCGTGCATCTTTTGGTGAATTGCTTCCACGACGACGATGGCATCATCAACTACAATTCCGATAGCCAATACCAAAGCGAACATGGTCAGTACGTTAAGTGAAAAACCAAACAAGCTGAGGAAGAAGAATGTACCGATCAGAGATACAGGAATAGCGATAGCGGGGATTAGTGTTGACCGAAAATCCTGTAAGAAGATAAATACGATAATGAAAACCAATATGAAAGCTTCGAAAAGCGTGTGTTTTACCTGATTAATTGACTCATCGATTTGGTCACGAACACTATAGGAAATGTCATAGTGTACACCCTCGGGAAAGGCTTTAGACAGTTCCTGTAGCACATCCCGGACTTCTACGTCTATTTGATGGGCATTGGAGCCGCTGGTTTGTGTAAGATTAAGTGTGAGCCCAGGAAAACCATTCACTTTGTTATCACTGCCCAAATTGGTAGCACCAAATTCGATTCGTGCAATATCTTTGAGGTAAAGTACCGACCCATCTCTATTGGTCTTGATAACCATGTTTTCAAACTCCTCGGGTTTAGAAAAGCGACCTTTATGCTTGATAACGGTTTCAAATGCCTCGTCCGAAGTCTCCCCAAATTTACCGGGAGCGATTTCAAAATTTTGGTCGTTTAGCGATTTAACGACATCTTGAGGGATGAGGTTGTAGACTGCCAATTTTTCTGGGTTCAGCCATACGCGCATAGAATAATCGCGGGCTCCGACACGTGAAACCTGAGCAACACCATCAATACGCAGAAGAGGACGTATCATGTTGATTTGTGCGTACGCCTGCAGGAAAGTTTCGTCATATATGGAATCTTTATGGCTGGAGTATAGGTTAATGGTCATGATTGTACCGGTCTGGCGCGGCTGAACCGTGATACCGTTATCGTTTACTTCCGAGGGGATGTCACTTACCGCTTTGGAAATCCGGGTCTGTACATTTACAGAAGCAATATCAGGGTTTGTGCCTGTTTTGAAGAATACCTGTACAGTTCCTGAACCTGAATTGGTTGAAGAGGATTTGATATACATCATGTCCTCTACACCGTTGATGGCCTCCTCAATGGGGAGGAGCACACTTTCCGCTACAGTTTCTGCATTCGCGCCAGGATAACTCAGCGAGACCACCACACTTGGTGGTGCGATTTCTGGAAATCGGGTAATAGGCAAGGTCTTTAATCCAACAAGTCCTAAGATGACGAGGATTAAGGACACTACAGTGGCTAAAACAGGCCTGTTTATGAATGTTTTTAACATGAAATGCGTTTTAATATGAATAGAAAGCCAATATATAACCCACAGTTTTTCAGTGGGCTATAATAATGAACTTATTGTGGGATGGGGGTTACCGATGAGCCATCCGTTATTTTATCAAGACCAGACAGTAATACACGGTCGCCGATGTTCAAACCGGATGACACGATATAATTGTCCTTGCTCTTGCCTTTGATGGTGATAGAACGACGTTCTACCTTATTATTCTCGTTCAATACATAGACAAAAGTACGGTCTTGGAGCTCACTGGTTGCTACTTGAGGAATCTGGATTACCCCTCTTCTGACTTCAGAAATTTTCAATGTTCCTGTGCTACCGTTCCGTAAGATGTTGTCATCATTAGGGAATGATGCGCGGAGTGAGATAGAGCCTGTCGTACGATCTACTTGTCCATTGATAGCATCTACCATACCTCTTTTATTGTACTCCTCGCCATCGGCCAAAATCAATGTGGCTTCTGGGAAGGTTAGATGGTTTTTCGGATTGCTGATACCGCGAAGGCTATCTTCTTTCGCTTGCACTTTAGAGAAATACAGGAAATCGGATTCATTCATGGCAAAATACACATACACTTCCTGTACATCTGATAAGACTGTTAAAGGTTCTTTGTCGCCTTTGGTCACTAGGTTACCTATACGTTTAGGGATACGGCCGATATAACCGCTCACTGGAGCTGTTATAACTGTGAAACCCCGGTTGATCTGTGCACTGCGCACCGCTGCGGTTGCTTGGTCGAGGGAAGCTTTAGCTACATCATAGTCGGATTTAACAGACTGAAGTCTCACATCTGAAATGACATCATTCTCGACCAATGGCTTTAAACGCTCAACCTCTAGACTGGCATTTTCCAATTTAGCTTTTGCCACGTTCTGGTTGGCTACGGCATTGTTTAAGACCTCCTGGTAAGCAGAAGCGTCAACTTTGAATAGTTTCTGCCCCTTTTCGACAAAAGTTCCCTCGTCGACATAAATTTCCTGTAATATACCTTCCACCTGCGGACGAATTTCCACATTGACTTTACCTTCGATAGTTCCTAAATAAGTCTTTACTGTGGTAGCACTGCTGGTGTCAACCTGATAGACAGGTAGAGCTATCGGTTTGCTGTTTAACTCTTTTTCTTCGGATTTTCCATTAAAACAGCTTGCTAGTGAAGCGGTTCCCAATAGCAAGGCTAATGCATAGAATAATGGTTTTGAATAAGTTCTTTTAAATTTCATTATCAACATATAATCTCATTATTATCTTTCAATTGTAACGGATTGGTTACGAATTATTGCAAGTATAACGTAATCTTATTAAAAATCGTTTGTCGTTTAACAAAGTTTAACGCATTAATTTGATTAGTTACCTAGATGTTTAATTGTGTAACCGTTTATTTGGTTAATCGTCGAATTGACAGATTTTATATCGCTGCTTTAAAATTATTGGTATCTTAGTAGAGACGCAAAATCTTGTGTCCCCACTACTTGAGACAATGGAATATTTACATGTCATCTTAGAATTTATCAAAACATGGTACTGGATACCTATTTTGCTGCTATATATCGGTGTAATTGGTGCGATCTTGATTGAGAACCGTAATCCAGCGAAAACCATATCCTGGATTATGGTGATTGTCTTTCTTCCTGTTATTGGGATGTTACTGTATTATTTTTTCGGACAGAAGTACAACAAGATAAGGCGAATAAAACGGACAACCGATGCACAGACAACCCGACTGCAAGCTGAATGGAAACGCTTAGAACCTTATATGGAGAAAGATCTGGAGTTGATTTCTGAGAAGATCGGAGGGCTCTATAGGGTGCATGGCTTTCTAAAGAATGAACGTCTTTCCTCGCCTACTGTAGGTAATCGGGTAAAACTGCTAAACAACGGTGAAGAAAAATTCAAAGATATGCTTGTCGATTTGCGTAGCGCTACGCATTCCATACATATGGAATATTATATCTTCGAATTGGATCAGATCGGTAAGGAAATATTGGAGATTTTGGAAGAAAAGGCTGCAAACGGTGTTCATGTTCGTTTGCTATTGGATAGTCTGGGTTCATCTAAGGTGGTGAAATATTTGACTAGGAAGAAAGATTCGAAAATAGATTTTCGTCCATTTCTACCGGTAACGTTTACTTCTCTAGCGAATAGTAATTACCGTAATCATAGGAAAATTGCAGTGATTGATAGTGAAGTCGCTTATATTGGTGGGATTAATATATCGGACAGGTATATCAATGAACCTAAAAGAAATAATCTGGTCTTTTGGCGTGATACATCGGTAAGGATAGAAGGTGCAGCGGTGAATATGTTACAGATAAGTTTTTGGAATTCCTGGGATATCGCTGATGGAACTCCCTACATGTTGGAGGAGGGCTATCTGCGGAATACTGTTCGAGATTATCGTGTAGGAGATGCTGCTGTTTCATTGGTGTCCAGTGATCCAGGATCGACCGGGCCGTATAATATGGAAGCTATCTTGGTGGCAATAGGAGAAGCCGAAAAGAAAATACAGTTGGTTACACCGTATTATGTGCCCAGTGATGAATTGTCAACAGCACTTAAAGTTGCGGCTGCTACAGGCATTGAAGTTGAATTGATGTTGCCTGAGGCATCGGATTCGTATATCGTTCAGCATGCTAGTCTTTCCTTTGTTAAGCCTTTATTGGAGCGTGGAGTGAAAGTTTATTTCTATAAAAAAGGGTTTGTACATGCGAAAACTATTACCATTGATGGAAAGCTGTCTTTCATTGGTACAGTTAATCTGGATATACGCAGTTTTTATATCAACTATGAAGTCGCAGCAGTCATCTCAGACGAAATTTTATGTGGCCAAATGGTAGAGCGATTTGAATTGGATAAGGCTGATAGTGAATTGATGACACTCGAAGAGTGGAAGAAACGGCCAAGCTGGAAAAGAAGTCTTGACTCACTTTGTCGATTATTGGCACCGCTACTTTAGAAGCCAATTGTTAAGAAACAGTCGATTCGTCATTCATGTGTAGGTATTGGTTTCGTTGTCTTTAGTTATTAATGAACGTTAAACTTCTTTCCAATTGTGATAAAAATCAATATATTTAGCTTCTTGAAAATCTATTATATTGATGAAGAAACAATTTTTCTATTTATTTGTCCTTTCCTTGTTGTTGGTTGCCAATGGTTTGCATGCACAACAGAAGCCAGCTATTCCTATTAACAATGTCGTAGAAAAAGTACAGCAGTATTTTGGAGGGTATCCTGTTGAAAAAGTACACCTACATTTTGATAAACCCTATTATGCGGTAGGTGATACACTTTGGTTTAAAACGTATATGCACCATAATCTGTTTGATTATGACCCGAGCAAGATTGTGTATGTGGAAGTGCTGAACAGTAAAGATTCTTTGATTCAGACTTTGCGTATCCCTTTAAAAGATAATGCAGGAAATGGACATCTTGTTCTTGATCCACAGTTTGTATCACAGGATAACTACAGATTCCGTGCATACACGAAATGGATGGCAAATTTTGATAACAGTTATTTCTTTAACAAAATTGTGCCAGTGGGCGATGCGATCAATAAAAAATTGGGTGCCGAAATTGTCTTCACCCCAGAAGGAGGTACAAAAACCAAAGCAACAGTACAGTTTCGCGATCGTCAAGGAAACCTATTGAGCCGGAGAAAATTGAGTTGGGAGGCTATTGACGGTTGGGATCCGTTTGATAAAGGTAAGGCTGAGACGGACGATATGGGACGCATACAGATTAATCTGAATATCAAAAATCCGGAATATATAAAAAAAGGTCGCCTTAATGTGAAAATTGATGGCGATAAGTTAGAACCTGCCGTGGAAGGTAGTTATTCCCTACAGCATGCTTTGTGGGATGCAGATGTGCAGTTCTTTCCAGAAGGAGGTGATTTATTGGCAGGTGTGCCGAAAAAATTGGCCTTTAAGGCACTTAGTACGCAGGGGAGAGGATTGCGTATAAAAGGAAAGATTCTTGATAGCAAAAAGAAAGAAGTTGCCGAGTTTGCCGATTTGGGCTTAGGTATGGGGGCAATTACTTTTATTCCGGTTGCTGGCGAAAAATATAAAGCAACAGTTACATTCGAAAATGGCGAACAACGCAGTTATGACCTTCCGGAAGTTAAAGAAGAAGGGATAAATGTGGTGTTGGCAAAAGAGGATGGTCCGCAATTCCAATTAGGATTGGTAGCTAGCGAAGCATTCTATCAGAAAATGTCCAATCAACCGTTTTATGTGCTCGGACAATCCAATGGTTATTTGGTCTACGCTGCGCAAGCTACTTTAAAGAATGCTTCCGTTGTGGTCAATATACCAAAAGATAAACTGCCGAACGGAATTGTACAGATTACCGTTATGCAGTCTGATGGCACACCTTTGAGCGAAAGACTCGTGTTCAATGATGCACAAGCACTGTTGCCAATTGCTGTTAAAACAGACAAAACAGATTATAGCCGTAAAGAGGTAGTAAAATTATCCATTAACGTACCTTCTGCAGATTCACTAAAATCTAATTATTCTGTAGCAGTCATTGATGAAGTAAAAGTGCCGCATGATGACGATCAAGATTTAGGTATCTTGGGCAATTACCTCCTAACATCGGATCTGACAGGGTATATAGAGTCTCCCAATTATTATTTTAACCCAAAACATGAAAACCGTCGAGAAGCCTTGGACGCGTTATTGATGACGCAAGGGTTTAGACGTTTCTCTTATACGGATTTGTTGGCAGAGAAATTTCCACAAGTGCAGTTTCTGCCGGAGCAGGGGATTACCCTTTCAGGAACATTGCGGTTGAATACTGGGCGTACGGTGCCTAATGGCGGTCTGTTACTTTCCATTCCTTCGCGCAATATTCGAAAGGACGCTTATACGGATCCACAGGGAAAATTTGTGTTTGAGAATTTGGTGTTTCCGGACTCCTCTAAAGCAACAGTAAGTGCACGTGGCAATGCGAATTTCAGAGAATTGGTTATCTATATGGATCAGACCTATTTTCCAGCTATAGATCAAGGAAATCCTTATGCGCGTAATAATGTGCAGAATATAGATGCGGATATGAAAAATTACCTTACGAACAGTAAGAGTGAATACCGTTCTTCAGTCTTGATTGATGAGATTGAAGTGACTGGAGTACAACGGAAACAGGTAACCAGTAAGGAGTTTTCTGCTCTGTCTGGTTTGTCTATGCCCGAACATCGTATCGAAGCTAACAGAATATCAGGTTGTAACGTACTGACCATGTGCCTGAACACATTGCTCACCGGTATTACCTATGATACGCAAACACTGAAATACTATGTGAGCCGAAACTATAACCAAGGAAGCCGTGTTCCTGTGCAGTTTTTCTTGAATGGTATGCCTATTGACGAACCATCGTTGAATTCCATTATACCATCTGAAATTGAGGCTATTGAAATTTTTCTGCGGGATGACTTAGGGACGGTAAGCCGTATGTACCAAAACGATGGTGTGGTGTCTATCATGACGAAAAAGAACGAACAAAAATCACAACCACGTATGTCTTTGGCAGAGATTGAAAGCTTGCTGCCGAAAACAAATGTTATTGACATGATGCCTTTAGGTTATGTGAAAGAACGAAAATTCTATATGCCGAAGTACGATACGCCAGAAAGTAAAAATACGAACGATTATCGTACAACTGTTTATTGGAACCCAGACGTCACATTGGATGAAACAGGTAATGCCACTTTGAATTTCTATAATGCTGACGGAAATGGAAAATACAAAATCGTGGTGGAGGGACAGGATGAATCTGGTAATATAGGTAGACAGATCTATTACTATAATGTGAAATAATGCGGATGAAAACTCGTTGAAAAAACCCAAGACTCCTTGTCTTGGGTTTTTTTGTTAAATAATGATTGGTTGTGTAATGTGGGCTTCTAAAGTTTTAACAATGACTTGTTGGGATAGGGGACAATAAATATGGTTGTAATGAAATAATTAAAATCAAAAAAAAATGTTATTTTGTTAACAACTTATTGTTTTTAATGATAAATTTGTATGCAATACCAGTTGTAGATAGCGGTTTCTTAATAATAGTGACTGAGAGAGGGAAGAAGTCTTAAAAGAAAACAAAATCTAAAAAAATATTATAATTATATCTGGAAAAGTATTTTTCCGTGTAGGAAGAATGTTCGTCCATGATATAAGTTAGTGGCGCATGGATACCGTTGGGGTTAAAGATTGTTTCATGTTGTTTAGTGATGCCTTTTTAGCAGTCCGTTTTTTCGGACTGCTGAGAGGTGTTATTTTTAATCTTTGATTCGTACCCGTAGGTTGAGTATAACACTGAGGATAATAATGCCAATACCTATAAAAGAATAGACGTTCAGCATCTCATCAAATAGAAAATAGCCAAAAAGAATAGCGTATATAACTCCTAAATAGTTTAAGCTTGCGACTTTGGATAAATTGGCTTGTTGATAGGATAAGGTCATGTAATATTGAGCACATTGTGTGAATAATCCTATAAGCAACAGATAGAGCCAATCTACACCAATCGGTTGTTGCCAGTGGAAAAGACAGTAGATGCCTACGACTGGAATCGTGACCAATGGAAAATAGAAAATAATTACCAGCGGATGTTCCGAGGTTTTGAGCTTAGCAATTATATTATAAGCTACTCCTGCGAAGAGTGCAGCAGAAAGACCTACAATAAGGTGTAAAGTCGATATGCGTGTATCAAAGCCTTTCAATAGCCATACCCCTGCTATAGCCAGAAGAAAATAAATGTATTGTTGTGGTCGAAGTTTTTGTCCGACGATAAAAATACCCAATATAGCGGTAAAAAACGGAGAAAGATAATTGATGGTAACTGCTGATGCTAAGGGGATATTCTGCAAGGTGTAGAAAGAACCTATCAGTCCCAGACACCCGGCAATGCCTCTTAGCGTTAATAACTTCTTGTTATTACCCAATATCGGGATGCGCTGTTGTCGAAGTATGGCATAGGAAGCTATGAGGCTGAAAATCGAACGGAAGAATACAACTTCCAAAGTTGGGAGATGCGCAACATATTTTACACATACATTCATCAAGGCAAAGAACAGCCCTGCCAACAGCATATAAAGAACACTCTTCTGCTGCACTTATTCTACTTCTTTTATCTCTATCATTACTGCATAAGACCGAGGTTGGATTCCATTGCCATATTTAATGGCATACTGTTTCGTAAACTCGGCCCCAAAATAGAGAATAGCGGCTGAATAGTAGACAAAACTCAATAAAATGATGATTGACCCCGCTGCGCCGAAAGAACTTGCTGTAGCATTGGAAGAGAGGTACCAAGAAATAAGGTATTTACCCAAAGAAAAAAGCAATGATGTGAAAACTGCTCCCCATACGACATCCCGGAAGCGAACTTTAGCATCCGGTAAGAAGGCAAAGATACAGGCGAACAAAGTTGTTATGATTAAAAAGGATACACCGGTGTTGATGAGGTCAATCATCTGCAGGTTGATGTTGGGAATATATTCACCTAAGAAATCTCCAACTTTGCCCATTAAAAGGCTGATGATACTGCTCAAGACTAACGAAACCATGAGTAGGAATCCGAGTCCTATAATCATAGAGAAAGACAGTAAACGATCAATAACGATTTTGAGCCAACCTTTTTTCGGCTTAACCTTAATTTGCCAGATTTCATTAATCGAATTCTGTATGTCCACAAAGATAGTGGTCGACGAAAAGATAAGTGTACCAATACCAATATAGAGACCTATGCTGTTTTTACTTTCAAGTGATATTTTCTGGATAGCGGCATCAAGCAGACCTGTGATATCTGGCCCGAGCAGTTCATACAGATCAGCCATGATCTCGTTTCGCGCACCGCCGGTGTCATCAAGCTGATTGCCATAAAAAAAACCTAATGCCCAAATGAGTATCAAAATCATAGGCCCAATAGAGAATACGGTGTAATATGCCAAAGAAGCACTTTTTTTAAGGCATTTATCTTCCATGAAATCATTGAACGTTGCGTACAACAACAAGCCAAATCCTTTTATTTTTTGCCAAAGTGTTTCTTTTTTCTCCATCTGCTATTCTGTGTAGATTCTCTGTATGATTGCTGCGGAATTGTTCGTGATGACTTTCCGCTTCAAGCTCAATTTCGGAGTCAGCTCACCTCCGTCAATCGTCCATTCCTGTGGGAGCAACTCAAACTTTTTAACCTTCTCCCATTGGCCAAAGGTACGACTCAGTTGTTCAATTTCACGTTCATATTTTGCAATAACCTCTGGGTTTTTGATAATATCCTGCTTTGTGGTGTAAGCAATTCCTTTATGTTCACACCATTTTTCCAACTGTTCGAAGGCTGGAACAATCAATGCGGCAGGAAAACGTTGGTTTTCACCAACAATCATCACCTGTGCTATAAACGTTGATTCCATGAATTTGTTTTCGATAGCTTGTGGGGCGATGTATTTACCACCTGCTGTTTTGAAGATTTCTTTCTTACGATCGGTTATTTTTAAGAAGCCATTAGGTGTTATTTCACCGATGTCACCCGTTTTGAAAAAACCTTGTTCGTCGAATGCTTCACGAGTGGCTTCCTCATTTTTGAAGTATCCAGAAGTGATGCTAGGCCCTTTGACTAATATTTCGCCATCGTCAGCAATTTTTACTGCCAAATTTTTCAATACACGTCCCACTGTTCCAAATTTGACATCAGTGCCAACATGGGAGTTGACAGCAATAACTGGAGAAGTTTCTGTGAGTCCGTATCCCTCCAGTACCTTGATGTCTGCAGCCCAAAAAACGCGGCCTAATCGCTCCTGAAGAGCTGCACCTCCAGAGATGATGAGCTCAATATTTCCGCCCAAAGCTTCTTTCCATTTTGAGAAAATCAACTTTCGGGCTATGGATAGCTTGAAATTGTAGAATGCCCCATTTTTAGGAGGTTCTTGAAATTGATGTCCCAATTCCAATGCCCAAAAGAACAGCGATTTTTTGATGCCGTTGAGGGCTTTGCCTTTTTCAACAATTTTGTCATATACTTTTTCTAGGACACGAGGTACTGTAGTAAATACCTGTGGTTTTACATCACTGATGTCGGCTACTACGTTGTCTAAGTTTTCAGAATAATAGATCTCTACCTGCCGAGAAAGATAGATGTAGACTACCATCCGCTCAAAAATATGGCAAAGCGGTAGAAAGCTTAAGGCTTTCGTTAGATGGCTTTCCAATAGATACTCCGAAGCGGCCACATTGCTCAATATATTATGGTGGGAAAGGAATACACCTTTTGGTTTGCCCGTAGTGCCTGAAGTATAGATTAAGGTGAGTAGATCGTGCGGCTGGACAGCATCTTTATAAGGTTGTAGGTCGATAGGTTGTTGTTGCCCCAAAGTTACCAAATCCATGTAGTTTTTGCGCCCGCTGATCTCGTCCAACGTATACAAATCGATATTCAGCTGGTTTACCGATAGGGCATCATCCACTTTATACGCTAATTCGGCATTGCTTACAACTATCATTTTGGATTCCGAATCGTTCAGAATGTAAGATAAGTCGTTGGCAGAAAGAGTAGGATAAAGTGGTACAAGTGCAATTCCCAGCTGATTACAGGCAAAATCAATCATGTTCCACTCGGGGCGATTGCCGGACATGATTGCGACTTTATCACCCTTTTGCAGGTTGTTGGCTATAAGTGCTTTACTGATATTGTTGACCCTGTTTATGAAGTCAGCTGTACTGTATTTCACCCATTCGCCATTCTGCTTACCAGCTACCATACAAGTTTTGGGATGTTGCTGATAGTAATCGAGGATATCAAATATTCTATTGAATTTGTCCATGTCCGTGAAATTTAAGTTTATAATTCTCTTCCCTATATGGTACTAATATAACATTTTTGTTTTTTATTTTATAAGATAACGCTTAATAGAAAGATAGTTTTTTAGGATAAAAGAGAAATTCGTCTTGTAACCATGGAACTCAGGTTATAACAGAATTTAACTTTTGAAAGCCGAAAAAAGTATTACTTTTGGGGAGCAAAAAAATCGGATACATGAAGAAAGTAAATTGGCTATTATTAACACTGGGTGTAGTTTTTTTTTCGGTGGATAAAGCTTCTGCGCAATTAACGGAACAACATGCCGTAGGTGGACGTTTTGGTAGTGCTACTGGGATTACTTATCGATATGCTTTGTCGGAAGATAGAGCCGCAGAAGGAATTTTAAGTGTGCAAAGTAATTCAAAATACCGCCGTTTCAGATTGATAGGTTTATATGAGTTTCATAAACCGTTAGCAGAAAACTTTAGCTGGTACTACGGTTTTGGTGGAAGCTTGGGGAGTATTAAGTATAAAGCCCTTGTGTCAACGACAGAAAGAATAAATGAGAATGGAGAAAGAGAGGTTGTGACTGTTAAGACAGAACCTAAATCGGAATTGGCATTGAGTATTGAAGGTGTGGTCGGTGTGGAATACCGTATCCCAACGACACCTTTGGCGGTATCGCTTGATGTTAAGCCTTATTTTGATTTCTTACAGGAAAGTACGATTAAAGTCTTTGATCCATTTGGTTTAAGTATTCGTTATACGTTTTAAGAATAAAAAAATGGAAACTTTTAAAGTTTCCATTTTTTTATTCTTTAGATAGCCATATTTTTCCTAAAGTTATTTCGTGATCTGTCGCTTCACTTCTTTCACGGATACACCATTGCTGTTTGGCAGAGCGACGTAGCGGACTGTGTATGGTTCGAAGTAAGCCATCCCGCGAGACAAGGACATCAACGACCTCATCTACCTCTGCATGGGTTAATATGTTGTCCAACTCTTTTCCGGCAATGTCTAAGCGTATGCCGTTGATGCCAATAAGCTCGTCGTTGACTTGCAGTCCGGCATCCCACGCTCCTGAACCACGCTCTATCTGCTTGATAATTATCTTGCCATCCTGAACGCCTGTCTTGATACCCAAGCTAAGCTCCTGACTATCTTCGTTGAGGTCAATCAATTCATGACCTACTGCATGGAAATAGGTGTTGTAGTCTAATTCTTTGGTACTGTGTGCTGCGGTAAATATTTCGGATAAATCTACGCCAGTTACGCGTTCGGCAAGTGTTTGGAATTCGTCCTCTTCAAACCCTCGATTTTCTTGTTTGTAGAAAAGTTCATAAGCCGCGCGGAGCACATAGTCTAAGCAATATTGCCCGGCTGTCTCCGCAATGATCTTAATATCCAACGCCACCGTGAGTATAGCTCCTTTGTTATAATATGAAATGCCGGTATTGGCTGAGTTTTCATCTGGACGATAATGTTTTATCCATGTGTCAAAGCTAGATAAAGCGGCAGATTGTAGTTTATATCCGGGACGGTTGTATACCAAATTAAAATCGTTGGATAGAACATTCAGGTATTCTTTTGGGCTGAAAAAACCACATCTACGGATAATCAGGTTATCGTAATACGACGTAAATCCCTCCATGATCCACAAGCATGTCGTATAGTTCTCCTGTTCGTAATCAAAAGGTCCTAAAGCTTTTGGTCTTAATCGTTTAACGTTCCAAAGGTGGAAATATTCATGAGCGACCAGGCTTAGGTAGTTTTTATACGTGTTTTCATTGCTATAGGCATTTCGGCTGCTTGCCAATATTGTTGAGTTGAGGTGTTCTAGGCCTCCAAATGCCGATTGATAGTTATGGGTAACAAAGACATAACGTTTGTTGGGGTTTTCGCCCCAGATGCGAGTTTCTTCTTCCACAATTTTTTGGATGTCGGAAGTGAGCTTATGCTTATCGTAATTGCCTCCGCCGACCATAGCAAATTCATGGGGAATGCCTGCTGCATCGAAGGACCAAATGTCCTGATTGCCTAATTCCAGTGGTGAATCAAATAGAATATCAAAATCCGGTGCATAAAAACAGTTTTCCTTGTCTTCTACTTTATCTAATCCAGTGGATATCCTGGACCATTGCTCGGGTAGTTTTACAGATAGGGTGGTAGGATGGTTCAAGTGGCCATCGATATATAGAAAAGTAGCTGCAGGACTGATAAAAGCATGGTCGCTATCGATGAAATTTGTGCGAACAGAAGCCTCAAAGCCATAGATGCGGTAGTTAATTTGCAAAGGACTTGATGAATTGGCAACACGCCACGTGTTCTTGGCAGTTTTTTGCCAGGCTATGGATCTGTTCTCACTAACGGCTTGAAAACTCTCTACATGACGGGAGTACTCCCGAATGAGGTATGATCCTGGCGTCCATACAGGCATTTTCACTTCTATGTAATCGGAATCTAAGCCATGGATTTCCATCTGTACATCGACATAATGGGCGTGTGGTTCGGTAAAAGAGAGGCTAAAATGTATGTTAGATTTCGACATTTGTTTGATTTTTGCAGTAAATAACAAAGCTAAAGCTAAAATAGGATACATCAAATTCTTGCGTTAAAATACTTCGGAATTTTAACGTGCAAATCATTATCTTTGAAGATAGAATATATAAACTTTAGAACATGATTTTAGTTGCAGATAGCGGTTCTTCGAATTCGGATTGGATGCTTAATTTGCCTGACAGCAAGCCTTTGTCGTTTCGGACAAAAGGATTAAACCCTTTCTTTGTCAATGAGAAAGAGATTGCTATGGTCATGAAAGACGTCCCAGAGATACTGCCGTATGCCAATGAAATTCAAGAGGTGCATTTTTTTGGTGCGGGGTGTATTACGCCTGATAGACGAGAAATTGTGTCCAACGCGCTGAGTGAGATTTTTCCCACAGCTTTTATTTCTGTAGAAAGTGATTTGTTGGGCTGTGCCTATGCTACCTGTGGAGAAAAAAGAGGTTATATTTCTACCCTAGGAACAGGGTCTGATATTGGTTTTTTCGATGGTGAAAATCTGCGTCCAAGTGTACATGGTATTGGTTATGTTCTGGGAGATGAGGGTTCGGGCGCTTGGTTTGGAAAACAGTTGATTACTTCTTTTCTGTACGATAAAATGCCTAAAGATCTTGCAAAGAAATTTGAAGAAAAATATCGATTGACAAAAGATATTGTCATCAAGAATGTTTACCAAAAGGATAGGCCGAATGCATATTTAGCTTCTTTTGCAGAGTTTATGGCAGAAAATAGGCAACATCCGTTTATCGATAATCTTCTGCGCAATGGTTTTGATGAATTTGTGCGCACAAATATTATGACTTATCCCGACTATTGGGATTATAAAGTGAACTTTGTGGGAGGAATAGCGTATCACTTTGATTTACATTTGCGAGAGGTTTGTGAAGTGCATGGCATAAAAATTGGTACAATATTGAAGAACCCTATCGAAGAGCTGTTCCATTTCGTAGTGAAAAGGGAGACGAAAGAGGTTTGATAATAAAATAAAAAGAATATGGTTTTGATAACAACATTGATGTTATGGGCATCTATACTGAATCCCACATCGATTTATGATTTTAGTTTCACCTCGATTGATGGCGAGCAGGTGGATATGAAAGATTTTAAAGGAAAAAATATCCTGATTGTCAATACAGCCTCCAAGTGTGGGTTTACTAAGCAGTACAAAGATCTGCAGGCGCTGCATGAGCAATATGGCGATAATCTGGTGGTGATTGGTTTTCCAGCAAATAACTTTGGAGCTCAGGAACCGGGGTCAAATGAAGACATCCAAGAGTTTTGCGAAAGAAACTATGGCGTGACTTTCTTACTTTCGGAGAAAGTAGAGGTGAAGGGAGAAGGGATACACCCGATCTTTAAGTTTCTAACAGAACAGGAAAATCTGGATTTTACTGGAGATATTAATTGGAACTTTGAAAAGTTTTTGATTGATAAAGAAGGAAAGTTGGTACACCGTTACCGTTCAAAAGTAAATCCGCTCGACGAAGCAATTGTAAAAAATCTAAAGTAAGAAAAGAGGATGTCTTCTATGTTTGTTGTAAGCAAATGTAGGAGACATCCTTTTTCGCGCTAAATATGAAAATAACAAGCCCTGCAGCGTGGCTCATAACTGTCTTTTTCACCTAAAAGAACCCGATTATCATTGGCAGTAATGCGGTAGGAATAATTTGCCGGAGCGCCACATTGTACACATACGGCATGCACCTTGGTGACATGCTCCGCTACCGCCATCAGCGCAGGCACTGGTCCAAAAGGTAAACCCTTGTAATCCATATCCAATCCGGCTACAATAACCCTTACGCCCCGATTAGCAAGCTGTACACATACATTAGGCAATTCGTCATCAAAGAACTGTGCTTCATCTATTCCGACGACTTTCGTATCAGCACTCAACAGTAAAATAGCAGAAGAGTGGGAAATAGGTGTTGAAGGAATACTGTTACTATCATGTGACACGACCGCCTGTTCATCATAACGAATGTCTATGGCAGGTTTGAATATCTCGACAGGAAGTTTCGCAAACTGCGCACGTTTCAAACGACGGATAAGTTCTTCGGTCTTTCCCGAAAACATGGAGCCACAAATCACCTCGATACTGCCAATGCTCCGCCTTCCACTAAAATTATGTTCAGAAAATAACATGCAAACTCTTGTTATACATAAAACAATATCTAAGATTCGTTAAATGTTGTGCGTATTGCCTACTAATATCGAAATTATATTCTTAAATTTGATGGAAGCAAGGAATAGCAAAACCAAAGATGGTAACAGTCAGTGGATTTTGTTTTCCACACTGCGTTGCGAACAAGCTAGACGATAATAGAAAAAATAAATAGAAATACATGGCAAATATTGAAGGAACTATATTTTCAACAATTGGTGATTTATTGGTAGAAATCAATGACGGATATGCTGAATTGTCGGCAACAGGATTAGAAGATAAAGAAGAAGCTCTGTTGTTATTGGAGGTGAAAGTCCGTTATCTGTCGGCGCATTTGGAAGTTTTGCAGAAATTAAGAGGGCGTAGCGCTGGTTTGGTGAAAGCAACAGTAGAGGAAACAACTGCGGAGACAGAACCTCAAAAGGTCGATTTCTTTACACCTCCAATTGTGCTGGATGAGGAGCTTGATGAGCAGCCTACGGAAGAGGAGATTGAAGAGACTACCCTTGAAGTGGAAAATGAAGTCCAACAAGAGGATGCCCAAGAAGAGGTAACTGAGGAGGTTAGCCAGCCTGAGGAAGAAGAAGTGGAAAATATGGAGCAAGTTGCTGAGGAAGAGGTCGAAGAGGAAGAGAGCGTGGAAGAAGAAGCGGAGAAAGAGCTTGAAGAACAAAGTACTCCCGTTTCTTATGGAACAGTAGAAGAGGCCACTATAGAAGAAGTAAAAGAAAATGAAGAAGAGGCGATACCAGAACCAGTTATTCAACAGGTTGTGGAAGAACCTAAAGAAATTGTGATAGAACAGGAAGCTCCTGCAGAGGAAGAAAAACCTAATCGTCCCTTGACGTTGAACGAAATACTGATGCAACAGCGGAAAGCAAATTTAGCTGGGCAACAACCTATTTCATCAATCCAGACAGCTTCAACAGCTCCTTCCGATAGAATTGGAGATTTGAAAACAGCGATTAATCTTAATGACAAACTATTGTTTATCAAAGATCTGTTTAATGGTTATTCTTTGGCATACAGTGAGGCGGTAGAATTGCTTAACCGTTACCAAACTTTTGCAGAGGCCGATGCTTTCCTACAAACGAATTATGCACTAAAAAATAATTGGGCGGCAAAACCGCAAACTGTAGAAAAGCTATACGCTATATTAAGAAAGCGTTATATCTAAAAACAAGAGCCCTGGACACAGTCCAGGGCTCTTGTTTTTAAGCTATATCAAATTTCAACCAGTCCGTTCCCTGACGGCCGTAGATAAAATATTTAGGTTGTATGATTTCTGCACTGATTTCAACATCTTCTAAGAAATTATCTGTCGTTCCAAATCCTTCCTTCTGAATAATGTAAAGATTGTTGTGCTGTAGCGCCTCCGTTTGACTGATGATATGGTCGGACAGGAGGGCAGAAATTTGGCTATACAGCGACTCGCTGTGCTGAATGATAAGGATAAGCGACGGATTGTCAAATTTTTCCTGTAGGAGAACACCTCCTGCAATAGCAATTGTATCGGCTAGCTGTTCATTATAAAGTGGCTCAAAGTCATGCTTTTGATCCAACACAAGTACAGTAGGACGTTGTTCACTGGATATAAATTTGAGCTTATGGATAAGGATATTGATTTCCTCGTCCAAGTATTCGGCTTTTTCTGGAGCGTTTTTCTGTAGATTGTTCAGTAATGTATTATAGTAATGGAGTTCTTGCATGCTTACCTATTGTTGTTTGTCGTCCGCAAATTTACGGAAGGTAGTGTTAAGAACCTAACTATATATGATTATGGACAGTTGAATTGCAATAGATTTTGTAAATTGCCATAGAAAATTTAAGGGAAAAATTATGTTCGATAAATTGTTTCAGGCTCAGCAAAAGGCTGAGGAAGTAAAAAAGCGTTTGGATAATATTTCTGTCTCTGGTGAGGCAGAAGGTGGCAAGATTAAAGTTGTATCTTCTGCCAACAAGGAAATTAAGGAAGTGATGATTGACCCTGAGTTTTTTGCCAATGCGGATAGGGAAGAAGTGGAGGAACTGTTAGTTGTGGCATTGAACAAAGCGTTGGTACAAGCCGAAAGTGTGAGCCAAACGGAGATGCAGGCTGTTTCGCAGGATATGTTGAGCGGTTTGGGTGGTTTAGGTAATTTATTCGGAAAATAGTATAAGAATATGGCAAATCAAATTTCAGTTCGCTACTTAGGACATGCGTGCTTTGAGTTTAATTTTAATGGCACAAAGGTGCTCACAGATCCTTTTATTACGTACAATCCTTTAGCAAAGGATATCGATGTGAGTGAGTTATCGCCTGATTATATTATGTTGAGTCACGCCCATGAAGACCATGTTGCTGATTTAGCAAATATCCAACAGCAGTCAGGAGCGACTGTTGCGGCAATTGTGGAGACCGCGAATTGGGTTAGAAGACAAGGTGTGCCAGAGGACAAGGTCATCGAATTTAATTTTGGAGGCACTTTGAATCTGCCTTTTGGTAAAGTAAAAATGGTTTATGCTTTGCATACGAACTCTACTCCAGATGGTGCATATGGTGGAGCTCCTTGTGGTTTTGTGTTCTTCGTTGGAGACAAGAAGATATATTTTGCAGGTGATACGGCCTTGACTTTAGAAATGAAATTGCTCGAAGATCTGCAGTTGGACTGGGCTTTCTTACCGATAGGAGGTCATTATACCATGGATATGTACGATGCTGTGAAAGCAGCTAATTTTATCCAATGTGATAATATTATCGGTATGCATTATGATACTTTTTCTCCGGTAACGATTGATACAGTTGAGGCTCGTCGTATGTTTCAAGATGCTGGGCTGAATCTTAATCTTTTGGCATTAGGAGAGTCGATAGCTCTATAAAACAAAAAACCTCCAATTTTTGGAGGTTTTTTGTTTTATGCGTTTTCAGCAGCTCTATTGATATGGAATAGTACCAAGTCATCAATAGGGGAGCGTAATATCTTACCAACTTTCATACCGTATTGTTGTGCTTTGGATTCCAACACATTTCTGAAGTTATAACCTACAGATCCGATACAGTTGAATGTATAGTCTTGATAGTTAGGGTATTTACTGACCAGATTTTTAAAGAAAGCCTCGAAAGCATCTTCTACAATCTGGCGGGTATATTCGATATTGACATTGTTATCGTATACGAATTTACTGAAACTTGCGCAGAATCTGTTTGCCAAAGGCTTGGTATAGACGTTGTCCATGATTTCATCCGGCGTAAGTTTGTAGGTTTCATAGAAAGCTTTCGATACAGCCTCTGGCATCAATCCACGGATAAAGTCCGTCAACAATTTCTTGCCAATGTAGCTGCCACTACCCTCATCGCCTAAGATATACGCTGCTGAGTCAATGTTGAATGTAATCTCATTTCCGTCATAGATACAAGAGTTTGTACCAGTGCCCAATATCGCTGCAAAACCAGTTTGGTCACCCAATAAAGCACGAGCAGCAGCTAACAGATCATGTCCGATTTCTACTTTTGCATTTGGGAATACCTTTTGCATAGCCACTTCCACAATGTTGGCTTTCTCCTCATTGTGTACTCCTGCACCGTAGTAATTCACCTCTGTGATCTTATCAAAAGGCAGGTCATGAGGCAAACCTTTCTTTAATGAATTGACAATGTAGTCACTATCCACAAAGTAAGGGTTGTATCCTTCCGTATTGAAGTATATTTTTTTGTTTGAATCATCTAACAAACACCAGTTTGTTTTGGTAGATCCACCGTCAGCAATGATAATCATTATTATTTGGTTTATTGTGTTACTTTAGTTTGTTACTTTAGTTTGTTACTTCTATTATATTACTGTTGTTTCTCCGAAAATACATTATTCTGTTTAAAAATAAGAATTTTCTAGAGTAAAAAATCAGGAATATTTTACACCGATTTTCCGCTATAATTGTAAAAAGTGCCTTAAATATGATTTTAAGGCACTTTTTCAACAAGTATATCTTTTTTATTACTTAGTGTATTATATACAATAACTAAGGCTTAATGTCCGCCTTCAGCTTCAACTTGGTCAATATTGATGCCTTGTTTGTTCAAGAAACCTCTTACAACAAAAGCGAAAAATATAACATAACAGAAGCCCAATAACGGTAATATATAGGAATTGTGTATGCCTATAATATCGGATAGTTTACCCTGCAATGGAGGGATAATAGCACCACCTAAAATCATCATGACCAAGAAAGCAGCACCTTGCTCGGTGTATTTGCCCAATCCTACGATAGCTAAACTGAAAATAGAACCCCACATGATTGAACAAGCCAATCCGCCGGTTAAGTAAGCATAGATTGCTATATTTCCTGTGGTAAGCAGACCTACAGCCATTGCTAAAAGGCCCAGACCCCCAAAGATAATCAAGGTTCTTGCGGGCTTGTCCTTACTTAGGAAGAAAGATATAATTTGTATACCCACACAAGCTACGAAGAAATATAAATGAGACATATTGAATCCGGCAAGGCTATTGACACCTATAATAATACCGAAAGCGATCAGTGGAACTAGAACCAGTAAAATCTTTTTGGTGCTTTGGGAGAACTGGAAAGCACTGATTGCGCCAGCCCACCGACCAATCATCATCCCACCCCAGTACATGGAGACGTAAGGCGTGATTTCGGAAGACTGCAAATTCCCGAATTCTTCCAAGGTCAATAATTCACCTAAATTACTTCCGATAGCAACCTCAATGCCGACGTATATGAAAAGACAAAGCATGCCCAACACCAATTGAGGATATTTCATAGCGCCCCAACCTTCTGGATTTTTTGTGGCGCGGTTATATGCAAATAAAAGCCCGCCCACGACAGATAACAAAGCACCTATCAACCAAGCCATGCGTGTAATTTCCAGAGAATGTAAGGTGTCTTTGATTTGTGCACTAAGTGAGGCAATTACACCGCTGTCCGTTGTTTCTTTCAGTTGGTTCTGCCATGCTTCAATCTGTAGAGCATCGTCGCTTTTATAGCTTAAGAATACCGGGATGAACATAGCCAAGAGTAATATAGTCATTACGATAAGCGTATTTTTCGCTTTATTCGCGGATTCCATAGGTTCATTGTTGATACCAGCTGGTACTTTTTTAGAAAAATGGAATAGCCCTGCAGCCAATACGAAAAGTAACCCCACGATAATATAAAGATAGACTACCTTGTTAAGTGGCAGATTCGCGATTTCACTATCGGAGATCGGTTCGAAAGTGCCAAATAGTGCAAATCCGATGACCAATGGGCCAATAGTCGTTCCGAATGAATTGATAGCACCACCCAGATTAACGCGAGAGGCTCCGGTTTTTGGATCGCCCAATATAACAGCGAAAGGATTGGCAGCTGTCTGCTGTAAAGAAAAGCCAAGCGCGACGATAAATAAGCCGATTAGCATTCCTGCGTATAAGTTGACCTCGACAGCGACAATCATCGCTCCGGCACCCAATGCGGAAAATAGGAGACCATATATAATACTTCGTTTATAGCCCCATTTGCCCACAAGATCTTTCCCCGAGATGGTACTGAAGATGAACAGCAATAAAGCACCCATGTAATAAGCACTGTAAAAAGCAAAGTCTATAAGCTGGGATTGGAACTGATCCAATTGGAAGTAATTCTTACAAAAAGGAATGAATACGCTATTCCCCGCTGCAATAAACCCCCAAAAGAAGAATACCACCACCAAGGTATACAAGGCGGGGTAATTAGTCGGTTGGTTTTCTTTCATACGAAATCTGTGTGTTTAAAGTATATTATTTTAATAAGTTTTAGTTATGCGTAATGCAAATCTAAAAAAAATATAAAGTTATCTATCTTATAAAACATTTTTAACCTTTGCACGTTAATGCTAGATAGAACAGGAATAATAATGAGAAATTTATTTTAATAATTTTTCTTGTATTTTAGGAATGTTGTGTTATTTTTGTGCCGATTCTCAAGTTTGTCCTAAGACAGCAAGGTAAAATTAACCTCAAGTCGTATTTTAGTAAATCTTATAGCGTTGAGCATTTCCTAAGATTTTAATGGATAAAATCAAAAAATAGTAAAATCCTATATCTCATAATAAAAAGTTAATGGATATTAATGAATTAAGTACCAAGCTCGTGTCGGAGTTACGCGAGATTGCCAAAGTATTAGGCATCGCTGATGCTGAAAAACTCAGGAAACAGGAATTAATTGACCAGATTACCGCCATTGCTAAACAATCTTCTGAAGAAGAAGGTGAAAGCACAGCGGATACTTCAGAACGCCCTCGTAAAAGAGTGCGAACGGTTAAAACGACAGAACCCGTTGCTATAACAAAAAGACCGGAAATTTCGGATTCGGAACCTACAACAAGCAATACCTTGTTCGATACGCCGCCCGCTACAAAACCTGAACCTTCTGCCTCTGTTCTTCCTACTGATTTTGATAATGTTATTGTTAATGAAGGTGTATTGGAAATCATGCCAGATGGTTATGGCTTTTTACGTTCTTCTGATTATAATTATTTGACTTCTCCGGATGATATTTATGTATCACAGTCACAGATAAAATTATTCGGTCTGAAAACCGGAGATAATGTAAGGGGATGTATTCGTCCGCCGAAAGAAGGTGAAAAATATTTTCCTTTAGTACGTGTAGAGTCTATTAATGGACAGAATCCTGCGGAAATTCGTGACCGTGTTCCGTTTGATTATTTGACGCCGTTGTTCCCTGACCAGAAGTTGAATCTGGATTTGGGTATGGGTAATTATTCCACGCGTATCATGGATTTGTTCACACCAATCGGTAAAGGTCAGCGTGGATTGATCGTAGCACAACCAAAAACAGGTAAAACCAACTTGTTGAAGGAAGTTGCGAATGCTATAGCTAAAAACCATCCTGAAGTTTATTTGATTATTTTATTGATCGATGAGCGTCCGGAAGAGGTTACCGATATGGCGAGAAGTGTGCGTGCGGAGGTTATTTCGTCTACATTCGATGAGCCAGCAGATCGCCATGTGAAAATTGCCAATATCGTGTTGGAAAAAGCAAAACGTATGGTAGAATGTGGTCACGATGTGGTTGTCCTGTTGGATTCGATTACACGTTTGGCACGTGCCTATAATACCGTAGCGCCTGCGTCTGGTAAGATTTTGTCGGGTGGTGTGGATGCGAATGCACTGCATAAGCCTAAGCGTTTCTTCGGTGCTGCACGTAATATCGAAAACGGCGGCTCATTGACTATCCTGGCGACAGCATTGACGGATACAGGTTCGAAAATGGATGAGGTTATCTTTGAAGAATTTAAAGGTACAGGTAACATGGAACTTCAGTTGGATAGAAAACTATCGAACAAACGTATCTTCCCTGCTATTGATCTTACCGCATCCAGCACTCGTCGTGATGACTTGTTGGTGGACAAAGAGACTTTGCAGCGTATGTGGGTGTTGCGTAAGCACTTGTCGGATATGAACGCTAACGAAGCTATGGAGTTCTTGTTGACACAAATGCGTGGAACAAAATCCAACGAAGAGTTTTTGATCAGTATGAATGGGTAATCCCATCTTTATTTGATATTTTTAAGCCATCTTTTGCAAAAAAGGTGGCTTTAATTTTTTTACTATAACAAAGTATGTCATCGTCATTGCGAGTTTACGAAGTAATCTGATGACATCAAAACGCAGATTGGTTTCCTTCGGAGCTGCTTCGCGGTTGTCACTATCGCTCCTCGTAATTACGCGTTTTGCTTTAAACTGTGTTTAATTTTATAGATTTTTATGAAAAAGCATATTCCAAATACATTGACCTGTCTCAACCTGTTTAGCGGTTGCATTGGGATTCTATTTGCCTTGCGTGGAGAGTTTTTGGTAACTTTCTATTGTGTACTTGCTTCAGGTGTTTTCGATTTTTTTGATGGCATGGTTGCTCGTGCGCTCCACGTGAAATCCAATATAGGTAAGGAACTGGATTCGTTGGCCGATGTGGTTAGTTTTGGGTTTCTACCTGGCACGGTGATGTATATGCTGTTGAAAGAGACTGATGTGTCTGAATACTGGGCTTACCTGGGATTTGTGATTACCGTTTTTTCAGCGTTACGCTTAGCAAAATTCAATGTGGATGAACGACAGGCAACGGATTTTATCGGACTGAATACACCGATGAATACCTTTTTTATCATCTCGCTACCTTTCATAGCCAAGGATTACCCACAGTTGATTATCAACCCTTGGGGATTATCTGCTATAGTGCTGTTGAGTAGCTTTCTGCTGGTGTCAGAGATTAAACTTTTTTCTATGAAACTATCTTCACTGGGTTGGAAGGAAAATCAGCTTAAATATATTTTTGTCATTATTAGCGTAGTACTGCTTTTTGTGTTGGGATTTTTAGCCCTTCCTTGTGTGCTGTTGTTATATATTGTGCTGTCACAGGTGCATTTCGCTCGAGAACGAAATACTATAGCGTAGCTAAATACTGGTTGATCTCCTCCAGAAGTATAGAACAGGCTTGGTCTGCTTCGTCAATTAGCAGGTCGATCTGTTCAAATGCTATTTGGTTTTTTGCAGCGGTTTCAATGTCTTGAAACTTTTGTCGTAATGCAGTTGCTCCTACGTATTCCATAGTGGGTTTGATATGGTGGGCTTTGCTGGCAGATTCTGTATGATTCCTGTTTGTAACCGCATTCTTGAGATTTTGTACATCCTCAGGGATCTGTTGTAGGTATAATGAGAGAAACTGTTTTATAAGCTCGCTGTTCTGCATCATGTTTTCTGCAATCACAGTGGGGTTGATGGTTTGGAAATTATACATAAGGTTGTTTACTGTGTAGTTTAACATCTAATGGGTCAATACACTGCTCCAATAATGTTTGATTGTTCTTTTGTAAAAATGGGTGAATGTAGTCCGGTGCCAGATCGCAGAGAGGAACCAATGTAAAACGACGGTCTTGGATATAGGGATGTGGAACGTTCAAGTTCTCCAAGTCTATAATTTCATCGTTGAAATAGAGAATATCAATATCAATCAGCCTGGCGCCCCACCGACTGAGGCGTATGCGGCCTAAATCCTGTTCGATGGATTGAATGATTTGCAGGGTTCTTATGGCATCGAAATGCGTTTCCACTTCGGTCACAAGATTCAGGAACGTAGGTTGGTCAGTTACGCCCCATGCTTCAGATTCGTATATCCGCGAAAGCTGTTTGATAGAACCAACGCGTGCTTCCATTTCCCGAACCGCTTCCTGTAGTTGTTTTAACGGATCTCCTAAATTTGCTCCCAAGAGAAAAAACACCGTATTCATTGTGTTAAAGATACAACATCTGCTGAATATATAATATATAAGACGAGAATGTTGCATGGTAAACGCACGAAAAGTTATTTTTAATGGGGTTTGTGTTGAGATGAAATGGAGGCTTTTTTTGGTCAAATATCTTTGCCACTCGAGCCGTGGCGGGCTTTTCTTTTTGACCGCAAAAAGAAACAAAAACTCGTCGCTGAAAAGCTTTGACCAGATGGATAGTGCAAAAAACATTTTTCTGCAAGGTCAAAACTTTTGAGGCGACATTTGCTGTTAAGGACAATATAGTGCAAGTAGATGAAGACGATTCCCATCGCCTCTTCTACCGAGCGGCGCGAAAGCGCTTTTCCGTCTCATCCAAGTGGCGGAAAGACAAAGGAAAGACCGATGGAATGTGAGAAAGGGAAGGCATGGAAATTATTGTTCGAAGCTATCCAAAGAGCTTCGGACAGTGATTTCAGCCTTGGGAGGTATTTCCATTGTGCGGGATGGGATGAGGGAAGAGCCACCTCGGATGGAACCAAGGGTTTTTGATTCCTTTTTGCCCTACAAAAAGGAATGCCTTGTCCTCGCGAGGGACGGAAAGATTGTGCGATGAGACAATTGTCGAAAGAAAACCTCCATTTATTTTAAATATCTAAATAAGATACGTCTGTCTTAAGAATGTTGCGGAGTTTTTCGCTTTCCTTGGGATAATATATATCTTTAGGCTTGAATAAGCATTTATATACGATATGAAATCATTTTTTAAATATGTATTGGCCACGGTTACCGGTATTGGTATCGTTTTTCTTATCTTCTTTTTTATTATCATAGGAATGGTGGCTTCAGCGATTAAGCAGGTTGCATCGACTACGGTAGATGTGCCAACCAATGCGGTGCTGTATGTTTCATTGGGACATGAGATTCCCGAACGGACCTCGCCGAGTCCTTTTGAAGGCCTGGATGTACCGGGTTTGGGCGAGCAGAAAACATTGGGGTTGAATGATATAATCTCACGTATTGCAGCGGCAAAATCTGATGACCGCATTAAAGGGATTTATCTCAATCCTACGTATGTCAATGTGGGCATGGCGAGCTTGAAGCGCATCCGTGAAGCTTTGGAAGACTTCAAAACCTCTGGAAAATTCGTGTTGGCATATAGTGATGTGTACACCCAGAAAGCGTATTACGTGGCGTCTGTAGCGGATAGTGTCTACCTGAATCCACAAGGATCTATGGAATTCAAGGGATTGTCCTCTTCAATCACTTTTATGAAGGAGGCCTTAGATAAATTGGGTGTAGAGATGCAGGTTGTTAAGGTTGGTACATATAAGTCGGCGGTAGAGCCTTTTGTTTTGAATGAAATGAGTGCGGCGAACCGTGAACAAGTGACGGCATACCTAAATAGTATCTATCATTCTTTCTTGCAACCCATTTCTGCGGATAGAAACATATCCACGGATTCGCTTCATTATATTGCCGATAATTATCTTGTCAGGAATGCAGAAGATGCGGTTCGGTATAGATTTATTGATGGCACTGTGTATAAGGATGAATTCCTTGCGGGGTTAAAACAACGTTTAGGAATTGATGATAAGAAAGATATTTCTTCCATATCCTTATTGGATTATACAGATAAAGAGAAGAAAAATACTTCAAGTGATCGTATAGCGGTTCTATATGCACATGGCGAAATTGTAGATGGTGAAGGAAGCTCGGGAAATATAGGGGGCGACCGTATCTCTCGCGAATTGCGCAAGCTTCGTCGAGATGATCGTGTGAAAGCAGTAGTGCTGCGGGTGAATTCTCCAGGGGGCTCTGCATTGGCTTCGGATATCATCGCGCGTGAAGTAGCTTTGACCAAAGAAATGAAGCCTATTATGGTTTCTATGGGGGATTATGCTGCTTCAGGAGGATATTACATCGCTGCTTTGGCAGATTCTATTTTTGCGGAGAAAGAGACCTTAACAGGGTCAATTGGAGTCTTTGGGCTGATTCCTAATATGAAAGGTCTGATGAATAATAAGCTGGGCATCCATGTGGATGAGGTGAAAACTGGCAAATTTGCGGATTTGCTGACTTCTCCCGACCGCCCGCTTACAGCCGAGGAATATAGTATTATACAAAGTCAAGTGAACGATATTTATGCTACGTTTACAGGCCTTGTCGCCAAAGGTCGCAAGTTAGATGTGGCGCGTGTGGATAGCATTGGTCAAGGTCGGGTGTGGACAGGAGAGCAGGCGCTGGGAATTGGCCTTGTCGATAGGATCGGGAATATGGATGTTGCGATACAAGCGGCGGCAAATAAAGCCAAATTGGACGACTACAATATAGTTTATTATCCGGCCGTGAAAGATCCTTTTGCATCATTGTTGGGCTCTTCGAAAGAGAAAATCAAGGCATGGATGCTGGAAGATGAGTTAGTCGAATATCGTTCGTATATTGAACAGCTGAAAACGATTACCAGATCTTCGGGCATACAGGTGCGTATGCCTTATAATGTAGAAATTCGCTAATAAATAAAAGCACGGAGATTCTTGTAGTCCGTGCTTTTTTTTATATTTATGGCAGAAATAAAAAGAACAACTTAAATTTTAATATATAGTATGAAAACAATTGATGATTTGAATTTCTCAGGAAAAAAAGCTTTAATCCGTGTGGATTTTAATGTGCCTTTGGATGAGAATTTTAACATAACAGATGATAACCGGATTCAAGGTGCCGCACCAACAATCAAAAAAATTCTGAAAGATGGTGGCTCTGTGATCTTGATGTCTCATTTAGGTCGTCCTAAAGATGGACCTACCGATAAATACTCATTAAAGCATATCGTATCGCATTTGTCCAAAGTATTGGGCGTAGATGTACAGTTTGCCAACGATTGTATCGGTGCTGAGGCTGTGGAGAAGGCTCAAAATCTGAAAGCAGGCGAAGTTTTGTTGTTGGAGAATTTACGTTTTTACAAAGAAGAGGAAAAAGGAGATAAGGACTTTGCTGAGAAGTTGTCAAAATTGGGTGATGTGTATGTGAATGATGCATTTGGTACAGCCCACCGTGCGCATGCTTCTACGGCAATTGTTGCAGACTTCTTCCCGAATAATAAATATTCTGGTTACCTAATGGCGGCGGAAATCAATAATGCCGAAAAAGTGATGAACAATCCGGAACGTCCATTCACAGCAATTATGGGTGGTGCGAAGGTATCTGACAAGATTCAGCTAATTGAAGCTTTGTTGGATAAAGTCGACAACCTTATTATCGGTGGCGGTATGGCTTATACATTCGTGAAAGCACGTGGGGGAGAGATTGGAAAGTCGTTGGTTGAACTTGATAAATTGGATTTGGCGAATGAGCTTGTAAAGAAAGCGGAAGAGAAAGGCGTGAACTTAGTGTTGCCTACTGATGCGCAGATTGCAGATAAGTTTTCGAACGATGCGGATACTTACGATGGTCCAAATGATCAGATTCCTGCGGATAGAGAAGGTCTGGATATCGGAAAAGAATCTGGTGAGCATTTCGCAGAGGTAATCCGTGCTTCTAATACATTATTATGGAACGGTCCTATGGGCGTTTTTGAATTTGATACTTTTGCCAAAGGAACGAAAGCGGTAGCCGATGCGGTAGTTGCAGCAACTGAGCGTGGTGCGTTTTCACTGATCGGCGGGGGAGACTCTGCTGCTGCGGTTTCTAAATTCGGCATGACTGAACATGTAAGCTACGTAAGTACCGGTGGTGGTGCCTTATTGGAATATATGGAAGGTAAAGTGTTACCGGGCGTAAAAGCTTTGGAAGATTAAGACATTTTGTGAAGTAAAGCGATCTGCAGAAGACTTCCGAAGTTTCGAAAACTTCGGAAGTCTTTTGTTTTACAGCAAAGGGCAGCTTTTTAGCCCCGTTTTTCTTAATACGTATAACTTAAACTAAACGTTGGGACAATTTTCTGAGAAGCCGTGCGATCGTTGATATAAATGAGTTTTGTGCCGGCATTGATGTCGGGAAGCGTATAACGCAGGATATTAAAATCAGCAGAAATCCCTATCCCGAAACTCTTCGGTTCCAGTTCGTGGTGCACATTCTGAAAGTCCGAAAAAAGCAAACCTTGAAACCGTTTTATATAAGCCAATGAGCCGATGCTCCAGTCGGGGTAAAACAATGGCAGTCGGTAATTCAGCATCGCTGTATTACGTACGATTGGTGAAAGGAAATGTCCCCATCCCGAAACTAGGGGAATGTCATAGCTGTTCTGATATCTACCTTCGTTCTTTTGTATGGCAAATCGTGCTTGTAAGCTGTGGTTTGATGCCAGTCCCGGAAAATAAAAATTTGTTCGTGCGGAAAGGATATAGCCCGTCAGATCCTTTTCAAAAGGCAGATGCCTGTATGTCACGCTGAAATTTTGTCCCCACCGTGGAAGTATATCCATCCGGCTACGCATAGCGTTGCGATTGAAGTATAGCTGGTAGTTTAAAGGAAAAGCAATTGTTTCCTTGAAATTTTTGAGATTTAAACTGACATCATACCGTCTGGTATAAGAAGTTCCCATGTTGAAGCCATAGCTGTAGACCGTGTTCTGTCGATAAACCGAAAAAGGAAGCGCGATATCAAAAGTCGCTAAATGCTCCCGAAAATCATACATCACGATTTTGTCATCGCTTCCTACAGCATTGCCGACCAGACCTCGATTGATGTATTTAGTAGTTAATACCGGAAAATACCTTCTGTAGGATATTTCTGCGGAGTAGGAGCTTTTATCAATGTCGGTGTCGTACTCATAACCCAGTTTTACCTGAGTTGTGTTCAGGAGGTCATTGGAAAGCCAGAAAAGTCCGGGTTTGTAGTTGTCAAAGCTCTCAAAATTCGTACTGCTGATCGAAAGACTGTGAAAATTAAACAGATGTGCACCTGGATTATATGATTCAATCTTATGGAGTGTGGTCGTATCCGTATAAGTTTCGGTTTGTTGGAGTTGCTTTAGCGTATTTGTTATATAAAATTCTCTTGCAGCACTGCTACCGGGTGTGATTGGAGACAAATCCGTTTCTGCTATTTTATAGCCATTATGGTGGTAGTCATTGTAAATAAGTTTCTCCTCCTGGCTAACAAAAGGATTGAATGCCCCAAAAATCGCGTCAGTAAGTTGCTGTATATTTCCTTTAGTATCCAACTGGTAAATGTTATCGATTCCGTTGTAATGTGCCTTAAAAAGGATGTTGTTTTGTCTATACTGAGGACGTTCAAGCTGTTGGTTGCTCCAAGGTAAGAGCAATCGGTGTGTACGCTTGATAAGATCAAATTCAATGAGATTCGTTCCCTCTCGGTTTACGGCTATAGCGATTACCCGGTCTCCATTCTCGTTGTAACGCGGTTGCTGTATATGCGTTTCTGTTGGAGGTAGTATGCTGTCGATTAGTTGGCCATTATGTGCGTTGATGGTCAATAGTCGGCTTTTATTGTCTTGTCCGACCTCTATTAAGGCGATTTTAGGTTCATGCGGATGAAGAGTAGGGGAATAGTACCGTGTGTTCCGTGTCAATGTTTTGAGCGCTCCTGTAGCAGTATTGTATATATTGATGACATTATAAGTCTGTTTGCCGAAGCGGGCGTCTTTCCGAAACTCGTCCCACACGATTTCGGTATCCCGTAGATGGAAATAAGGTGTGATCTGGAGGCCTGTTTTTACGATATTTTTCTCTTTTCCATTAGGGGCAACCGTTACGATGGTGCTGACCTGTGCAGGCGATTGTTTAAGTGCAAAAAGCTGTCCGTTATTGTCGGACTGAGGCAGAAGATAATCGTTAGGATATCTGCTCTCTTTTGTTGGAATTATGGTGTTGGATTTGTTGGGAATTGGTTTTTCAAGTTCCCACTTTTCGGTTACCTCTTTCATTGTTACATGGAAAAGATCTTTGGATCGTAGACCTGAAACTTGCTTCAATGCCCGTTGAAAATTGTATGGCCTCAACAATTTTCCGCGCATATCTTCCATGATTTTTTCATGACTTTGATATCCGAAATGATTCGTCAGGTAGGTGTTCATAAGATAACCTATCGTGTAATATGAGGGGACATTATCCTTGAACGAACCCAATACATATTTGTTAAAACCATAGTTTCTTCCTGATAGGATGTTAGCTCTGATCGGCATTTCCCAGGAAGGTAAACGACCTCTTCCACCGTCGCTGAACATAGTTTCGGATTGCACAGCATCACCTTCAAAATACCATGCCGGAAGGTTAAGTCCATAAAGTGCAAATGCCAATTGTTCGAAAAAAGGACCTTTTATTTTGCCTGTCAATTTGTCAAATTGAGCAACATGCCTTAGTTCGTGTAAGGCTAGATTTGGTAACCATTCTTGATTGTCGGCGGTAGAGGAGGGGACAGGGTAAAGCTCCGATTTGCGTGGAGCAAGTTGTACATATCCGTTTTGGCTAAGATGATTCCCTTGTAAAATCAAGGTTATTTTACGTGGTTTTTTATGAAAGTGTTTGCTGTTCTGTTGAATGTAAACCTCTAAGATGTCCGCAAGTTTTAGGGCAGTATTTTCATATACATCTGGGAAGATGAGCTGAAAATTTTGTTCGTTTATTTGCTTCCATTTTATACGAAAATGGGGTTGGTCATTCTCTATAATTTGTGCAT
>Ga0079224_100000304_pt1 | contig 45238 bp, 68 predicted proteins | sample Stecom2015_FD_80414 | JGI IMG/M metagenome (GOLD analysis project Ga0079224, IMG submission 80414) | Agricultural soil microbial communities from Utah to study Nitrogen management - Steer compost 2015 | ecosystem: Environmental > Terrestrial > Soil > Agricultural land | place: USA: Utah... | reverse complement strand
GGAGGTCCTGGCGCGTTTCCCTGCCGGCAAGGATAAGGAGGCCGCTATTGAGCACTGCCGTATCCTGGACGAACGCAACTGCGGCATCGACGACATCGACCTCGTCCGCGACAACTGAAACAGGAGCGCCTTCCCATGTCCTTCGCCCTCTCCATCCCCGTCTTCAAAGCATTCTTCAAGCGCCCTGACACCCGTGCCTTGGTGGAAGCCCTCAAGAAAGCAAAAGTTACGGCGAAGGAAACCCGCACCAAGGTGGACGCCTACATTGCTCCTGTGTTCGAGGACTGCGGCCCTTTCCCGGTCGATCCGGACAAGCTCTCTCGCCGGGGAGGTCCGGCCTTCGTGGAGACTCCGGACAAGCTCTACCTCTGTTCCGATGAAGCGAGGTGCAATGCCTTCTATGCCGCCTGTGATCGCGCCCACAAGGAACAGGGCTACCGCCTCCCGGAAGGGTACTGCCCCGCCCTCGTCGCGGAGCATGCCGTAACCAAGCTGGAAAATGCCCTGCTTGACCATGCGAAGGCCTGCAAGATCCTGCCCGGACCAATCTACAGCCTGGAACTGCGGGAGAAGGCGCTGGACCTCTTCTTGAACGCTCCGGAGGCATAACCATGATCCTGCTCCGCAAAGCAACCATAGACGAGGCCGGGCACGATAAGGCAGAATGGGTGTTGGTTATAAGTGTAGGCTTCAAGAAAAAGCAGGGGCCCGGGGAAATTGAATGGGTTGTTGCCTGGAATGCCAAGACTTATACGGAGGCCTCAAAGGAATGCCTCCCTTACCGGGAATCTTTGGGGCAGGAGTACGGACTTACCCGGCAAATTCTTCTCCTGCACTCTCCTCCAAGAAGCAAGCAATGGTTAGGACACCCTAAAAAAGACATCCCGGACGATGTCTATCTTAAGAAGGATTTTGTTCTGGATGAAGGGCTCGTATAAACAGTCCTGTTGACAAGGGTACCCCTACCCTTAACTTCAGGGGAACACCACCGGGGAAGTTTCCCCAAGGATCACACACCATGTTCGTCCCCTCTCCTCGCCAGTCCGCTATCTTCGACGCTGCGCACACCCCTGACCACCTGCTTATCCAGGCCTGTGCTGGTAGCGGCAAGACGACAACCCTGGTTGAGCTTACCAAACAATACCCCACGTCCGTCTCCATCCTCGCCCTCGCGTTCAACAAGTCGATTGCCACGGAACTCCAGAACCGGATGCCCCGCCACGTGCAAAGCAAGACCATGCACAGCGTGGGGATGTCTGCCGTAACGAAGAACCTCGGGCGCATCAGCCTGGACGATAAAAAGCTCCGCCGCATCTGCGAGACAATTGCTCTGCATGAGGTATCATCCAAGGATGTGGAATCCGTGGTCTCGGACCTCCTGGCAGCAGTCCCCCTCACGATGGAGTGCATGCTCGACCCTACCGACATCGACCGCATCATGGGGCACTGCGCTTCCTGTGGCCGGTCCCTCGACCTGCCTGATACGTCCGTCCCCCTCATCTCCCGGGTGATCGAAGAAAACGACAAGTGTGAAAATGTTATGAGCTTTACGGATATGCTCCGCTGGCCCATCGTGAAGGGGTTTGCTCTTCCTCGTTTCGATGTGGTCCTCGTGGATGAAGCGCAGGACCTGAACGCTGTCCAACATGAATTTCTCAAGCGTGTGGTTCGCCGTAAGCTCATCGCCGTTGGGGACCGCGCCCAAGCCATCTATGGCTTCCGTGGAGCGGATCCCAAGAGCATGGACCGACTCAAGAGTGATTGGGATATGACGGAACTCCCCTTGGATGTGTCGTACCGCTGCCCCCAGAAGGTTGTGGCGCTGGCTAAGGAAGTGGTGGGGGAACTGATCCAGCCGCACCAGAATGCCGAGGAGGGAGAAGTAGTTCATGTGGACGATCAACACAAGCATGAGACGCAGGAAGCCCTCTATCCCGGCTGCATGGTGATCTGTCGCAACAATGCACCCCTTGTTCCGTGGGCTTTCTCTCTGATCCGCCGGGGGAAAAAGGCCGTGGTCCGTGGGCGCGATATCGGGGCAGGCCTTGCCTCGCTCGTGCGTCGCAGCAAGGCGACCACAGTCGGGGATGTGCTGGCCTTCTCGCGGGAACGCATGGAAGCGGATGTGCTCAAGGCCATGAAGTCGGACAAGCCGGTGGAACCTATCCAGGACCGTCACGACACGCTCTGCGCCATCGCGGCGGAGTGCAGCACGGTCGCGGAAATCCTGATGCGCATCGACACGATTTTCTCAGAGGATGTCGCTGGCATCGTCCTCTCCACCGTCCACAAGGCGAAAGGCCTGGAGGCCGATACCGTGGTGATCCTCGGGCCTGAAATCCTCCCAGCGCCCTGGGCCAAGAGTGACGAGGCCCGGGCCCAGGAAATGAATCTCCGCTACGTCGCAGTGACCCGCGCCAAGCGTACTTTGATCATGCAAGCCCTCCCCAAGCGTGGGGAGGATTGAGCCATGAGCCGCCGCATTGTAGCCTCCCCTCATAAGTTGGCAGAAGCCTTAGCCAAACAGGCCCGGTGTGCCCTGGAATCAGCCCGGAATGGGCACTTCCAACCCCAGACCCTAGGAGACTGTGCCGCAGCGCTTCGCCAAGCCAGTGCCATGATAATTGCACTCACGGAATGTCATCCGCACTTTCCTGACGAGAATTCTATAACGCAAAGCGTGCAGGCTGCTTTCTGGGAAAATCTTGCGGGGGAGGAGTAAAAATGAGCCGGGGTGGCGGAATTGGCAGACGCAGGGGACTTAAAATCCCCCTCCCGCAAGGGAATACGGGTTCGACCCCCGTCCCCGGTACCATCTAAGGAAAATCATGGCCCACTTCACCCCCGTCTATGAAGATGAATTCAGAGACCTCCTTCTCCCTGAAAAGGGATGGCGGGACGGTCCTTGGATCGGAGGAGAGAGGACCTTTGAGTTCCCCGTGAAATCTCGCCCTGGCGTCGTCATCCGCGTCTATACATCACTCGGGCATCTCGGGAAATGTCGTGGAAACGGATGCGACGCCATACGGGTGTGTGCCGTAGACACCAGGACTAACCGTGGGGTGGTGAAGGCTACGCGGGTGCATCGAGTCCTGGGATGGCGTAAAAACCTGGAAAAACGAGTGATGTCCGTGTGGAATCAGTGTAAACAACAAGCCATTGACTTCACAAGATAACCCCTTATGTTATAAGCAAGGAATCCATATGATCGAATTACAAGAGGGTGATAAGCTACGCGGAGTCCTCGGGGATGGCCCCCGAGGGAAGTGCATCCATGATGTCTTTGTCCGGTGGGGGGAGGAAGGCAGAAGTGCCTTCGTTCGAACCCCGCAAGGAGATGTGGTCCCACAAATCATAGGGAGAACGGTAGAGGTCTGGCGGGATGGGGAATGGAAAAAGGTGCTCCCATGATCCGCATCAAAAAGAAGCGAGCCCCCATCTTCAAGAAGCAGACGACCCGCCAGAGGCTCTACGTCTGTTCCGGGTGCGGTCAGAAAATCCGCTGCGCCTCCGACTCGCTCAACGCCCTCCATACCTGCCCCTCGGGGGAGCAACACCCCTTCATCCTGACCTTCAGCCCTCATCTGGGGAAATTATGAAATACATTGACCAGAAAAAGTACGTCGTTACCACCTTTGCAACGGTCATGCAAAAGGTCCTCGCTGAAATAGACGGCGAACGGATCGACCGGAGCCCCAAGGAATGCCACACCCTTCTGAAAAAGGAACTGGCCAAGCAGGAGCGAAAAATCAAGGGCCATTAGCTCAACGGTAGAGCAGTCGCCTCATAAGCGATAGGTTCTGGGTTCGAATCCCGGATGGCCCACCACAATCCGCGCCATTAGCTCAGTTGGTAGAGCAGGAGACTTTTAATCTCCGGGTCGCAGGTTCGAGCCCTGCATGGCGCATTACCCTCAACCATAAGGAACCCCCCACATGTCCCTCCCCCAAAATACCATCAACCACATCAATAACGCCCTGGATGCTATCGCATTCGAGCTTAAAATGCTCCAAAGGGTGACGAATAGTGTTGTTAATGACCACACCGCTGTCACCCTCATGGGCACCTCAATCAAAGAAATTGAAGTGCTCGTGAAGGGGGCCAAGCAAAATATAAACACAAAGGAATTTGTGTATGAGGTCTCAGTTATGGAAGATGTTCGGGATAAGATAGCGGCCATTAAGAGTGCTCGCGAAATTCTGGGCTTGTCTCTTGGAGAAGCAAAAACCTTCGTGGAAGGCGGAGGAGACAAGGTAAGGCGTTGTGTGATTACCAGAGAGATCCCCAAAGAGGAAATCGAACGCTACGCTAAGAACCGTATCTGTGTCACAGCACAATAATATGAGCATGCTCTATTTCATTGGAGCCATTTGGTTCCTCTGCCTCGCCTCCATTCTGTGGGACAGCCAATGAGCTTCGAGTTCTACCAGCAACATGCCAGTGAGTTATGGGTCATCGACGGAGACGAACTCCGGCGCTTCCGGCCTCTCTCTAAGGCTTCCCGGGGGGATCCCTACGATATCCTGGTCCCTGGAGACCCCCTTCAATGCCACGCCTATCCGGAAGACGAGGCCAGGACCGAGTATCGCCAGCATGGGCGCACGGAACGCTGGCGCACCCTCTTAGCGCAGCGAGGGAGAATCACGCCGCGTCTTCTCCGGATTCACATTCCTCTCACACTCAAGCCGTAGAATAACCATCAACGAAAGGACTATCATGCGTATCATCTGTATCATCGCCCTCATCCTGAGCCTCCTCTCTGCTGAAGACACGGAATTGTCTTCCTCCGCTTATAAGGCCTTGGAAAATTACTCCTCCTCCATCGACAAAGCCAAAGAAAAGTATGAGGCTGAATTAAGGAGCGCCAGTGAGGCGCTTGCTAAGGTCCTTAACAAGGAAATGGAAACTCTTGCCAAAAAAGGCAATGAGAAGACCGCTCAGCTTCTTCAGGAAAAAATAAATGCCCTCGGAGGAGATGATCCGGAAGGAAAGGCTCTTCTGGAAGCATTCAAGCAAAAACCAAATTACACTAAAAAGTGGTGCATAGGAAATGACTGGGAAGTTATCTGGAACGGCTATAGAAATATCGTCACCTTCCAAGCTGATGGCTCCTGCAAGAGAGGAGATGGATTCAAGGGAACCTTCCAGCTAGATAAGGAAGATGTGGCGCATATCTCCTGGGACAATGGCGAAGGATGGAGTATGCAACCTCCTCATAAAAGCACTCCAGACCAAACCCTGGGGCTTAACCACACAAACAGCACCTTCCGGGTAAACCGTCTGCGTTAATACAACTTACAAAGAACATGCCATGCTCTTACAAGGGCATGGCATATTTGTTTTTTAAGGATAATTCTGTGCCTTCATCAGCTCCCAATGGTAAAAACGAAGCTGTAAAATGGGTAAATAAAAATATACCAAAAGGTTCGCTATTATTAGATGTCGGTCCTGGAATAGGCACATGGGCATCCTTGTTAAAAGGGTATGAGATAGATTGTATAGAAATATTTGAACCTTATGTTGAAAAATACAATTTAAATATAAAATACAAAAATGTTATTATTGGCAACATAAAAGAAGTAGCCCTAAATAAAATATACAAGCTGGTGATAATGGGGGATGTACTAGAACATCTAACTGTAGAAGACGCAGTAATAACATTAAATAAGTTGAAACAAAAAACCGAAAACATATTAATCATAGTCCCGTGGTTATACAAACAAGGAATACATCAAGGAAATATATACGAAACACACCTACAACCAGATTTAACGGAAAATATCATGCAGGCTAGATACCCGGAATTAATCCCTATATTCACAGACGATAAAAAAGGAGTCTATACATGGTCCAGATGAATCCCCCTATCTCCATTATCTGCTGCACATACGGAAGGCCCGAACGGTTGGAAGAGATGTTGTATTCTCTGTTAATACAGGACTACAAAGGAGTCATGGAGCGTATCATTTTAAATGATAGAGAAGACCAAAAACTCACTTGTCTAAGTCACGGTATTATCAACACAGAGATAAGGTTTCCTGATCTAGGCACCAAAAGAGCCTACGCTAACTCTCTTGCCTCTTTCGATATCGTCACAACGGTGGACGATGATGATATCATTATGCCATGGCACATATCGGAAATGGTGAAAGGCCTCCAAGGGGTCGTGCAAGATGGACTTGGTTTTTACCTCCCTTCTCATTATTTCTTTGTCAAGGGGTCAACTTCCTTAGAATGCTCCTTGAAGGGGAAAGGCCCGGCAGGAGTCCCTATTTATACAAAAGCTCTCTACGAAAAAGCAGGGGGCTACCCTGCCTGGAATAGTGGCCAGGACCAAAAGCTCCTAGGACGAATGCGAGCCGTCTGGAAGGAACCTAAGGACCAACCCATCATCAAACCAAGCTACCTCTATCGGTGGGCCGATGGAGGCCACCACTTCAGTGGAAATACAGATGGAAATGAATATATAAGAGCAAAAGAAAAACGAGATGCAATAACAGGTAAAATAGAACTAAAGCCTCGTTGGAAGCATGACTATCATGCGGTGATAAAAAACAGTTTAGAAGAGTGGGAGACTAAAATTTCACAATAAATCGTAAACGTCTTTTCTATCCCCAGCCCCTACTACAGTAACCAAAACAATCTTATCCTCTATGGTGTAAATAATCCTCCAATCACCAACCCTTATTCTGTACAAAGGACTCTTCACACCTTTCAATTTTTTAACTCCAGGAGGACGAGGATTATCCTGTAATTCGTAAATAGCATATCCAATAGAGGATCTGAGATGTTTAGGAAGATCCTTCAATTGCTTAGCAACATGAGGACGCACCACAACTTGGTACGTCATACACCAAGATAATCCAAAAGCTGATCCGCCGTCATTACCTTTTCCTTACCAGAACGAATGCGCTTAAGGGCTTTTTCCGCCTCCATAATGTCCTGCTGCTCCTGAAGGCGCATCAAGGTTTTCTCGGAGATAAGATAGCGGGTTGCCCCGCTTTTATCTACAATCCGAACAGGGGCAGTCTTCTTCATCTCTTGAGACAACCTAGTACGTAAGGTAGTAGTTGATATGGTCCGCATACCCCCTATATACCACAGGATTGTCCCTAATCAATGGCTGCTAGGTTGGGAGTGTCGTCCATGATCAAGCTACGGAAAAACTCTTTTCCGGTCTTATAAACGGCATCAGACGTCTGCGCCTTCGTCTGAAGGGCATTGTAAATGCGAGTGTCAACCCCTCCCTCGCTCAGAAGGTAGAGATAATTGCACTTATATTTCTGCCCGATGCGGTGAATACGATCCTGCGACTGGATCCAATTCACATAAGACCAATCAATACCAAGATAAATACAGTCATAGCACGGCACCTCACATTCATTCGCATGCAACGTGAGGCCAATACCCATCTGAATCTGGCCGATCAAGACCGTGATAGAGGGATCCGTATTCCAACGGTGCTTGGCTTCATCTCGATGTTGTTTCGTGATCTTGCCATCCATGCGGACGTAGCCGATTCCTCGCTGATAAAGCTCCTTGACCATCCGGTCTATTTCAGGAGTGAAGCACGCCCACACCACCACCTTGCGTCCTGCCAACGAATTTTGAAGTAAATCAATAAGTGTATCTATCTTGGCTGAACTGAATTCTTTAACCGCCTTCTCGTCGTCATACACAAAGCCCTGGCACACCTGCCGGAGTTTCATCATACGGGCAGCGGCTTGCTCCACCGTCACCTCGGAATCCTGGATGTACGTTACCACCTCAGCCTTGAGATTATTGTAATAACGTTCCTGATCCGCAGTCATCTCGACTTTAATGACCGAGTGCAACTTCTCCGGGAGGTCCAGCGCTTCCTCTTTACGGAGGAAATACGTAGAGCGAGACATCAATTCCGAAACCGCCTCGACGGCCCCGGGTTTCGGACGTCGCTGCGGCCTTCCGCCCTCTCCCATCTCCGAATCAAACCACTTATCAAGGAAAGCTGTCTTGCTTGCCCCTAGGCTGCGCCCTCCGTCCACAATGAGCATCTGATAAAATACAGATTCCAAACTATTGGAAACAGGCGTTCCTGTAAGCAACACACGACGAAGCGCCTTCTGAGCTAATGCCAAGCAATTAGTGGTTTGCCCAGAGTAATTAGCGCACCTGTGGCTCTCATCAATAATGACGGCGTCATAAGCATTCAACAAAACTATCCTCAGAGACTCATAATTTATGATGTGTGCATGCGCCAACGTACCAGCTTTTTGGGTCTTCTTTGCCTTAGTGCCAGTTATCTCTAAAGCAGTCATCCCTTGCCATTGATTGAATTCTTCCTTCCATGTGGATTGCATGTTATTGGGGCAAATAACAAGTATTCCTCCACGGACACCCCACCGTCCTTCTGAAGGAATCCATACCTGCTGCATGGGCCGGATAACCCCAGCGTCATACCAACCACGAGAAATATCTATACCGCTGCGGGATTTTCCGCAATTATGCACAACAACCCCATTAGCTACGAAATTACGTGCGGGGTCTTCCATGACAAGATCATAGACATCCTTCTCCCCTCCGTCTTTGATCTCAGAAAGTATAGCTGCCCCAAAACTAAGATGAGTGCCCACACTAGTAATAACTGCTCCTTCCCGTAATTTGGAAGCAGGCATCCAACCAGATGTTGTTAATATCTCGTGGTCAGGAGTGCATATCAATTTGGGGCCTCCAGCAAAAATAAGAGTGAGGCATTTCTTACTCCCACGATACAAAACATCCCTTATGATATTATATCTAACCTGCCCATCAGGATAAACAGATGGGGTGCGCACAACTGCCCCAATGACCTCGCTCCGCCCCCAAACTCTAGCCAACTCTGCAAGAGATATATACTGAGAATGTCCCCCGGTGCCTTTAATACTAATAAAAGCACTCCCGGAAATGCATCCTGGGTCGTGCGCCAAGAGTAACCCCGAGACACGGACCCCCCAGTGATAGGCAATTTGCTGGTGTCGGAGTGGGTTTTTCTGCCCATTAAAAGTATTCGTCACATACCCCGGAAGTGGGTCCGTTCCGCGAATCGTCTTTTCTATGGCGAGCCGAACCGCTTTCTCGTAATCCTCAATTTTCTTTTGTTGCTGGGCAAACTCAACCAAGTCAGGAGCAAATTCAATAGGGTACCCGGTCTCATCCGAGACTCGATAAAGAGCCACGACAGCCGCAGCCGTTAAAGGATAATCCCACTCCCATTTGGATTGATCCCATTTTGCAGGGGATCCCACATGACTCATCTTTTCTTTGAGAATATCATCGAAGCGTGATTGCTTGACGCGAAGATGGATATTCCCGCTCTTCTCAGCAGTATGGAGATATGCATACAGGCTAATCATGGCCTAGTGTTCCCACTGATCCGAGAGTTTTCCTTCCACTCGAATAGTGATGAGATTCTTACATGCCAACGTCATGGCAGCAACCATCAATTCTTCCTGCCTCTTCAAGGCGGCTTCCCCTAACTGGCCGTCCGGATGCTCCGCCACGATTTCATCATGCACGAAATTGACGAGCGCTGATTCCCGCAAAGGGGTATGCTTGAGTTCGCTGCCATACCCCTGCGCCAGATGCGTGTGATTCCAGAAATAGCCCAGGACGCACTCTCGCCACACCGCCCACAGCGCCTCTTTCGCGCCATAGGCCGCGAGGCATTGGAATCTATAATTGGCCAACTCCGTATAACTCAGCCTCGCTTTGGTCTGTCCATTAATGCAGTCTCCGGTGGCCTTTCCGTCAGGGGAATTTTCAATAATGTCCCCGACGCTCTTAAGATAGCGGGTGACGCATGGATACATGTCTCTCTGCTGATTTAAAAATTTACGGGCTTCCTCATACGTAATCTCCACACCATAATTGTTCTTGGCATAGCTCATAAGAGCCACAGCCCCAAGTCCTCCAGGACGTCCAAAATTCACAGCCTTAGCTTTCTGTCTGGCTTCAGCCTCAGGAGAACCGTCCACCTTCTTATTCGCCATCATTTGCTCGTAAGAGGCATTAATCATAGCCCCTCCCGTGACGCAATGCACATCGACATTCTTGTCGATATAATCCCCAAGAACACAGAACACATCCGGGAACATATGGCGAATAGTGGCTGAAAGTGTACAAAGCTCTAGCTGGGAATAATCGACTGTGCCGAGTTTTCTCCCTGGACGTGCACGAAACATCGTCCGGAATGCCTCATTAGGTTTCGTTTTATCTTTTCTCGGAACATTTTGAACGTTGGGATCCCCGCATCCGGTACGGCTTGTGGAAACCACCGGGACGAAGCGAGGATGGATGGTATCCCACTGATAGGGTTCTATATACGTGGAAAGCATCTTCTGGATATGTTTGAATTCTAAATAAACCTTTGCCTCCGGTATATAATCCTTCAGATCCGTCAAAACCTCTTCGTCTGCCACGAGTCCTGTTTTATTACATACCGGACGCTTCTCAATTTTGGCTGTATCGGATGTAAAATTTACAGGAGAAAGCCCAGGAGGGAAAACACAGCCAGGAATAGGCTGTATATGCGTTTTCAGATGATCAATATACTTATAATAATCAGGATTAGCCGGAATCTCTTTTAGGATTTCCTTAACAGGAGTCCTCTCAGAAAGCCCAGGAATGTACTTAGATTCCTCTAAAAAATCAGCTATATTGGCCTTGTCTAAATAAGGAGTCGTATCCAAGGACGGATACTTTATTTTAAGAGTATTGAGGGCATCTATCTTATAAAATTCTAATGCTTTCTCCTCAAAAATACGGTAATCAAACGTAATTCCCTGCGCAGTCGCATGTTTATAAATCTCATTCAGAAGAACCCGGTTCCAAGCTCCGCGAACCACTGCTTGGAGTTTCTTCTTGGATCCGGATCCAGACCACCCTAAAGGCTCTACTTGTTTCGCCAATTCAGCATACTGCGCTTCCAGCGCCGTCTTCATCTTCCCCCTAATTTCTTGATCTATAGCGAACCCATAAACACCAATCGCATTCAGCACAACGGCAGCCCGAACCTGCGAAGGCTCCGTAGGCTGAGCATTCTCAATTCCTCCCTGCTTCATAAAAATATCATACGTATGCTGCGCATCATCTAATGCATACTGCGTTGCTTCCGCTGGCCACTCCACAAATGGGACTCCATCCAAAGTGCCATATTTCAATCGCCAGATGTCATCACCTTTTTTCGTAGCACTGACATCAATGCCTAGATATTTCTGACACAAATCCGCAAGGGACACCCGAGGATTGAACCCTCTAATGCCCTCTGTGGCGAGATGCACTAATTTCTCCCGCATGCCTACATCCCATACGCGCCCGTCATCCAAAGCACGCATGATATGCGGTGTCAACTCCGGGTGCCATCGCATCATGAGTACAATATCGTAGGGAATATTCTGTCCTACGAAATGATTGGATGGATCTGCCCATAGGGCGAACGTCCACGGGTCTCCCGGGCGCGTCAACCAGCCGGTGGTGGCGTTCCGCCACGAGCACACCACCGGCTTGGGCGCTTTGTCCGTATCTGTGATCAGATACGTCTCGGTATCAAACGAAATGACCGTCATTGAACTTTAGGGATCTTTGCTTTTTTCTTCTTCACAGGGTTCTTAGTCCTTCCGATAGGCTCTTGCTTCATCTTCAGGATACGGGCATTGATGATGACTTTTTGGATGTAAGTCAAATTACCATTAACTGCATGCCCTTTGATGACCCGCACCCCTTTCAAGGTGGGGTAAACCACCGTGAGGGGCTGCCGGACTTCTCCTCCGCTATACGTGATAGTCTTATTTTTCTCTTCGACTACCAATGTATAGGGTTTTAACTCAATCGTCTCTTTACCGTCTTCGCTCATAAAGGATCCTTAGTGCTGCGGCGGAGCCGGGGGAGGAGGGAAGGGAGTGTAGGCACCGGGAGGAGCCTGTGGAGGCGTGTATGCCGGAGGAGCAGGCGGCTGCCCTTGCTGTGGGGGAGGAAACGCCGCAGGAGCCTGAGGAGGCGGAAATGCAGCCGGGGCCTGCGGCTGATAAACATTCTGCTGCGGAGCAGTCTGCGGAGGAGGCGGAGGAGGTTGATAGGTCTGCTGCGGAGGCTGCGCCGGAGCAGGAGGCGGGGCCTGATAATTCTGCTGCGCCGGAGGGGCAGTCTGCGGAGGAGGCGGAGCCTGTTGTTGCCCGAGAGGAGGCATCGTCGCGGCACCACTCTGCTGCGCCATCATGCCCCGCACTTGCTCCATGCTCATAGCCTGAGGGAGCCGGAAGCGGAAATCATGATTGATGTAGGCCTCATCGTAAGAGACCCCTTTAGCAAGCTGGGACTTGCTGCGCTCCGTCTCCAGATACATGAACACGGTCCCCATGCGACAGGCATTCACAATCTGCTCCATAATTTGATGCGGAGTCACCATACCCTGCTGCACCAAGCTCTGTGCAAATTGAACCCCAAAAATAGATTTGACCAACTCAGCAAGACTCTCCTGAGCACTCCGAGTGGTCGGCTTGATGACAAAACCAAACTGCTTCTGGCGCTCAGAAGGAACCGAACTATCCACAACGATATAGTCTAAAGCGAGGTATTGATGCCCATCCTTCTGGGAAAAACCGACTTTTGAGGTATTCAGCAACTGCACCACGTGCTGCCCATCCGGAATCTTGGCCCGATTGTAGCGCTGCCGAGGAGGAGCCGTGAGAAACTGATTAAACAAGTTTCCCTGGGCTGCTTGTCCGAGATTGGGGGGAGCCCCGTATGCCGGAGGGGCATATCCAGGCTGAGGCTGCTGCGGCTGCTGTGGAGGTTGGCCGGGGTAGGGCTGTTGAGGAAAATTCATGAGTTTACTCCAGATTCAGAGTCGTGGTCTGGCGTCCCTGGTCATGGACCAGATGTGCACGGGTGACGCGGGAAAATACGATGTCAAGGTAACCATCTGCTAAAATGGGATCGTACCCATTCAGCAGAAGAAACACATTCCGATGCTTCGAAAGCAGGGCCCCGAAGCGGCGTTGTGCAGCTTGCTTACCGGCTCCGTAACTTCCTTGTGCAAGATCCAGAATATTCAACTCCTGACGGGCTTCCTTCTCGGCAAGCTGTGCAAGTTGATTCACATCAAAGCGATTCTGCAAGGAAATCTGGGCAGCATCAGCTAATTTCACAATGAGAATATCGAGCGCTCCGCCCAACATCTCCGCAACCGCCACTCTCGACATGCCGGTAGGAACCTGAGCGACCGGAGCAGGTGCTTGTGGTTGCGGAACCGAAACAGACGCAGGCGGGGGCGGAGGAGCAACCGGGGTCTGTTGCCCAGGGATGAACCCTAGGGCCACACTGGGTTGCGCTGCCGGGGTCGCCATAGGAATTCCCTGTGCCGGAGGCACCGGCTGCTGCGCCTGAGGCGGAGGAGGCTGTGCAGGATGAGTGGGAGGTTGCCAGGGAAACGCCATCGGAGGCGGAGGGGTCTGATTCATCTGAGGAGCCGGCATGCTCTGGGGAACCGGCGCAGGTGCGGCAGGCGCAGGCGGAGGAGGGGCTTGCTGCCCGATTCCAGGGAATCCAAGAACAGGGCCCGGAGGAGCCGGAGGGGGAGGAGGGGGAGCTTGACCGAACATAGGGCATATCTGGGGGCTGGCGGTAGGAGGGACAGAGGGGGGTGTGGACGGTACCTCAGGGGGAGGAGCCCCATTAGGAAGGCCTGTCTTTTCGTCCAATCCATTATTTGAGCAAAATTGAGCCCAGTCTAATTTATGCGACTGCGTCACGTGCTTTTTCAAGCCACGTAAGGTGGCATAGGCCGTCCCGTCGATGGGGTCCTTGAAGGGCTTAGCCTTCTCCTCTGCCTTCGGAGGTTTTTCAAGAGTTGCGGCAGGAATGGTCTGCTGAAGAGGCTCCTCCACTTTCGGAGGTGGTTGGGCAACCTGCGGAGTCTGCTGTGTGCTGATATTGGAAGCCGGAGCCGTCTGCGTCATCGCCGCACGAGTGGCGTCATGCATCTCGTAAGGAGCCTGGAGAGCCGTTATCCATTGGTAAATGGCCTCAATCGGACTTCCATGCACCTGCACCGGGGGATTTCCGATGATATATTTGAAGACTGCCCCCACATAACCAGGATCCCCCTCGCAAGGTTTTCCCTCCCAAGTGAGCATCTTGGGAATAAGGGATAAAATATGCTGTTCCATTTCGGGAAGCGTAGGCATTAGGTATTTCCTCGACAAAGAGTTTGATGAGCAGGATGTCCAGAGTGGCACCCCTTAGCGAAACCACAAAGCGTGCCGTATTCAAAGCATGCATCGAAGTTAGGTGGAATATAATTCAACGCGGCAGGCCCTTGTTGCAAAAAAGCCTCCCGCATCTGGAGCATCTGATGCCCATAAAGAACATCGGATTGCTCGACATGCAGCGCAAACTGCGCGAAAGCAGGAGTTACCTGCACGGTTGTTTTAAAATAATTCTTACTGGTGGTGCGGGCCTTCTGCGCGGCTGCCTGGGGATCTTCATCACGAGGTTTTATCGCAAAAATAAGGCCTACCTCCTCAGGCCACTCTCCAAAAACACGCCGTTCATTCACAGCATACCGAGACAACTGATTATTAAAATTTACTGTCTTCGCCAGATCTCCCCCGCCATAAGATCCGGAAGACTTATAATCCCAGAGGCATATTTTCCCTGTGGAACGCTTGCGGACTTTCAAGTCCTTATATCCACGGACCTTCACATAAGGATCAGCCTGAGACGTAAACCACTCTTCCACGGCCACCGGCTCATATTCTTTGATAAAATCTGGAAAGAAATGAATGGCCATGCCTTGGAACATGGCGGGGGCTACGATGCACTGCCAGTTTTTAACATCTGGAGAAGAAAGCTGGCTAGCATTTTCTTCCACGTATTTTACTGCTGCTTCTGCGCCTTTTTCTGGAGACCCTGTTAAAATATATTGCTCAAGAGAATCGTGAAGCGCATTTCCAAATACCAGATTATCAGAATCCTCGTCGGCAGACAGCTTCAAGAGCTTTGAATATGCCCACCGACGAGGACAGCGTTGGAATGTTTTTATTTGTGAATCAGAGAGTTCAATGGGGTCCATGAGGACTATGTTGTTTTCTTTATGTTTTTTCGCTAGGTCGCTATGTGCTTCGGGCGCTAAGCGCTGTAAGCTGTGCGTAGGTGCTATGGTGTAGGCCGAACTCGGCAGGTGTCTGCGTTCAAGATAGGGAGTTATGTTGTCTGTCAAGGGGCATCTGAATGACATTATTGACGTTCGGACGCAAAGGCTTCAGTGTTGCGCTCAGAATATTGGGATGGATGCAACGCATATTGTGCATGCTCCAATAATGATGAGAGATGGGACAACCAGCACCAAAAGGGACTCCATTGATCGTTTCCGTCGCAGGAGGTTGTGCGACGTGAATCTCGTATTGAGAGAGTCTATTTTTAAATTCAGTAAAGCTGCATGGATGGCTATTCGTATCCGTGCAATAAACCTTATAAGCGTCGAATACCGGGCGAAGATCCTGCCAATGGGCCGTTGGATCTACATACATATACTCGTTCTTAAACTGAAGTACCGAATCCATATCTTCTTGATATTCAAGGATATCGGCCTGCAACACTGATGACGTCGTAAATCCGTTTTGATGCCGTAAGCGGAGAAGCCCTTTAATAGCCCAGTTCAGTATTCCAGACATCTCTGCGTTGAAACGAAGAGGGAAATTAGGATCCTTCTCATGCTCCTGAATGACTTGTTCAAATTTTATGACCTTGAGGCGACGCCACACTCCTCGGGTAGGGTCCACAAAACGAGGGCGTCGGTTGGCAGCCAGAATCAATTTTGCATTAAAATAAACAGGGTGTGGATCTTTATTTTTCTTCTGAATCTGAACGGGGTCCCCTCCGGTCCATGCTTTGATGGTACTCGCAATCCGGCCTCCGTCAGAGAGTCCCCGGCTATTAGCCAATTGATCTGCGTCTCCGTCTATTGCGACTCGTTTATCCCATACGTCCCCAAGCGTGAATTTATCCGCTATAAGGGCCGTACTGACTGCTGTGACAGATTCCCCCCACAATCGCTCAATGACCCGCAGGACCGTGCCTTTAAAATTTGCCCCGTTCCCAATTAAAAGAAAAAACGCTTGATGGGGTTGTCCTGTTAGGAGCGTATAACCAAACATCTCCTGGAGCAAAAGTCTCCGGGAAGGTTCGGGAAGAAAGCGCTCCATACAATGCTCCCAAAGAGGGCATTCCGCCTGAGAGTTGTAATCAAAAGGAATAGTAGACATAAGCCGGTCATTTTTATCGAACCCTGGCTTGAAAACATTATCGTTAATATAATATGTCCCGTTGGAAAACGGGATAGCATCCGGATTTTCTTTCCAGCTTTCGTTAAAATGCCTGTCATTGGCAATGCAGCTTAAAACCTCCTGTTTGTGTGCCTGCTTCCAATGCCCATCCGTCATGACCGTGTGGTGAATGGATGAGAGCATGGTGTCGCCACCTATTTTAATCCACTTCCTGCCATCAAAAATACGCCATGTGCCTCCTTGTGCTGCGGAAATGTGAAAAATATTATCTCTGGGCATGAATTCCTGATAATATCGCGCGGCTATCTCACGCCAATCGACTCCTTTTTTCTTTTTCTTCTCCTCCGGCTGCACTTGAGCACCCACCGTCTGGCCCACAGCAATCGCGGGAGCGAAATCTGCTGGCTTCGGTGCTTCCTCCAATGCTGGGAGGGAAGCCTGCATGGTATCCGTCAACTGCGCGGTGACCGGATCGAAATTTTCTGCTTTACGTGCCTCGCTGATATGCTGCCGAATGTCGCGTTGGTCCCACCACCGGAAACGCTCAGCTTCATTCCACATCTGTGGATCAAAAAACCATCCCTGCGTGAGATGGTTGTAGACGTAGCTGGAAAAGTGCCACAAGAATGGGGCGTTTATTTTACCTTGTTGCAGATAAGGACGGGATGCTCCTGCCATGGCGAGGGTCTTGGACACCCACATCCAATGGGTTCCCCGGTTTCCTTCCTGATGGATCTCTTCCATCAGATCCCGTTTAAATTTGTGTTTGCGAAACCAATACGTCAAGGTGGGGCTGTTAGCTTTGGTGGTATGGAGGGTCTGGCGAATCTCCTGAACACACTCCGGTGCTAACTGGGCCTCGAACCACTGAATCATTCCCTGGAGCGTTTGTTTTGCTCCCGCCTGAATGATTTTTTGCTCCGCCCCGTTATCCCGAAGGGCCCCGGGGGTTCGGATCAGCCTTCCCGAACGCCCTACGGTCTGAAGCACCAATTCATCAAAATCACCAAACACCTGCCATGCGAGGCGCTTCAGATAAGAAAACCCATCCCCCGTGCGAAAAGATCGAATCGCCTCAAGATCATCAGTGACCCGAATGTAGGCATGGATGCTCTTGGATCCGGAATCCACCATCAGCGTCGCCGGGAACCCGCTCGCATGCAGCGCATAGGCGATGGCCGCTGCTTGGAGGCGCTTCTGGTCTGCGGTGCTCGCCACTTTTTTGTCACAGATAAGATAATCTATTTCAAAAACAAAGATCGGGAACGTATCCCCGTCCACCAGGGGTGTCTCCACATCCTGCCTCCCTGGATTAAAAACATTATTCGAGGAGGTATGGACCTTCAGGCGGCTGCGCTCCCCCTTAAGAGGTACGAAGCCTATCGAATTCTCTTCGAAGCCATACGGATCGAACCATGCGGGGGCGTGCGCCAGCCAATAGGAGGGTAAGCATTTAGGGTCCGTGACAACTCGGGTATTGATTAGGGTGCCGAAGGGGTCGCCCTCATCAGACTCGTAGAAAAGAGACCACGCCATTTCGTGAGGATGGAAAAGAGCGTCGATGGCTCGGGAGAAGTCGGAGGTGACGACTTCCATAGGAAGGGGCCTTTCAATTCAGGATCCAGAACAGGACAAAGGGCTGGGCAGGACGGGCAGGTATCCCCATCGGGCAGCCTCTGTCAACGGTCTCTGGAAACGACAAGGCCCACGGGGTATTCCCGTAGGCCCTGGCGTCCTGTCCAAAAAAATCCTCCGGGTACCTCTCCCGAAAGGACCGCTTGACGCCGCGCAGCATGCGAACCAGAAAAAACGATGCAAGAGAAGATTTTCCAAAAGGAACAAGGCCTTATACTACCATTAGTATAGTGTTTAAGTAAAATGGGTCTGGCTACCATATGACTGGTTGTAATATAATGAAAGTGTAAAAACCCAAAAAGTGGCATTTATTCCTCCATGGATTTATCATTCTACCTTATAGTTTTCACGCGAGGCAAAAAATTATATTTATATAATATGGATCTTATATATTTTGTAGTGTATTGTAAGCTATAAGGGGAAAAGTGAAATCGTGGAAGGAATAAAGTCGCTTTTTGGGTGATTTGAGTTTTTCTTATATCTAAACTACGATTATAGTTATAATACCCCCTTGCATCGCCTTTTCTCCTCCTATTCTGACGGCATGCATCAACGAAAAATAACTTCCTGCGGCACCGTAACTGTCCCTCCTATCGTTCTGTCGGCCCTTGATGTACGGGCTGGGGATTACGTTTTCATAGGAGCCAAGGATGGGGTGGCATTCTTCACTGCTTCACAAGCACTCTGGGAGGAAACCTTCAATAAACTTCATGGGGTTTGTGTCCCATCCGTTAGCACTACCCCATCAGAGGTTCCTACCCATCTTCCTCCTCGGGTATGGATGTCCCGGGTGGTGAAGGCTCGTCAGGGAGGACTCATACACCTTCCTAGTGGGTTCGCTAAGTTTATTTCTACGAAGCCGGATTTTTATGTTTTTCAATTACGTTCATGGGGTCATTTTCCTTTTATTACCATAACCCCTTACAACACCTCCACGAAACAAAATATCTATGGGTTCTCTGAGGAAGAGACGGCTGCCTTCCTTAACGAGGCCCATTCTTTGGAGAATAGAGAGCAGAGCGTTAGTATTCGGGAGAAGATTGTAGAGGAGAAAGAACGTAAATTAAAGAAAGCGGAGGATGTCCTTGTTGCTGTGAGAGCTTTCCTGGCTAGCAATAATGATTTCCGAACCTTAGAGCACATGAATATGCATATGAAGTTGCAAGGGTTGGCATGAATCCACTCTTCCCACGGCGAGCGCCGTGCCCCTGCGGGTCCGGTAAGCGCTACAAAAATTGCTGTGAGGGCTTGGTGTCGATAGACGAGGCGAAGTTACACGATACAGAGCGCCGTAACCCGGGAACCATCACACGCATGGCGGATGCGTTGGATGCGGAATATGAACGGAGAAAATAATGGATACGCATTATAGAAAATTTTATTGTCCTGTTTGTCAGCCCTACCACATCCCAGAGACGGGAGTCATTAGGAAAGTATGTCCCCTTCACATGGACATGAAGAACAAGCTGGATCTACAGAAACAACACCAAGCCGCCCTGGACGCTTGCTGGCTTGGGTGCAGGAGGATGGGATGACCGTCGTTGAATTAATCGAATGGCTCAAGACGCAGGACCAGGGTGCGATTGTGGAGGTTGTGGTGCATACAGTCGGTAATAATTATTACCAGCAAGGAGGATCCGCCACTACGGCCCCGTTTGATCCGGATAAGCATGTGGAGTATACAGATTTCCGTGGTAATCAGTTTATGAGGCCAGGAGACTCCTGGTATAATCAACGCATCCTTTTACTTGGGGTATATGGAGGTTAAAAATATGAGCAGATCCTGCGAGCGTTGTGGAAGCTACGCCATAAACCCAGGACACCATGGGAGAACCCCAGGAGAGGATTTACACCTCTGCGATGTTTGTTTTTGGCGCAGTCGAGCCGAGAAGGCCGAGGCCGAGGCGGGGAGGCTGCGGGGTTTGTTGGAGCGTATGCCCAACTGTTCCCTGTTATTCCGTAACCAAGCGGAGCGAGACACCTGGAACCGATGGCAGGATGAGGCTTTCACCCCTGATGGCGAAGTCCGTAAGGAAGCTGACACATGAACAAACCAGGACCAGAACTCGACGCCTTCATTGCAGAAAAACTTATGGGATGGAGACTTTCTGCCCGTGGAAATTGGTGGTTAGGGGAGGATGGGGCTGATGCTAGATCGAATCAGTGGGTACCTTCCACTAACTATGAAAATGCGCTACAAGTCGTGGAATTTCTTCGAGACAAAGGCTGGGCGTATCGCATTGAAGGAGTTCCTGATATTAGCAGCGCCCGGCGGGGAGTCCGCGTCACTTTTCAATTCGGCGTACTCCCTCCTGGGCATGCCAGTTCTCCTATGTATGAAGCTGATGGAAAGGATATTCCCCATGCTATCTGTCTTGCTGCTAAACTCCTGACTGAAGTCCCGAAGGATACCTTATGATCGACCTCCTCTCCTTACGCTATCGCGCCCAACATGCCTCCCCCGGTTATGGCCCTGTCATCACCAGCGAGGAGCTAACGGCCCTCTTGGATGAGGTGGAGCAGGCGAAATCCCTATTACGTTCCTTGGTGAACGCTTCGAATAATGTCCTCACTGGAATCTCTCTACACAATGAGCGTAAGAGAAACGAGGCTCCTATCGACGGCCCGGTGATCAAGGAATTCCGGGAGGCTTACCACAACGCACGTCTTGCTTTAATGGAGATGACTCCGTGACACAAATACCTCCCATTGGCCTTGTCCCCCGGGAAATTGCTGATCAACAGCGAGTCTTAGAGATACTTGCGGCCATGCGGCGTTTTACAGAGGCTTATAAGCCTATTCCCCTTACATGGCTTAATGAGCTTCAAGAGAAAATAAAGGTGGAGCCGTCATGATAAAATTCAGCCTTAACTTCGAGATAGAATATGAAGAGGAATCCAATAAATTTTTCTGTGATTGCCTATCTTATCCAGGAGTGATGGCCTACGGGGATACGTGCAGCGAGGCATACCTAGCGGCATTGTCCCTTTTGGGGAATGTTTTGAAGGATAAGCACGAGCACGACGAATCCGTAGTGCCGTCATGACCCCTTCCCCTTCGCAGGAATCTGATGTTGGTAATTCATATCGACATTGGCATCCTTTATAGAAAAAGGGACGAGAGTATCGCTGGTTTTCTTGAAGCCCTCATCCCTCATGTGCCAGAGGAGGAGGTGCAAAAAAGTATCCGGAATGTTATAAATATTTTACATAAAAGGAAATAATACCATGAGACTGACTGAAGATGAGCTTTACACCCTCGGAGAAGAAGGAGTCGTTAATGTTCGGAGGCGGCATTGTCCTTATGACTTAGAAAAAGAAGTCATTATCCGCGAGACATGGCAGTATATTTATTCTTCCTATGAGTGCGAAAGCTGGGAGTTATCCCATATTCGATATAGAGTTTATGAAGGGCACCTCACCGGAGATATACCCAAAGAACCGGATGGACAAGGCACTCTTGTCTATAAGGCAGATAGGGGGGATTACTCCTGGTGGGAGGAGGTTCGGGACCATGAAGGGAAAGGATGGCCTTGGCGGTCTTTCGGCACGATGCCTGATTGGGCCGTTCGGTTTCATGTTAAGATAGAGAATTTGACTTTTAAGGACAATTACTATTACATGGATTTGGCTCGGATAACCCCTTGTGTTCCTGCGGATGAGGCTACGTTACGGCTATGAGCGATGCAAACCGTTACAAAGATGCGCATGCTCCGCATCCGCCGACTTTTCTTCCCCAGGCGAAGCCTTTACCTTGTTCATTTCCTCCGGATCCAGATCCGGAGTTCACGTCTCTAATGAAAGTAATGTCGGATAGAGATAAATTAATGAAAGGGCTAAACGAGATAGAACAGATCCTAGGGCAAGCTATCGGTGGTTATCCTTGGTATAAGGACGACCAGACGAATTTTCCTGGGGCCACTGAGAAAGATGGGGTCTGTGTAGGGGATCATACTCCCACTACTCTTGCGATGGAGGCCGCCGCTTTGATAAAATCACTCAGGGAAAAGATAGCGAGCTTGATCCGTGAAGGTACCTGACAGCGTTGGGGAGCTAATCCGCAGAATGGAGCAATCCGCACGGGACAAGACCATGAAAAGATTCTGTGACCAAGTCATGAGGGCTGTGACTATTATTTGGGAGAGTAATCGTCCGGTTAAATTTACTTATATAGCTGAAAAATTAAATGAGCCTGTGTTTCGCGATTTAGAGCATGTCTTAAGGACGATCCCTCGGATTGGTTTTCATAAACATAAAGGCACCATATATTACGTTGCCCAATGAAATATAGACTTGTAAACGTCCAGCAACGGAATGAACAATTTCCGCGTACCTTCCATATTCCACCTCAAGACTATGTCTATGAGGTCGGGGATATGGTGAAGCTGATATTTACTGATGGGGCCCATAACGAACGGATGTGGGTGGAGATAACTCATATGAATGGGAATTCATTTGAGGGCGTTTTGCGAAATGACCCTGCTTTCCTAAAAGATCTTTCTTACGACGACGAAATTCGTTTTAACCTGTGGCACATAGCCGCCGTGGAGTAACTATGTCTTATAAACACAATACTGTAAAGATTATCTGCGATAGCCTGCATCCGACGACGGGCGTGCGCCTTACGACGTTCGAGTGTAAATATCCTCGCTACATCCATTCTGAAATCATGACACATCGCATTCTCAGCCGTAATGCGCAGAGCAGCCGGGCAATCCCAGCGGCTAAGCGCATGCGGAGTATTCGCGAGAACCCGGTAACGCCCATTAGGTGGGGCCTCAACCAGAAAGGCATGCAGGCCAAGGATGAGGAATTGATTGGGGATGATTTGGCTGCGGCCATGTTGGAATGGAATAAAGCCGCAGAGAACGCCCTTCAGACCGCTGAGAAGTTGGATGAATACGGACTTCATAAACAGTGGGTTAATCGCGTCATTGAGAATTTTGACACCATTACGGTTATTATAACGGCCACCACTTATGATAATTTATTTGGACTCCGATGCCACCCAGACGCCCAGCCTGAATTTCAGGATCTAGCCTGGAAGATGGCTGATTTGTATTATTACCACCAATTCCCAGAGGCCCGACAGCGCTGCGAGAGTGAATCCCCTCCTATTCCTACTACTCCTTGGTTCGGCAGGCACCTTCCTTATGTGACGGATGAGGAATTAAAAAATGTATCGGCAGGCCTGTTGGTCCCCGCGTCGGTGGCCCGGTGTGCTCGGGTGAGTTACCTGACCCACGACGGCGAGGCCCCCAGCCTGGAGAAAGACAAGGTTCTCCATGATCGTCTGTTGGCTGATGGCCATATGTCTCCTTTTGAGCATCAGGCTCATATAGGGACCGAGTCTCGTAGCGGAAATTTCCACGGGGGATGGATTCAATATAGAAAGACCATTCGTCCCGAGGTCCGCACTTTTGATTATCTTGCCGCTCTGACCACCAGGAAGACCACATGAAAATTCACGTCCTTGGGCATGCTCGCCATGGAAAAGACACGGCTTCTGATATCATATCTCAAAATTTGAAGCTCAGTTGGTGCTCTTCTAGTCTGTTTGCCGCTGAAAAAATTGTATGGCCGCAAATGCCTGAGTATGAGAGCGCAGATGCATGTTTTAGGGACAGGCATAATCATCGTGCAAAATGGTTTGATCTAATCAAAGCGTATGGGGAAGGGGATCCGGCTCGTTTTAGCAGGGAGTTATTTAGTCAGTACGATATTTACTGCGGAATAAGGGAACGAGAACAATTTATTAAAGGCCGTGAAGAAAATTTGTTTGATTTAGCCATATGGGTAGATGCTTCCCAACGTCTTCCTCCGGAGGACACAAGCAGTTGCACGGTATTGAAGGAGGATGCTGATATTGTTATAGAGAACAATGGTACGTTAGATGCATTTGAACAAAAAGTCTTTCGTTTATGTCATGCGATAAGCATCTATAGTTGTTTACCTTTTGATCCTTCTAAAATATAACATGCCTTTGGATATGCATGAAAAGCGTCGTAACGACTTATAACGAGGACAAAACAGGACATGCGGTGTTTAGTGCCGATGGAAAGTATCGGTACGAGCTTGGGCGTAGACTGATTATACCTCAGGCTTCTCGGATAGCTATTAAGCGTTCTTTGCTTATTATGCTAAATCCATCTGATGCGAATGCGTTCGAGCCAGATCCCACTATCACGAGGGTATGTTCTTTTTCTCGGCGTGAAAAATGCACTGAGTTGACGGTGTGTAATCTTTATTCTTTTATTTCCCCTTACCCAGAAGATTTATTAAAAACAAATGACCCGGTTGGGCCTTATGCCGATTTTTATCTTATGAATAATATTCGCTCTAGCGATCTGATTATCTGCGGATGGGGAAATGAAGTATTGGACATGACGAGAGTGCGTCAGGTATGGGATATGCTTAAAAATATTCCGCATGTTTTTTGTCTTGGTATAAATAAAAATGGAAGCCCACGCCACCCTCTTTATATAAAAGGCACAGCCCCTTTAATTTCTTGGAGACTCCATGATTCTTGAAATTGATGATACATGGTCGGTTCACTGCGACGATACTTGTTATTCGCTCATTATGAAAAAAGTAGTGGAGGGAGGGCGAGGCCGACCAGCCAAAGCTGAGAATATCGGAAAAGAACGCGAGGTGAATATGGGGTTTTATGGAACGTTGGAGCAGGCGTTGAATGGGTATCTCCATAAATCTATAAACACCACCGACGCCGTGTTTTCTATACCACAGTTAATTACTGCTATTAAAAAGGCTGAGGAAACTATAAAGGGCATTAAATGCTGATTCATCAGGAGTGGGTCCCCGGACCTTTGGTTTTAGTTTTAGTGGCTAGGCCATGTACCAATGGCCAGAGTGGGTGGGAGTTTCTTCATGGGACTTATGATCCTCAAAAAGGAGAGACGATGGAGCAGGTGCAGTGGAAATTCGGGTCCTCAGCAGGGTCTTTATTGACTCTCCTTCAGCATTGGGTCTTCACTGCTTATTCCACCTATCATGCTGACGAGAACACCATGAATTTGGCAGATATTTTGAATAAATTCAGGGATGCTATGGAGGCGTTGACCAGATCCCTTAAAGTTGACCCCTTGACAAGGTGAATGCCCTTATGTTTTCGCGCCTTAGGTTGCTTTTCATTTCCTTATGGACTGCTTTGTTTCGCCGAAAGTCGGTTAAGTTTCTAATCATAGCAGACATTCCTTTGAATCAGGACTCCTCCTACTGGAAGCCGTTTATTGGAAAAAAAGTTGTTTTTATAAAAAATTCACCAGAACCAGGGCTGGTTGATATTTGGATTCCCGATAGCCCTATTCTTAATGAGGGAGTAAGGGAGGATAGGTTTCTGTCTTGACGCTTGTGTCCGGGTTTATTACAACCCAGACACAAAACTTATGTCTCAGCCCGAAGCGCGGTTTAAAAAACACCTGAAAGAAGCCTTTTCTGAGCTTTTTCCAGGAGAAGACAGCTTTAACGCCACCTTTGTGGCGACTATGCTGCAAACCTCGGGGATCCCTGATCTTTTTTTTGCCTGCAAGGGAAGAAACGTATGGGTAGAGGCTAAGGTTGATGGGAATACCTTAGAAAAATCTCAAAAAGTAACTATTCCAGCCATGAGGCAGGCTGGGTGCGTCGTTTATATAGCGCATGCGAACATGAAAGAGCCCATCCCTTCGCGGCGAGTGGTTTACATCGAGAATGGGGAGGGGCAGCGAACCTATCATAAATGGCCTGATATAAACACATTAGATTTTTGGAAAGCATTTGGGCTATGCTGAAGTGGGTTCGGTCTCTTCTTCCTCCGCCTCGATACCCCAGGGTTCTTTTTGATCCTTGGAATAGTTCTGAGCATCAAGAGCATAGAACGGAGCCGGTAAGCCGTCACGCCATTGCGGAAACCGGACTTACGTGCCCTCGGTGTGGCACCCTGGTGGCTGCGCGGGGAGACTACTCTCTTGTGCAGAGAAGCAATCTCGGGGAAATTATTTGTTGTCCCGGTAAGCTCGAAATAAATGGACACGAACAAGCGTGTGGATTTATTTTAGTTGCCAGCCCAGATACGGAGCATGGGGATAATCTGGCCTGGGATGCTACCCCTAAACGAAAGCGGTTTAAACAGTTCTATTCTTTTGTTCGTATATCTTATCTCCAGGGTCTTAGGGATTTATGGGGTGGGGATATCGGAGTGAAAGACGGGACCATGACCACATCCAAAACGGCCCCAGCGGCAGTGAAGCCATCAGATCCGCTGTTTCAATTTTCTTTGAATGATTATTACACGCTCGAAGATGGAAATGTGGCTCACATCCAATCTATAGAACAAAGAGATATTCTCTACAGAGGATGGGCTAAGGTCACGCTTAACAATCGGGCAGGTGAATTCTGGGCCGATCCCATTCGCGGTTTTATTCGTATGTCTATGTCGGATCCTACGATGGATGACATTCGAATCATAGAAAAACACAGGCCTGTCTAAGGACAATTCCATGGAAGTTTTTACTTTCTCCCCCTCTGCCAACCGAGAATCCATAGCCGGATTCAATGCACGTGTGCAGGAATACTGCATGGATAATCCGGTGGTGGAAATTAAGCCAGAGGTCTTCCGGAATAATCTCGTTCTTCGGTGCCTCTTAGCTGATGATCGTGATGCCCCTGCCGGAACTCCGACACTTCTTCCTCAGGTGATGCTTATTGACGCTAAGACGATTGATTTAGAGGAGCAGTTGAATAAACAAATCGAAGATGTTGCCGACATAGATGAGGAAGATGATTATTTCCCCGCTGATATTTGGGTTTTGGCCGGAGAAAAAGATGTTGGTTTTTCTGTGGTAGTGTGTGTAAACGGTGTTACGGAAGATGATTATGAGGATGTCGGGGAAGCAGAAGGCACCGGAGATGAGGTGGCTGAAGGTTTCCAAGGAGATGACCATGAGTGATACCAAGCATTGGATTGACCTTTATGGAATGATCCTGGACAAATTAGCTGAGCACTTAGCTGATCCAGTGAAGGCTCAGGAACATTTTCATATTAAGCCAAATGAAGAGGGGTCTATTCAATTAGGTCCTCTGAATATGGAAAAATACAAGGAGCTACGAGATTCCTGGACCAGGGTGAGTCGTGATCTTCGTATATTCGGGTTGAGTGACGACCTCATGCTTGACCCTATGCCAGAGGTCATGGCTAAACCAAAGTGGTTGAAAGCACCTTATTTGAATGTCAGCAGACCGCAGGAGTATGCCCCTATTAAATTCATTGGGAGGGATGCATTAACTGCTTTTAATTTCATTAATTTTTACATTCAGCACTGCGAATCCTTGAATCCAAAACTCCATGTCCGCAGAACCCTGGAAGCACAGGGTATTACAAAAGAAAACTTTTCTGCACACCAACACCTTCTCGGAATCAGTAACCCTTGGGAAGACGACATTCCGTCGCCTTTCTCCAGCAACTAAGGAAACCTATGGGCGCTCCCAACAAACTCACCATCATCGCTGCCGCTGTGCACAGTCTTCATGATCAGAAGACCGTTTTCTCGGCTGCCTCTTCTGAGGCGAAGAAGAAAGCAATTGCTGTGGCAGAATTTCTTTCCGGCTATGCCTATGGAGCACAGACGCTTGATATGAAGCGCTTTGAAGAGGCCACCACAAAGGCCTTGGATGCGCAATATCAGAGCGATCCGCGTGTGGAGAATAAGGAAACGGTTCCTTCCCACATCGTCATCAGCCTCTACTTGAATATTGAGAGCGCTTTGAAGTGATCAATGGAGGCGGTCTATGATAAAGAGTCCTTAACAGGGTATTTCGACCCGTCGCTGCATTGGGGGGATGATCCCCCTTTGCTTTGGGCTTACGTTCGGTCAGATGGGCCGGAAGACCGTCAGATCCTTGAGGATCAATTCCGCAGTATTGAGGATTACTGCAAGATTAAAAATCTTGCTAATCCAATTTTCGTAGTGGAAGAGACCCCCGCACGGAAGCCTTTGATGAAGGTTTCCCTGCGGGGATCTTCTGATGAAGAGATTCAGCCGCGCCCCCTCTTCACAACTCTGGTTGGATGGCTTCTTGGGCAGTCGAATGCCCACTTGATCGTTTGGAAGCTAGACCGCATTTCTTCCCTGCTTTCTGAGCAGGAGGTTATCATCGAGTTGTTTCGGCAGCGCAAGAGGTCCCTTACGATTTTGCTTGGGGCTAACGCGAATGTCATGCGAGGGGAGTTCACCGGAGATCCCTTGAGGGATTCTTTTCGGAGCACGTTTCGGATGATTTCCCTTTATCAGGAGTACATAAAAGATCCTCTTCATCATGACTCCGCATGGGCCATGGCGGTTACCAGCGGGCGTCCCATTTACGGGTATAAAGTCAGCAGGGGAATGTATGAGATTGATCCGCAAAAGGCCTCGGTAGTTCGTTATATTTATTTTTTGCGAATATGTCTACGTATGTCGATTCAACGCATTACTTGGGAGACTGCGGGGATGTGGGATAGAAATAAAAAGAAATATGACACTACCAGAATAAATAGAGTTCTTCAGAAAGAATCTATTTATAGAGGATGGTTTTCCGATTCATTCGGTGTACAACGATATATACCACACCTAAAACTCCTTCCAGACACGGAAAAGGAACTCTATGACACTCCACGACCAGAAGTTATCTTCCGAGGGGCAACTGATAGCTGATTTTCTTACGAAAATAGCTAGCGGTCTTTATAAGGGAGAGGGAATCAACGTCGGCATGGCAGACCTCAAGGTGGCTATGGTGGCCAAGACGTTGAAAGACAAAGGGGAGAATGTTCGCATCCTCCAACGAGCCTTTGTGCAGTTGGAACAGACGCATCCTGAATTTTTGGATGTAGTGCTATTCGGATGCAGCGAGGCCTTGAAAGAAAAGGTCCGTAAAGCGGCTGGGCGTTCTGATCCGATAGACGCAGAAAAGGTTCCATAACGAAAAATTTTGTTACGTAATAAATCCTACAAAAAACAAAAAACCCCGGGAAAACCCGGGGTTTCTTGGTCCAGTGAAGGACAATCCAGGCTTACTGGATTTCGCGCAGAAGCTCGCCTTCGAGGTACACGTGGAGACCGAAGCCGTTCTGGCTCAGGGTCACGGTGCTGAGAACTTCGATGGAGACAGCGAAGTTCTGGACCGGGGGGATGTACACCGAGTGGATCAGGGTGTAGATGTTCCGGTGCTCGGGACGGCTGTTGCGAGCGTAGTTGATGCCGTTGGCCGGGGAAGCCGGGAGAGCAGCACCGGTCAGGTAGCTGATTTCCAGACCAACACCGGGGGTGATCATCATCGCCGGGACCACGAGGTACTGCTTCTCACCGACATTCAGACGGAAGATGGAGTTGTCGTAGTAGGAGATGAGGTCGGTGGCGAGCGCCGAGTAGGCGGGCACCGAACGGAGGGCCTTGACGCTGAAACGCTTGGGCCAGGAAAGCTGGCCAGCGGTCTGCACGTTGGTGAGGAACTGGTTACGACCAGCGGGGTTCTGGAAGAACGAGTAGACACCAGCGGCGTCGATGGTGGCGTGGTCGTAGAGGGGCTGGTGGACGGCCTCCAGCTTGATCTCACCCGACTGGGCGTCGGTGACGGTACGGAAAACGGGCATTCGAGGTTCCTTGAGTTAAGGAGGGAGTGGTCCAGGTCCGGGAGAGAAACCCCTGCACTTTACTCGGCAGGGGGCCGGGTTGCCTGTCCTGAGATAGCCAGCGACGTTGCCGGGGTCTCTCGACTCTGTGACCCACGAGCCATGACAGCCCGTGGGTCCAGAGATTTGTGATTTCCGGAGAAATCAGCCGTCCAGGTAGGACTTCGCGAGGTATTCGTTCTTCTCAGCGAGGTAGTCGCCCACACCGCTGTAGCTCGGGGCCTCAACGTATCCGGCCAGGACCGCAGGATCCTCACCGACACCGCTGTAGCTCGGGGCCTCGACGTAGCCGCCGACACCGCTGTAGCTCGGGGCCTCGACGTAGCCGCCGACACCGCTGTAGCTCGGGGCCTCGACGTAGCCCGCGAGAGCGACGGTCGGGCCAGCCAGGGCTTCAGCACCCAGGCCGTGGAGGCTGGCCGGGAGCTTGTCAGCACCAAGACCGACACGGGTCAGGAGATCACCGACCATGCTGGGCTTGATGAGTTCGAGGATCGAGGCGAGCGCACCACCGAGCATGAGCGGGGTAGCGAGCTTCTTGTCCTTGATCAGGAACTTGGTGGCGAGGAAGGCAGCGCTGTAAGGCAGCGACGCACCAACCACACGGGACACCATCGCCCGAACATCAGGCGAAACGGTCATGGGGAGGATGCGATCCAGGATCGGTTGGACGACCTTGGCACCGAGGATACCACCCACAAGGTAGGTAGCAGCCGAACCACCGGCCGTGAAGGCGAGATCCTTCAGCTTGAAGTTGCGGATCTGCCGGAAGATAGCACCAGGAGCGCTGGTGATGCCGCCGACATAACCGGCCAGGGCGCGGGGATTGGTGAAGCGAGCCCGACGAGCGCCACGACGACCCTTGCGATACACGACGCCGCGATAGCTCTTAGTGCCACGCTTGCCGGTCCACTTCAGACCGCGCAGCTTACGACGGCTGCCGCGACGCTTGCGCTTGGTGACATGGAAAACCTTGGCGACAACGCCCCGACCGCGATAGGTACGCTTGGTCTTATAGGTCTTGCGGCCACGAGCGCGGCTGCGGCTGCGGGAACGGGTGGTACGAGCGCGACGCTTCGAACGCGACTTGCGACGACGGCGAGTCTTGGCCATGGTGTGAGCCTTTTTGGAAGAACCCTTACGGGTTTGTGGATTAGCCTTGCGGGTCTTCCGCTTGGGCTTGACGGAACGGATGCTGATGACTTTGTAGCCCGGGAATTTCTTCCGGATCGAGGCCATCATCTTTGATTTCGAGGGATTCACCCGGATCTTTTTTCCGGACACTTTCAGACGAACGATACGAGGTTTTCCACGACGGCTTTTACGGGGGTTTCCATAAACCGCGAAAGGGAGTCCAGGATTTGACATCAAGACCACAGCCATACCGGGTATCCTGCTAGTATCGTTCGGTAGGCTGTTTCTCGGATCCTATCGGAGAAACATGCTCGGCCATTCTTTTGCAGTGGCCTTCATGGACTCTACTGATGTGTGTAAACACGTCAATAGGGATGTTTAAACAATCAGCCTCGTAGCCATTCATCTACGTTGAAGATGTTTCCTTTTTTTCTTTTTATAAAAAGGTTGCCTTTTGAATCTTCCATGAGAACAGGCATGACGGAGGTGGGGTAATCATCGCCACCTTTATGCCCGGTGTCCCCGAAAGCGTGATGCCAGTGGTGGCGTTTTTTGGAAGGGCTTTTTATTTTCTTTTGAACCTGATAAACCAGTGATTTTAGAAGCCCGATTTTACGCAGCTTCCCTACTGGCTCTGGGTTTTCAGCTATAAAGGGCTTTGTTTTAGGAGGAGCCGCGTGGAACTGGGTGTGTGCTTCTATAATATCTCCAGAAAGCTGCCCAGATGGATTTGTTTTTCCGGAGCGTTGGATGACGATGCAGAATTTGTTTTTACGCGGATCCCACCCTAAGATTTTACCCTTAGGGTGAATGATAGCTGTCCGATCCGTTTTTGGATCGTAGACTTCGAGTTCAATGAGATTCCCAATCGTCAGGAGGGATTTCACGGCTTAGGTGTTTTTATTGGCTTTTGCCCAAAGAAAGAATCCAGCGAGAGCCACAAGAGCCAACGCAGATCCTGTGCTAATGGTTCCTATGACTGGGATATTGATCTCCCCGAGAGGAAGAAAATTCCGCTTGGACTCCTTCCATTCAGCAGGCATTCCCCGGTTCATCTTGGCCGGAAGCATGGGACGAAGACCAGGGGTGCGCACCATGGAGGGAGCAGCGGGAGTGGAGGAGACGAGTTGTCCTTGATTACGGGTCGAGAGGACGCCGTCGAGGTCATAGGACATGTCGCGAGTAGCCATAGGACTTAGCCTTTCCGGCGAAGCACGAGGAAGAGAATACCGGCACCGACAAGCACTGCTGCCCCGGTTCCACCCCAGATCATGAGGTTTTTCCGCTTGGCAGCATCAGCCGCAGCCTGATTGCGCTGCTGCGCCAGGGCCGTTAGTTCCGCAGCCGCCTTGGCATCCGCAGCGGCTTGCTGCTGAGCCCACGAGGCCTGCTGCTGAGCCATAGTAGCGGCAGCCTGGGCAGCCTTGGCATCTTCACGCTGGAGATAGAGATTGGTTCCTTGCTGGAGCACATTGGTCAGGGCTGCGCCAGCGGACTCCAGGTCCACTCCAAGGCCCTCCACCGCTTGCATGGCATTTGCCGCAGCATTCCGAGCCAGAACTAATTTCTGGGGGCGGAAGGCAGCCCCACGCGGGATGCGTTGGATGGCCTGCGGAGGAAGGTTGTAGGTAGGACGCTGGACGCCCAGCTTCCGGGGCATGTAAGCACGCCCGATGGGTTTCATGATCATGGCCATGATTTATCCCCGCTTTTTCTTGAAGAAGAGAGCACCAGCAACCGCCAGGGCCACACCCCCCGCGATGAGGAGCGGGACGGTGATCTTGGCGTGGGTCGCCATGGCGGCGGTGGGGTTGGACCACGTCGCAGCGATGGCATCCCGACGAGCCTTGGCTTCTTGCTCCGCAGCCTGAGCACGCATCTGCTCGGCACGAGCCGCGTCGATCTTGGCCTGCTCTCGCTGCGAGAGAACCGTTCCGGCCTGAGTGGTCACCGTGGAGAGGAAGTCGAGCACCCCAGCGGGCTTCACAGGGGTGGCGACAGCTTCTTCACCGATTCCCGGCAGGTAGTCATGCATGAGACGACGGCTCTGCATCATCGGGTCAGGTTTGGCCGAACCTCCGCTAGCCTGGGTGACCACCGATATGCGTTGACGCCCCTCAAACGGATTATCCGCGAGAGAAGTCACCGCCACGGTGTTCCCGTAAGGACGCAGGTTGATGGGCTGCACCACCACGGCCTGCTGCACCTTGGGGGTGGGAAGGCGAGTGGTCGGCACTTTGGGGATGGGGAGATCTCGCATGATTTACGCCTTCTTCTTGAAGAGTTTTTTCAGAACGATGATGCCCACAACCGCAGCGATGGGGGCATAGGTCCATGGGTTTTTGAGGACAGACCCGACATCGAATCCAAGGCCTTCGATAGCAGCATTGTCGGGAGTGCCGTAAGGAATGGCGGGAGAAGCAGGCTGTGCCCACATGCTTTGCCGACTCACAGCGGACGCACGGGCATTCGGAGCGCTCATCTGCTGTTTGGCTATGGTCTGCTGTAAGACCAAGACTTTCTGTTGGGCCTTATGGAGTTTGTCCGTAAGGGCCTTGAGCGCACGCTGGCGCTGCTCTTCATGATAGGCAGCCATGCGAGGGGCCGATGCAGTTTGTTGCACCGCATTGGTGAGGCTTTGCATTTCCCCGATGGCGCAAGCAAGTTCCTCGCCCAACGAGACAGGACGAGCATTGCGTCCCATGTCGGTGAGCTTTTGTCCGTGAAGAGTAACTATTTTTTGCTTGGAGAGAGGCTTGGTGCGATACTTCTGTCCGATGAGCTTGTCCTTCAGGAGTTCCTTTTGGACCGCAGGAAGATCATAGCGCTTTTGTCCCACAGTAGTAGGGACAGCCACCCCGGGGATGTCCTTGGCCATCATGCGTTGCAGTGAGGCAACAGGAGTGACCCCTTCTTTGGGAATGCGTCCGGTTTCCAGGGCAGCTTTGCGGGCGAAAATAGGTCCGAGAGGACCGAGTTCTCGCTTGGTGGCAGGATGCTGCGCCATGATTTCGGAACGGCTGGGCTCATCACGGATGAACCCACGCGGAACCACCTGCCCGTCCTGTTCGATGATGGTGCCGGACTCGCCAGCAGAATCGGCATTAAAATAATCACCGGTAGGAGGAATGCGCTGCACTCCCCCCATGAGACCGTCGATCCCATCCACAGCGACCGAGGCCCGTACACTATTGGCGACCGTCTTGTCTTTGTAGATGTAGCTGGCGTGTTTGTCCGGCTTCAGAAGTTTTTCCGCCTGGGAATCTTCCTGATCCAGATAGGACGGGCCGATTTCGTAAGCACCGAGGTCCATACCTGATACTCCTGAGAGGTTGAGAGGGTTTCCGAGTTGATCGTAAACCTTCTTGGCTTTGATTCGGCTGGGATCTGCTTCTTTTCCCGCAGGCCAGTCCTTCATGATGGGATCTAGGGGGATAACCGCCCCTGCTTTGCGATGATTCCCAGGAGGAACTTCGGCATAGAGATAGACGTGCGAGTAACGTCCCGGCTCCGTGCCAACCACCACCGGGTAGGCCTTGATGCCCAGGCTTCCGAGCATGGCTATTTCTAGGGTAGTTTTATCGTCGCAATTATGCACGACAATATCAGCATCAGGAAGATAAATCCCATGATCTTCGGTCTCTATATCATAGACTCGTTGTGCTCCCGCCGTACTGACGGCAGTAAGAACAGGCTTGTCGTGGCGATAGAAGCGAGGGTAGACGCGATAGATGGGATGCAGCCCGAGCCCTCCATGGTCATCCACCCTGGTGATGCGGCACGAATACCCGATAAGTCGCAGGAGAAGGCGCATTTGTTGTGCCATCTCATAGCTTGTGGTGGAGTAACAACGTCCGCTGCGTCGATCCTTAGGCTGATGACTGTCTGCGAATAACCCATTAATCAAATGGCCTGCGTTCTCCTTAGAGAGGCCATTTATAATTTGGCTTGGAATATATTTCTCATGGGCTTTCAACCCATTGGAGATGATCTTGAGGGGATGCCCTTCGGGAACCACCACTCGGATGTACCGGGGGTGCCAGGACGACGAAAGCCCCTTGGCAGTCGCATACTGCTCCACCCACTTCTTCTGGTGTTCTTTCGGATGCCCGTCTTTTCCTGCGATGCAAAGACGGCCTTCGTCCGTCCACCCATCTGCGAGGAACAAGCCGAAGAAATAAAAATCGGCAGCTTCGTAGAGGGAAGAGCCAGAGAAACCCCCTATGGCAGGGGCCTCTAGGAGGGAATCTCCTATAGAAAGCTGTTTGCTTAGTTTTTCGGTGCCGTCACTCAGGATCCAGCGGTGATCATCCGTGGCTTCAATTTCACCTCCAGTGGAGACGTGGTATCGGTTAGTAGGGAGGAAGCCTTTGTCCCACCATTGGGTGACTTTCGTCCACCCCTTACGCCCCAGAATAACGTCCCCTACTTTTACATCAGCGATGGAGACATGGGTCCCATCTTGGAGAAGGAGGCGGGTATGGCCTGCAAGACAATCTCCCCCTCGGAAATTGAAGGCCGTCTGCTCCGGATCTGCCAGGGTTTCTTGCCCAATGGGGTCGCGGAAGTAACGGATATTGGCCGGATTCTTAATCCAGTTGTGAACCGCTACGATTTCTCCGTAATAATCTTTTTCAGGAACCCGAGCCTGCTTGACAATATTCATGGCAAGAGCCCGGATCTTTCCGCTCTTGCTTCCCCATTTGGAATGCGCGAGTTGCGCCATCCGCTTAACGGTGACGTCAACCCCGCGTTCTCCTTCTGGGAGGACGGATCGGGTTATCTTGACGTCACCGTTGATTTGGGTCATTTCTTCTTTCGCAGTTTGCGGATCTTAGCCATGTGCTTCATCATGGCGGATTTGCTTTTCCAGCGCTTTTTCCAATTAAATTTACGTTTCTTTTTTGCCGGATTCGTTTTTGCAACAGAAAGCCCATGACTCTGGAGAATTTCCCTTAGAGTCATATCCAGTGAAATAGGGGCGTTCCGACGACGAGCCATATTGCAGCATCCTAGTGGGTTATGGAAGTGTGTAAACAGTCCTGGTAGGGCAGTGCCTTATCGGACTCGTTTGGTTTCCAAACGGTCAGGAATAGCCCAGGACAGGGCCTTTCGAGGAAGCTGTCGATCTTCCACCATGCTGTCCACGATGTCATTCCAGGCTTCACGACGGGCCGGACGATCTGCCACTCCGTCTTGCTCGTAGCGCTCAGCAATCAGCGGGAGGATTTCATCGGTGAAATACTCCGTGAATTGCGCTTTCGTCATGTAATTCGGATTTTTCTTTTTCTTGATGATCAGAGTAGTTGCATAACGGGGGTCTTTCGTCGGGTTGCGTTGTAGGGATTCGCGTAATACCGCTTTTTTGGCAGAAGTTTTGGTGGCTCTGATAGGACCGTCATACACATGTTTGCCTCCTCTATAAAGGGAAGCAGCCCATCCAGCTTTCCCTAGTGCGCGTTCCCCAACCCAGGTGTAAGTGATCTTCATTTTCCCGGATGGGTTGTGCCTACGGCCTTTATGTCCTTTCTTAAAAAGGAAGGGACGGAGTTCTTTCGGCACCTTTCCTTTCCGCTTCTTGCGAGCGGTAAAGGTGACTCGTTTGCCTTTGGCTTTGAAGGAGACGCGCATGTTAGCGACCTTTCTTGAGGGTGATGATCTTGTTCCCAATCCGTACCTTTTTTATTTTAGGAGGATTGGTGTGGATGGGTTCCCTTCGTTTGATGAGGCGATAGGGACCGGGTTGATTTTCCCGATAGGCTTTGAGGTCGGCTTTAGCTTCACTCCATTTCGTGCTGGCAGCTAAGTCTTCCCAGCCGTAGCCGTAATTGCCCTGGACGATATATAGGAGTTCGGTCTTAGCCTTCCGTGGATTGGAACGCGACTTCTTGAGAGCGATAGCTACCGCTTGCTTCTGAGGGTATCCTTCATGACGCAGCTTGCGGATGTTGGCGCTCACAACTTTCCTGGACTTTCCTTTGCGGAGGGGATTTGTTTTTTTAACAGTAAGAACTATTACCGGTCTTGTGCCTAATCGGTAAGAATCACCAAATAAGGTTGTATTACCAATGCTATTTTTAATGTCCCGTTTCGTGACGGTTGTTATTTTTCCATCGTGTTCCACTAAGTCACCGGGACGCACATCATCTATATGAGTTTTCGTTCTGTTCCAAATTGGGTTTTTATGACGCTTAGGTTTCATAGGTGTTTTTACTTTCCGGGATTTGCCTTTGCGGAGGGGATTTCTTCCGCTCTCATGGCGATGTTTGCCTCTCAGGGCATCGTGTTCTCCTTTATTTGCTTCCACATTTAAAGGATCGTCTTCAGGGAGATGATAGAGGTAGTTAGCTACCCTATCATCGGTTGCTCTATTTAGAGCTTCATCATAGCCGAATTCGTAAGCCTCTTTTTTAGTGGGTTTAAATTTCTTATAACGAGGGTTTGTTTTGAGTTTTACGACAGCGTTTTTAGACAAGATGGTGGTAACGCCTCTTGCGTAGTGGGTTACATCTTTTGAGTTGTCCCATTTTACTGCGATTTCTTTTTTCTGTCGTTCATCGTCGGGGTCAAACCAATCCGAACGTGGCATCACCGTTCCGTGCTGCTTGCTGTCTTTCTTGAGTTGGACTCGTGTGCCTGCACGCATTATTGGTACCTCGTGGAAGTTTGTTTTTCGACCCCTCGCTTCACAAACCAGTAAGCGATGCCCGCGCCAAGCGCACTCATAATGATGAGCGTGGGGATCTTATTGTCTCGCGCGGTTGCTGGCAACAGATTGAATGCCCCACTGGTCTGGGATTTGAAAGCAGGGTTGACGGAGAGTGCCATGATGGTGCCCGTCGCGCCGATGACGGCTCCGACGAGGCCAAGGGCTTTTCCGACTGCCTCTTTCTTCGCCTCCTCAGGAGTCATCCGGAGGGTGACGTCTTTGTCGATGTCAGGGATAAGGCCGAGGAATGCCATGGGTTACTTCACCAGAAGGAAAAGGGCTAAAGAAGCGGCCACTCCGCCCCCAATGAGCCAGGGGAGCATGGATGGTTGGGACTGAGACAAAGGGGCTGGGCTCATCTGATTCTCGGGCACCATCTGAATTCTTTCGTTTAGGTTTAAAGGGGCTTCATAAACAATTTTTGTTTGAGGGGCCTGCCTCCCTACCCCGGGCGTTGTTATTTCTAGGGACTGCACTAAAGGGTTATTCCGGTATACCTGTAAGTAATGATTATTGAATTCGTTTGCCGTCATCGCTATTGTTTGGCCATTAGGATACTGCACCGCTTCCTGGGATCCCGGTTTCCAGGTTATGCGTACATTCACTTTTGGATTATACTCCATTGTACTCATAGAACTTTGTTTAAAGAAAGCGGATAGCTCCTCAGGAGTGGGTTGGACCTCCTTACCAAGCCCTTCCACATTCATTTGAATGGGGCGGCTCATCCGGGAGAGCGCATACACGCCTCCGATAACGGCAGCAGCGGTGATGAGGGTGTTCTTTTTCACTTCAGAAAGAAAAAAGCACCAACGGCTGCAAGGGCCCCTCCAACGAGGAGAGACGCAGCATTGGCTCGTTTTTGGGGAGCGACGATAGCCGGGACATCCAGGGCTTGTTGCTCCCTGGTGAGTTGCGCAGCAAGAGCATTCTTAGCGTTCTGCTCTTGCATAGAGATGGCATAGAGAGCCGACATCATCTGCGGATCATTCCGGATGGTCTTGGCAATGTCTATTTGAAGTTGCCCACGATAAGCAGGGCTATTCAGGGTTTGGATAGCCTTGGCCTTACCTTCTGCGATTTCTTTGAGGGATTGAGCCTTCAGTTCATTCGCTTTATCCCGAGCGACGTTGTAGGTCTCTTCCCCAGTCATTAACTCGATAGGATTTTCAAGGTGATGCTGCACCTCATCGAGGAGCTTATCGCCTTCCTCACGGAATTTAGATAATTGCTCAGCACCATGTTCATACCCAACGGCAGTAGCAACACCCTCCGCCCCCCGGATAACGGCTTCTCCGACTTTTTTAGTTGGAACAACGATAACCCGGGTGACGGCTTTGTTGACGTCTTTCAAGGCCCCTGTGACCGTGTCTCTGATGTCCGTCCAGAGGGACCCCAGGCCATCCAGAGGTATATTAGACAGCGCCAATGCCTGACCGGCTGGGAATTCCTGCTTGTAGACCGCTTGGGCATAATCCAGGACTTCTTTTTCAGCCTGGGCAGCACGCGCCTTGATTTCGTTGCTGGTGTTCTCTAGGAGATTTTTTGTTTTCTCCTCGTAGTGCTTTCCGCTGATAGCCTGCACAATCGCGATGATGCCTGCGGCAGCTTGTCCAACTACCGGCACAAACATGAGCCCGATCTGGAGACCAACGGAAGCAGCAGCCGATTTAATGGCCGCTTCCTTGATGCTGGCTTCCAGGTTCTTGGTGGCGTCTTCGGTACCGCTGCCCATTCCTGGCATATAATCAGGAAGACTCCGGCGCTTCGTTACGACACAACGAATGGGCATATTCATAAAGTGGCAGCTAATGCAGCAGCGATGCCGCCTCCAATGATGAGAGGCAGCACGGACGATTTTTCCTGCGTTGCCGCAGGCATGGGCGCAGGAGTTTCCTGTTGATATTGTACCTGAGGAGGAGCCACGGTGGTTTGGATCTGAGGGAGATTCGTGTCGGCGCTGGTCCAGTCAGACGATGAGTACGGGCTTGTTTGCCCCGTGGTCGCTACGGTTTTATTAGCCAACGAGGCTTCCATAGCCGGGCTGATGAGAGGAGGAGACTGATATGCAGCTTTGTACTCTTCCTCAGCCTTTTTACGGGCCGCTTCCTGCTCCGCTTCCCGGGCTTGCCTTTGTTGGGCAGCTTCCTCTTCTTTTGCCTGTTTGTTAAATTCTGCCACAAGGCGATCATACTCCTCCTTGGAGATGATGTTCCCGTTCTCGTCCTTGTAGATCACTTGCTCCCCGGCAGCGATAGTGGCATCCAGAGAAGCAAGTTTATCCTTTAGCGCATTAAAGTCGTTGGTTATTTTCGTGCGATATGCAACATCATCGAAGGGGGGATTCCATTTTTTTATTTTTGTCAGATGAGAGCCGGGGCCTGTGTAACCGGTCATATAACCGGTTCCGTATGCATTCATTTTATTATATTCTTTGAGAGCAACATCATATTCTGCGGCCACCTTGGCTCGCTCAGCTTTGACTTCCTCTAACGACGAGAATTCCCCGTTACCTTCTGTGCCGCTTCCGCCTCCTGGAGTCAAGGTCTTCGCCACGGTGCGAGTGACGGGATCGTACTTCGCAATGGTGCGAACGACCGGGTCTATTTTAGCAATAGCCCCGGTTACGGAACCGACAAATTTCTTGAGGCTGAATCCACTCAATCCCATATCACCACGAGTGACCCATTGTCCGTCATTCGGAGATGGGCGCAGTAGGAATTCTCCCACGTCCATGCTGGGCGCAGGGCGCGACATGCGGTGTAAAACATAGATGCCGCCGATGACGGCAGCAGCAGTGAGGAGGGTGTTCTTTTTCATTTGGATGTGATCGCCAGAATGACCGCAGGGATCCCTCCGATGACGAGGGGAAGTAACAGAGAGGGTTTTTCCTCTTCGGAGGCAGGGGGAGTCGAAGCAGCCTGATATTGTATCGCCGGAGGCTCGACGGACGTTGGGATAGGAGGAAGATTTGAGGGTGCGGGTTCCTCGTAGGACCTGGAATAGGGATTGTAGGCAGGTTCTGGCTTGGTGGGAGTAGGAGTAGGTGTTGTAGGAGCCACAACCGGCTTAGGTACTCGCTGAACGGCTATAGGAGTTTTTGTTTTGATAATATCATCTAGGAGTTTGATATGAGCTATAATAAGGGCATTTCCCCCCGCATTATACTCATCCGCCAAGGCATTGCGCTTGGCGACAAGTTCTTCATATGTCTATTTTTCATAAGTCTCGCGTAGCGTAGCCATTATTTCACCAGAAAGGCTAAGGCGGCTGCGGCAATGCCTCCAACCACCAGAGGCATTGTGTTGGACTTCGGTTGATCAGCAGGAATTTCGACGCGCCCCGGGGAGAGGAGGTCAATGTCTTTTTGAATCTGCTGCTTCTGGGCCTCCACTAATTCAGCTTTCTGCTTGGCTTCCGCTTCGAGGGCTGCTTTCTGGGCCGCATAGAAAGACTCTTCCTGGGCCTTTTGTTCTTTTATATCTTTTCTCTGCTCTAAGAAATTCCAGGTAGCCAGACCGAGACTGCCTAAGGTGGCCACGATGCCAGCCACCTGCGCCACAGTCGAAACGGCCCCCGCAGATCCAAGACCAGGGGCAGAACGAGGGTCGCTCGTAGCCATTCCACGGGCCGTCTGTTCGATCCATTGCTGGTTCGATGTGCGTTGACGTCCAAGGACTGTCTGGGCCTGTTTAAAGACTGCCTGCCGTTGGGCAGGCGTCATTCGCTCTAAGGCCTGATATGCCCGTTTGTAGGCAAGCTGTGCTTTTGCCCGGAAACGAATATCGGACACACCGGGATTTCCCGGTACATCTTCCCCTAAATAACCCCCTTGGAGATACATGGGCATGAGGCTGTCCTTGTAAGGCAGCCTCTATAATGCCGTTTAAACACTCTCTTACAAGGGATCAGCCAAAGTCGCCCCCCTCAAGGTCTCCTAACCCATCATCTGAGATGACGTCCCCGAGGGTTGGGTCGTCGTAATGAGTTCCTTTTATATGCAGGGAATTTGATTTTTTCGGGAGTTCCAGGGGCTTCCCCATGTGGTCTTGGACTTCAAGAGTGGCCTGTCTACCAGATTCATCGTATACCGGGGCATTCATTCCCCCCGGCAGGCCTTCGAACATGCGAACCGGTTTGGGAGGAGTTTTCTTTTGAATTTTCTTTTCTGCAAAACAAGCAGCACATTGAGCATGGGGGGCGGGGCCAACCGCTACCTTGGCTCCGATTTGGAAAGGCTGAAGGGAGAAGATGTCAGTCCCGCATATAGCCTGATAGTAGAATATGCGTTTTCCGTCCTTGACGACATTTCCTAAGTCTGTTTTTATTTTATGCTGAATCATGGTCCCTCATTTTACGTAGTGCTTCCACGACGATGCGGCTTATGGGCCGATCTTCCTTCTTTGCCTTCTCAAGCAACCACTTTACCAGATCAGGCGGTATGCTGAAGGTTTTTGAGATATTTTTATTCTCGTCCATGGTCCATCTTCAGGAGGAGGGCAGCGGATAACGGATCTCCAAGATAGGTCACTGGGTAGGGCTTGTCCACAGCAACAGGGTCAATAGTGACCGTATATCCTATGGGGAGGTCTAAGGCCCCTTTGAGTTTTCCTTCCACTTGCAGAATGGGTCTTTTCAAATTATCTTTTTTTATAATTTTGTAAATTATGTTTCCGATTAGGACAAAAACCCCCAGAGGCACCGTGTGTAAATCCACGGTGTCTCCAGGGGTAGCCACTAACACAGAAACCAGATTAGCAGACATCAAAAATTACTTTTTGCCTTTGCTCTTCTTCGGGGCCTTCTCAGCCTTCTTTTCCTTCGTCTCTGCCTTGGCAGCTTTTTTCTGTTCCCGCTCAGCCTTCTTTTCCTCACGGGCGATCTTGGCCTGCTCCTTCTCGGCCTGTTTGGCCTCCTTGGCAGCTTTCTTTTCCGCCTTGGCTTGCTCCTTGGCAGCCTTCTTTGCTTCCTTCGCGGCTTTCTTATCGGCCCGCTCTTGCTCCTTCTTCTCGTCGGCCTCTTTCTTGGCCTGGAGACGCATTTCGGTCACATCGACACCGAAAATTTCTTTTCCCTCGACTTCACCGAGAACCCACTGAAGCAGCTTGGCTCCTTCGGCGTCTTCCTTGCTCAGGAGAGCGATAGCGGTTTTGATGTCCTTGCCTCCCGGCTTGCTGATAGCGCCGGAGACCGTCTGCTTGGCCTTCTTGACTGAAATTTTCTTCTGCTTGCCGTCCAGGGTGGTCGCTCCCTTGACTTCTTCTTTGAGCTTCTGAACGGCTTCATCCTGCTCCTTCTTTGGGAGCTTGGCAAGCTCAGCCGCAGCAGATACGCTGATGATTCCGGCAGCGATGGCTTTCTTTAGAGAAGCCGAACCTTCGAGAATATTGAGCCAGCTATTGATGGTCGCCACATTGGTGCCGAAGTGGAGAGCAACTTCTGCTTCCGTTTTTCCACGTGCATACAGACGGGCCGCTTTGCTGGCCTTGGTCAACACATCATCATCCACCCGATGTTCGTTAAGGGTGACCGTCTTACCGAACATTTCGACGTCTTCGCCCCGCTCCAGAATCATCCGCACAGCGACCGGGGGGTCTCCCATTTCCACGAGACGCTTATTGGCTTCAATGGCGTGTCGGACTCGCTGCCGACCATCCACCACTTCAATCTTCCCTTCTGTGGTCTTGCGGCAGTTGATAACCTGCATGACCCCATGCACCATGATACTTCTGATTAAATCTTCCCGGAGAGGGAGGTTGACTCGTTCGTCATAGAGGGGATGGGCCGGATCATCGACAATAGTCAATTCCTCGGGAGCGATAAGATAAGAATTACCGCGTTTGGCGTTTTCGATAGCATCGGCCATAGGATATGGACTCCGGACAGGTGGTTGTGAGGGCTAATAACCCTCATGAGGTTGTGAGGCTTGCCATAGTTCACAGCCCTCATAACCTGTCAAGAGGCATGTCCGACCTCATATCCCGCGAAGACCACAGCGTTAGTAACCAACCCGAGTTCGCCCGGGTCTTGAATGCTTTTTTAGCGGGGAAATCAAAGCAAACCTTGAAAGCCTATAAGCTGGACCTCCGGCTCTTCCTGGATTTTTTGAAGCTGGAGACGGAGGAGCAGTTAGCCCGGCGCTTCCATGAAAATGGAGCTGGGCGCTCCAACCTGGATGCCTTGGAGTATCGGGACCACCTCGACAAACAGGGGATAGCCCCGCGTACCATCAATCGTCGGGTCGCCAGTGTAAAATCTTTTGTGAAAGCCCTGAATACCGTAGGTATTTTAAACTGGCAATTATCAGTTCCTCGAATCAAAGCACGGGTATTCAAGGATACACAAGGGCCTGGAGAGGATGGGTTTTTTAAGATGATAGATGCGATAGGGTCCGAGCCTGCCAGTGCTCGAAAAGTGAGGGATCTTTGCATCCTCTGGCTCCTTTTCGGACTCGGACTCCGTCGAGGAGAATTATGCGCTCTCAATATGGAGGATTATGATAAGGCGGCTCAACGTCTTTGGATCATGGGGAAAGGTAGGAAAGAAAAAGAGCCTCTTACCATTCCGAAGGCTTTACTTCCTTTATTAAATCAGTGGCTCAGTTGTAATTTTATACAGAGCGTGGGGAGCCCTTTATTTGTTTATATTCATCGAAGTGGCACAATCCAGGATAGCCGCCTTACTGGTGAATCTATTCGTTTGATCGTTAAATATTATTCAGACAAAGCAGGCATCCCCACGGTTCGCCCTCACGGACTTCGTCATGCGGCTATCACGGCTGCGCTGGACCGTAGTAACGGGGATGTCCGTAAGGTGCAGCGATTCTCTCGTCATAAATCTATCGACATGCTTCAAATTTATGATGATAACCGCAGGGACTTTGGTGGCGAGATAGCCGACGATTTGACCAGGAGGCCAGAGTGAATCCTGCAAGGGTCATCGTCTGCGGAGGCAGAGACTACAAAAACAAGCAATGTGTTTTTCATTACTTGGATTATCTGCTTTTAAAATACCCTCAAGGAGGAGCACGAGGAGCCGATGCGATAGCCGCAGAATGGGCTATCAGCAGGAAGCAGATAAATGAAGAGCACCCAGCCGATTGGAAGACGCACGGACGGGCCGCAGGACCCATACGGAATGAGAAAATGGCTTCCCTGGAGCTGTTTTATGTCTGGCCTTCCCGGGAGGAGCAGGCACCGAACATATGATTAAGACGGCGGAGAAAAAAGGGATTCAGGTTTATAGAGTCTAACGCAATACGGGTTGGGGTTAAATAGGTGCGTAGGCTCGCATACTGATGATGGGCTTTATCTTTGAGTAGGCACGCATACTCTTTGTGGGTTATGAAGCTCCTATTGGCTCGCAAACAGTGGATGGTTTATATTCGGTGTTAGGCACACAAAGCAGACCGTGTTTTACAGGCTCATAGATGCGCACATGTTCTGAGGGTTTTATCCGGCGCGGGGGCTCACAGTGGATTGTTGGGTTTTATCCCTAGGCAGGTTCGCAGGGGAACAATGGGGTGTATGTATCAACTGGCGCACATACTCTGTACGTGTTTTACTGCAATTGAGGTTCGCACAAGAACCAGGGGGTAGACGATCACAAAGGCTCGCATTGCGCGAATGGGGGGGGGGGGGGTGGTAAAAGAATGACAAATCCAGGAGGGGGTTGTATTGCGCAAGTGGCGGCAATGCCTTTCAGGGGGTGGGATTGGTTTTTGGCTTGTGAACACGGTCGGGGTGTGAATGGCTGGAATTCTGTGTTGGTGTTTTACGCATCGTGCTCTGCCAACCTG
>Ga0079224_100000303_pt1 | contig 45297 bp, 41 predicted proteins | sample Stecom2015_FD_80414 | JGI IMG/M metagenome (GOLD analysis project Ga0079224, IMG submission 80414) | Agricultural soil microbial communities from Utah to study Nitrogen management - Steer compost 2015 | ecosystem: Environmental > Terrestrial > Soil > Agricultural land | place: USA: Utah... | reverse complement strand
CTTGGCCAGGTCCGTGGCCAGGCGGGACAGGTCTTCGCCGGCGTGTCCTGGACCGAACGCGGCTCCCGGGGCCAGTCGGGCGGCCAGTTCTTCAAGGAGGTCGGCGGCGATCATCGCGCGCAGCTCCGTGATGACCACGTTGCGGGCGCCGGGGGCAGTTGGTGGATCTTCCGGTCTCCGGCGAGATGTTCCCGCAGGTCTTCGGCGTGCTGCGGAAGAGGAATCGGCTCCAACCCGCCGTCTGCGTAGCGCTTCCTGGCGAGTGCGTGCTGGAACGGGTCCAGGACCACGGAACCGGGTTCGGAGTGGTGCGGTGCGTCGCCGCTGAGGGCGGCGCGCAGCTCGTGGAGTGCACTCTCGAACCGCTCCGGCGGGTCCCCCGGCTTCGGCACCGCGTTGAGCACCTCGATCGCGGCCTCGCGCAGCCGTGTGTACGCGTCTTTTTCCGGCTCGTCCTGCACCGTCACTCCTCTGTACTGTCCCCCATCGTCTCGGTGTCCGTCCGTGTCTTTGACACCCCGTGCCATTCTCCGGACTTCCCGGTCCTGCGGTAAACGACGGGGGCACCGTCCAACTGTGGACAATTGGACCGTTTCCTTACGTATGATGCCTTATCAGCTTGATTTATGGGTGATCCTGGACTGTTGCCACACAAAAGCGAACGGGTCCTGTCCCGTGGACGACAGAGAGGACGCTGGTGCTGCCCGCGGTTGTGCGCACCGGAGGCGATCTCCGCCATGACCTGGCCTTTTGGGCTCGGAACGGGTTCAGCTCCGTCAATACGGACCGGAATACCGGTCCGGCGGTCCGTCCGGGCGAGTCTCTCGAGATATCTGTCGGCCGCTGTGTCGAATGCGAAAACATGAGAAATTTCTCGGTCTTTTCACCTATTCCTCCTGTGGTGCGCCCCCTCCCCGAAGCGAGGACGGAAAAGTCGGCACGCATTCGTCGTCCCGAGGCCGCGGCTGCGATGCGGAGAGTCACCGTTCTCCGGAACGGCGCGGAACGGGACGCCGAACCCGGGGACCCGGCGTCGCCCGGGACTCGGAGGAGCCGCCGGGACAGGCCGGACCACATGCGCGAACACACGCACCCCGGGGAAGGGAAGTGACCCGTTGAGCGGTGACGAGACAACGCGGGCTGCCTACCTCCAGGAACGTGAGCGGCTGCTCCGCACCTACCGGCAGCGCCTGGACGAAGCACCTGTCGCCGACCACGAGGCGATCTGGCAGGAGTACGTCGAGGGACAGGCGCGGTTGGCCCAGCGGTACAACGGCCGGTTCAGTATGCGTTTCCTCCTCTACTGCACCGAATGGGACCCCCACAAGGGCGGCATCGTGGCCGTCAACCGGAACCTCGCCGAGGGGCTCGCCGAAGCCGGCCACGAAGTCTTCGTCCGGGTGGGACACGAGGTGACGTCGTACTCCCCCGGCGACCGCATCCACCTGATCGGCCCCCGGCAGTACGACCCTGGCCGAGGCGAGCAGGAACAACTCGACTACGACGGCGAGGAACTGCCGTCCCGCGTGGACGCCATCATCGGGCACAGCCGCTACTCCGGTCCCGCGGCGCTGCGGGTACGCGACCAGTTGTATCCGGACACGCCGTTCGTCCACACCATCCACATGGTGACCGGCGCACTCGCCCGAGTGGCGGACCGTCCGGACCTGGAGGTGGAGTTCGAGGGCATCGAACGCCGCATGACCGCCGCCGCCGACATGGTCCTGGGCATCGGTCCGGTGCTGGAGAACGAGGCCCGTCGGCTCGTCGCCACCAATCCGGGCGACCACCTCCCCAGGGTCGCCTCGATCATCCCCGGAGTGCCCTTCGAAGAGCAGCGGCTCCTGCCCTGGGACGGGGAGCGGCCCCGCAACGTGCTGTTCGTCGGCCGCGCCGACGCCCCGCAGCAGGGCGCCCACCACGCCGCGCTCATGGTCCGCCGACTCCGCGAGGAGGGCCTCGACGTCCGGCTCACCGTCCGTGGTGCCGCTCCCCAGATCTTGGAGTAAATACGGGAAAGGCTGGAGGACATCTCCGGCTCGGACGTCGCGGTCAAACCGTTCACCAACGACCGGAACGAGATCCTGGCCGACATGCGGGCGGCCGACGTGATGGTCATGCCCTCGCAGGCGGAGGGCTTCGGGCTGGTCGGACTGGAAGCCCTGGGCGCCGGACTGCCCATCCTGGTGCCCGACACGAGCGGCGTCGGAGCCTTCCTCGGCGACCCGAACCGTTTCCCTCCCGAGGTCACCCGGCGCAGCCTGGTCGAGCAGGGATTCGAGGACCACGTCTACCTGCCGCGCTGGACCAGCAAGCTGCGAGAGATCCTGCTCGACATTCCAGCGGCCCGGGAGGACGCGCTCACCCTGCAACGACTCCTGCGCAAGTCCGGTACGACGTGGGTGGGCGCGGCCGAGTCCCTGGCCGCCGCGGTCCAGGCGATCCCCGACCGCAGCGCCCCCCGGCCCGCGGCGCCCCGACTGCCCGCGACGGCGGAGGAGGACCGGGTGAACTGCGCCCGGGGCCACGAGCACCGGGGACGGTACGGGGCCGCCGGACTGCTTCTCGTCCACCGCGCCGCGAACGGCGAAGCGCACGTGCTCATGCGGCGGGGGCCGGACACCGGCCGGGGGGAGACCTGGACGCTGCTGGGAGGCGAACGCAACAGCCACGAGTCCGCAGCGGAGGCCGCCCTGCGCGGGGCCGCCGGAAGAGGCGCTTTCGACACCGGAGGCCTCCGGGTGGAGCGGGTCGTCCGGGACGACCACGGCGGCTGGTCGTACAGCACCGTGGTCGCCTCGGTCGACCAGCAGGTACCGGTCCCGCCGGTCGAGGGCGAACCCGCGGCGCCGGCCTGGGTTCCGCTCTCGGAGGTCCAGGACCTGGAACTGCATCCCGACCTCGCCGCGAACTGGCCGAGAGTCCAGGCCGAACTCGGCGCGGTGCTGAACGGACCGCCGCCCGCCGCCGATGCCGTGGCCGTCACCCCGTCCCCCCTGCACGCGATCCCCCTGCCGCCGCATCCGGTCACCGGGGCGCGCGTGACCGCCAGGGAGACGCTCGCCCGTGGCAGCGGCATCGCGAACAGGGAACTGGTCACGTTCTCCGACGGTGCCCGAGCCGTCTACGAGAAGTACGAACGGACCGAGGACGCACGGGACAGGGTGCTCGGTTCACGCGTCGGCCAGGCGGTGGGGGCCCGGGTCCCGCTGTCGCACCCGCTGGGCCTCCGGGAGGTCTACACCGACCACATGCCCGGCGAACCGGCCGGTGAGCACTACCGGGACCTGGCCGAGATCGCGGACCGGGGCCTGCCCGCGACCCGCGACGGCGTGCTCCTCGGCCTGTACTACGCGTTGACCGCCGTGCACGGGGTCACCGCCGACCAGATCGTCCTCGGGGAGCAGCAGAGTCTGATCCCGGCCGGTGACGGCGCCGCATCGTACGGCCCCCGCCCGGACGCCGAGAACCCGTTCGTCCGCGTCTTCTACCGGCAGGTCGACCCGCACGTGTTCGACTGGGTGGACAACCCGGTTCCCCGGAGCGACATCGCGGTCATGCGCCGGCGGCTCGACGGGCTGCGTCCCCTCTTCAGCCAGTTCGGCCGGTCCGATCTGTACACCGCGGTCATGGAGCGGTTCGACCGAGTGGCGGAGCACGCGAACGGCACGGACCCCCTGCTGTCCAGAGCGCCCGGCGAGCGTGTCGCCCTGCCGGAACCGGTGTCCCGGCGGCGGCCCCTCCCGCCGCCGCTGAGCTCCCAGGAACGGGCCGAGCAGCAGCGGATCGGCGAGGCGCTGCTGAGCGAGGACGGCCGCATCACCCACACCAGTGAGGCCAAGACCATAGCCATCCAGGCGGTCGCCGCGCGGATGAGCCTCTCGACGCCCGAACTGGCCCTGGCCGCGTTCGGTTTGACGGTCGGCACGGACATGGTGGGAAAGCTGGGGGAGGGCGACCACGTTCTCGTGCCGCACCATGCGCAGTACCCCTCGCTCGGGGCCGACGTCCTCCACGTCAGCGAACTCGACCAGAACAACCCCCGGCACGCCCCGGACCGGGTGGTGCGCATGGACACCCCGTACGCCGACACCCTGGTCCGCTGGATCGCGGTGAGCGAACTGATGCACGCATGGGCGTACGGTTCCAACAACAACGTGCGCGTGCTCGCGATGCAGGAGGCCGCCAAGGAGGAGTTCGGCCTCACCGGGGTGTTGGAGTGGCGAGTCGCCCCGGAGCACGAGGAGGCCCTGCAGATCGAACTCGCCTACAACCGCGGCGCACTCCGGGAGTTCCTGAGCACCCAGCACACGCTGACCCAGGAGGTCCTCGCCAGCCGCCGCATCACCGAAGTGGTCGCCTACCGGGCGATGACCTGGGCTGAGGGGGCGGTACGGCCGGACTGGGCCGATGCGGACGTCGGCGACGCCGTCGAGATACGGCACCGGCCGCTGGCCAGTTGGTCGGTGAACCGCCAGACCGCCGTCGACTGGCTGGAACAGCGCGGCGGTCCCGGCGTGGTCCTGGCCGACCGCGTGCCCGCGGAGTACGTCCTGGCGGTCCCCGCCACGGGCATCGGCTTCTTCGGCCAGCAGGAGGTGGTCGTGCTTCCGGGCGACCGCCCGGTCATCCTGGACGGCTCCTTCGCCGGGCGAAGCCAGGAGACCGCCGTGGAGCAGACCGCGGCGAGCAGCGTCACCCTCGGCGCCCCGGCCCTGGACGAGGCCGCGGAGAACCGTGCGGACAACGCGGTGCAGAAGACGGAGCCGGCTCCCCGGGAGGCCGACGACCGGTGGCGGCCCCTCACCGTCACGGACTCGCTGGACCCGACCGACCCCACCGACAGGTGGATCCTCCGGGTTCTCGACGGTGAGGAGAAAACCCCGGGCTGGTGGCCGCGGGACGACTCCGGTTACGCGATCACCAAGCGCGACCTGGAGTTCCTCGGTGTCAATCCGGTCCAGCTCAAGTGGATGCTCACCGGTGAGGCGCCCCTGGGCATGACTCCACAGCTCTACCAGCAGTTCTGCGCGGAGATGCTGGAGGCGCTGCAACGGGACGGCATCGCGGCGAACCAGGTCGACATCCGCATCAAGGGAACCGGAGCCGGCTTCTTCGTCGGAAAGCACAAGGCGCTGCCGGGACGAAGGGAGCTGGCGGACAACCCGGAGGCGGCGCAGCGGTTCCGGGAGTGGCTCGGCGACAGCCAGGACCGGCCGCGACGGCGCCCCTACGACCTCATGTGGCGTCTCGGTCTGGAAGCGGAGCCCAGCGACATCGATCTCGACATCAACAGCACCGCCATGGTCCGGGCGGCCCGTGACCACTGGAGGACCCGCCATTCCGACCGGTTCTCCGGCGACTTCATGGGCGGCCACGGCTATCTGGAGAAGCAGACGGTGACGGAGGTGTTCCCGGCGCTGGCCGAGTGGGCGGACCGGTGGAAGGGGGTGCTGGGCAGGCCGCTGTCCCTGGGAGTCTTCGAGAGCAGCGGACCGTTCAACGCGGAAGCGATCGGCCGCACCATCTCCTCCCACTACCGCGACACCGACTGGATCATCCACAGCCCCGCCAAGCCCCTGGCATGGCGCAGGCCCGAGTCCAGGATCACCGCCCGTCCGATCGGCGCACCAGACGCCGTGCCCAGGAGGTCGGGTCCGACCGGCGGGCCTCCGACCAAGGGAAAGGGGGAAGGCAGGAGCACGGGGGAGGTCTCCGACGCGGTCCGGTTCACCCGGCTGGACACGCCGACCCGCGGACGGCTGCCCCGCCGGGGCGGCACCGACAGCACCGCGAAACGCGAGGGGGAAGACGTGCGGAGGAACAGACGGCACGGCGACGGGCGCGGCAGCGGCAGGGGACTGTGACCTGCCGTTCCCGCCCCGCACGGGAGGAAGGGAATCCCCCGTGCGGGGCGGGTCCCCGGGAGGGCGGCACGGAACCGCGCCTTCGACGGCGCCCGGCCCCAGGGGGAGGGCGGCGCCGCGGTTCTGCGGAGTCGACCGCGAGGAACTCTCAGAGGCGGGGTTCCTCCCACGTGATGACAATCCAGAAAGGGAGTGTGTGTCATGCTCTTGCCCGCGCTTCGGGCCATCGCCTACGGGGAGCTGACCGCTGAGCGGCAACGGGAGTTGGCCGACGCGCTGGAACTGGAGCGGCGTCCCCGAACCGAGGGGCTCGGAAAGGAGCAGAGCGTCGCGCACCGTTCCTCCGTCGACGAGGCCACGGGATCCCGGCTGGTCGTGGACCTCGCCCACACCGGCAAAGCAGGGTGGGCGTTCGCTCTGTTCTTCGAGGGCAAGCGGCCTTCGGAGGCCACTGTCGCGGAGTACCGGGCCCTGTTCCGGGGGGTGATCGACCGGTTCGGGCTGAGGCTCGTCGAAGTGGAGCCGCCCGCCACCGCGGACGAGGTCTACGCCCCCGCGGAAGAACCGTCCGACCAGCCCGAGGGCGGGATCGGGGTGTCCTGGGAGCTGCCGTACCGGGAATTGGACCAGGCGTGGATGCACCTGGGGTTGCGTCGGGACGCTCCCCGGGAGGTCAAGGCGGTCAAGCTGCGCGCGTTGATGCGCACCCCGGTCTGGCAGGCGGCTCCGGAGCCGCTGCGCAGCCAGGCCGAGGAGTTCCTCCGCGACCTGTGACCCCGGGCAGGACGACGGTGGGGCAGCCCCGAGCGGGAGACGCCGGCGCCCCGCCGTCCTCTGCTGACGGGGGAACGGCCGGTCGGATCGTGTTCCCGTGCCCCGCGCACGCCGCCCAGGGCCTCCGGAGCGGGCCGTGCCGGACACCCGGTGCGGGCCGCCCCGGCGTTTCCGGAGGTTTTCCGGAACCCCCGTCGGGCCGTCCGGCCCCGTGTGCGGCCGGTTGCCCGGTGCGGCCGCCTCAGCGGGAGGTCAGACGGCGGCGGACCCGTTTGAGGCGTTTGCGGAACCGGCCGATGGTGCGCAGCGCACCCGGCGGCACGTCCATGCGCAGCCGGCCCCGACGGCGGCGGGCGAGGTCCTCCGGCGCCGTCAGCAGCGGCGGGCGCACCGGAAGCCCCTCGCCGCGGGCGCGCTCCACCAGCGCGGCCAGTCGCCGCGCCCAGTCGTTGTCGGCGGCGTCGTGGAAGTAGTTCGCCGCACACCACTCCTTGTCCGGTTCCCGGAACTCGGCGGCGCGCAGGTCGTCGAGGGTGCCCAGGGCGCCGCTGTCCTCGAACACCAGGTTGATCATCTCCGCCGAGACCCCGAAGTCCGACAGGATCAGCAGCGGCACGTCCTGCGCGATCGCCTCCAGCGCCGCCGTGGAACTGACCGTGACGAAGCCGACGGCGTGCGCCAACTGCTCCCGCATCGACCCGTCGGCGAACGACACCGCGTCCGCGGGAACCTCCCCGGCGGCCACCAGGTCGTTCCACAGGGTCTCGAAGTGGTGGCGTTCCCGGTGGGTCTGCTGCTCGTGGGCGCGGGCCCGCAGCTTCACCACCACCTCCAGATCGGGGCGGCGGACCGCGAGGTCGGCGAGAGCGCGCAGGATCGACTCCCGCTCCGCACGTTCCACCGGGACCTTCGCCTGGGTCGCGAACACCACGCGGTTGCGCGGCGCGTCCTCGGCCGGATCGGCGATGGTCGGCGCGTCCGACCCCGGGGCGGGGCCGCCGGCCAGGAACGGCAGCGTCGCCAACCCCACCTCCCCGGTCACGCCCAGGCGCACCCCCAGTTCACGGAACTCGGCGACCTCGCGGTGGCTGTGCAGGATGAACAGGTCGACCGGGGCGCGGTACAGCCATGCCCGCTCCGTGGCCGGAACGGACACGCCCGGCAGGCCCGACACCAGCACCGGACGCGGCGACAGCCCGGAGAACAGGTCGTTGACCAGGACGTCCACCACCGGTCCGGTGCACGCGGCCACCACGACGTCGGGTCGGACGCGGCGCACGGCACGGCGCAGCGCCGTGGCGGACAGCACCGGCGGCAGAGCCATGCCGTTCCGGGTGCCCTGAACCGCGCCGCGCATCTGCGACGGCGACGGCGCGATCGGGGTGCGGACCACCGCCAACTCGCCTGACCATCCCTCGGGGAGCGCGTCCAGCAGCCCCGCCGCCCACTTCAGGTAGGAGTCGGAGTCGGCGATCGCCATGACGTGCACGGTTCCACGGTCGGTCAAGACGTGCCCTTCTGGTCGGCGACGAACGTGCTCAGGTGTGCGCGCAGTTCGGGGGCTGCCCGGTCGGTCCACCACGGTTCGGGGACCGGCACCGCCTCGACGGTGGTGCCGTGCCGTTCCAGCAGTACACGCAGGGAGGTCACGGCCGTCGACGGCAGGCTCACCACCCGGTGGCGGGCGCGCAGCCCGCGCAACGCGAGTTCGGCGGGCAGTCCCCGGGGAGCGACGCGCACCCCGGGGGCGGCGTTCAGCGGTTCCAGGGTGCGGGCGTCCTCGCGCCGGTGCGGATGGTACAGGACGGCTCCGTTCCGGGCCTGCTCGGTCACCCACGCCAGGTAGGGCTCGGCGTGCACGAGTCCGTCGCGCACCATCGCCGAGCCGAGCACCACCCGGTCCTCGGCGGGAGCGGACCCGCCCGGCAGGGAGCGCAGCCAGGGGAAGTCGTGCGTGACCACGCGGATGCCGGCCGCGGCGGCGTCGTGGACCAGGGGTTCGGGCAGTGGGAGCACGGTGAACACCGTGACCCGCCCGGCGCGCGCCGCGGCGCGCAGTTTCACCGCGGATGCCAGGCCGAGGGCGCGGCGCAGCGGGGAGGAACGCACCCTGGCCCGCTCCAGCGGGGCCGCTCTGCGGCGGCTGAGGAGCCGGAGCAGGTGGAGGGTGGCCAGGCCGTCGTCCACGATGACGTAGTCGCGGTTCCGGTCGCCCACCAGGGTCCGCTGCACCTGGCCGGAGAACGCGTCGCCGATGAACCAGACGCCGGAGTCGTTCTGGTGCCGTGCCGGGGCCGGTGCGGGGGGCAGCACGGCGAGACCGTCGGGCAGGCCGGCGTCGGTGAGGGCGGCCACCGTGTCCACCAGCGCGCCCGCCCCGGAGCGGGGCAGGACCCGGGTGTGCCGTGCGAAGCGGCCGGCGTGGTGGGCTTCCAGCACGGACAGCAGTTGCAGCGGGGTCTCGACCCAGGCCGTGGCCGTGACGGGGTCGCCGGCGCGGGCCTGGGAGGAGGCGGGGAGCGACGTGTGCTTCACGATGCCGACCTGCCGTCCCGGTATGTCGACACCGGGGGAGAGAGAAGGGGAGCGGTTCGGACGGTACTCATCGAGGGTTAACAGGGTCCAGGGCCGGGTGAACGGCGGGCCAACGGTTGTCGTCTCGCGGTGTGCTCCGCGCGGCGGTCGGCGGGTGCGCCACCGTCGCCACGACCACGCGGCCCCGTCCCGAGACCAGCACCGAACCGGTCTCGGCGGACAGGAACACCGACTCGCCCCGGGACAGGGCGAGAATCTCCTCGGAGGGGGCGTGCAGTTCCACCGAACCGTCCAGGACGAGGGCGATCGCGGGCCCCTCGGGAAGCCACACCGCCTTGTCGCCGGGTTCGGCGACGACGAGCGCGAAGTCGTCGATCTCGGGCCGGTACTCCAGCAGCCCGTCCCGCACCACCGGTTCCACGTAGGGGACGGGAAGCACGGTGTAGTCGAGCACCCTGAGCAGTTCCTCGGGGTCCACGTGCTTGGTGGTCAGTCCCGCCCGCAGCACGTTGTCGGAGGTCGCCATCACCTCCACCGCGACCCCGCCCAGGTAGGCGTGCACGTTCCCGGCGGGCAGGAACAGCGCCTGGCCGGGGCGGAGCACCACGTGGTTCAGCAGCAGCGCCGCCACCGCCCCCGGGTCGCCGGGGTAGCGTTCGGCGAGGTCGAGCACGGCCCGCAGGTGGCGGTGGAGTGGTGCGGCGCGTCCGGCCAGCTCCGCGGTCGTCTCGGTGACGAGCGCGGCGCGGTCGTCCGCGGGCAGGGTCAGCAGCCGGGTCATCGCCGAGCGCAGCGCTTCGGACGGGTCGGTCGCGGACAGGTCGGCCCGGAGCGCCCGGGCGAGGGGGGAGGCGAGTCCGGCGAGGTCGGCGGCTGCGGCGGAAGGGGACCGGAATCCGCACAGCGCCTCGAACTCGCCCAACGCCAGGACGAGTTCCGGTTTGTGGTTGGCGTCCCGGTAGTTGCGGTGCGGGGCGTCGACGGGAACCCCCGCGGCCTCCTCCGCGGCGAACCCGGCCCGGGCGCGTTCCTTGCTGGGATGCGCCTGCAGGGACAGCGGTTGGTCCACGGCGAGGAACTTGAGCAGGAAGGGCAGTCGCTCCTCGAAGTTCTCCGCGATGTCGGAGCCGAGGGTCGCGACCGGGTCGGCGGCGATCGCCGCGTCGAGCCCGACCGGGATCGCACCGTCGGCGATCCTGCTGGGAGCGCTGGGATGGGCGCCCAGCCACAGTTCTGCCTGGGGTTGTCCGTCCGGCTCGGTTCCGAGCAGTCGGGGGATCTCGGTCGTCGATCCCCACGCGTACCGCCGAACGTGGTTGGCGAGTCGCCACATGGTCAGTCCCTCCGTGAGGCGGAACAGCGCGCCCTCGAACTCGGTCCACCGGGACGCGGTAGCCGCCACGCTAACCCCGATAAGCAGGTGAAAACCGTGATCAGGGAGGTGTTCCCCCCGAATTTCGTACTCGCGCCAGGAAGATTTAACTCACTAGTAGGGAATCTGTAGGTTAGGCCAGGAACAAGCGGGGGCGCCGGTTTCCGACCACTCAGTTCGACGGTGGCTGCGGGAGGACCGCTCCGTGCACGTCGGAGGCCGGAACGGTCGAGGCGGCCGTCCCCGCGGACGGTGCCGCCGGAGTGCGCTCGGACCTGCCCGCCGCCGTCGGGGCGTCGGCCGGTCCGACGACCGGGGCGGAGCGGAGCACGCCGACCCGCTGGGGAGGCCGGCGCCGGGACGCTGAACGGGGACGGGCGGGGCAGTGGCCGGCCCCTGCCGCCCGGCGGCTCCACCGTGCGCGGGGTGGTCGAGGGCCGGAATCACGGGCACAGCTTGTCGAGGGAGACCGGTTCCTCGCCGATCTGACGGCCCGGGCTGGACGGTGACGGCCGGGGGCGGTCGGGGGCGGCGGGCGCGTCCCGGTCGTCGAGGTCGAGGATCGCCTCGTCGACCAGGTCCCGGATCTCCGCCCAGTCCGGGTGGGCGGGGGCGACCTGCGGAGGGGACAGTTGCAGGGTCCGCATCCGCGCGTCGGAGACCCGGCCAGCCAGGTCGACCAGGGCGGGCAGGCGCGACCGGGGGACGTCGCTGTCGAGGGTGCGCTGCGCGGCGTCGGCGAGTTCCTCGAAACCGCGCAGCACGGTCACCGGGTCGGCCTGCTCGGCGACGTACTTCAACAGGCAGCCTTGGCGTCCCATGCGGGTGTAGTCGTCGCTGTCCGTCCGGCTGCGGCCGTACCACAGCGCTTCCTGTCCGCTGATGCGCCGTTCCCCCGGCTCCAGCAGGCCCTCGCCGCGGCGGCCGTAGCGGATGGGTTCCTCGATGGGGACGACGACTCCCCCGATGGCGTCGATGAGGTCCGCGAACCCGCGGAGGTCCACCAGGGCGTAGTAGTCGATCGGCAGGCCGATCGCCTCGCCGATGACCAGTTTCAGGGTGTCGGCGGCCGGGTTGGCGGCCCTCGGGTCGACCGCCAGCTCCTCCGGTTCCTCGGCCACCGTCTGGTAGACCTCGTTGAGCAGGTCGTCGAAGCCCTCGGGGGCCGGATAGCGCTCCGCCAGCGCCGTGCCCTCGGGGAAGGGCACGTTCTCCAGGTTGCGGGGCAGGCCGATCAGAACCGTGTCCCCGCTGTCGATCTCGACACTGGCCACGATCATCGTGTCGGTGCGCAGCCCGTACCGGTTGTCGCCCGCGTCGCCGCCGAGCAGCAGCACGTTGATCCGGGTGCGGCCGCGCCACGGGTCGGCCGTGGCCGCGTCCTGGGGCGACTCCGCCGGGGCGAACACGGTCGACAGGGTGTCGCGGGCGGTGACGGCCGTACGCACGACCAGCGCGGAGGGCAGGACGAGCAGCGTGCAGAGGACGGCCAGCAGCACCGTGCCCACGGCCCGCGTGCCCCAGCCGCCGGGTCGCGGCCGGGTGAGCTGCCAGGACCGTAGGACGACACTCGACCACAGCACGGTCACGGCGACGGAGCCGACCGAGACGGCCTCCACCCAGTACGGCTGGGTGACCAGCCACGCCTGCCAGGACAGGTCGGCGTGGAGCGTGCGGGCCGCGGCCACCGCCGCGGCGGCCAGCAGCAGGAAGCCACCGAGGATGCCCATGCCTGCGGTGCGCCGTCCGACGCGCAGGTGGGCGATTCCGGGCAGCAGTGCCGCGCCCGCGGTCCACAGTGCTGCGCGCACGGCTGTGCCGGGCCGCTCGCGTCGAGCCTTCTCCGCTGGATATGCCACGGTCGACCACCCCCAAGCATCCGCTGGCCACCGACTACCGAGAAGCGCGGCGGTCACTCGGACCTCTGCTGCCCCTTTTGTGACGTGATGCCGAATCTTGGCGTCGACGCGGCGGATGCCGGATGAGCGGGGAGTGTCACCGTACGTCCGGAAATGGCGGAGTGGGGTGCCAGAGGACGCTCCCCAGGACGCGCCGGTCGGCGTGGGGCCGCCGGGGCGGATTTTTTTCGGATTCCGCGCGGGAGAAACCGTTGTCCTTCCGGGGGGTCGTGGCTCTTACCGGTGAACGCGCAGCGAAGACGCATCCCGAGAAGGAGTCACGATGACCATCACCCCCCGTGTCCGGCGGATACTCACCGCCGCGGCTCTCGTGTTCGGCGCGGGTCTCGCCCCGCTGGCCGTGTCCTCCGCGGCGCTGGCCGACTCCGACACCCTCCCCTCCCACACCCCCTCCGCGGCGGCGATGCCCAGGCCCAGCGCGGAGGCACTCCTCCCCGGTGAGGAGCCGCTGCCGTCCGACGGCGGCGGGGACGTTCCCGTGCTGCCCTGCCCGGAGGAGGGCTGCTGGATCAGCGGCGGCGACGGGGAGGACGAGGAGGAGTGGCCGGTCGACGGCTGCGTCGGGGACGCGTGCGACCCCGAGGAGGAGTGGACCGAACTCGACAGCGGGTGCTTCTGGTACAGCGGCAACCCCGGCCACGTGTACTGCCCGGGGGAGGAGCACCCTGTTCCGCTCGACGAGGACGGCTGCTACGGGCACGACGGCCGCGTTCACTGCCTGGGGGAGGTTCCGGGGGGTCAGCCCGAGCCGTGCGGTGCGGGGGAGTGCCCGGTCGACGGCGGCCCCGACTGCCCCATCACGCACGTCTCCGCGGAGTGCCGGCCCACCACGCCCGGGGACGAACCGGAGGACGAGCCCGGTACCACCCCTGAGGACGAGCCCGGTGCCACGCCCGGGGACGAGCCCGGCGCCGCGCCGCGCCCGGGGGGCGGCCTGCCGGTGACCGGCCCCGGGCTGGCGCTGGTCGCGGGCGTGGGAGGGCTGCTCACCGCGGTCGGTGCGGGCGGGCTGCTGCTGTACCGGCGCCGCGGTGGCCGCGACGGCGCCGGGACCGCCGAGTAGTCGGCGACCCGTCCGCGCCGGTCGGCGGGGTGTTGCGGGCACGGCGCCGCCCCCGTGGTTCGGTCGTCTCCGGTCCGGGAGGAGGACCGGGGGCGACCGAACCGTGCCCCGGGGTCACATGTCGGCGAACACGGCCCACGTGCCGGAGCCGAGGGCCTGGTCCGCGCAGCGCGCGGCCGGAGCGGGCGAAGGGGGCGGTCGGCCGGGGCAGGCACACGGGGGGAGGAGAGTCAAGATCATCCACAGGTGTCGGCCGAACCTGTGGATAACTTGTGGATATCTATCTGCGAAATTTCTTTTGTGCACAGCCAGTGGATGATGTTTTTGCAGTTCAGAGTGCATGGTCATGGGGGCTGGAGAAGTTATCCACAGGCTGAGTGCACAGGTTATCCCCAAGTAGACGCCAGTCATCCACAGGATGTCCCCAGGTTTATCCACAGGCTGCCTTTGCGACCGCCCGTCGAAGTGGCGACAATCCAGGTTCGGACATGTCGCGTTCAGGCATGGAGTCAGCCGGGGGGAAGCCATGAGCGTCGTCCATCCAGTCGAGGAGGCCGGGTACGACCGGACCCCGCCCCACGACATCATGGCCGAGCAGTGCGTCCTCGGCGGCATGCTGCTGTCCAAGGAGGCCATCACCCAGGTCGTCGAGATCGTCCGCTCCTCCGACTTCTACCGTCCGGCCCACCAGACCATCTACGACACGATCATCGACCTGTTCTCCCGGGGGGAACCGGTCGACGCGATCTCCGTCAACGCCGAACTCACCAAACGGGGAGAGATCACCCGGGTGGGCGGCGCCCCCTACCTGCACACCCTCACCGACACGGTGCCCACCGCGGCCAACGCCGGGTACTACGCGCGGATCGTCGCCGACCGCGCGGTCCTGCGCCGCCTGGTCGAGGCGGGCACCCGCATCGCGCAGATCGGCTACTCCGGCGACGGCGAGATCGACGACCTCGTCGACCGGGCCCAGGCCGAGATCTACAAGGTGGCCGAGAAGCGCACCGGCGAGGACTACCTGCCCCTCAGCGACATCATGCCGGGCGCGCTGGACGAACTGGAGGCGATCGCCTCCCACGACGACACCCTGACCGGAGTCCCCACCGGGTTCACCGACTTCGACGCCCTCTCCAACGGCCTGCACCCGGGCCAGATGATCATCATCGCGGCCCGCCCCGCGGTGGGAAAGTCCACCCTCGCCCTCGACTTCGCCCGGGCCGCGGCGATCAAGCACCAGTTGACCACCGTCTTCTTCAGTCTGGAGATGGGGCGCAACGAGATCGTCATGCGGCTGCTGTCAGCCGAGGCGCGGGTGCCGCTGCACACCATGCGGTCGGGCATGATGACCGACGACGACTGGGCCCGACTGGCACGACGCATGGGAGAGGTCGCGGGGGCACCGCTGTTCATCGACGACTCCCCGAACCTGTCGATGATGGAGATCCGCGCCAAGTGCCGCAGGCTCAAACAGCAGCACGACCTCAAACTCGTCATCGTCGACTACCTCCAGCTGATGAGCTCCACCGGCCGGGTGGAAAGCCGTCAGCAGGAGGTCTCCGAGATGTCCCGGTCGCTCAAGCTCCTCGCCAAGGAGCTCGAGGTCCCCGTGGTCGCCCTGTCCCAGCTCAACCGTGGCCCCGAACAGCGGACCGACAAGAAACCGCAGATCAGCGACTTGCGTGAGTCGGGCTCCATCGAGCAGGACGCCGACATGGTCATCCTGCTCTACCGCGAGGACGTCCACGAGAAGGAGTCGCCGCGGGCCGGTGAGGCCGACCTGATCGTGGCCAAGCACCGCAACGGTCCCACGGCCACCGTCACCGTGGCGTTCCAGGGTCACTACAGCCGCTTCGTCGACATGGCCCCGGGATAGCCACCGGGGCCGTGCCGACGTGTCCCGGGCGGGCCTCACCCTCGGACGGAGTGCTCCCCGGTCCGGCGGCGCGGACGGTCACCGCCCAGGGCGGAAACCATGACCCACAGCGAGTGAGGGACCGACCATACGCTGGTCGGTCCCTCACCCGCTCAGGCGGTCAGCTCAGCTCCACCGCGCCTGAGGGCGCATGCGCCCGGTGCTGTCGGGCAGAAGAACCCAGGTCAGCTTCGGCTGGTCCGAGAGGGGCTCCACCTCGGCGGCGTCTCGTTGGTACGGCACGAAGGACGTGGGCCGCATGGCACCCGCCACGCGGGTCGGCCGGCGACGGCGTCGAGTCTGGGACGGGCGGGTGGTCGATGGCGCCTTGCTCACTCTCCGAGTCATGACGTCACCCCCTCATTCAATCTGACGATGGCCTAAGTTAACCTTCCGTTCACCTTGTCGTCAAGTTGGGGCCACTGTGATGCGCATCGGCGGGAAACGGCGGAGCGCCCGCCGAGGGCGGGCGCTCCGTACGTCGTGGGTCGTGCGGTGGCCGGTCACTCCTTGTCGGGGAAGATCAGGCCGACCACCTCCAGGTAGAGCTGTTCCGGGTAGGGGATGAAGTCGATCTTGCTGAGCGCCTGGTCCTGACCGGCGGACTCCATGACGAACGTGCCGTAGCCGAGGAGGCGGCCCAGCAGCGTGCGTTCGAAGCGCATGTCGGTGACCTTGCCCAGCGGCATCATGTTGACCTGCCGAGTGATCAGACCGTTGGTCCCCAGCAGACGCGCGGACGTGATGACGAAGTAGTCGACCGACCACTCCGCCACCTTCCACACGAACCACACCAGCACCAGCAGCCACAGCCACCAGATGACCGCCAGCACCGCCCCGCCCGTCACGATCGAGGTGTTGCTCAGGATCCCCGCGGCGATCAGGCTGCCCAGCACGACTCCCACCGGCCCCAGCAGGACGGCGGGATGCCGACGGATCGTGATGACCTGCTGCTCGTGGGGAAGCAGGTAACGGTTGACCGAAGCGGGCGCCGAGTCACCCGGTGTTACGAGCTTCATCCGGGCTCACGCCCCTCACAGCAGGATGGTGTTCACGAAGGTGGAGAGCGAGTTGGCGGCCCCGCCCAGGCCGGCGAAGACGTTCAGTACCAGGGTGCCCACGGTCGCCGGCTGAGTCAGCAGGTAGAAGATGACGAAGGCGATGAGGGCGTACCCCAGCCATTTCTTCAATTTCGGCGGCATGAACGCACTCCCCACTAGAACGTGAAGACCCACTAACCCACCACGATTGTTGCATCGTGGACGTGCCGCGTAAAGACAAAGGTGTGTCGTCGGCGCGCCGTCCCAGGTCAGGGAGTTGGGGTCGAGGTCCTCTCCCGGTATTCGGTCAGCGTCGTTCTGCCAGGGCGAGGGCGAGGACCTTCAGGTGCTGCCGCGCGATCCGCTCCACCAGTTCGGGGGTGGCGTGGCCGACCACGTCCTCGGCGCCGTGCCGGGCCGCGTCGATGCAGCGGGACACGATCGCCTCCTGGTGCACGTCCTTGAACTCGGCGCGGAGTCGTGTGGCGACAGAGGCGAAGTCGCGCGGGGTCGCGTCATAGGTCTGGGACATGTCACTCCTCGGAAAGGCAGAGAGCGGTTGCGGTGCTCCGGTCTCTCCTGCGCGGCGGGCATGGTCTCGGGCGGGGTGCGGCGTCGCCCCGCGGGGCGCGGGGCCACGTCGGCCCCCACGGCACCGGATCAGGGGCCGGGGGGATGAGTGAGAGGGGTCACGGCTTTTCGGTTGGTTGGAGTGGGGGATTATTGGGGGGTCAGAACTATCATTACCACAACGTGTCACATATGTGTCTCAATAAGAGTTCGAGTGACGCAAGAGGCCCCGTGTGCTGCGGCAACGATGGCATTTCTGATTTTGGCCAAAAATGCTTTACTACCCTGATTTCGAAAGTTGAAACCAGATGTTTCCTCAATGATATGAGGAAACCCTGAAGGAAAGTTCCGTGGAGGTCACACGGAGCCGTACAGCCGGTCCCCCGCGTCACCCAGTCCCGGAACGATGAACCCCTCCTCGTTGAGCCGTTCGTCCAGGGCGGCCGTGACCACACGCAGTCGCAGGTCCCCGCGCTCCCGGAGGACCCCGCCCAGTTCGGCGCGCACGCGTTCCACCCCTTCGGGAGCGGCCAGCAGGCAGATCGCGGTGACATGGTCGGCGCCGCGGTCGACCAGCAGGCGCAGTGCCGCCGCGAGGGTGCCGCCCGTGGCCAGCATCGGGTCGAGCACGTAGCACTGCCGCCCGGAGAGGTCCTGGGGCAGCCGGTCCGCGTAGGTGACGGGCTGCAGGGTCGTCTCGTCGCGTGCCATCCCCAGGAAGCCCACCTCGGCGGTGGGCAGCAGCCGCGTCATGCCGTCCAGCATGCCCAGTCCCGCGCGCAGGATCGGGACGACCAGCGGAGCAGGGCGGGAGAGCTGGACGCCGACCGTCTCGGTCAACGGCGTCCGCACGGTGGCCTCCGCGACCCGGACGTCCCTGGTCGCCTCATAGGTGAGGAGGGTCACCAGTTCGTCGGTGAGCCGGCGGAAGGTGGGAGAGTCGGTACGCACATCCCGCAGGGTCGTGAGCTTGTGGGCGATGAGCGGATGGTCCGCGACGAAGATCTCCATGGGAGACCAAACTATCGTTCCGGACCGTCGCGAACACCTCCGCCGGAAAGCGTTCCTCACCAGGGTTTTCACGATGAGTCGCCGTCCCGGTGCTCGGAGTCGTCGCGTTCCTCCGTGGCCAAGGAGCGGAGCGCGTTCTGTTCCGGATGAGGCGTCCGTTCTAATAGGAGACGTGAGCGCGGACTTCTACAACGGACCGGTATCCCCGCGAGAAGAGCGGAGTGCGGACGAAGGCGGCCGTTTCGGTGACGAGGCAAGGGACGATCTGCGATTCTGGTCCGATCAGGGCCAGCCGGGTGGAGCGACGATGACGGAACTCGAACTGGACGACGACGGCTCGGGCGACTTCGCCGCCGTCGCCTACCGCGAAGAAGACCACTGGGATGTCGACCTGCTTCCGGTCGCGCTGACCCGCGACCTCAGGGGACTGCTGCACGCCCTGCACCAGCAGCCGAGTATCAGCGGGGCGATCGGTCTGGTCTCGGTGGCCGACGACTTCTTCGTCCTCGCCCGCGTCTACGGACGTGACAACGTCAGCCTCTTCCTCTCCGACGTGACGGCCTCGACCGACTGGAAGATCGCCCGGGACGTCCTGGAGTACCTGGACATCGACATCCCCGACGAGGAGGACGTGGACCAGGTGCTGCCCGCGGGAGACATGTCGATCCTCGCCGACCTGGGCCTGGACGAGATGGAGTTGGGGGCGCTGGCCGGCGACCTCGACCTGTACCCGGATGAGGTCCTGGCCAGCATCTCCGAGCGCCTCGGTTTCCAGGCGGCTTTCCAACGCGCGCTCGATGCGATGGGGTAGGACCCAGCGCGGTGCGGCGCCGTCCCGCACGTGTTCGAAGGAGTGCAGGAGAAGGAGTCCGGGGTGCCGGTTTTCGCAGCGGTCTTCTCCCGTTCGGCCGACGGGTGGACGGGGACCGAGGTGGATGTGGCGGATCTCGACGGGATCGACGACGTCGCCGATCTGATGCGTGACGTGGCCGCCGCGGCGGAGGCCGACGAGACCGCCGTGGTGCTGGTGGCGGAGGCCGACGACGAGTGGTTCGGCATCGCCCGGATCGACGACACCGGCGACCCCCGGGCCTTCCTCTCCGACCTGCGGGTGGTGCACGGGCACCCGGCGGCTCGCCTGTTCCTGGAGGACGGCTGGGGCCCGGGGGACGAGGAGGCCGAGGGAACCGGACAGCCCCCCTACCCCGAGCCGGCGGGGGACGCCGAGCTGTTCGCCGACCTCGGCACCCCGGGCTCGGAGCTGCTGGCGTTGACGCTGCGCGAGGGCGTGCTGCCCGCGGACGCGCTCACCACCGTCGCCGATCGGGCCGGATTCGCCGAACTGCTGGACGAGCTGCGGTCATGAGCACGGGACGGAACGGAGTCGACGCCGCGCTGCGCCTGGCCCTGGAGGAGGCCCGGAAAACCACCTCCAGCGGCGACGTCCCGGTGGGAGCCGTCGTACTCGACCCGGACGGCGCGGTCGTCGGCGCCGGACACAACGAACGCGAAGCCACCGGGGACCCCACCGCGCACGCCGAGGTCCTGGCCCTGCGTGCGGCGGCCCGGCGGCTGGGCCGCTGGCGGCTGAGCGGCTGCACCCTGGCGGTCACCCTGGAACCGTGCACGATGTGCGCGGGCGCGACCGTGCTGGCACGCGTCGAACGGCTCGTCTACGGCGCGCGCGACGACCGGGCCGGAGCGGTGGGTTCGCTGTGGGACGTGGTCCGCGACCGCCGCCTCAACCACCGCCCCGAGGTCGTTCCCCCGGAACTGGCCGACCCGGCACTGTCCGAGGAGTGCAGCCGACTCCTCGTCGAGTTCTTCGCACACCGCCGTGTCCGGTAGAGTTGTCCGCGGTGGAGTCGCATAGCGGCCGAGTGCGCACGCCTCGAAAGCGTGTGAGGGGCGACCCTCCGTGGGTTCAAATCCCACCTCCACCGCCACGGGCCGGTCCTTCGGGACCGGCCTTCTTCTGTTGCCCCGACGGCAGGGGACCGTCCCGCACACCGCCCGGACCACGGACCGGGACGCCCCGGGCGGCTCCCCGGCGGACAGGGCGGAAAAACCCCGCTCCTGCCCGCCGGAAGGCCGCCCACGGAACGCGAGCCCTTCGCGTCGGGACCGCGCGCGACCCTCACTCCGCCGGAGCGCTCCACGGCGCCTGCACCTGCTCGGGAGAGCGACCCCGGCGCGCCAGCAGCGCCCGGCCTGGCGGAAGCCTGCGCGAGGCCACCCCGTTGGCGAGACGCCCCTCCATGCGGTCGCCGGAGAACAGCATGGCCGGGACGGCCGTGTCGCTGAGCGTCTGCAGCAGCGGCTCGTACATCGCCCGCGCCGCACCGCCCGTACGGCGCGCCACGATCAGGTGCAGCCCCAGGTCCCGTCCCTGCGGCAGGAACTCCACGAGCGGCGCCAGCGGGCTGCCGGAACGGTTGCTGACCAGGTCCAGGTCGTCGACGACCACGAAGATCTCCAGCCCTTTCCACCAACTGCGTTCCCGCAGCTGCCGGGGGGTGACGTCCGGTCCCGGCAGCCGCTTCCTGATCGAGTTCGCCAGCTCGGTGGCGGCGGCCTGGGTGTGCTGCGGTCCGGTGCAGTAGGCCAGCAGGTGCTTCTCCCCCACCAGGCCCAGGTGGGCGCGGCGGTAGTCGACCAGCACGATCCCCACCTCCTCGGGGGGACGCGACGCGATCTGCCGCAGCAGGGCGCGCAGCAGCGTGCTCTTCCCGGTCTGCGGGTCGCCGTAGACCAGCAGGTGCGGTTCGTCGTCGAGCGACAGCGTCACCGGCGCCAGGTCGCGCTCCCCCATCCCCAGCACCAGGTCGGCGCCCCGGTGGCCGTGGAGCAGTTCGTCCAGGCCGACCCGGTCGGGCAGGGTCCGGACCGTCGGGACCCGCCGGCTCGGCCAGCGTTCGGCGATCCGCCGGACCAGGTCGCGCACCCCTTCGCCGCTGAGGTCGTCGGCGTCGGCCCGTCCGTCCAGGCGGGGCAGCGCGATCTGCGCCGTGTTCTCGTCGGACAGCAGCGCCCGCCCCGGCACGTCCCGGGGCAGCTCCTCGGCTTTCTTCCGTCCGATCTGGGAGTCGAACGGGTCACTGAGCCGGAACTCCAACCGCCCCCCGAACAGCGCCTGGAGTTTGGCGCGGATCTGGGAACTCGCCGCTCCCGTCAGCACGGTGTGCACCCCCAGGGAGGGACCGCGCGAGGCGATGTCGACGACGGCGTCGTCGGCGTCCTCCAGGTTCTCGCGCACCGACGCCCAGCCGTCGATCAGCAGGAACACGTCGGCGAAGACGCTGCGGGGCACCGTGCCCTCGGCGCGTGCCCGGCGCAGCGCCGCCGGCGAGTCCAACCGGAACCGGCGGAAGAGCCGCTCGCGTTCGTCGAGCAGGCGGCGCACGTCCGCCAGGACCCGCCGCACCCGCTCCGGGTCGGAGCGTCCGGCGATCCCCGCCACGTGCGGCAGTTCCTCCAGCGCGGCCAGCGAGCCGCCGCCGAAGTCGATGCCGTAGACCGCGATCCGCCCGGGCGGGTACCGCCACGCCAGGCTCGCGATCATGGTGCGCAGCAGGGTGGACTTGCCGGACTGGGGGCCGCCCAGCACGATGATGTTGCCCTCCCCGCCGGTGAAGTCCAGGACGGTGGGCTCCTGGCGCTGTTCACGCGGGGTGTCGGTGAGACCGATCACGGCCATCGCCTCGGCCGGGTCGGGTTCGACCGGACCGTCGACGCCTTCGGCGCCGGCGTCGCGGGCCAGCAGCGCGTCCAGCGGCAGGGCGGGCGGCAGCGGCGGCAGCCACACCGGCCGCACCCGCTCCGCGCCCGCGGCCCGCAGCCGCTCCACCGCCACCTGGAGGGTGCTGCGCGTCTCCTCCCGGGGCTGTTTCCGTTCCCCGAGGCGCGACGCCACGGCGTCGACGAGCGAGTCCACCGCGTCGAGGGTGTGCAGGCCGTTGTAGGAGAGCAGCGGAACCACCGACTCGGCTTCGGGTTCGTCGTCGCCGGGCGGCTGGTAGGGCTGGGAGACCATGGCGGCCTTGAAGCGTTCGAACACGGAGGTGTCGACCTTCAGGTACCCCGATCCCGGGTCGGGCGGCAGGTGGTAGGCGTCGGCGACCCCGATGGCCTCGCGGCTCTCGGCCTCGGAGAAGGTGCGCAGCCCGATCCGGTAGGACAGGTGCGACTCCAGGCCCTTGATCTTGCCGGACTCCAGACGCTGGGTGGCCAGCAGCAGGTGCACCCCGATGGAGCGGCCGATACGCCCGATCGCGATGAACAGTTCCGCGAAGTCGGGGTGGGCGGTGAGCAGTTCGGAGAACTCGTCGATGATGACGAGCAGGTGCGGCAGCGGAGGCAGGTCGGTGCGCCCCGAGTCGCGCAGCGCCTCGTAGGCGTGCACGTTCGGCAGGTTCCCGTGCTCCTTGAGGACCTGTTGGCGGCGGGTCAGCTCCCCGAACATCGCCTCCCGGAAACGCAGCACCAGCGTGTCGTCGTCGGCCAGGTTGGTGATCAGCCCGGCGCTGTGCGGCAGCGGATCGGTGTCGGCGAAGGTCGCACCGCCCTTGAAGTCCACCAGCAGCAGGGCGAGCTGCTCGGGCGGGTGGTTGATCACCAGGGACGCCACCAGGGTGCGCAGCATCTCCGACTTGCCCGAACCGGTCGCGCCGACGACGAGTCCGTGCGGTCCCATGCCGCCGAACGCCGACTCCTTCAGGTCCAGCAGCACGGGCGTGCCGTTGGGGCCCACGCCGATGGGAACGCGCAGGAAGTCGCTCTGGCTGCGCCGCCGCCACGTCTTCGCGGGGTCGAGGCGGGCGACGTCGGGCACGCCCAGGATCTCGGCGAGGCCGACCGTGGAGTGCAGCGCGTCGGCGGCGTCGTCGGCGGACAGCCGAAGCGGCGCCAGGGCACGGGCGAGCGTGGTCAGCCGGGCGACACCGGACCGGTCGGCGGTGCCCGACAGCGGCACGTGCCCGGTCTCCGGGGCGGGGCCGGCGTCCTCGCGGAGGGAGCCGTCGGCGTCGACGAGCAGCCGGAGATCGACCGCCTCGGGCTCCTCGCGCCGGTCCCCGACCAGGACGACGAGGTGGATGCCCAGATCGGCCAGGGAGGTCACGGGCGGTTCGGCCGCCAGCCCGGACAGCGTCGACTGGTATTCGCCGTCGACGACGATGACGAGGCGGTCGGTGCCGGGGCCGGGAGGGCGGCCGTGGCGCCGCTGCCACTCGACGGTGCGCCGTTCGATCTCGGACTCCAGCAGCTCGGCGAACTCCACGGTGTTGTGCGCGACCAGCCGGGCGGGCAGCGGGCCGTCGGTGAGGTCCTCGGCGGCGTTGTGCGGCAGCCACTTGACCCAGTCCCACTCGGCGAGCAGCCGGGGGTGCCGGACCACCCCCAGGCGCACGTCCTCGGGCGCGGAGAAGGTGACGAGCTGGGCGACGAGGGAACGGGCGAGGGAGCGTCCGACCGCGCGGTCCCCGACGATCGACACCACGCCCAGGTCCCGCAGGGGCAGGACCAGCGGTTCCTCGGGAACCTCGGCGTAGAGCCCCACGAGCTGCTCGGCGATGCCCCGGCAGACAGGGTCGTAGACGAGCAGCGGGTTGGAGTCGTCCACGCGCAGGCTCAACGGCCGTGCCAGGGGGCGCACGCCCTCGCCGACACGCAGGTGCAGGAAGTCCGGGTCGGCGGCGCGCCGCTCCCACCGGCGGGCGGGCAGCCGGACCAGGTCGGTGAGGTGGGCGGGCGCGGGGTGGCGGAACGCGCCGGCGCGGCGCTGCGTGGCGGCCACGTCCCGGATGGTCTCGCGGAGCTGGTCGAGGTAGTCGAGGTAGCGTTCGCGCTGCTCCCGGATGCGGCGGCGGGGACCGTTCTGCTGGGTGACGAACATGACGACCCCCACCGCGACGCTGGCCAGCATGATCATCAGTCCGGCGGCGGCGTACAGGGGCCGGTTGCCCATGGTGATCGTCATGAGCAGCGATCCCGAACCGGTGATGATCGGCATGATGATCATCGCCGTGGAACTGGTCGCCGGGGGATTCTCCGGCAGTTGCGGTGGAGAGGCGATGACCAGGGGGCCGTTGCCGGGATCGGGAACCGGGTGCCGCGCGGGACGCTGCACCGGCGTCGTCGTCACAGAGAAGCCCTTTCGGTATTGGGGGAATCAGGGGCGCACTGTTGCTACGGTGATGATTCCGTGCGGTACGCACAAAGCATAATTCTGCGTGCTATCACCGATGGACACGGACTAATCGGTCGCCGTCTCGACGATGGGTGGATAATTCGTGAGTGGATACTGCCGGGTGACGGTCACGGGCCCCGGCCGGTGGGCCGACCTGGCCCTGCCCAGCGGGGTTCCGGTGGCGTCCCTGTTGCCGCAGGTGCTCCGCGTGTGTTCTCCCGAGACGGAGGGGACAGAACCCGCCGGATGGGCGCTGACCACGGTCGATGGCGAGGTCGTGGCGCCGGAGGGGACCCTTGCCGCGGCGGGGGTGCTGGACGGCGACGTGCTGCTGCTCCGCCGCGATGTGCGCCGGATCCAGCCCGCGCACATCGACGACGTGCGCGGAGCGGTCGAGGACCGGGTGGACGAGACCGCGCGGATCTGGCGTTCTCGGACGACATTCACATTCGGATTGTTTTTGGCCACAATCGGCCCCCTTCTGGTCTTGACAGCGATGCTTTTCTTCCACCCGTCGAGATTGCATTTGCTGGTCGCTCCGGTGGGAATGGTTTTCTCACTTGTCGGAATGTGGGTGGCGTGCCGCCGCTCGATGTGGGTGTCCGCGCACTTCCTGCTGGTGGCGGCGGCGATCTGGGGGGCGTTGAGCACGGCGCTGCCGGTGCCGGTGGTCGCCGAGGACCCCGCGCCGGCCGTGGTGGCGGCGTTCGCCTGCGTGGGCCTGTCGGCCGTGGCCGTGTGGGGGTGGCGGATCCACCCGCTGGCGTTGCCGTACCTGTCGGGGCTGGCGTTGATCACGGTCGCGGTCGGTGTGGCGTGCACGGTGAGCCTGTTCGTCGACGTCGCCCAGGCGGTTCGGGTCCTGGCTCTGCTGCTGGCGGTGTGTGTGGGCGTGCTGCCGCGGATCGCGCTGGCCCTGGGCGGGTTGTCGAACCTGGACTACGAGGTCCGCCATTCGGGGGCGACCCGGACCGAACAGTTCGAGGAGAGCCTGCGAGACAGCGACCTGCTGCTGCTCGGCGCGGTGGTGGGTGCGGCGGTCGCGGCCACCGCCACCGTCCCGCTGCTGGTGTCCACCGGAGGGCTGCCCGACCTGGTGTTGGCCGCGCTGGTCGGCCTGCTGCTGATCATGCGTTCGCGGTTCTTCGACCGGGTCGCCCACGTGCTGCCGCTGCGCCTGGGCGGAGTGGCGGGGCTGGCGGTGGTCGGTGTCGTGGCGGTGCTGGACCGCCTGCCGGTGCTGCTGCCGTGGGTGCCGGGCATCGCCCTGGTGGTCGGGGTGTCGGTCGCCGCGATCAGCTGGGTCGACCTGGCGGACGTGCCCCGCGCCAGCCTGCGCCGTCTCCTCAACGGCGTGGAGGTCGCGGTGGTGATGGCCCTGTGCGTGACCCTGGCCTGGTCGATGGGCCTGTTCGGCCTGGTCGCGACGCTGGCGGAGTGAGTGTGGCGGCGGCCGTGGTCCTGTGGGCGGTGTTCGGTTCGGGTGCGGTGCCGGTTCCCCGCCGCTGAGAGGAGACGTGGGTGATGCCTGGCGGTCGCCGTTCGCGATGGGTGCCGCCGCTGGTAGGTACGACGGTCGTGGCGGTCGCGGCTCTGGGAGCGGTGGTGTGGCTGGGGAGGAGCACCGAGCACACCACTGCTGCGCCGCTTGAGGAGGAGCTGGTCGTGCCGGGGTCGGTGAGCGGGGTGGGGTGGACCTGGCAGTCTCCGGAGGGTGCTCGGCTCTACCGGGTCTATCGGGGAGTGGCCGGGATGGTGGCGGCCTTGGACGACGGGGTGGTTGCCGTGCACGGGGGGACGGGTGAGGAGTTGTGGCGGTTCCGGCGTCCCGGTGGTGTGGTGGCTTCGGGGGTGACGCCGGACGGGGAGGCCGTGGTGGTGGCCTTCCGTGAGGAGCGTCTCTGGGGGCCGGGGGCAGGATGCTGGTGCTGGACGCGGCCACCGGCGAGATCCGCCACGACCACGAGTTCCCCCTGACAGGGGAGGAGAGAGACAGCTATGTGGATGAGACAGCCGCGTTGCCGGAGGTGCGGTTGTTGACCTCTGCGGTGCGGGTGCAGCCTGACAGCACGGACCTGGTGGGCTATGCCCTGGAGAGCAACGAGGAGGTGTGGCGGTTCTCCGTTCCGTCGGGGTGTACTCATGGTCCGGCCACGAGCACGGGTGACGGGTGGGGGCGTTGTTCCATCCCGATCTGGTGGTGGTTCCGCTGGTGTGCGTGCCCGGCGTGGACGATGTCGGCGAGATCGGGCCCGGCACGGACCCGGACACCTCGTCTCTGGTGGTGGCTTTGGACGCCGGGACGGGGCGGGAAGTCTGGCGGTACGAGAACACCGAGGACGCCGGGGACACCTCCCCGGACCTGCGGGCCTCGGTGGACGGAACCGTCCTCACCATCGCCGAGCAGAACCTGAACGGTACGGACTATCCGCTGCCCGGGGACGGCAGGATCCTCGACCTCGCCACGGGCGAGGTCCTGGTCGCGTCCGTGGACGAGGTCGCGGACGGAAGGGACGTCTTCCAGGTCGACGGCACGGCGCGGACGCTGACCTACGCCAGCGTCTCGGGGAGGGGGAGGATGCCACGGTCGAGTACGGCCGGCTCTCCTTCGACGGCGAGGTGCTGGCCTCGGCCGTGCTGCCCGAGGGGGTCGCCAGAAGGGGCCGGGGCTACTACGGACAGATCAGGAACAACTTCGACCACCGGACCACGGCGGCGGTCCTGGAGGACGGGATCGTCCTCCTCACCTGCGACCGGGAATGCGGCACCGGTGGCGGTTCCGAGGCCGAACGGATCGACGCCGTGCTGCTTCCCGGGGACGGGAGCGGACCTGAGGAGAGCATCCCGCTCAACGGTCTTCTCGACCCGCAGATGTCCATCCGCACCGATGCCCAGATTCCCGTGCCCGGGGCGGTCGTCGTCCACCAGACCGACTACGGCCTGGAGATGCTTCCGGCAGGGGTCGGTGAAATGTCCCCGTACGTCTTCCCCGAAACCTCGGAGGCCGTCGTCGGGCTTGTCTGATCATTCCTCGCGCCTTCCTCGTTTCGGTGCTCGGCCGCGGGTCTGGCGGAACAGACAGGAGAAAAGCGATGACAGAACAGCGCAACGGAGTGGGGTACGGCTTCCTCTTCTGGTGCGGGACCGGAATGCTCTCGACCGGTCTGCTGACTGCCGCGGCAGGTCTCCTCCTCGGTGGCGGGAGGGAGTCCGGTGCCTGGTCCTTCGTGCTCTGGGGGCTGCTGGGTGTTGCGGTCGCCGGTCTCCTGGTCAGTGCTTACACCTCGTTCCGGAAGAAGGACGGGGAAGCGGCTCCCCGGACGGGAGCGGTGCGACTGTGGGCCTGCCTCGCGTTGCTCGGCGCGGTCGTGCTGTGTCTTGTGGGCTTCCCGAGCGAGAGCTTCTGGTGGACGCGGTTCGGCTTCGCGGATTCGGAAGCGCTGCTCTCCGCGGTCGCCTGGGCGGGAACGGCCGCCGCGGCCCTGGGTTTTCTGCTGGTCCTGGTCTCCGGTGCCCGGAAGGCCCGGTCCCGGCGGCGGTTCCTCGCAGGACTGGTGGCCGGAGTCGCGGCCGCAGCCGTGGTGGCGGCCGGAGGAGCAGCGGCCACCGTGTACGAAGAGGTGGAGCACACCACCCACGAGGCCGCCGGAACCCCCGCGGCGGTGCCCGCCTCGGCCGAGGAGGTCACCTGGGTGTGGGAGGCGCCCGAAGGCGTCGCCGTCCACGACGTCCACCCCGTGCCCGGCGGCGCTCTGGTCGACGTCGGCGACGGGGTGATCGCACTGGACACGGTCACCGGCGAGGAGCGCTGGCGTTACCGCAGGCCCGGGCAGGTGGCACGGTTCGGGGTCGCCCCGGACGGGCAGACCGTGGTCCTCTCCTACTTCACCGCGGAGCGGGGGTTCCAGACCCGGAGGTTCGTTCTCGACGCCCGGAGCGGTCGCCTGCTCGGGGAGTACGACGTCACCGTCGGCGTCTACCAGGACGCCGGGGAGGACGGCCGGGGGGAGCAGGACCTCGGCTATCTCCACATTCAGGGAGTGGAGACCCTGACGTCGGGGGCGCGGGTCGTCGCGGACAGCGAACGCGGCGCCCTCTCGGCCCGCGACCTGGCGGACAACAGCCTTCTCTGGACGCGGGAGGGCGACCCGCGGTGTGTCGAGCACTCCAGGACGGCGCTCGGCGACCTCCTCTTCCAGGCCGTCACCTGTGCCGATGAACTCGAGACCGACAGCCCGACGGAAAGAACCGAGTACCTGGACTCGGCGGAGGCGGAGACCAGGGTGGTGGCGCTGGACGCACGGACCGGCGAGGAGGTGTGGTGCCGGTCCTGGAGGACCAGGTCCTTCTACCCGAGGGTCTTCTTTCCGGGAATCAGGAGGAGCCTCGTCGGCCTTCTCGGGTACCAGAGCCCCGAGGAGACCCTTCTCGTGGTGGAGAGCACGACCGGGAGCTCAGGGCAGACGTCCGGGAAGATCCTGGACCCGCAGACCGGGGAGGTGCTCGCCGACGACCTGGGACACGCCTCCGGAGGGGACGGGAACCCGGTCCTCCACGCGACCGGGGACTCACTCGTCGTCGGTGGCGAGGGGGAGGCCTCCGGCGTGGAGTGGAGGTCCTTCGACGGAGAGGCCCGGAGGACTCTCGCGCTCCCCGGACCGGCGACCGGGGCAGCAGCGGGGATCGCGTTCCTCCCCGGCGCGGTGGCGTGGTTGAGCGCGGAGGAGGGGGCCGTCCACATCACTCCGTGGTCCGAGGAGGGAGAGGCGAGCTCGGTCGATCTGCGCGGCTCGCTGGAAGGGCGGGACGTGACGGGACCCCTCGGGCTCCTGCCGGCCCCGGGGAGCCTGGTCGTGTACCCGAGGAGCAGTGAGCAAGAAGGGGAGGAACCTGAGGGAGGAGTGGTGCTCGGCCTCTCCTGACCCGAAGGCCGTCTGTGGAGATGGGGCCGTTGGTCTCCCGACGATGCCGGGAGTGTGGTTGCCTCGAGACAGCGAAGCCCTTGGGCGACGGAGTGCTGCTCACAGCAACTGCCTGACCAAGGGCTTGAAGCTGTGGGAGGTTCCTGGTCGCCGCTCCTGCTGTCCTGGAGAATGTTCGGTGGCCGTCCTCCGACATCCTCTGAGCCGGGCCGTACGGTGTCCCGCCTTCGTGGCGAGACTGCCGTTTGCCCGAGACGACCGCGCCTTATCGCCGGGCAAACGGCTCCGGCGGGGTACAGATCACGGCCGAGCGGCATGGAATCCTGCCTGGAACAAGGGCCGACAGGGTCACGGATTCTTCCGCGGGCGGTCTGCCGGTCCTCCCGCTCTCATGTTGTCGTATTCATCAGAATTCTCTGCCTGTAGGTTCTTGACCACTGTCTCGTAGTAGAGATTGTGCTCGTCGAGATAGTCATCGACGAAGGAGGACCCGGTTTCGACTGCTCCCCCGGGCCACTGCTCCTCCCTCTTGATCAGGTTCTGGACCTGGCCGATCACCTCTGATCTTTCTCGGTCTGAGTGGGACTCTCGTATCTCTCTCTCGGTGGCGACCCGGACAGTCCCGTCCTCTGTCTCGACCAGAACCCCCTGGGGGACTTCTCCTGTCGAGACGGTTCCGCTTTCGAGCATGTATTCAAGGATTTTCAACTGGGCGCCGTTTGCGACTATCTCTCTGTTTTCGAGCTGGTCGAGAGATACTCCCCCGTAGCTCTCGGGTCCGGGCTTTATTGTATTATCCAGGGCAAATTTCAGGTATTCTGAAACCCCCACTTTTCCTGAATTGAAAAGTATCTCTCCGGTGAGTGAGAGTTCCTTGCCGGGCGGGAGGGAGGAGATGATCCCCGCGCCGATGTCGACGCCGAGTTTCCTTAGCTTGTAGGTGTTCTGTCTCGCTTCGTCGGAGTCTCCGAGGCGGTCCATGCTCTCGTTGTACACGGCTGCGTCCACAAGCCCCTGGAGGATCCCGGCGCTTCCGGCCGTCGGTCGCTGGCCGCTGGACGTGTAGAGGTATTCCGTGAGCTGGTCGTTGTTGTAGGTGTAGGCCGCAGACTGCAGGAGCCCTGCATATTCTTCATTTGCGGCGATGTACTGGAGGAACCGTACACGGCTCAGCGGGTCGACTTGAAGCTGCTCTTTCTTTGAATCCCAGAGCGACCAGGTTCTGAGGGTCTCCCCGTCCTCGTTCAAGAGGAAGTTGACTCCGTCTTCCGAAGCAAACTCTTCTAGGTAGGTGTAGAAAACTCCGTAGAGGCTGGCCGAGAGTGACGGATTGACCTGGCCGAAGGAAGCACGCTGATTCGTGTACGAGCCCTCTCCGTCGCCGTAGGAGACCGAGTGAACCGTGTCGGTCAGTTTGTCGAACATGTCATTCGACGTCGTTATCCGTATCAGGCCCGCTGCTGCCTCTCCAGCCATGGTCCGCTGAGTTTCGTCAGAGCTCCCCCCGTACTCGCTGATCCAGTCGATGAGGTTGTGCACGGGAAGCCCATCAGCCTCTGCTTCGTCCGGCCAGTCGTAGATGAAAAGCCCTTCTATGACCCCCACCGCGTCGATCTTGTAGTCCTCCTTGTGGGCCTCGTCGTTGCGGTGGTCGGGGTGGTAGAAGCTGTCGGTCAGGATCGCGTGGTTGGCCTCGTTGTTGCGGGTCGAGACGTCGAGCAGGATCTGGGCGTTCCGCTCGAAGAACTCCTTGCCCTCGGGGTGGAGGAACTCGGGGGCCGCGTTGGCGCCGACGACCGCGGTCAGCAGGGCCGAGAAGTCCTTGCCGCCCATGAGGTCCCCGTCGGCGTGCTCCAGGATGGACGCCAGCGGTTCGATGTCGGCTCCCCAGCCCTTGGTGGCGTCGCCCCCCTTGGCCCAGGAGCCGGAGCCCAGAGCCGTGCGGATGTCCTCGGGAAGGTTCTCGTAGCCGCCGTGGAGGTCCTCCCTGGAGAGGACGAGGATCCCGTCCGCCAGCGTGCCGAGGATCTGGGCGCGCCCCTCGTCGCTCTCGCCGAGCACGTCCAGGTAGCGCGGGACGTTGAGGATGCCGCCGGAGTGCTCGTCGATGGCGTCGAAGATCGCCTTCAGGGTGTCCTGGTCCGCCCTGTTGACGCCCAGACCGCGCTGCTCGGAGTCCAGGACCTTGGCCGAGAGCATGGTCAGCATCATCATCAGGTTGTCGTACTCTTCGCCCCGTCGGCCGGTCTTCCACGCCTCGGAGAGCTTCTGCCCCCACTCGTCCGCCTCGTGCGGGCTGATCTCCGGGGCGTAGCGGACCGGGTCGATGTTGAACAGCGACCAGTTGACGTACCCGGCGTCGATCAGGCTGCGGATGTTCGCGGGGGTGGGACCGTCGGTGAGCTCCTGCCGGCGGTCGTCCGCGTGGTCCATCAGCGTGTCCCAGTTGGTCCGGGCCTGGGCGTTGAGCTCGTCGAGCCGGTCCTTGAGCTCGGCGATGATCTGGTCCTTGTCGGCCGAGAAGAGGGAGGAGAACCAGTTGCCGTCGTCCAGGGCGGCGATCCTGGCCTCGGCGTCCTGCTTCTCGTCGCGCCACAGGCCGATGAGCCGGTTGCGCTCCCGCTTGAACTCGTCGATGTCGTCGGCCCAGTGCTCGGTGACCGCGGCGCAGTAGCGCACCGCTCCGGCCGCGTCCCGCCACGCCTGGCGGTCCTCCTCGGAGGCGCCTTCCAGGTTCCAACCGGTGATCTCGCCGAACTCCTTGGCGCTGTCGTCGAACTGCGCGCTCAGGTCCTCGGAGTTGCCGAGGATGCGGGCGCAGAACATGTCCAGCGAACTCGCCCAGCCCCGCACGGTTCCGCCGTTGGCGTCGATGTCCGCGGGATCAAAGGAGAGGTCGACTCCCATGGTGGCGTGATGTCCTTCTGCGTGCTTCGCGGTTCTTCGGTGGAGGATGGAGAAACGCGGTCAGTTCGGTGTGCCGGGCAGGCCGAATGACTCGTTGATGTCGCGGGACAACGACGGCCAGGCACCCTGGTAGCCCTCGGAGGTGTCCAGGTCGGTCAGGGCGGCCTCGGCCGCTCCCGCCTGGATGTTGTTGGCCAGGGTCAGACCGTGGTCCTGACTTTCTTGATGCTGTCGTAGTGGTCGTCGCGGGAACAGGAGTAGCCGTTGCGGACGTAGATACCGGCAGCGTCACGGACCTCGGTGATCAGGTCCTCGAAAGTGTCGGCCAGCCCAGCCATCGCGTTGGCCATTTCCTCGGCCGCTGCTCCCCCGCTGGCTGCCGCTCCGGGATTGGCTCCCGCTTCGTTACCCACGTCTGTGCTCCTGTTCCCCTGATCCGAGGCGGACAATGCGCCAAAAGTTCAGAAAGAGATCTGTGTCGCTCTGAGGTCGCAGGGTAACCGTGGAAATTGTCCAGAAAGTTGCTTTTAAGCCCGGTTGCCACATGTGGCCACCGAATTGACTCGTCACCTACCGCGTCACTAGCGTCACGAAAAGCCAGGCTGGTGAAGGACGTCCGAAGGACGAGAGCCGCCGGAAGAACGCTTCCGCACGTGTACGAACCCCCTGGTCACCGGCTTTCTTTGCGGAGAGGACAACCATGAACGCTTATGTCGGCCTGACCCAGGCCGATGCCCTCGGGACGGGTGGGCAGCAGCTCGGGATCGAGGCGGAGGGGCTGCGCGGCCAGCTGAACAACCTGATCGCCGACATGGAGAACGACGGCCAGTCGCTGCAGGGAAGCGCGCTGGCGGAATTCCGCAAGGCGCGTTCCGAACTGAACCAGCGCTTCGACGAACTCATCGCCTGGTGCAACAACAACGGCATCAAGCTGGGTGAGGCCCAGACCCAGGTGACCCAGACCGACGACACCTCCGGTGAGGAGTTCTCCGGGGCCGGAAGCGGACTGGGCGGCCTCGCACGTCCGATCAACCTCTGAGCGGAGGACAGCAGTGGGCAACCAGTACGAGGTCTACGGAAACGTCGGCGGGCTCCAGGACCTGGCGGCCACCCAGCAGGGGTACCTGGGCCGCTTCCAGGGGATCATGGAGCAGATCGACTCCCAGGCGAAGGACACCGTCGGCAAGTGGGAGGGGTCGGGCAGCCCCGAGTTCCAGGCCAAGGCCGAGGAGTACAACACACACTTCTCCGCCGTCAACGACGCCTTCGCCAAGCTCATCGACGCCACCGACGGCGCGGCCAACAACTACGCCAAGCTCTCCAACTACCTGAACGGACTGTTCTAGAAGCCGTAGCGGCCACTCGCGATGCCCGACACCACAGGAACCGACACACCCGCCAGAGGCGCTGACACGCCCGCGGTCCCCGAGGCGTTCCACGCCACCCCCAACGCCGAGCGGTACGTCCTCCAGGCCGACGCACTGCGCCGCCAGCAGTTGCGGGCGGCGCTGCTGTACGGGTCGAGCCGCTACTGGCGGCGGCGTCAGCGGGTCTGGCCCGCGATGATCGCGGGAGCGATCCTCGTCGCGGTCGTGTCCGGCGGCATCGTGGTCGCCAGCGCCTTCGAGAAGCAGCAGGCCATCAACGAGGAACGGTTCCAGCAGTACGGACCGCCGGACCCCTCGGCCGGCCCGGTGGAACCGTCGGCCGCCCCCTCTCCGGCGACGCAGTGAGAGGGGGGACACGGGTGACGGGCCGCCAGCACGGCACTGACTGGGTGACGGGCTTCCACAGCCTGGAAGAGCTGTACCGGGGACGCACCGCGGTGCTGTACCGCGCGGTGCGGTCCAGCACCGGAGCGCACACCGTGCTCAAGGTGATGCGCGACGACGGGTGGACGGAACGCGAGATCGCCGCCACGCGTGCGGTGGCGGGACAGCCCGGCATCGTGACCCTGCTCGATCTGGGCCGCACCGCCACGGGCGAGCCGTTCCTGGCGATGCCCCACTACCCGGAGGGCTCCTATGCGGCGGTCGCCACCCCGGAGGGGCGGCTCACGGTCCGGGAGGCGGCCGCGGTGGGGCGCGCGGTCGCGGCCGGGCTGACCGCCGTGCACGCGCAGGGACTGCTGCACAACGACGTCACCCCCGGCAACATCCTGCGCGCCGGGTCGGGGGCGGTACTCAGCGACTTCGGAGCGGTCGGCCGGATCGGGGAGCCGCCGATACCCGGCGACCTCCGGTCGGAGACCACGCTGCACGCCCCACCCGAGGCGCTGCGCGGCGAACCGCTGTCCGTGGCCTCCGACGTCTACCGACTGGCCTCCACCCTGTGGGCGCTGCTCGCCGGGCGCGCACCGTTCGCCGTGCGGGAGGGCCCTCCCGGCCCCGAGGGCTACCGTGACCGGGTGCTGTCGATGCCCGCCCACCCGGTGCCCGCCCCGGACGTGCCCGAACAGGTGCAGCAGGTGCTGCTCTGCGCGTTGGCGAAAGCCCCGGCAGACCGGTACGCCACTCCGGCGGAGTTCGCCGCCGCCTTGGAGGAGGCCCGGGTCGCGGCGCCCTCCCCACCACCCGCCCCGGTGCGGGGAGGGCAACCGCCGCCGGAAGCCTCCGCGTCCGGGAGCACGGCCAGACCGCTCTCTCCCCGGTTGCGGGGGCGAGGGCTGCCGCCCAACCGGGGCGAAGCGGACCTCGCGGCCGCTCCGGACTGGATCGCGCCGTCGCCGCCCACGGTCCTGTCCGCACCGACCGGCCCGAACGCGCCGAGCCTCCCCCCTCCCGTGGCGGCACCGCCGACGCCTCCCCCTCCCGCTTCCGGAGGGCACGCGGACCGTCCGCGTGCCCGGACCTCTCCGGAACCGCCCGCCGCCACCGCTCCGCAGGCTCCACCGGGGCCGGTGCGGACCTCCCCGGAGCGGCCCGCGCCCGCGCCGCCGCCCGTCCCCGACGCGCCCACCGGGCCGTCCCCGCTCCCGGGCGGTGCCACCCCGCGGCAGGGGAGGCAGGACGCTCCCCGCACCGGCCCCGTCCCCGCCCCGGCCCCGTTCCCCGCGGGCTCCTCCGAGCCGGTCGACCACCGTCCCCAACCGCCGGCTCCGGCTCCGGCGCCGGTGCCCCCCGCCCCCACCGCGGCCCCGGTCCCCGCACCGGGACGCCTCCGAGACGGCGACGTACGCGAGTGGACGTGGACCCGGCTGGAGGGGTGGAGCGGGACCGCCGAGACGGCGGCGTTGCCGCGCGACGACGCCGACCACCCGGACGGCGTCCGCCGGGACGACGAGGCCGAGGACCCGGTGGCCGCCCCCGTCGGTTCGGTGGGGCGTGAACGGCGTCCGCTGTACGTGGCGGCGGTGGTGCTGGCCATCGTGTTCTTCTCCGGAACGTCGGGCATGCTGTCCCTGCTGTTCCCCGGCCCGTGGTGGGACGGCAGCCTGGTTCCGGAGGCTGCGGCGGAACCGGGCCCGTCGGCGCAGCCGTCGCCGACCCCCTCCCCCTCGCCCAGCGAACCCGTCCTGGTGGCGGCCGAACCCACCGGTATCTGGATGTACGACAACGGCGGCAGTGTCCAGCTGTTCTGGATCGACAACACCGAGGGCGGTGTTCCCCACCACGTGTTCGGCGCACCGGAGGGCCTGCCCCGCGCCTCTGTGCTGGAGGCCGAACCCGGTGCGGAGACCGCGGTCGTCGGCGGCCTCGACCCCGCCCTGGAGTACTGCTTCACCATCGCTGCGGTGGCGGGGGAGAGCGAGGAGCAGATCGTCCACTCCGGGGTGATCTGCACGACACGCGCCGAGGACCTGCTGGCCCAGCAGGAGGAAGCGGAGGGGTCCGCCGAGGAGGACGGTTCCGCGACGGAGGAGGAGAGCCCGGACTCCGACACCGGGGAGTAGCCGGGGACGCCGGCCGGGGCCGGGAGGCTCACCGGGGCTCCCAGAGGCGCACCTCCACCCCGGGGAGGTCGCCGAGGGCTCGCTCCACCAGGGGACGCACCTCGGCCCAGGACAGTCCGCCGTGGCCGCAGCCGAGTGGTGGCACGGCCACGGAGCCGATGGACAGTGCGGTGATCGTGTCCCGCAGGGCGGCCAGGCCGGATTCGATGTCGTCGAGCCGCGAGGGCGACCGCCAGTGGCGTTTCGTGGGGAAGTTGACGACGAACCGGGGCCGTCCGGGGCGGGCCAGTGCGTGGACGTGCATCCGCCCGACCGTGACCTCGCCGCGTTCGCAGGCCGCCCGGTAGTCCCGGTAGTTCTCCGGGAAGGCGCGTTTGAACTGCAATGCGATGCCCTTGCCCAGGACGCCCACGGTGTTGACCGCGTTCACCAGGGCGTCGACGTCCGCGTCGAGCAGGTCGCCGTGGCCGGGGGTGATCAAGGTGCCGTCTCCCTTCGCCGCACCCCACCGCGGTGGGACGGGGCCGAGGTTCCGCTTCCGTCCCCGAGGGCGGGAGTTCCACCACGATCTGTAGCGGGCCGGTCCGACAGTCGGCGGGAGATACCGCGGGGCCGCCTGCGCGGGCGGGGGCGGGAGTGCGCGGACCGCCCGCGGCCGCACGCACGCGGTACCGGTGATCCGCTCGTGGACGTCGGCGTGGCCTGCCGACTGCGTCCCGCGAGCGTCCCGGGGGCGCTACCCGCGCAGGTGGGCGCCGACTGCCTCGACCGCGCGGTCCACGTCGGCGGCGTCGGTGGACAGGTGGAAGGCGCAGCGCAGGCGCCCCGCGCGCATGGTCGCGACGACGCCCTGCTCGGCCAGGGCGGCCTCGGCCTTGGCGTCGACCCGCAGGCTGACGATCGCGGAGTCCGTCGGGGGCAGCCCCAGCGCGGCGCAGAACCGGTTGGCCAGTGCGACGTTGTGCGTTCCGATCGCCGCTTCGCCGAGGTCGGCGAGCATCTCCAGGGCCGGGGCCAGGCCCGCCCAGGACGCCCACACCGGGGACAGGTTGAACCGGCGGGCGTCGGAGGCCAGGCGCATCTCCGTCCCGTAGAACGACTCCGCGCCCTCCTCGGCCGCGAACTAGTTGGCGGCGACCGGGGTCAGGTCGGCCAGGGCCTCCTCGGTTCCGGCGAAGAAGCAGACGCCCCGCGGCCCCAGCAGCCACTTGTAGGCGCTGCACACCAGGTAGTCCACCCGGTCGGCGGGAACGGGCAGCCACCCAGCCGACTGGGTGGTGTCCAGCAGCACCCGCGCCCCGTGCGCGGAGGCAGCGGCCAGCAGTGCGGCGACGTCGACGACGTGGCCGTCGGCGGACTGCGCGGCCGAGACCGCGACGAGGTCCACGGTCGGGTCCACCGCGTCGACGATCCGGGCCACCGGTACCGACCGCACCGTGATGCCGCGCCCGGTCAGGGCCAGGAAGGGGTAGGTCACCGAGGTGAAGTCCTCCTCGGCGACCAGCACGGTCGACCTGGCGGGCAGCGACGCCGCGACCAGGCCGACGAACTGGGAGGCCTGCGAGCCGACCGCCACCCGGGACACGGGGAGGCCCACGAGCCGGGCGTAGGCGGCACGCGACCGCTCCACGGCCTCGTCGCAGAAGGCCAGGGTCAGGCGGCCCGCCGCGCGGTCGCGTTCGACGGCCAGCGTCGCCTCGTGGGCGACGCGGGGCGGCAGTCCGTAGGAGGCGGTGTTCAGGTAGACCACGTCTCGGGTGAACTGGTCGCGGATCGAGGCGGGAAGCAGCGGCGCGGTGTCCATGTCTGGATCTTCAGCGAGCACAGACAAAAGCACAAGAAGATTTTTTCGTCATTTCCCATAAAAGGAATTGATATCTTGGGGCTGTGCTGGACCTGACCCGACTACGTGTGCTGCGTGAGGTGGCCCGGCTGGGCTCGATGAGCGCGGCCGCGCGCGCCCTCTCCTACACCCAGCCCGCCGTCTCCCACCACGTCGCCCGGTTGGAGGCGGAGGTGGGCACACCGCTGGTGGTGCGGCACGGACGGGGAGTGCGCCTCACCGAGGCGGGCCGGGTCCTGGTCGGCCACGCCGACGCCGTCCTGACCCGGTTGGCGGCCGCCGAGGAGGAGGTCGCCGCCATCGCGGGGCTGCGGGCGGGCCGGGTCCGGCTGGCCGCCTTCCCCACGGCCACCGCCGGAATCGTGCCGCAGGCCCTGGCCGCGCTGCGGAAACGCGCGCCCGGCGTCACGGTCACCCTCGTCGAGGCCGAGCCGCCGGAGTCGCTGGCCCTGGTCCGGGAAGGCGAGGTGGACGTGGCGGTCGCCTTCGCCTACGACGAGACGCCCCCCGACGCGGACACCGGGATCCGGGAGGTCACGTTCTCCCGGGAACGGGTGCGGCTGCTGCTTCCCGGAGGCCATCCGCTCGCCGCCGAGCACACCGTCGAACTGGCGGCACTGCGTGGTGAGACCTGGGTGGCGGGGTGCGAGCGCTGCCGGTCCCACCTCGTCCACGTCTGCCGTCGGGCGGGTTTCGAGCCGCACGTCGCCTACGCCACCGACGACCACCTGGCCGTGCAGCGCCTGGTCTCCCTCGGCCTGGCGGTCGGAGTGCTGCCGCAGCTCGCGCTGTCGCTGCACCGGGGGGAGAACGTCGCGGTGGCCGACTCCCCGGAACTGGGGTGGCGCCGTCTGTTCGCGGTGGCCGCCGCGGGGCCGGTACCGCCCGCGGCCGCCGCGCTCGTGGACGAGCTCGCCGCCGCGGTGGGTCAGCTCAGCTCCGGGAACCAGGTCGGGTCGTAGACGCGGGCCACCACCGTGTCACGCTGCTGCAGGGCGGCGCGCAGTGCCCGGTGCAGGCCGTCCTCCAGGTAGAGCTCGCCCTTCCACCGCACCACGTGGGGGAACAGGTCGCCGAAGAAGGTGGAGTCCTTGGCGAGCAGATGCTCCAGGTCCAGACTGGCCTTGGTGGTCACCAGCTCGTCCAGCCGCACCTGGCTCGGCGCGATCCGTGTCCACGCGCTCTGCGACAGGCCGTGATCAGGATAAGGACGGCCGTTGCCGACCCGCTTGAAGACCATGCGCCAATAGTAAGTGGAACCGGACAGTCGGTGAGGGACGATCGGGAAACGGACACCCGTATCCAGGGGGGCTTCCCGGGCGGCGGACGGCGCGCCCCTGGTCCGAAGGGGACGGGAAGGCCGACGCCGGAGCGGGAACGGGCGGGGCCGCACCGGCGTCCGCGGTGACCGCCCCTCCACCGGAAGCGGACCGACGGTTGGCAAAGGACGCGGACGAGCGCGGCCGTTGGGCGCCTCTTTCCCGTCCGGACCGCCGGCGGAAGCACGTCTGCGGCCGCGTCCCAGCGGAAACGGTCACGGCGCCGCAGGGACGCGGCGCCGTGACCCACGGGAAAAGCGGAACGATGTCGCGGGGCCGGGGCCCGGCCCCGCGAGAAACCGGGCCCGGCCGCCGACTACTTCTTGTCGATCGGTTCCAGCACGTCGCGGCCGACGAACGGACGCAGGGCCTCGGGGACCGCCACGGAACCGTCCGCGCGCTGGTGGTTCTCCAGGATCGCGACGATCCAGCGCGTGGTGGCCAGTGTTCCGTTGAGCGTCACGGCGAACCGCGGCCTGCCGTCGGCGTCGCGGTAGCGGATGTTCAGGCGGCGGGCCTGGAAGTCCGTGCAGTTGGAGGTGGAGGTGAGTTCGCGGTAGCGCCCCTGGCTGGGAATCCACGCCTCGCAGTCGTACTTGCGCGCCGCGCTCGTTCCCAGGTCGCCCGCCGCGATGTCCACCACCCGGTAGGGCACCTCCAGCAGGTCGAGCATCTCGCGTTCCCACGCCAGCAGCCGCAGGTGCTCCTCGTGCGCCTGGTCGGGGTGGGCGTAGACGAACATCTCCACCTTGTTGAACTGGTGCACCCGGATGATGCCGCGCGTGTCCTTGCCGTAGGAGCCCGCTTCGCGGCGGAAGCACGAGGACCAGCCGACGTACCGGGTGGGCAGCGCGTCGGCGGGCAGGATCTCGTCCGCGTGGTACCCGGCCAGCGGCACCTCGGAGGTGCCCACCAGGTACAGGTCGTCGGCGGGCAGGTGGTAGACCTCCGCGGAGTGCTCCCCGAGGAAACCGGTGCCCTCCATGGTGTCGGGCTTGACCAGCACCGGCGGGATCACCGGGGTGAAGCCGTTGGCGGTCGCCCGCTGCATGGCCAGGTTGAGCAGGCCCAGCTCCAGCATCGCGCCGACGCCGGTGAGGAAGTAGAACCGCGCCCCGGACACCTTGGCGCCCCGGTCGGTGTCGATGGCGCCGAGCATCTCCCCCAGTTCCAGGTGGTCGCGCGGGGTGAAGTCGAACTCGCGCGGCGTGCCGACCTCCTCGACCACCACGAAGTCGTCGACGCCGCCCACCGGCGCCTCGCTCTCCACCAGGTTCGGCACGGAACGCAGCAGCGCGGAGAGTTCGCCGGAGAGCGCCTCGGCCTCGGCCTCGGCGGACTTGACGTCGGCGGCCAGACTCTTGGCCCGGGCCAGCAGCGCCTCACGCTCGTCCGCCGACGCGCGGGAGACGGACTTGCCGACACTCTTCTGCTCGGCGCGCAGCGACTCGAAACGCGCCAGGGCGGCGCGGTGCCGCGAGTCCAGGTCCAGCAGCCGGTCGACGACGGAGTCGTCTTCGCCACGGGCACGCTGCGACGCGCGCAGACGGTCAGGGTCATCCCGTAGAGCTCGAAGGTCGATCACGTTGAGCAGGGTACCGGTATCGCGGTTTTCAGCACACCGTGTCATACGGTTCTGGAACGATGAGGCCGTCGACCGCATCTAATGAGGTCGACGGACCTGTCACGGGGACACGACGCACGGAGTGGAGGAACTGAGACAGGGGGGAACAGCGAGGTCCCTCGTGGGACGGGTCTCGCTTCGGCCGGCCAAGGACACCGGCCTTTGCTCCGCGCCGGTGCGGCAGCGGAGCGGAAAGGGGGAAGAACACCATGACGCAGAACTGGGGGATGAAGCCGGTCAGCTCGATGACCGCGACGGAGATCTGTGCGGCACTGGATCGGCTCGACGAGGTCGCACCCGGGGACACCGCCCTGGAGTTGGCGTTGCGGCGCGAGCTGTACCGGGTGGCCTCCGAGGACTGGATGTTCGACGAGGACTCGGTCCTGGTGGGCTGAGACCGGCCGGATCTGCGGGTCGACGCCGCCGTTCGAGGGCTCTCCGGCGGCGTCTCTTCGTCTCCGCGTCTCTCACCTGGGGATCCGGGAGCGCGGAATCCGGGTTCGCGTGTCGTGGAACCGTGGGACGGAATTGCCGTTCGCCGCGGTGGACACCGGTTTGGCGTGTGTTCCGAGCGTGGTCCGGTCGTGGAGTCCGTCGACCGTCTGCCACGGGTGGCCGTTGCGGTCGTACTCCGCGGCGGCGAGGCGGGAGGAGCCGCGGGAAGAGCCGCCGGAACGTCCGTTCACCCGCGACTCCGTCCCGTCGGGCTGGTACCCCGCGAACACCCGTTCCATCCGGTCTCCGAGCAGGTCGTCACGGACGTGCTCGCCACTGCCGAGCGCTTCGTGCCGTCCGCTCCGGACCAGCCCGAGCAGGCTGTTGAGCGGTCCCTGGCGGCCGATGACGAACCACGCCACGGCACCGAGGACCGGCAACTGGAGAACCGTGAGCGACCACAGCAGTTTGCCGCCCCGGGTGAGCGTCCGGGCGGACAGCACGGAGGCCAGGGCCGCGATGACCAGTGTGAGCAGCGCGATCGTGAGCAGACCGCCGAGCACTCCCAGGAGCATGGCGGTGCCGTCCGACATCGGCTGCTGCGTCACGGCTGCCGTGACCCTCCCCATGGGCGACTCCTCCTGCGACTCCTCCAGTCCGTTGTCTCCAGCATGAGGAGTCGCTGCCCAACGCACGCCAGCGGCAAGGCCAGCCCCCGGTAAAACTCCCCGCGAACGCCGACGGCGGAGGACCGGTGGAGGCGGAGCGGCGTACCGGTACCGTTGGTCCGCGGTCCGCTGACGGAGACGGATCCCCGGTGGGAAGGGAGTGCGTCGATGACGGAGAGCCCGGTCGGTGAGTCCAGGGTGCCCGCTGCGGCGACCTGGGGGCTGTTCGTGGCCTGGGCGATCCACGACGCCGAGGAACTGGCGACCATGGCGCACTGGTCCAGGCGGGCGCGGCCCCGTCTGGAGAGGACGCTGCCGTGGGTGCCGCCGACGGTGTGGGACCGCATGGACCTCTCCCAGGAGCACGTGAACCTGTCCATCGGGCTGGTGGGGTGTGTGGTGGCGGCAGCCGCCGCTGACGGCGCCCGCACGAACGGCCGGAGCGTCTTCTACCAGGCCACGCTGGCCGCCCTGGGACTGCACGCCGTCTCGCACGTGGCCTCGGCGGTCGCGACGAGGGGCTACACGCCGGGGATGGTGACCGCGCCACTGGTGGCGGCGCCGTTCGCGCTGTGGGCGCGCCGGGAGCTGCGCCGCGCGGGTGTTCCCCGCGCCGCGGTCTCGCCGGCCGCGGCCCTGCTGTTCGTGCCGCTGGCGGCCGGAGTGCACGGAACGGCCGCTGCGTTGCTCGCCGCTCGGGACCGGTGGCGGCGCCGCTCCCGGAGGGGAGCGGGGGCAGCCGCGGCGGTCCGCCGTCCGTCGGCCCGCTGACCCGGCGGGGAAGTGCGGACCTCCTGCTCGGTTTGTCTGCGCGAGGGCACGACCTGCTGCTTTACTGGGCTCTATGGGCGAGCGTCGACAGGTTTTCGCGGGGGGTTCCGGGTGCTTCGGGGAAACCGTCCCGGCTGAGGGGGCCGGTCGCCTTTGTGGAAGCACGTTCCGTCCGCGCGAGTGGTCGTGATCGAGAAGCCGGGTTATCTGCGGGTCGCCGACAGTCTGCGGGAGCCCATCCTCAACGGGGAGATGCCTCCGGGGACGCGGCTGCCGTCCCGCGCCCAGCTGTCCCACCGCCACTCGGTGAGCGACCAGGTGGCCCGCCGCGCGTTGCGGCTCCTCGTGGAGGAGGGACTGATCGAGGGGCGGGCCGGATCCGGGTACTACGTGCGTGCACCGTCGGCGGAGTTCCTGCTGTCCCGGACCTGCCCCGGCCCGGATCTCGACCCGCTGCGGATCGAACGGCTGGGGGCCCGTACCGAGACCGCGTCCGCCGCGGTGGCGCGGCGGTTGGGGGTGCGGGAGGGCGAGCCGCTGTACCAGACCGAGTGTCTGGGGTACGCGCAGGGCACGCCGGTCGCGTTGCACATCGCGTGGGAGCCGGCCCTGCTCACCCTCAACACCGGGCGGACCCCGGGAGAGCTTCCCGGGCTCGGTGTCGCGGACCGTCTCGCCGGGGTGGGGATCACCGTGGACCGGGTCGAGGAGGAGGTGTCGGTCCGGGGGTTGCGGGAACCGGAAGCGCGGCGGCTCGCTCTGGCGCCGGGCGCGTCCATGCTGGTGGTCCAGCGCACCCACTTCGCCGGACGGTGTCCCGTGGAGACCTCCGACCTCATCGTCTCGGCGGACCACTGTCGTCTCGGTTACCGGTTGGCTCCGTCGCGCGGTGGGGAACAGACGTTCCGGCACAGCGGTAAGCCGTCTCCCGCGGCTCCTCAGGAGGCGGCGGACTCCTCCTCCGCGGGGGTGGCGGGGCCGGAGGGGCCGCCGGGGAAGGAGCGCGTCCAGGGGTGACCCCCTCCGACGGTGTCGTCCGGGGGCTCGTCGAGCAGGGGCACGCCCGAGGGCGGCGGAGGCGGAGCGGCGGGAGCCCGGAGCCGGTTCCACGACGGCCAACCCCGGGCTGGACACGCACCGCACCAGGGGTACGGCCGCCTCGCCGGAGGGGTCGTGGCGGCCGCCGACCAGGAGGGCGGGTCGCTGCCGCTGGACGGGGCCGGGGCGTCACGCCCGCCGTGACCGGCTCCGTCACCTGCGCAGGGGCACGGCATCCTGCGACGTGGTCCGTCAACGGTCCGGGGCAGCCGCCGAACGACGGCTCCGTGCCCGGGCGTCGTCTCTCGGCGACAGTCGACGGCCGGGGCAGGTGAGGTCGGACCGAGTCACGCGGGAAGGCTGCCGGATGCTTTCCCGTGCTGGAAACGCCGCTGGCCCACGCCGCCAAGCGGCGTGGGTCGAGTGCCGGGGCCGCCTCCCGGGCAGGTGCCGTGGGAGGCGGCCGGTGGAGTGGGGTTACCGATCCGTACGGACCGGTGGCGCGCTCCTAGTTGTTGACGTCGTTGACGTTGAGGTTGCCGGCGCAGGCTGCGGAGTTGAGCAGGTTCAGGTTGAGGCCCAGGCCCAGGAGCAGGCCGGCACCGGTGGCCTCCTGCGCCGAGACGCACTGCGCGGCCTCGGTGGCGGTGACCTCGGTGTAGTCACCGGCCAGGGCGGCCGAGGCCCCGGCGCCGACCAGGCCCGCGGTCATCGCGCCCACGGCAGCCAGCTTCATGATTCGCCGCATTTGAGACATACCTTTCAATGACGGTAGCGACAGCCGGAAAGGCCGTCGTTCCAACGGTCGCGTCGATCCGATCGCTCGGTCGCGCATTGCAACAATGCCCCACCGTCGGCGCCCCTGAATGAAGCAACGCGCGTCATGCCATTCCTTTACTTCCGTTGGTAGTTTCATTACTGTCCATTCTGTGGAGGAATGGCCGAGAAGTGGGGGGAATGGGAAACGGAAACCGCCCCCCGCGGAGCGTGCGGGGAGCGGCCGCTCGGAAGACAGCAGAGAAACGTCTCCGAAGCAGAACTGGGATCCGGTCCTAGTCGTTGATGTCGTTGATGTTGACGCTGCCGGTGCAGGCCCCGGAGTTGAGGGCGTTGACGTTCGCGCCCAGGCCGATCAGCAGGCTCAGTCCCTGAGCGGACTCGCCGGCGATGCACTGGGCGGCCTCGGTGGCGGTGATCTCGGTGTAGTCACCGGCCAGGGCGGCCGAGGCCCCGGCGCCGACCAGGCCCGCGGTCATCGCGCCCACGGCAGCCAGCTTCATGATTCGCCGCATTTGAGACATACCTTTCGATGACGGTAGTGACAGCCGGAAAAAGCTGTCGAATCCACTTTTCACGCTGGTCGAGAGGGATTCCCGGACCGCGCACGACAACAATGCCACGAGAATCTTCCCGAGCGCTGCAAGAACTCGTTCCTTGTCATTTCTTTGCGTCGGAGGGCAATGTTGTTACCGCCGGTGTCTGCCGATCGGACGGCGGAGAACACGAGGCCGCCTCCCGCGGGGTTTCCGTGGGAGGCGGCTGTTCCGCTGTGCGGCAGGAAACGTCTCCGAGCCAGAACCGGGTTCGGTCCTAGTCGTTGATGTCGTTGACGTTGACGCTGCCGG
>Ga0079224_100000302_pt1 | contig 45376 bp, 52 predicted proteins | sample Stecom2015_FD_80414 | JGI IMG/M metagenome (GOLD analysis project Ga0079224, IMG submission 80414) | Agricultural soil microbial communities from Utah to study Nitrogen management - Steer compost 2015 | ecosystem: Environmental > Terrestrial > Soil > Agricultural land | place: USA: Utah... | reverse complement strand
GTGGGTTCAAACTCTTATACCGCATGACAAAGCTAAAATTTTCAAAACATTATTCCGGTACCCCGTTAAGACTAATGAGATTACTGGAATAATTTTTGATAAGCTTAGCCGTGTATTCGATGGCCGCAATCCAGCATTCAACTATCAATTCCTAAATCCTGAACAAAGAGACGATTGGGAATGGTATAGACAGAACGTATTGAAAGAGCCTGCTGTTTGGCAGACTGATGGCTGGGAATACTTTAAGACCGAAATAAATTCAGTTCTTGTAGTTGATTTGGCCGTTGAGCAAGATGCTTCTGACCCTTATCCACAACCATACTTCTATTGGCTAACTATAGACCGCATAATCGATTATAGTGTCAATGAGAAGACAGGTAACATGGACTATATTATATTCAGGCAAAAGGATGACCAAATCGCGGTTCTGGATGACGCAAGCTATAGGCTGTTTAATTCTAAGAACGATTTAATAACCGATATTGTTGTTGACAATCCCCATGACCTCGGTTATTGTCCTGCTCGTTTCTTTTGGAATGAGCCATTGTCGCTGAAAGACCAAGAAGTTAAGTCTCATCCACTATCTAAGATGCTCGAGTCGTTGGATTGGTTTTTGTTCTTCCATACTTCTAAGCGTCACCTTGATTTATATGGGGCTTATCCTATTTACTCAGGTTATGAACAGGATTGTAACTTTTCAAACACTGAGACAGGCGACGAATGCGACGGTGGATTTTTGAAGAACAGAGATGGTTTGTATTTGCTTGATAGTTCTGGAGCTTTATGCAGATGCCCAAAATGTGGTGATAAGCGTATCGCTGGCGTTGGTTCATTTGTTGAGGTGCCTGTGCCTGATACCAAAGACGACCCAGATTTGCGTAACCCTGTTCAGATACTATCTATTGACAAATCGTCATTGGATTATAATGTAGAAGAAGAGGAGCGTCTTAGAAATGAAATTATAAACGCTGTGTGCGGTGTTGACGGTGGTGCTATAAACGACCAAGCTATCAATGAGATGCAGGTCAATGCTAACTTTGAAAACCAAAGTACTATTCTGAACAGAATTAAGAAAGGTTTTGAAGAAGCGCAGAATTTTGTCGATGAGACGGTTTGTCGGTTGAGATACGGAGCTTCTTTCATATCTGCTGACATCAATCTTGGGACTGAGTTCTATGTGTTGAACCCTCAAACTTTGAGAACTCAATACAAGATAGCAAAAGAGAGCGGTGCGAGTGAAGCAGAATTAGATGCTTTGCAAAATCAAATTCTTGAAACAGAATACAGGCACAATCCTACTCAGTTACAGCGTATGCTTGTGTTAGCTGAATTAGAGACGTATAAGCATTTTACCCGTGATGAAGCTATAAATTTATATGAAAAAAATCTAATTAATCAAGAAGACTTTATTATTAAAATAAATTTTAGTAGTTTTGTCAGAAGATTTGAGCGTGAAAATACGAACATATTAGAATTTGGTGTAAATTTACCGTTTTACAGGAAAATCGAAATAATAACAGATAAATTTAAAGAATATGCAAACGAAAACAGGCAGAGACCTACCGATTGAGGAGGTAACTAAAGACAATTATATTGTCCCAGCTGGCGAAGAGAAAGTTTTTCATGCTCGAATTGAAGTTAAAAAATTCGACAGTAATACTGGTAAGCGCCAAAGTATTCCAAGAATACAAAAATTTGGTTCAAAGTCGTTTAAGACTATCTTGGCAAACCTTAAAAAGCAAGGTTATACCGTAGATATTTTGCACGATCCTTCTACGTTCTTAGCAGAACAGAAGAAACAGCAAGCAGAGTCTGCAGCAGAGCGCGCTCAAAAAGCAAAAGAAGCAGCAGAAGCTAAAAAAGCTAAAGAGCTTGAAGCTATTAAAGCTGAACTTCGTGCAGAGTTATTAGCTGAATTGAAAGCCGATGCTAAAGCGCCAGCGACAAAGAAAGCTGAAGAAAAAACAAAAACGGCGGCAGCTCCTGGAGCTTTACCGACGAAAAAATAAAACCATTGTCAAACAATTCAAAGGGTTAGAATTATGTTAAAAAAAGAAGTATTAAAAGCAAACGCTGCATTGGCGAGCTTAACAGACGAACAGATTGCTGCTATTGAGCAATTAAGTAGTAATGACGAAAACGCTGTAATAGCGCAGAAAGTCGGAGAAATTCATCGACAATATGATGAAACTATTCTTAAGGCAACTGGTATTGCAAGAGTTGGAGATGAAAAAAGCTACAACTATCTAGAGAGAGCAGGTAAAGAGCTTAAAGCTAAAGCGGAAGCTAATTCAGCGCTTCAAACACAAATTGAGGATTTGAACAAAGAAAAAGCTCGCTTAGAAAAAGCAATCCAAGATGGCGGTAATGATGCTGAGCTTAAGACTCAACTTCAAAACGTTAAAGCTGAATTGGACCAAACAAAAGAGCAGTTCACTGAATTGCAAACAAAACTTTCTACTGCTGAGAAAGAGCACAATAAAAAAGTATTTGATTTGCAAGTTGATTTTGAACTTAACAAAGCAACTTCAGGTATTAAGTTTAAGCCTGAGCTTCCAGAAAGTGCTACTAAGGTTTTACTTTCTCAAGCACTTGCTAAGGTTAAAGCGAACAAACCTGATTTCATCGATGATGGTGAAGGTGGTAAACGTTTGGTGTTTAGAAATGAAGCCGGCGCAGTTCTTAACAATCCTGAAAATCAATTAAATCCGTTTACAGCTTCTGAGCTTTTAGCTAAAGAGCTTAAATCGATGGGAGTAGTTGATGAAGGACGTAAACAACAAGGAGCTGGAACTGGCGGTAATGCCGGAGGTGCTGGAAGCGGTGGAAATACAACTATTGATATTTCAGGCGCTCGTAACCAAGTTGAAGCAAATGAAGCCATCACTAAAAGCTTGTTAGCTCAAGGTTTGACGAGAGGTTCAGCAGAATACGAAGAAGCAAGCACTCAGGCATGGAAAGATAACGAAGTTGCAAAACTTCCTGAAAAATAAATCATGGGCAAAGGGTAGCCTTATTTCAATAATTAGTTAATTTAAAAACAAAAAAGTATGTCATTAATCGCAACCAGAGTTCAAAACTGGAGAGTTAATGCTCCCCAATTTGACAAGAACATGACCCGCCCAAGTGAGTACGGTGCACTTGACTTTTTCGTTCAGCAAACGGAAAGCGGTCGTTCATTCATCACACCGGAACTACGAGATAAGGCGTTGGCGTCAATTGGAACTACGCTTCAAATTCCTGTCATCGATTTTGATGGGGATGTAACAGTATCTAACACTCGTTCATGCGTCATCGCTGACAATGAAAATACTTCAGCGCTTCATACAGTTGTATTCGCAACGTATGCTGTAGGATTTACCATGGTACCGGCGTTGTATATGAACAACAACATCACTTACGCTCATGACTTCCAACGCAAAATTGAGAAGGTTACAAGAGCATTAGCTGATGCATTAGACGAAGCAGCTGTTGCAGCTCTTGAAGCAAACAAAACTCAAGTATTCCAAGACTTGTTGTTGTATCAAGAAACAGCAAACACTGTTGAAGTGCCTTGGGATTTACGTACTGAGATTTTGGGAGACCTTAATCCTATCATGCGTGCTAACAATTACCGTGGCCAAATCCACTTAATTGGTAATGCTGGTGTTGATAGCTTAATAAATAAGCTTGCTCAACATGGTTTGTACAACGATGTTAATAAGCAACTTGAGTATGCCGGTAAAGTATTCCACTTTACAAATAACATCACCAACGAAGCTGGAGTTTTCGGAACTGCATTCGCTGTTGAAGACGGTAACGTTGGAATTGTAACTCGCGCAGGTCGTGAAAACATTTTGGGTACTCGCTCAAACGACCATGAGTGGGATATTGTACGACTTCCAATTTTGGAAATGCCTGTTGATACTCATTTCTACACTTCTGTAGGTGACCAATCATCTATTGCTGGAGAGTCTTCAGCTGATATGACTTGTAACGTAAAAGAGCACTATGCTTTTGCAGTTGACGTTGCATTCTTGGTATCGTATAACAGCGACCCTGAAGAAATTGCTAACCCAGTTATCAAATTGGAAATTGGTGCAAGTACTTCAGCAAATCCTGTTGCCCGTCCTGTAACAATCGTTAATGGTGAAACTAACCCAGTGTTTACGCAAGAGGTAGTAGTTGAGCCTTAATCCGCTTTAAACTCAAAAATTTAAGCAAACCAAAGGGATAGGGCAAATGTCCTGTCCCTTTTTTAATTCCAAAGCAAATGTACAGACTAAAAGAAATACAGGATAGATTGCTTAATGTTGTTGGGTGGCAGCAAGCTTATAATCCTGCTAAAGCTATAAATGAAGATTTAACTGTTTCGGAAAGTGGATTGTATTTCCAAGGAGCCCATCCACTTCTTACGTTGGATAATGTCGAGTCGATTTTGCCAGAACAGTTCTTGTACCAATATCCTGCATACGATGACGGAACAACGTACATGGCCTCTGATAAGGTTTTATTTAACGGCAAAGTATTTATATCACTTCAAGACGATAATGAGACAGAGCCATCAGAGAATGGACCAGAGTGGAAACTTTACAACTTTCTATCTGATTTTTTAGAAACAGAGACAAGAAATGGTATTGCGACTATGCTTCAGAAGTTTACAACCGATAAGCTTCTTGGTAAAGAAACTAAAAACCTGCTTGAAAGAAAAACATTCTTCGACGGCGCTGGTAGATTAGCTGCAACAATTACTAACCGTGGTAAGCTTTGTGGCTATGAATTAACTCCAGTCCGTTCAATGGGAGTGACTACTAAAATAGAACGCATAGGCTTACAATTTACCGGTGGAACTGGCACAGTACGTTTATATGTATTCCATTCAAACATGGTTGAGCCGTATCGCACTATCGATGTAGAGTATACACTTACTAATGGTGGGTATCAATGGTTCGTTATGGATGACCTTTATTTGCCATACATATCGGCCGATACAAACTCAGGAGGATGCTGGTTTATATGCTATGACCAAAACGAATTACCGCTTGGCATGGAAGCTATAACCGTAAATAAAGATTGGAGCGCAGACCCATGTACTACTTGCGGAATTAGCAATGTTCAGGTATGGAGAGAGCTTACAAAATATTTGAGCATAACACCATTTGCAATAAATGCTCCGAGTGATTTTAAAGATTTTCCTGAAATGTGGGATATATCTAAAACCATATACACAAACACTCTTAACTACGGAATGAATGTTGAAATATCAATTGGTTGCGACTTGACAGACTTTATTATCTCACAAAGAGGTATATTTGCAAATGTGATACAAAAACAAGTTGCGGCAAATCTATTGAGAACAATGGCGATGAACCCAGATGTACGAGTTAATCGCAATCAATCAAATGTATCTCGCATGGATATGCTTTACGAGCTTGATGGTAATACTAACAGCTACAGACCTGGAGGTCTTGGTCATGAACTTAAAAAGCTTTACGAAGCTCTAAAGATTGATACGACTGGGCTTGACCGCGTTTGCTTATCATGCAACAATAAAGGAGTAAGATATAGAACTGTTTAGATATGAGCTTAAATAGAATTTTAAAGATGAGGGATGGCGTTCGTGCTTTTGAGCATGAAATGCCTTTCATCATTTCTAAAATTATCGTTGAAAACGAAGCTTATATAATAGACATGAATGCGGAAGAACAATTGTTTGAGCAAGGCGTTAATAATTTAGGCGTTGAAATATCTGATTATCAGCCATACGCTCCTATCACAATCGAAGTTAAAAAAGTAATGGGACAGCCAACAAATCGAGTTACATTACGAGATACTGGAGATTTCCATTCATCTTTTTACATTGTGGTAAATGACCAACAGTTCGAGATTAGAGCCTCTGACTCAAAAACAGAACATTTAATAAAAAAATACGGTCGCCAAGTATTGGGTTTAACAGATGAGAATATTTCCGAAATTATTTGGCATTACATTTACCCAGATTTATGCGAACAAAGAAACGAATATTTTTATGGCAATCATTGAGAAAATACCTATAATTCAAAATCCTCAATTGCTTGATAAAGTGATTGGAGATATACAAACCGGGCTTGCGTCTAATCTTGGATGGCTTGACCATGCTTTTGGTAAAGCTCAAAAGCTTATTAAAGATATTAACGGCAAAAAATATTATACTCCAAATGTATATGCTGGAGGCAATGAATATTTGGAAGTTTCTCCTGATGCTAAAATAGGCAACTTTAGTTTCTTTCAAATAGATGACCCACAGTATATGGAATGGCAACCTAAAATAAGAGGAGCTTTAAGAACATATTACTCGCTTATTTTCTGGTTTGATTTAAGAACTATTCCAGGAGCTGAAAATAGAAATACTGAATTTGTCAAATCTGAAGTTTTAAAAGTATTAAACGGAGGATTTTGGCTTAAATCAGGAAGAATAAACGTCTCAAGAATATACGAACAAGCTGAGAATATTTATAGAGGATATTCCTTAGACGAAGTTGACAACCAGTTTCTAATGCACCCATTTGCGGGCTTTAGATTATATGGTGAATTGTTTATAAATGAAAATTGTTAAGCTATGCTAGAATTTATCTGTTGTTCTGTTATAGTTGCTTTGATTGCTTCATTCACAGTGCTTCTACTTGCAAAAGTAGGAGTGCTTGAATGGATGCAGATTAATGGAACTGAATTAATATCAAAATTGGCTTCTTGTCATTTTTGTTTATCTTTTTGGATTGGGCTAATTGCTGCGATTATATTTGCAGCAATTACCGCTAATCCAATATTGGTACTCGTACCATTTTGTTCATCACCAATTTCAAGAATGCTGCTATGAAAACAATAAAATTAGGAAAACATACCATTGAGATATATGACAGCATAGACTCTTTGCCTGTTGCTAGATTTCACAAATACAATAAGATGCTTCTTGTAGATGCGGGCGTCGGTTCTGATTTAGCGGATTTTGATAGCCACATAGAAAGAGCAATACGCTTTTGTAAAACTAAACCAGACCTTGCAGCAACAGAATTAGAGAATTTGCGTCAAAACGTCTATTTCATACAGTCAGAATTGAGTCCAAAGCATTTAGCTTTTTGCGTACTGGTAAAATCGATTGACGGAAAAGAATGCGACGGCATTTCAGATGAGTCTTTAAAGAAGCTGAATGAAACTATTTCAGATGTTACACACTCAGAACTGACTGCCGAATTGGAGTCGGTCAAAAAAAAAATCGATGAAGAGCTAAATACATATTTTCCTAAGGTTTTTGATGATTCAACTGTCAAAGAATACTATGACCAGCTTAGGCGTAGAGCGATAATAATGCTTGATGCAATAATAACTGGAGAAGATAAACAGTCGGAAATTGAAGAAATAACTAATTTGCTTTTAACGTTTGCGAAGCCTTCAATTTTCTTTGGTCCTGATAGTTTAGAAATTCAATACGACAAGCAATTTGAAAGTATGTGCTTGATGCTTTCACAGAAGCTAAATGTAAAACCAAAAACTTTTACGGTTCTTGAATATTACAATGCTTTTGAATACCTAAAAGAACAAGCAAAACCTGGCAACAACAAAAAGGCTAAATAGTGCCTTTTTATTTAGTAAATTTGTATAATTGAATAAAGAGCTATGGCAGATAATAACAACCCGATAAAGTATTCTGACTTAGTCACGCCAGATAATTCGATAACCGAATTAATCAAACAGCTTGACGAGCTAGGTGATGCCTACAGGAATACACTCAACAATGTAAATACTCAAGCTATCCAATTAAAAGTAAGCTTGCAGAATGTTTCAGGTGCTACTTCAGAAAATAGAAAGCGTATTAGAGAAGCGTCTGGAGAAGCTGACAGACTAGCTAAGGCAAAACAAAAACTCGCTGAAGCTGAAAGTGAAAATGCTAAACAGCTCGCAATAGTCCGTAAAGCCACTGCTGAAGCAAATCAAATGAATAAGCTTGCTGCTAAATTAGCAGATACCCAAACCGGTTCTTACAACGCTCTTTCAGCCCAATATTCTATCAATAAAATTGCTTTAAATAATATGTCTGCCGAGTATCGTAGAAATACGAAAGAAGGACAAGAGCTTGAAAAACAAACTCGCGAGATATATGAAGAAATGAAACGCCTTCAATCAGCTACAGGCATGAACCAATTGAACGTTGGTAACTATCCAGAATTGACAGAAGGAGTTGCAGGATACGCTGATAAAATGAAAGACGCACTTGGCCTAAATAGCGAATTTGGAAATTCACTTTTGAAATTAGGCGAAGGTGGAGATGCTGCAAAAGGAGTGTTTACAGCAATCGGTGACGGAGCAAAAGCTCTTGGTCGTACGCTGTTAACTTTACTTGCAAATCCAGTCTTTTTGGCGATTGCAGGTATTGCCGGTATCGGTGTAGCGTTTAAGTTTTGGTTTGATTACAACCAAGGTTTAATTGAAGCGACTCGGTTGACTCAACAGTTCACAGGTAAATCTGGAGACGATTTAAAAGCTTATAGAAATGAAGTACAAGCTTTAGCCGATGTTTACGATAAAGATTTCAAAGAAGTCTTGATGGCGGCTAATGCTTTATCGACACAATTTGGAATTTCTCAAAATGAAGCTTTGACTTTGGTCAAAGATGGATTTATAGCTGGAGCTGATGCTAACGGTGAATTTCTTGATACTTTAAAGGAATACCCAACTTACTTTAGAGAAGCAGGTATCTCAGCAAAGCAATTTATTGCCATTTCGGCTCAAACGGCAACCGCAGGAGTGTTTTCTGATAAAGGAGTAGATACTATCAAAGAAGGTAACATCCGTATCAGAGAGATGACGAAAGCAACCGCAGAAGCGTTGCAAGGTATTGGATTGAATTATGTAGATATTCAGAAGAAGTTGCAGGATGGAAGTATGACTACTTTCGACGTAATGCAACAGGTATCTGAGAAGCTTAATGAATTACCTGAAAGCTCTGCAGCTGTTGGTACAGCTATTGCTGATATATTTGGAGGTCCTGGAGAAGATGCAGGATTGCAATACATTAAAACGCTTAAGGACATTGACTTAAATCTGGATAGCGTAAAAGACAAAGCCGGAGAATTAGGCAGATTGCAAGAAGAGCAACTTGAAAGCCAAGCAGAATTAAATAATGTACTCGCGGCTTTATTTGACCAGACAGGCGGTTCTTTTGAGTCAATGACTACAAGAGCTAAGATATTTGTGAATGATGCTTTAATTTGGATAATCAAAAACGTAATTGATTTAACGAACTATTTCATCAAGCTGTACAATGACTCAGTAGCTTTTAGAGTCGGTATTCAAGGAATAGTCTCGGCATTTTCAAGCTTGTGGACAGTCGTAAAAGCGCTGTTTTCATATATGATAGAACAAATTAAAGTGATTGGTCAAGCTTTACACGGAGCATTTACTTTAGATTTTGATGAGATTAGAAGTGCGTGGGTTAAATGGGGTGAAAATTCAAAGAAATTGGCTACAGATACTATCACTGGAGTTCAAAAAAACATCCAGAAGGGAGTAGATAATATGAACAAAACTATTGACCCTATAACCATCCCAGTGGCCGTTGGCGATACTCCTGAAACAGGTTCACCAACTCCAACTGGTGGAACTCCTGAAAAAACTAAAGTAGCAGACTATTCAAAACCTGCAAAAGGTGATGCAGGTAAAAAGCTTGAAGCTTCTTTGAAAAAGAATTTAGAGCTTACAAGAAAATACCAAGATGCTTTATTGGCTCTTGAAACAAATGAGTTTGAGAAAAGACGTAAACGAGCAGAATACCAATATCAACGTCAAATTGAAGATTTACAAACACAGCTTAGAACTGAAAAAGATTTAACCAAAGAAGGAAGAGAAGCTATACTTGGAACTATTCAAGCACTTGAAAAGCAACAAGTGCGAGAGCTTGCTAAGATTGAAAACGAAAAGCAGTTAGCTATTCTTGAACAACAAAAACAAGGTTTACAACTTAGATTAGATGCAGCAAGAAAAGGCTCTTTAGAAGAACAGAAAATACGATTGGAACTTCTTGAGAAAGAACGTCAAATTGCTTTGGCTCAAAATGCTGCAAAACCAGCTGACCAACAACAAGATGCTGGAGCAATAAATGCTGGATTTGATGCTAAGTCAGCAGGAATAGCGGATGAATACATAGCAGCTCAATTAAAGATTTTTGATGCTCAACAAGCATTAGCTCAATCTGAATATGATTTGCTTAGAAATTCTGAAGGTCGTAAAACTCGATTTAGATTACAAGCTGAAAAAGATAGGCTTAAGAAAATACTTGAGCTCAACGAGCAAATGGGTAGTAAGATGTCTGATGTTGAGGTTCAGACTGTGAAAAATACTATTGCTAAAATTGACCAAGAAATTCAAGAGTCAAAAGACGATGAACGCTCAAGCGATATTTATGGATTGTTTGGTTTGAATTTAGATGATGATGCAAAAGCTGCAATTAGCGAGTCCACTGCTTTTGCTTTGGAACAATTGCAATCTGTGCTTGATGCTAAAATTGCTGCGGCTGAGCAAGCCGTTGCTGCGGCAGACCAAGAAGTTCAAGCAAGCCAATCTAAATTGGATGCTGAAATTGAAGCACGTAACCAAGGTTATGCAAATAACGTAGTACTCGCTCAAAAGGAATTAGACAACGCCCGTAAGCAACAGGATAAAGCAAATAAGGATAAAGCAAAAGCTATCAAACAACAGCAGATGCTTGATACTATTGCACAAACTTCAAGCTTAATAACGGCGTCAGCAAATATATGGTCATCGCTTTCAGGAATACCGATTGTTGGTCCAGCTCTTGCTGTTGCAGCTCTTGCATTAATGTGGGGCTCATTCGCAGGCGCTAAAATCAAAGCAAGACAGATGACTAAGCAAGAAGGTGGAGGTTCTGAGTCTTATGGAGATGGTACTGTTGAATTGCTTCAAGGAGGTTCTCACCAATCTGGAAATGATATTGATTTGGGCCGTAAACCAAATGGTGTTAGGCGTAGAGCTGAAGGAGGAGAATATTTTGCGGTAATAAATAAACGAAACTCAAGAAGATTTAGAAGACTAATTCCTGATGTAATTAAGTCACTTAATAACGGAACTTTTGCAGATAAGTACATGGGTGCTTTTTCTGGTGATGGATTAAGTTTAAATTTGCAAGGTGGCAATGACCAAGATTTGAAAGAACTCAATGACAACGTAAGAGATATAAAAGAACAGGGTAAGCGTAAAACTTTTGTAAATGGAAAAGGTGAAATAGTTGAGACGTACAAAAATCTTAAGCGAACATATAAAAATAATTAAGCAATGATTAATCCAATATATAGATTTTTTGTAAATAGCCAAAAGGTTAATCCTATCTATAAAGATGATTTAACTAAAGATTTTGAGCTTGAAAATAATCAAAGATTTTACAGAACTAAATTGTCTGGAAAATTAACTTTCGTTAGACAGGATTATCAGTTTTTAAAATCCCACCCTTTTGACACTGAATTTTTATTCAATATAGAAGTTTCTTATGATTTAGGTCAAACTTGGACTTTGTACTATGAAGGAAAATTCATGAAAACAGATGGCAAATGGGATGACGACAACCAATCATTAGAAGTACAGCCCGACCCAGTAGACGAATATACGGACGTTGTTGCTGGGCTTGAAAAAGAATACGACCTTATAAAATTAGCACCAAAAATAGAGCAGTTAGTTTTGCAGCGTCGTCCAGTAATTCAAATCTATATTCCTGGAGATAGCGTAGTTTCATGCTTTTTAGGAGGTACCTATTGGGAGCAAGACGCAAACGAGGTATTGGATGAAAATGCTTTAGTTGATACTTACTATTTTGCTCTTTGTAATTTACTAAAAGAAATAAATCTAACCGTTACAGGCACGCACACTGCAGCTTCTGGGCTTTATACAGGTAGATTAAGCATAACAACCGAAGGGTCTAATAAAGTTATGCATGGAAGTTTAGTAAATAGAGATAATCCAGCTTATAGACTCGTAGTAACTCAAGCTGTATTTTTTACTGGTTGGACGACATATAACGGTCTTTTCTGTTCGCTTATAAGAGTATCAGATGAAGCAGTATTATTCAAATTTGAACAGCAATCCCTGGTTGAAAAATATGACAATTTAGATTTTGGAATGACTCCAGAAAGCGGAGTTACTGGTACATGTAACGCAGAAATGTCTACATATAGAATTTATGCAAGGTATTTGCTTGACGTAGATACAATTCAGGGATTAAACACCTATGATATACCGAGCGATGATATTGTTGAAAATAATAGGAATTACCGTAAAGTAATAGGCTATGCAATTGATGTTGCTTTTATTTCTGCTAATTTTTCTGATACTCCAACAGAATGGGGTTTAGCAGACAATGATAAATATTTTTTGCCGCCGTATTCTATATTCGGCCAAAAGTTCTATCCGATAGCTCGGTCTACTTGGCGGTATGCTTCTATTTGGTTTGGCTTTTCAACATTTGACTGGATTTTAGAAGAAGCTGGGCGTAAGCGTTATTTGCTTCGTGATACTTTTCCAGTTAGTGCGTGTATCAATGCTTTGCTGCAGCAGTTTGCTCCTGGTATTACACACGAAGCGACTCCTGAATACAGTGAGTTTTTGTATGGCCCAGAAGATTACAATCAAATTTATGCTCAGCGCTTAAAGCTTATGATAACTCAGAAGTCTAATTTGCTTGTTGGAAATTATGACCAACCAGCTCAGAAAGCTCCTGTAACTCTTCAAGCTTTCACAACAATGTTGCGTGACTGTTTTAGATGCTTCTGGTTCATCGAAAATGGTAAGTTTAGAATAGAACATATTACTTGGTTTAGGAATGGAGGTACATATACAGGAACGCCTCAGATAGGTGTAGATTTAACCCAATTAGAGAATATTAGAAATGGTAAGAAGTGGGGTTATAATTCATCAGCGTGGGAGTTTGATAAAGCAGATTTAGCAGAACGTTATCAATTTGCTTGGATGGATGATGTTACTCCTTCTTTTGAGGGTGTTCCAATTCAAGTAGTAAGTAAATATGTACAGCCAGGAAAAATAGAAGATGTAAACGTTTCGCAGTTTACTACCGATATTGATTATCTGCTTTTAAATCCTGGTGACGTTTCAAAAGACGGGTTTGCTTTGTTTGGAGCTGTTAATGGGAATGCATTGGTTTTACCAGACGGTGTATATTCAGGAGGCACTGGAAGCTCAGGCAACAACGGCTTATCGACTCCAAAATACGAGCTTAAGCAGGAATTTAATGGAAAAGATGCAACTGCGAAATTTCAAGCATATAGCTCTTTGGGAGCAACGGGCCAAATAGTTTTTTACAATGGTGATACTGTTATTTCAACACAAGGAAGTTTTTCAATTGGTTCTTCAAGTAATTTAGAAATAGCTGTTAATATCCCGAGCAATGCAACACATGTTGGGTTTACGGTCGTTGGAGAAGCTTCATTTGAGTTTTATGATTTAGATGTGCCGAGCTTAAGTGAATTGCCTTTTGTAACTCGTTCGTTGGACGGCGTAGATTTCATAATGCAAAACGGTTATATGAGCTGGATAACTCTTCAACCAAACTATTACATACATGACTTACCGGCTCGTCAAGTTGAGATAAATAATAGTTTGACTTTTGCGCAAGGGATAGAAAGAAAGAAAAAACAAACTGTAAGTTTTCCATCTTTAGCTGATATTAACCCTATGAAGTTGATAAAAACATATATTGGAGATGGACAAATAGATAAAATAAGTGTAAATTTGCACAGTAGGATGAACAAAATAACGTTAAAGTATGATACCGAATAATAATTTAAGCGTTTTGCCGTGGTATACTGACATACAATTCCAAAACCATAGAAAAGACTATGCTTACGGAAATGTATATCCGCTGTTCGTTCCTAAAGATAAGCTTATACCATTTCAGATATTAAGAAATACAAGAAGCAACAATACTTTTACGGTCAACGTATATAATAAGCAAGGAACATTAATACAGAATATTTCTCAGCAACTATTGGAAACAGGATTGCAACTTAAACGTTTTGCTTCACTGGGGTATGATGTTATAGTTTTTCCTGGAAATTTACCGTTTGTTTCCAACTTGACCGAAGGGTTATATTATTTAACCCTGTCAGATGGAGTGGAAACATTTTACTCTGATTTATTCACAGCGGTTAATAGCGTAGATGGCTATTTAAAAATAGAATGGTTTGACATAGACGATTTTGTTTTTGATGCCGGTAGAATAGTTTACTCTAATCCTTCTTTTAAAAATGTGCTTTATCTGTGTGCAGAAATAGGTAAACCCGAATATGTTTTTGAAGAAGACGGCGAAACAAGAGACGGTTATTTTTTTCCAGAAAAGCAAATATCAGAAAAAACTTATAAATTTACATTTTTAGCTCCTGAATATCTTTGTGATGTTTTAAGGATAGTTAGAATGAGCGACCAAATTAATATATATGCTAAAGGACAAAAATATGAATGCGATACTTTTCTAATAACTCCTAAGTGGCAAACACAAGGAGACTTAGCAAGTGTTGAGACTGAGTTTCAAACTGCTACCGTTGTCAAGAAAATAGGCAGAGGGTATATAGTTGGAAGCGGTGGAGACTTTAATAACGATTTTAACAACGACTTTAATAATCAACAAAATGGCTAATAATCAAAACTTAAAAGATGCTATAGCAGAGGTTATAAAAACCAATGGCAATAATGAAATTACTGGGGCACTGCTACAAGGAGCTTTGTTAAGCATAATAAACCAGTTTGGTGCCGGAGCTATATTTGCCGGTGTAGCAGAGCCGTCAACGGTTCCAATAAACAATGATGTCATAGCGTTTTACATAGCCACAACAGATGGGGTTTATACAAATTTTGGAGGCTACACTTTAACAAACAATGATTTTGTTATTTTTTCAAATAAAGACGGCATATACGAGGCGGTTGCAGAATTAAACGTTTCAGGTATAAACTATTTAGCACCTATTGAACCTGGAACATTAGAAGACAGGGCGGAATTGCCAACTATGAAACCCAATCAGAAATACACATTTGAAGCGAAGCCAGGATATTATAAGTTTGGTAGTAATGAATATGATTTAACACCTGATAAAAGGTGGTTGTTTTTTGGAGACGGCACTACCTGGACTTTGACAGATATGGGGGAGCTTCCTGTAGCTGAAATAGACAAGACAAATACCATTACAGAAAAAACAGAAAAGGTAACTACCGAAGAAGCTGTGATAGATTACTCTACACCTTTGACTTCAGAAAGAATACTGCCAGAGGGGAATGAATTTTATTTCATTGACAGACCTGATTTGGAGTTGGATGATGCAGCTTTGAGTATAGTAGACGAAGATGGAAAACTTATATTACGTGTTGAGGAACAGACTGTATTACTAGCTAAGGAATATGATAGACCTGATTTAGATTTTGTAGCTATAGATGAAGATGGTTATATTCTAGTAAAGATTGGAGGTCATAGTGAGGGAGGGGGCATAGACAAGCATGAGGTTGAAAAAATCATAAATCGGTCAGAGTTAATACAAACTTTCTGGGAGCCTCCAGTTCAAGAAGCATATAATGTCAGCAGCTCTAATCAAGCATATTGGGAAAGCTATGATTATTGGGGTATTTTTGATGAAGTTAGATTAAATCAAAAAACAGCTCAAGGGTATGACCCTTATGTAACTAGGGAGTTACTCGGTAAATCAACTGTAGAGAATTATGATGTTTATCGATATGAATTTAAGCCTGTAAATCCAACTAAAAAAGCCGTAATATTTGGCGGTACTCATGGCTCAGAAAGGATTTCTCCTATAGTTTTGCAAAGATTTTTCAAGGCTTTGTGCGAGGATTGGATGAATAATCCTGCACTAATGTGGGCTAGGCATAATGTTCATTTTGTTGTTATTCCTTTAGTGTCACCCTTTGGTTTTCATAAGAGAAATAGACGTGTTTGGGAGACAGAACCATTCCCAGCAAGTTGGACAAAAAGTGGAAATGTTGTAACTGTTACTTTTAATGTAGCTGATTTTCCTTTGACCAATCCAAATGTATCAGGAAGCAATTACTTTACAGCTAGCGAGGGTCTAGTTGGTAATACATGGATTTCACTTATTAATAGTAGTGACCAAACAGGATTGCCTGATAATGGGTATGTTATCAAATCTGTAATAAATGGGCAAACTATAACGATTGAAACTCCTGATACAACAGGAGGCACTTCTGGCACCTGTCAAATATTTGTAAGTACAGACCCTAATAGAGGATTTGATTTACCTCTAATGAGATGGGAAGATGTTGTAACCTCTAGCGCATCGCAGTCGTTTACTGACCCCGTAGCGGTGCCTTATAATAATAAAGGAACCAAACCATTTGCATTAAATGAAACTACTTACATAGCAGATACTTACGAATTACATCCTGATGCTGATTTTGCAGTAGATATGCACAATGGAGCTGCTGATTATGACTCAAGATACTGTAGCGGTGTCGATATAGATACTTATGCAATATTAGTTAATAATGCTTTGCATGTAGGTTTTACAAATGGAGAAATGCCTATTAAAGCTAATGTCACAAATACAGCAGGACAGTATGGTTCTCAAATGCTGGGTTACGATTCATTTACAATAGAATGGGGAAATCATAATAATATTACAGAAGAAATAGCAACGGAGTCACAAAGATGGATGTCTAATTTTATATTAATGAGTTCTAGGTTTTTAACAAATAAAAATAAATAAAATGGGAATAGTTTTAAAAATAAGAGGTAAAAAAGCTGCTCCAGGAGCAGAGAAATTATTAAAAGATGTAAGAGTAAATGATGGCTCATTATTATTACACGATTTTGCAAATGGAGGTTCATTTGTTAATGAAGATATAAAAGATGGAAGTCAATTATTTGATTTAAGCGATGATATATCAAGGGCTATGGGCATTGATAACTCAACTAGGCTTGTAACTGATGTTGATAAAAAGGATAGCGTTATATTTACTGAAGGAAAAGGAATTGATTTTCAGTCAATAACAAGTGGTGCTAGTACTTCAAACCCTAGAGGATTTAACTTAGGAATGGGAATAGTTAATTATCTAAAAGCAAATAACCCTAGATTTCTAGCTATTTTTTTAATAAGAGTAAAATCAGAGGGCAATAATTCAGGTAGGATTGTTACTACCAACTCCCCTGCTTCTGCACCTATTATAAATTTTCAAGCTACTTCAGCTGTATCTTGTAGGATGGCAGGAGCTACATCAGGGGCAATGTCCTTAGTAACAGACCAATTTATGCAATATGCATTTGAGTTTCAAGGAGTAGGTCTCCCAATAATAAGATATGTAAATGGTGCTTATCAAGGAACAGGACCAGAAAATGCAACTGGTTTTGATACTATTGAAACAGCGATACCTTTAGTAATAGGAGCAAGAGATGTCAACGTGGCTTCTATTTACTACTATGGTACTAATTTTTACGATTTAGATAAAGCAGGAAAATCAGCTGAACAGCTTGTTAGAGAAGATTACGAATACATTACAGGAACAGGTATTTTTGAGGGTAAAGGAACGAGAAGACCTTACGTTGATACAATATAGCAAAAAAGTATGCTAATGAAAAGACTTTTAGCCCAAATTATGTTATTGGCTGACTATGATAATGTTGGCTTTGGTGATAGAATAAAATATGTTTGGAATGCAATTTTACATTTTGCTCCAATAGCAATAGTACTTGACTTATTCAATTGGTGGTTCACGGAGAACCGCCAATTTGGAACTTTCATGTGCATAGCTTTAATTATAAATCTTGTGATTGGTGCGTACATGCATAAGAAAAGCGGTACTTTTTGCTTTAAGCAGTTTATAGTTAAAAATGTAGAATTAGCTTTTGTCGTAATAGTCACTTATGCAATGCTTGAAATGCTTAGATACACGGCTGGAGATAATTTAGCGGGTGAAATATTCAAGATACTCATTCAGGTAATGACTTTGCTCTATCCAACTTCTAAAGTGCTAAAGAATATATTTATAATTTCAAAAGGAAAATATCCACCAGAGTTTATAATGCGAAAGCTGTATAACTTTGAAAAGAATGGTGATTTGGAAAAGTTGTTTTCAGCTAAAAAAGACGATGACAAAGAGCTTGATTTAGAATTTGAAAAGTATAAGCTTGATTTAAAGAAGCAAGAGATTAAGCAGAAAGAAAAAGAACTTGAAAAAGAAACTACCGATGGATAAAATAAGCTTACAGAGGATTAACTCGCTACATCCCAATTTAAGAGCTTTGGCTCTTAAGACTTGGGAGCAAGCTGATGAGGCTTTGACAGGTAGAGCCATGCCGAGAGTAACACACGGATTGCGTACTTTCAAAGAGCAAAATGACCTGTACAATCTCGGTAGAACTGTCAGGAACCCAGATGGTGCTAAGCCATCTAAACCTCTTGGAAATATTGTTACAAATGCAAGAGCTGGACAGTCTATTCATAACTATGGTTTAGCACTTGACTTTGCTCTTATCATTGATGGAAAAGAAGCAAGTTGGAATACTGTCAAAGACTTTGATGGTGATGGAGTAGCTGATTGGATGGAAGTTGTGAATATTTTTAAAGCCAATGGCTGGGAATGGGGTGGAGATTGGAAGAGTTTTAAAGACCGACCACATTTCCAATATGACTTTGGTTATTCATGGCAACAGCTTCAAGCTAAATGGAATGCTGGTCAAACAAAAGATGGTTATGTAATATTAGACCACACGCCATTATCTTCGAATGTGTTCAGAACAACTACAGCTCTGAATTTAAGAGCAGGAGAAGGTACACACAATCCTGTCATTACTGTTCTGCTTAAAGGTGAAACGGTCATGGAACTTGAAAGAAATGGGGCTTGGAGTTTGGTGGCATACAACCGTAAACGTGGTTACGTAGCAAATAAATATTTAACAAAAAATAAGAAATGAAAAAGTACATTCATATACCAATAGCTTTTGCCGTCTTATTAGCAGTGATTGGATGGCAATTTATGTCACTGAAAAAAGCTAAAGAAGAGCGTGACATTTACAAAAATAATACGACTACGCTTTTGAATGATGTGGCTGATTACAAAACAAAAGACAGCCTTAATGCTGTTCAAGTTGGTGAGCTTAGTCTTAGACTTTCTGAATTTAAAAAGTATCGTTCAGAAGATGCTAAACTGATTAAAAGCTTGCAAACAAAAAATCGCAATTTGCAAGGCGTAAGCAAAGCACAGCTCCAAACAATATATAAACTTAAGGGTCAGATACGTGACTCAATTGTATACGCCAAAGGTGATACTGAAACTATAATAAGAACAGATACGTTGAAATGCTTGACTATAAAAGATAAATGGTTTGATTTGAATGGTTGCATAGATAAGCAAAATGCATTCAATGGTAATTTCGAAAGCCGCGACTCTCTCATATACGTAGAGACAGTTAAGTATAAGCGTTTCCTTGGCTTTTTATGGAAGACAAGTAAAATCAAAGACCGTAAGCAAGATATTGTAAGCAAGAACCCACATACAAAAATTGTTGGTGCTGAGTTTATAACTATAAGAGACTAATTTTTTTTTCATGCTTGATTTAGGCCACTGCTGTGAAGTAGTGGCCTTTTTTTATTATCTTGGTTTAATTCTGATGTCCTCTGTCCGCTTCTGTTTTCATCCTAATGATTTACATGGGAAAATACTTTCGTTCAATTCTGGATGGTATGAGGTATCGAGGATTTAATATGCGGTGGTTTGGTCATATCCGTAATACAAGTCCCATGAGGACAGAAACAATAAGAAACAATGGAAACAATGATTGTTTCTGGTGTAAGAGATTGATAATCATTACACTTAGATGCTCTGTAAACAATAGAAACAATAATATATATAAAACACTTTAAAATAGATAATATTGAAAAAATAGTATATAAAAAAACGTAATAATCGCGTATAGCCTTATATGGGAATATTGTTCCTATTGTTTCTCGAGGACGATTTTTGAGACTAAATAATTGGAATGCAATAGGTTACGGAGAAACAATGCTAGATTTTAGTGTTTCTTAAATTTATTTTTAGCTCTAACCTATTGATTTTGAGATAATTGGATTGTTTACAGAAAATAATTTTTAAAATAAATACAAAAATATTTTTAAGTTTGGTGGAAACATAGTACTTTAGCACTATCAAATATCAATTAAACGTAGAAACAATGAAAAAAATACTATTAATTTCAGCAGTAGTCATATTGGCTACTGCTTGCACAAAAGACGACGATTATTTTCCTGCAGAACCAGAAACACCTGTTATTACTGATGTGCCAAGTGAGTCTAACAACTTCAACCAAAACAAGTATTTCATACTGTTCAAAGAAGGCCGATTTTTAATCGAGCATGTACAGACTCATGTAGCAAAGGATTTTTTCCATACTGAAGCTGAGGCATTAATTCGCGACAGGATTTACATAATACCTGCAGATGCTCCGTATACCTACACACCAGAAGAAGGATTGCGCTTTCAAAAAGATATGTTGAGAAAATAAATTTTATTTTTTTAGTAAAAATATTTTTTAATCTCGGAAAAAGTATCTACTTTAGCACTGTCAAAATAAAGGTAACAACAAAATATATGAAAACAATAGACTTAAACGGTATTATAAGCAAGCAAGAGCTTGACCCAAAAGAAGTAGCTCAGCAGCTGTTTCCAGGAAACAAATATCCTAAACTTGCGCTTAACAGAGTGCTAGCAGGTGAAGCAGTACTTGATGCAAATCAAATCAGTAAACTCTCACTAATGACTGGCTTATCTATAGACCAGCTTTATTCTGAAAATGGCTGGAAATCTACAAGCAAAGCAGGAATAATAGCATTCCAAAATGGAGAGTATAAAGCTGAGCTTAGTACTGAAACATGGGTCACTAAGATTTTCCATAACGGCTCACTATTTCATGAGTCTGTAATCACTCCAGGAGCAACTCCTGTTAGTGAATATCTTAACGAATTAAATTCAATAATAATCAAAAATCAAAGCAATGAGCAAAATTAAATTTGAGGTAGAAATAGATGCTACCAATGGACAACACGTATTAGCGGTAACCAACTTTTTACAAGCAATAGGAAATACCGCGGAAGCAGCAACTCCTGCACCGAAGAAAGAAACGGCAAAAGCAACAACTAAAGCTGCTGAACTTCCTAAAAAGGAAAAAGCAAAAGCTGAAGAAGCGCATAAGGAAACTCCTAAGGAAGAAGCTAAAAAAGCTGAAGCTCCTAAAACTGAAAAATCAGAAGGAAGTATTGACATTGTAAAAGTTCGTGCTCTTCTTGCAACTAAGGTTGGTGACCACAGAACTGAAATCAAAAACGAGCTTACCAAACTTGGAGCTACGTCTGTGTCAACTCTTGACGCTAAACACTACCAAGCATTTGCTGACTTTCTAAATAGCCTATAATATGGCAAAAGCTGTTAATCATTCTGCTCGGAAGCATGCGCTTCTGTCTGCTTCCGGAGCTTCGAGATGGATGAACTGTACGCCTAGTGCCAGACTCGAAGAGAATTTTGAAGAGAAGCGTTCAGTATACGCTGACGAAGGTACTTTGGCGCACGAGTTTGGCGATATAGAAATACGCCACAAACTTGGGCTAATATCCAAAAAGGTGTATAACTCTGAGATTGCTAAACTTCGTAAGCATGAACTGTATTCAACTGAAATGGAACCGGAGGTTGCAAAGTATGTTGAAATAGTTATGGAAGCTTACAACGTAGCGAAGCAGAAAAATCCTGACGCTGTTATGCTTGTAGAGCAACGACTTGACTTCTCACATCTAGTTGAGCAAGGTTTTGGTACAGGCGATAACGTTATTATTGCTGACGGTGTTCTGGATGTCATAGACCTAAAGTATGGCAAAGGCGTCAAGGTAGATGCAGAAGAAAATCCTCAATTGAAACTGTATGGCTCTGGTGCCCTTAGAGAATACGAATTGCTTTACGATATTCATACAGTCCGATTGACTATTGTTCAACCTAGATTGGACCACGTATCAACTTGGGAAATATCAGTAGAAGACTTAATTGCTTGGGGTGAAAATGAAGTAAAACCAAAAGCATTGAAAGCTTATGCTGGCGAAGGTGAACAGACTCCTGGAGAATGGTGCAAGTTCTGTAAAGCGAAAGCTGTTTGTCGAGGCTTAGCCAATGAGAATATGAAGCTTGCGGCTTTTGAGTTTCAGGACCCTCATGTCTTATCAGATAAAGAAGTCTTAGAGATATATGGTCAATTGTCAGTATTTCAGGACTGGGCAAGCTCTGTAAGTTCTTATGTACTTGATGAAGCTAAAAAAGGAAAACAATGGCCTGGATATAAGCTCGTAGAAGGAAGAAGCAATCGTAAATGGCTTGATGAAAATAAAGTCATTGAGGTGCTTAAAGAAGACTATGACGAAGATAAGTATATGGTAACAAAATTAGCCGGCATATCAGCGATTGAAAAACTAGTTGGAAAAGCTAATTTCGGACCTAAGCTTAACGAGTTCATAGTCAAGCCTTCAGGTGCTCCTACATTAGTGCCTGAAAGCGATAAACGCCCAGCCATGGGAGTGGAGCAGGCAAAATTAGACTTCAAAGATTAAAAAATATTTTCAAAAAAAAGTAAAAAATATTTTTAGATTAAAAATAAATGTGTACTTTAGCACTATCAAATAACAATTAAAAAATTTAAAACATGTCAACAACAAAAGTAATTACCAGCAAAGTGCGTTTCAGCTACGCACACGTATTCGAGCCATCTGCAATCGAAGAAGGCCAAGAAAAAAAGTATTCTGTTTCGATTATCATTCCTAAGTCAGATACTAAGCTGATAGACAAAATCAAAGCAGCCATTAAAGCAGCTCTTGAAGAAGGCAAAGCAAAATTTGGAGGTAAAATCCCAACTAACTACAAAAACCCATTGCGTGACGGAGACGAAGAAAGACCAGATGATGAGAACTACGAAAATTCTTATTTCATCAATGCCAACAGCTCTCGAAAACCTGGGATAGTAGATGCAAACCTTGACCCGATTATGGACAAAGATGAATTTTACAGCGGGTGCTACGGACGCGCTTCTGTTAACTTCTATGCGTTCAACGTATCAGGTAACAAAGGCGTAGCGGTTGGATTGAACAACTTACAAAAACTAGAAGACGGCATTAGATTATCCGGAGGAGGTTCTTCTGCAGAAGAGGACTTCGGTGCAGATGACGATTTAATGTAGTCTTTAGAAAATCAAAAATCAAATAAAGGCTTTTTAGGAAGCCTTTATTTTTATCTGGGTGAATGATGTAATTGGTAGGCATATCCTAGAGCAGGACGCAGGTAATAGCACATGAAAATAACTGCATAGAGGTTCGAGTCCTCTTTCACCCACAAAACAAAAAATATAAAAAATGGCTAGACAGCTTCACATAGATATTGAAACCTATTCATCTATCGACATTATGACCGCAGGCGCGTATAAGTATTGTGAGTCGATAGATTTTGAAATTCTCATGATTGCCTATGCATTCGATGACGAACCTATTAGAATGATTGATTTGGCCCTTGGAGATGAAATACCTCAGGAATTTTTGGATGCCTTACTGGACCCATCAATTGAGAAGCATGCACACAACGCCAACTTCGAAAGAAATGCATTTAGAGCTATTGGGTATGACGTACCAATAGAACAGTGGTATTGCTCAGCTGTTAAAGCAGCATATTGCGGATTGCCATTATCTTTGGCCATGGTATCAGAAGCTTTGAAACTTGAAGAAAAAGGAAAGCTTTCAACCGGTAAAGCGCTTATTCGATATTTCTCAATGCCTATCAAACCAACGAAAGCAAATGGAATGCGTGAGCGTAATTTTCCTGAGCATGATATGGAAAAATGGGAAGAGTTCAAATTGTACTGTATAAACGACGTTGAGGCTGAACGTGAAATTGGCAAAAGATTAGAAGCATACGCTATACCAGATTTTGAACGCATTAACTATATCTTAGACCAACAGATAAATGACAGAGGTATATTGGTTGATATAGACATGGCTAAGAATGCATATCACATAGATGAATTGCATTCAGAATTAATGACTAAGCAACTCATTGAACTTACTGGATTAGATAATCCAAACAGCCCGGCTCAGCTCAAACAGTGGTTAAGCCTTGCCATGGGAAAAGAAATAACAACATTGGCCAAGGAAGCTATGAATACACTCGTTGAAGAAGCTGAGTCGGAAGCTGTTAAAGAAGTTTTAAGCTTAAGAAAGAAGTCAAGCAAATCAAGCACTAAAAAATACGTGGCAATGCTTAATTGCGCATGTAATGATGACCGTGTTCGAGGACTGTTTCAATTTTATGGAGCAAACCGTACTGGACGCTGGGCTGGTCGATTAGTGCAATTGCAAAATTTACCCCAAAACCATATTAAAGATTTAGAGCAAGCTCGTTCTTTAATCGCCTCAGGAGATTATGAATTGGCAGCAATGTTTTACGATGATATATCGAATGTATTAAGTCAGCTAATTAGAACAACATTCATTGCTAAGAAAGAATGTACATTTGCCGTTGCAGATTTTAGCGCTATTGAGGCTAGAGTCATTGCTTGGCTTGCAAATGAAAAATGGCGCCTTGATGTATTCGAAACCCATGGTAAAATATACGAAGCTTCTGCTTCTATGATGTTTAACGTTCCAATCGAAAGCGTTACAAAAGGAAGTGAGCTAAGAGATAAAGGAAAAATCTCAGAATTAGCACTTGGTTACCAAGGAGCTCTTGGAGCTTTACGTCAAATGGGCGGTGAAAAAATGGGATTGACAGATATGGAGATGGATAGGATTGTAAAGCTTTGGAGAAAGAAAAACCCAAGTATCGTAAAACTGTGGTATGAAGTAAATGAAGCAGCAATAAGAGCCGTTAAAACTCGTAAACCAGTTATACTAACTAAGTTTAGAAATTTAAAGTTTTACTTCGATGGTGATGCGCTTACTATTGAATTGCCTTCTGGAAGAAAATTATTCTATCAACAAGCCACGACAACAACTAATAGGTTTGGACAAGAGTCAGTAAAATATAAAGGCTTAGACCAAATGACAAAAAAATGGTGGTGGATAGACTCTTACGGAGGTAAATTCGTAGAGAATATTGTTCAAGCAATTGCTCGAGATTTATTAGCGTATTCAATGCAACAATTAGATAAAGCTGGATTTTCGATAGTTATGCATGTGCATGATGAGGTCGTTGCTGAAGTTGACAAATCAAAAGGCGAAGAACTGCTTGAACAAATGTGTGATATTATGGGGGCTGAAGTTCCATGGGCATTAGGCTTGCCTCTAAAAGCAGATGGGTATATTACGGACTTTTATAAAAAAGATTAATCATATATGAAATTTGACGGTACTTTAGACATAGCCGTAGGCATGTCAGCGAAATCCAAAATTTGGAAAAATAAAAAGTTTCAGTGGTCAGAATTAGTTCAGAGATTATCGGAAGAGCATAAGACAACAGAAACATTTAAGGAATATATTGCTGCTACTAAAGATGAGCAGAGTAAAATAAAGGATGTTGGTGGATATGTTGGTGGTTACCTTAGACAAGGTAGACGTAAGCCTGAGAATATCGTTCACAAACAGCTTTTGACTTTAGATATTGATTTTGCTCACGGTGAATTTTGGGATGACTTCCAAATGCAGTTTGAAAATGCTGCTGTTCTACATTCTTCTCATAAGCACCACGAGACAAGTCCTCGCTATAGGCTGGTAATGCCTATAAGTCGTGAAGTTACTCCTGACGAATACGTAGCAATTGCAAGACGGATAGCTGGACTATTGAATATTGACTTATTTGATAATACTACATTTGAACCTAATAGACTCATGTTCTGGCCATCAAATCCTAAGGACATAGATTATTACTTCCGTTTCCAAGATGGTCCTTGGGTGGATGCAGATGAGGTTCTGGCGACATATACAGATTGGACAGACTCGAGTCTATGGCCTACAAGCACCAACCAAATTCAAAAGATAAAAACGTCAGCCGAAAAGCAAGAAGACCCTGAAAATAAAAAAGGAGTAGTTGGTGCATTCTGTAGAACGTACTCAGTAACTGAAGCTATTGAAAAATTCTTAAGCGAAATTTATACGCCAGCCGGAGATGGCAGATATACATATTGCAAAGGTACAACTGCTGCTGGGCTTATCATATATGATGACAAATTTGCTTTTTCTCATCACGGTACTGACCCATGTAGCGGAAAATTATGCAATGCCTTTGACCTTGTACGCATTCACAAATTTGGCCATCTAGATAGCGAAAACACAGAACTCCACGGCTCAAAGCAACAGAGCTTTAAAGCTATGGAAGAGTATGCGAGAGAGGACAAAGAAGTCAAAAAGATTATAGCTTCTGAGAATATAGCGGATGCAAAATATGACTTCATTGAAGATTTAGACTACGAGCAACTTGAAGGCGAAGACATTGATTGGATGCAAGACCTTGAGCTTGATGCTCGCGGTAAATACGTTTCATCAGCTGTAAACCTTAATTTAATATTTGCAAATGATATTCGCCTAAGAGGTTTATTCAAACAAAACAGATTTGACAACAAGAACTACGTATTTGGTAATCTGCCATGGAGAAAAGTCTTGAAACCTGAGCCTGTGAAGAACGTAGATTTTTCTGGAGTACGTAACTATATTGAAAGTATTTATGGCATTTCTGGGACCCTTAAAATTGAAGATACGATGAATTTGGAATTTGAGAAAAATGGCTTTCACCCAATCATCGATTATTTGCGCAGCCTTGAATGGGACGGTGAAGAAAGAGTCGACAATTTACTTATTGATTATTTTGGAGCCGACGACAATATTTATTCAAAAGAAGCTATAAGAAAAATGCTTGTTGGAGCTGTTGCTCGTATCATGAAGCCAGGATGCAAGTTTGACTTAGTACTTACACTTGTTGGAAATCAGGGTTGCGGTAAGAGTACATTTATTAAGAAGTTGGGAAAAGAGTGGTTCAGTGATACCTTTTTAACCGTACAAGGAAAAGAAGCACTTGAACAGATACAAGGTGCATGGCTAATTGAAATGGCTGAACTATCAGGACTTCGTAAAGTTGAAGTTGAAGCGGTCAAGCATTTTATCTCAAAGCAAGAAGATACATTCAGACCAGCTTACGGAAGAACTTCAGAAACATATCCGCGTCAATGCGTATTCTTTGGAACTACGAACAATCCAGCATTCTTAAGAGACCCGTCAGGAAATAGACGGTTTAACCCAATTGACGTTGTGATTGAAAGAGCAACTAAAAGTGTTTTTGACGATTTAACTGAAAGCGAGATTGACCAAATTTGGGCTGAGGCAATGGTTATGTATAAGAAAGGCGAACCACTGTTTTTAAGTGAAGATGCTAAAATCATAGCAGAACATGAACAGCGTGAGCACAGTGAAAACGATGAGCGCTCAGGTATTATTGAGAATTATCTTGATAGATTGTTGCCTGTTGATTGGGACTCCTTAGACTTGTACGAACGCCGTGCATTTTTGGATGACCCACTTGCTGCCAATGGAACTGTTGAGCGTGACTACGTCTGTGTTGCTGAAATATGGTGCGAGTGTTTAGGCAAGAACCGTGAAGATATGGACCGCTATAAGACTCGTGAAATAAATGATATTTTGAGAAGTTTGGAGAACTGGGAGCAATGCAAATCCACAAGAAGTTTCAAGCTTTATGGTAAGCAGAAATACTACGTCAGAAAAATAGATTGAAAATAATTTTAAATTTTTTATAAAAATATTTTTCTGTTTCAAAAAGACTTTGTACTTTAGCAATATCAAATAACACTTAAACGTAGATACGAAATGAAAACAAAAGTATTTTTATCAGGAAATGTGTTAGCTACGGCAGTAGTAGTAACAGAATTAGTGGAAGGATTTTACGTTAAGAAAGTATATGTCCACTGGAATTACCCAACATCTCAAGAAAAATTCAGTAGCGCTGAATTTGGAAGCCCGGATACCCATAGAGTTATGGCCGCCATAAGAGAATGGTGCGACAAAAAGAAATATAATCTTTGGAGCTACTAATGATTGAAAGTGAAAAAGACCTCGAAAGAAAACTAAACCGAGGAGTTAAAAAGCTTCTTGGTTTAACTTTCAAATTTGTGCCTTTATTTGTGGCAGGAATTCCTGACAGGATTTGTCTTTTACCAGGAGGAAGAATATTCTTCGCTGAGATAAAAACAACAAAACAAAAGCCAAAAAAGCTACAACTATTTTGGCACGCCAAGTTAAGAAAACTCGGATTTAGAGTTGAAGTAATAGATACAAGCGAACAAATAGAAAATATTTTGAAAGATTATGAATGAAGCAGATTTGCATGATTATCAAGTTGCGGCAGTAGAGCATATAATGGACAATACCCATGCCGGATTATTTCTTGAAATGGGACTTGGCAAAACAGTTTCATCTTTAACAGCTATTAAAAAGCTCATGTTTGAAGAGCTTGAAATTTCCAAAACGTTAGTCGTTGGGCCTAAGCGAGTAGTTGAAAGTGTATGGGATGCTGAGTGTGAAAAATGGGAACATCTCAAGGATTTAAGAGTTAGCAAGATTATAGGTACCGCAAAACAGCGCAAAGAAGCTCTTAGAAAGAATGCAGATGTATATCTTGTTAGTCGCGATAACATATCATGGCTATGCGGTTTGTATGGCGGTTCTATGTTGCCATTTGATATGCTGGTTATTGACGAATTATCATCGTTTAAAAATCCAAAATCAATCCGATTTAAAGCTTTGAGAGGCGTGCAACCTTCATTCAAACGAGTCGTTGGATTGACAGGTACACCAGCGCCAAATGGATTGATTGACTTATGGAGTCAAATATACTTGCTAGATAGAGGTGAACGTTTAGGCAAATTTATAACTCGCTTTAGAGAAGAATACTTTAAGCCAGGAAAACGCAATGGTGCAATAATATATAAATACGATTTAGTCACAGATGGAGAAGCGCGTATACATGAAAAAATAGGTGACATTTGCATGTCTATGAAAGCTAAAGATTATTTGAGTCTTCCAGGTCGTATTGACAACGTTATTAAAATTGTTTTACCTCCTGATATACAAGCTAAATATGAAGCTTTTGAGCGTGACCAAGTGCTTCAGTTATTCGCTGAGCAGCCTGAAGATGAAGCAATCACGGCAGTAAGTGCTGCGGCTCTATCTAACAAGCTATTGCAATTTGCTAATGGTGCAGTATATGATGAGAATAAAGATTGGCACGTAGTGCATGACCTAAAAATCGAAGCCCTTAAAGAAATCATCGAAGATGCTAATGGTAAACCGGTTCTCGTTGCGTATACGTATCAACATGACTTACATCGCATAAAAGAAGCTTTAAAATCTTACAAGCCAGTCCAGTTAAAAACTGACCAAGATGTTAAAGATTGGAATGCTGGTAAAATTCAAGTCATGATAATGCACCCAGCTTCTGGCGGCCATGGATTAAATCTTCAAGCGGGTGGCCATATTATAGTTTGGTTTGGACAAACCTGGTCATTGGAATTAGAACAACAATTTAATGCTCGACTTGATAGACAGGGCCAAAAAAATGTAGTAATTGTGCATAAATTGGTTGCTTCTAAAACCATGGATGAAGACGTTATAAAGTCTCAAAAAAGCAAAAGCGCCAAGCAAGACAGTTTAATGGAAGCGGTTAAAGCTAAGATAAAGAAATATGTCAAAGCATGATATTCAATATTTGAAAATTGCTCAGATATGGGCAGAAAATTCTCACGCAAAACGTTTGAAGGTAGGCGCTATCATAGTTAAAGACAATACCATTATAGCTGATGGGTATAATGGCACTCCACGAGGTTTTGAAAATGAATGTGAAGACGAAAATGGAAATACGAAGCAGTATGTTTTGCATGCTGAGGCAAATGCTATTACTAAATTGGCTCAGTCTAATAATAGCAGTAAAGATGCAACGATTTATACTTTAGTATCGCCATGCATTGAATGCTCAAAGCTTATTATACAGTCAGGAATTAAGAGAGTTGTATATGCTGAAGATTTTCGTTTGACAGAAGGCATTGACTTGCTAAAGAAAGCAGGCATTGAAGTTGATAAAATATTAATTTAAAATTTATAGATATGAACATCCTAAAAAAAGCTGATGAAATAGTTAATCAGCGCTCAGAAGAGAAAAACAGACAATACGGCTCATTCAACGAGTCAATGGATAAGATGAGAGACATCTTCAATGCGATGACCGGATTGCAACTTGATACAAAACACATGTACCAATCAATGATTGCTCTGAAGTTATCCAGAGAGGCCCATGCGCATAAAGAAGATAATTTATTAGATGCCGTTGCATATATGGGTGCGATGAATAACTACTTGGAAGGCAATGAAGTAGGTAAGCAGCTGGAATTTGATTTTAGCGACAGCGTAAAATAATTTTAAATTTTTTATAAAAATATTTTTCTGTTTCAAAAAGACTTTGTACTTTAGCAGTATCAAATAACAAATAACAGATTAACAATTTAAAATTAAAAAAGATGAAAGCTAAATTTTTTGAGTTTAACGGACAAATGGAAATCGTTTTAGAAAACGGAAATGTAATTGCTGCTAATGAAAGCGAAGAAAAAGTTGACTTCTTAAACCGTGCAACGGAAGAAGTAGACGCAGAATTTATGGAAAATCTTGAGGTTACTGAAGTCACTGCTTCGAGTCTTAAGAAAAAAGCAAGCAAAGCATTGGTTGCAGCATTTGACAAATCAACAGGCGTTCAGGCTGAGCTTATCAAATCTGTTCTTGAGTCTCGAGGCGTATCTGTCGGTGAGTCAACTGAAGAAGAAACAGATGAAGAAGCAGTTGAAGCTCCTAAGAAAGAGAAAAAAGCTAAATCTGTAAAAGAACCTAAGGAAAAAATCTCGCTAGGCGATGCTTTAGATATAGCTAAAGAGATGAGAGTGAATATTGGCAAAGTAATTGAGTTCAGCTCTTTCAGAAAGGGTGAAACAATTACTGCAGAAATTAAGCAGGTTGTTGTTGATACTCGAGTGAATAGAATTTATTTTAGAGTCCATGAGTTATCAACTGGAAAGCTTTACCACACTAGCATTTACAACAGCTCAGTAGTTATCAATGAAGAAGAAACTGCAAGAGTGGCAGAAGAAAGAGCAGCTGCTCAAAAAGCTAAAGAAGAAGAAAAAGCTAAGAAAAAAGCTAAGAAAAAAGCTGAGGCAGAAACCGCAGAAGAAATACAAGACTAATATGAAAATTGGATTAACTGGAGTACTAGGGAAACCTAGTACTAGGTTATCCAGCCACAATGCTGGATATACCTTTTACGCTAAATCAAGATTAGAAGAATTTTTCAAAAGCGAAGTGGAGGTCATAGAAATATCTGAAGCTGAAGACTTTGACGCTATAGTTTTGACAGAAGGCGTAAACTTCAGAGAAGGCACTTACAATTTATTTGGTGGAGTATCTGACAAGCTTATAGAAAATCTTAAATGCCTACATTCTTTTTTAGGGAAAGTTTACAGTTTTGGACCGGAAACAATAGACTACACTGGGTTAGTCCAAAAAAGAATTTCAGAACTTGTTTTCACCATGCCTGAGACGATTAAAATCACGGAAGATGATTTTATCAATTCTAAATTTATTATAGGAGACAGCCATTCTCTGAGCGTCTATGAGAAAGGATTTGGCCTAAGTAGGAATGACGGAAAAACATTGCATGGATTTTTAACAGAAGGAATTGAGTCTTTTATTCCTGAAGGTGAAATCGAAATTTTTAGAATGTACGCAGGAAACATAGATGTACGGCACCACCTTTGTAGGCTATTCACGGAAGATGAAGTTTTCGAAGCGGTAGATAAAATGATTGGGAATTTAGAAGCTCAGCTTTCAGATTTATTGCTAGACAGGGTCAACTCAATAGAATTAGTTGAACTTTTACCTATCGAAAATGAAAGCCGTAGACTACCGAAAACTGGGTATTTTGAAGGAAAACCTTTCCATGGAGACTGGGCTATGAGAAACGCTGTTAGAAACTATTTCAACGATAAATTAGAAACGATTTGTGATAGAAATAACTTCAAGCTATTGAAATGGCCAGACATGACAAATTTACTAGGAGAGCTTGATTTTAGTTACATGGAAGCTAGACAATCCGTGCACTTAGCTCCTAAATATTATATGTTCAAAGAAACTTTTATCCCATGAAATATTTTAGCATAAATGACCAAATATTAGAAGCGATAGACGACTACCACGTAAAAAGCTTAGCAATGCAAAACTACTTATACGATGGAAATCCTAATAATTTAGATTTGCAAAAACTTCAAAAAGAAGTCAACGACGATTTAATTTTTCACGTTCCTATTTATGATATGCTAGACAGAAGATACGCAGCATTCTGCTCATTCTTGGAAGCTATCGACAAAAAAGAAAATGACCCTAAGAAAAACGGATTGCACTTTCTTGAAGCTCCATCCTTATCAGATTTAGAAATCGAAGATGCTTTAGCTTTATTTTATCTATTTAGGCTTTGCGGAAGCGGGATTAATTACGTTCCAAATACTACAGGAAATCCTTTCGGGACTCACGGATTTGGTAATTTCTGGATAGTAGAAAGTTGGCTTAAAGGTGATTTAAAGCTAGATGATTGGCTACTAGATTTAGAAGTTAGAGAAACACCTTTCACAAATAATAAAGGATATTTACTGCCTCAAGTCAGTTACAAACATTTAACTTCTGGCCATCTTAAGAATTTTATTCTCACAGAAATACGTGGGATTGTTTCTAAGATGCAAGATTTGCTAGGCAATGGTAGAATAGGGATAATCGATTTTGTCGACTCTATGAACGTCTATTTAGTTTCTAAGGGTTTTAAAAGACAAAATTTTGTGCTATCGGCAACCGCAGCAGACATAGCTGAATATTTTCCTAATCTTATTGACCAAAAGTCAAGCATATACGCTGGAACAAACGCTAAAAAGTGTATTTCTGCGATGTTCAACAAGAAGCCAGGCATTAAGCAATTAGACTTTGAAATAGAAGCAATAAACTTCATAGCGGAGCGTTACAATTCTGTACCCTATTCAGTAGAAGACTCAAGGATGTGTGATGTTTACAGATACCTGTACGAATTTCAATCCAAAGACCACATTGCTAAGAACGGTGGAAAAACTTACGCTAACAATTCTACGATAAAACAGTATTGCGATTTGTCTGGAGAAGACTATTCGGAATACATTAAGAAATTACTTAACTGATATGGGACTATTTGAAAACAAGCAGATAGGAGTCGAGAACAAAGACTTGACTTCTGAAAAAACACTAGCCTACTATTTAAAAATTTCAGAAGGATTTAAGAGTTCTTTTAAGCCTTTTGACGTTATTGAATTTAATGGCAGATTTATAATCGATGAGTCAACTTCATGTGAAGTAGGTTACAAAGCAAGAGCTGGTGAAATGTTAATTTCCAACTTAGCTTCTGAAGGAGTATCTGAAGTTGTATACGTTCAACCTAGACAAGGATTTGCAGGAATTTCATTGGCCTACCTTTGCAAGAAGTACGGCTTGGAACTTACTTTAGTGATGCCATCATCAAAACAGGTTAGCCCTCATCAGCTCTTATGTATTGAGCTAGGAGCAAAACCTTTATTCGCCAGAGTTGCTGCTATGCCAAATGCTAACTCGCTGGCCAAGAAATATTCTAAAGCTACTGGAGCTTATTATGTACCGCTAGGACTTTATCATGAAGAAGTCATTGCGTGTGGGGTTAGACAGGTATACGAATTTTTTCAAGATATTCCAAAACCAAAAGAAATGTGGTCGGCTATGTCCACAGGAGTACTATCCAGAACGCTTCAGATTGCTCTTCCAGATACGGACTTTGTTGCCGTTGCCGTTGCAAGAAACATTCAACAGGGCGAGCTTGGGCGCGCTAGGTTTATGTCATACCACAAAGAGTTCTCTAAATTGAGTGATTATATTCCTTTAGAGTTTGAGACAGAACCTAAATACGATGCAAAGGCTTACCACTACTTTATGGAACATTCTTCAGAAGGTGCTTGGTTTTTCAACGTAGCAGGGAATGCTCCTAAACCTACAATCTCTGCTGATACAATTGACTCGTATAGAGATTGGAATGACTTAAGAGACTTTGAAAAATATTTTTAAATTTTAATGAAATTATTTTTATAATTCAATTTAATAGTTTACTTTAGCAATATCAAAAATTAGAACAAATGAAAATAGCAAGAATTAAAGACGTAAAACTCCCATCGAGAGGTACAGCAGCGTCTGCTGGATTAGATTTTTACACTCCAAACAATATGCTTGAGACAGAGCTTTTGCCAGGAGAAGCCGCACTTATCCCAAGTGGTATCAAAGCTAAGCTTCCAAAAGGCTTTGCCTTAATTGCGTTTAATAAATCCGGAGTCGCAACTAAACAAGGATTGCAAGTCGGGGCTTGTGTAATTGATGAAGACTACCAAGGTGAAATTCATATCCATGTTACAAATGTAAGCGATACTGCGACAACTATCTTGGCTGGCCAAAAGCTTGTGCAAATGGTACTCGTACCAGTTTCTTATGCGGATGTAGAAGAAGTTGCAGAAGATGAGCTTTTCACTGGGCCTGATGTTCTTGAGTCCGAGCGCGGAGAAGGAGGTTTTGGTTCAACTGGATTAAATTAAAAGATTATGTTTAAAGGAGAACACTTCAACTCAGCAAACATTGCTTTCAGTATCGTTTTTGCAGAGCTTTGCAAAAATGGTATTGAAACAGGCAATGGGACAAAGAAGCTGCATAATGTAGGCTTCTACATCACTAACCCTTTAAATAGAGATATTTCAGCGGAATGGAGAAACTGGAGTAAAACCTACGCTGAACGTGAATGGGAATGGTATCTCTCAAAAAATCGCTCAGTAGAAGAGCTTAAAAAATTTGCTCCTATTTGGGACAGAATGCACAACGGAGATAATATTGTTAACAGCAACTATGGGTATCTGTGGTCAGAAAAAGGTCAATTGGAAAAAACAATTGAGCAGTTAAGAAAAGACCCTTTGACTAGACGAGCCTGGATAACTATATTCGACGGTAAAAATAAAGATGAGTTTTCAAAAGATACTCCATGCACTTTAAGCATTGGATTTACTATTGAAAACAATAAGCTTTGTATGAGTGTGTTCATGAGAAGCAATGACATTTGGTTCGGCTTTTGTAATGACCAATATTGTTTCTCAAAGCTTCAAGAACATGTAGCCTCTGAACTAGATTTGCCAGTAGGTTGGTATTATCATCATGCTGCAGATATGCATGTATATGAAAGACATTATTACGCTGATAAAAAATTCTATCTTCAAAATGACTCAAGCTATGGACGGTAAAAAAGACCAGATAAATCCTGACCACTATAAGCAATATCCAATAGAAGCTATTGATATGATGATTGCTATATTTGGGAAAGAAGCAGTAAGGCAATACTGTTTAATAACAGCTTTCAAATATCGAATGAGACTTGGCCACAAAGATGCAGTAGACCAAGAGCTTAAGAAAGAAAAATGGTATCTTGATAAAGCTGAAGAATTGAAAGGGAGGCAATAAATCTCCCTTTTTTAAAAAATAATTTTAAACTTTTTATAAAAATATTTTTCTGTTTCGGAAAGACTTTGTACTTTAGCAATATCAAATAACATTTAAGTCATTAGATAATGAAAACAAAATTTGTCCCATCAAAGTATCAAGAAGCTATTTATAGCTTTATTCAAAACGGTCAAGGGAATGCAGTAGTTGATGCCGTTGCAGGTTCAGGTAAATCTACAACAATAGTCCATGCACTGAATATGATACCAGAAGACCAAACTGTCCTTTTCTTAGCATTCAACAAAGCTATAGTTGAAGAGCTTAAAATTAAAGTTGCCATGCAACCCAACGTTGAAGTTATGACGCTTCACTCACTTGGAGCTAAGGCGCTTATGAATACCTATAATTGTAAAATCCAAGGAGACAAATATAAAGCTCATTTGAATGAGGGTATTCGCCTTGGACAGTATAAACCCTTAATGGACATTGACTTCGAAGAAGTATCTGAATGGAAAGCTAACATCAATAAGCTTATAGATTTAGTGCGAGTAAACCTGTGTAACTCTACGGAGCAATTTGAAGACCTTGCTATGAAGCATGACCTAAATCTGATTGATAACGAATGCCACATTGCTGCTCAGGTTGTACGATGGGGCTACAAGCAAATGGACTTCATCGATTTTACCGATATGATTTATTTTCCTGTCATGAAGAACGTTCGCATGCCACAATACGACTGGGTTTTCGTTGATGAGTGCCAAGACTTAAATGCAGCACAACGCGAACTATTCTTAAAGTGCTTAAAACCTGGCGGCAGATTTGTTGCAGTAGGAGACCCAAGGCAAGCTATTTATGGTTTTGCTGGTGCCGATGTTAAAAGCTTCAATTTGCTCAAATCAATTCCAAATACAACTCAACTTCCTTTGTCTGTATGCTACCGTTGCGATAGTAGCATTATCAACTTAGCCAAAACTCTTGTGCCTCAAATCGAAGCAAAAGATGGTGCTGAGTCTGGTACTGTAGACAATGATGCAAGTATCAGAAACGTTGAAGATGGAGATATGATTATTTGCCGTGTAACTGCTCCACTCACTAAGCTTTGTATGAACTATATTGCTAATGGAGTTAAAGCATATATCAAAGGCAGGGACATAGGTGTGAACCTCATCAACATGGTCAAGAGAACGAGAAGGAACCACGTAGAAGATGCGGTAAAAGTTTTCAATAAAGAACTATTGAAAATCGAAAAACGAGTCTCTGAGGCTCTTAAATGTAGCCCGTCTGAAGCAAGAGAGAGTTCTCAATATACTACTTACGAAGATAAAGTACAAGCAATAATGGTTTTGTCTGAAGGGCTTACAACGGTTAGGCAATTAACTGACCGCATCGAAAGCATTTTCAGCGAGAACAATAAGCAAGGCATTTGCTTGTCAACAATTCATAAGTCAAAAGGATTAGAAGCAAATAGGGTGTTTATTCTTTGCCCAGATAAGCTATATAACAAGATGGCTATGCGAGTAGATTGGATGGCTGAACAAGAAACAAATTTGGTCTATGTGGCATACACAAGAGCCAAACACTATTTAGGATTTATTACGGATTTTGAAGCATAAAAATTAATTAAAATGGGCTACAAACGTTACGTGTCTGAAAAGATGGCCAAAGCGCGCAGACAAGAAATCTTCCAAAAGAAGAAAGCTAAAAAGAATGTCAAACCAGCAGCGTTAAAAGCAGATGATGAGGTACTTGTGCCTCATCCTACTGCACCAAGGGCGTTCATAGTTAAAAAGAAATAACATGCCAAGAATAGACATAGACAGACAAAAAGAATTGGAACCAAAGCGTATGGCCTATGCTTTAAAAGCTTTGAAAGCAAAAGGCATTAATGTTACTAAAATAAACGATAGTAAGCTTGAATTTGAATATAATGGTGCTATTATTAGCTTTTGGCCATACTCAGGTTGGCACTCAGGAAAATCCATCAAAGATGGTAGAGGTATTGAAAATTTATTAAAGCAACTTAAATAATGGATTTACAAACACTAAACAGAGCCAATGCCGTTCAGGCTCGAATTGAAGAACTGGAGAAAAATCTTGCTCAAGTTGAAGAGCTAAGGCTTGACTTCAACAACGGTGAAAGTTTAACAGTAAAAATGAAAGCAGGAGCTTCAGCTGATGTAGTTTTCAAATATCAATTTTTGCCAATTGATACTGACAAATTTTTGTATGACTACATTAAATATTTAAAACACGCTATTGCTCAGCAGAAAGAACTTTTAGCAACTATATAACATGAAACAAGCATTTGACCACAAACTCAGACTAAACAAAGCCAACAAAGAACGGCTTGAGTTAATCAACAGCATTTTGGAAGAGTACGTTGCTGATGGCTACGTCTTGACTCTTCGTCAGCTGTATTACCAATTGGTATCTCGGGATGTTATTCCAAATAAGCAAATTGAATATGTGCGTTTAAGCAATATTCTTAAGAAAGGCCGCATGGCTGGAATAGTAGATTGGGATGCTATTGAGGACCGTGTTCGTAAGCCACAAATTCCATATTGGGTTCATGGTATACCTGATGCAATCCAAGATACTATAAGCCAATACAGGCTTGACCGTATGAAAGGACAAGACAATAAAATTGAAGTCTGGGTTGAGAAAGATGCTTTATCTAATGTGCTTGCTCGTGTTACACATAAGTATCATATTAGGCTAATGGTTAATCGTGGGTATAGCTCTTGCTCAGCTATGTACGACGCATATAGAAGACTTGAGACAGGTGATACTATTCTTTACTTTGGTGACCATGACCCAAGTGGTTTGGACATGATACGCGATATCCGTGAACGCCTGGAAGGCTTTGGAATTGAAGTCAATGTTGTACCTGTGGCTTTAACAATGGAGCAGATTAAGAATTTCAATCCACCACCAAACCCCGCTAAAATCTCAGACCCAAGAGCAGACTGGTATATTAACCAATGGGGTTATACTTCTTGGGAGCTTGATGCTCTGCCACCAAGAGAATTAATAAACCTTTGCGAAAACGAAATAACGAGCAGAATAGACATGGGTTTATATGAGACTATGCTTGCCCAAGAAGAAGCAGACATTATAGAATTAAAACAAAAATTTAACTTAAGATAATATGAAAGCAATTGAATTTGAAGAGCAGGTAGTCGTAATCGCAAAAGACCAGGAGGAGTATCAACAGCTGCCTGCATGGGTTGGCCGTGGAATAATTTGCATTTGTTTCGAACTTGACCAAGAAGAAAAAGCCAAGGTCCTTGAGACTAAAAAGGCTGGAATAGGCGTACTGAATTTCAATGGCCCGGTGCAAGGCATGGAAGTTAAAACTATTAAGCCGGAGTTTCCTATTGACTTCAGATTGGCATTGAACGTAAACCCTATTGCATGGGATTTAGAAAACCAAACAGCAGTATTGGAATTTGAATTTAGCGATGATGAGCTTGAAGCTTTGGAAGCTGAAGGTTTATTTTGGATTATCATCGCCGTTCGAGACTCACCATTGTTACCACTTAACCCTGAAGTATTATGATTTTGACTTATTTACTTTTAGCTAGTATAGCATTTTTTATTTTAGCTAACATAGCAGCAATAACTTTGCATGACTATAGAATGTTAAAAAACCCTGCGGATAGTTCTGTTCGTGGGGTATTCAAAAGCAAAGAATTTTGGAAATGGCTTTGGTCGATTAGCAGCTGTAAGCATGACCAAGGATTTAACTATTTGGATGAAAATCATAAGCAATGTAAGCACTGTGGAAAAGCTATTAAGAGATGATAAAACTATTTTATGACGTAGAAACGACCGGCACTGACCATAGAAAGCATTCTATAATTCAGCTCGCTGGAATGATAGAGAAAAATGGTAAGGTCGTAGAGGAGTTTGATTATAGAGTCAAACCTCATCCTAAGGCTCAAATCGATGATGCAGCCATGGCGGTGAACGGTAAAACTGTTGACGAAATTATGCAGTACCCGGATATGAAAGTAGTCTATAAAAGCTTTGTCAAAATGCTTGGTAAGTATGTTGACAAGTTCGATAAGACTGACAAAATATGGCTTATTGGTTTTAATAACCGAGCTTTCGATGACTTCTTTCTTAGAATGTTCTTTGAACTGAACCACGACAGATTTATGGGTTCATGGTTCTGGGTAGATACCTTAGACGTACTTTGTCTTGCTTCAGAGTATTTGCTCGATAGACGCGCACAGATGCCATCCTTTAAACTCAAAAGAGTTGCAATGGAACTTGGCATTGAAGTAAATAAAGAAGACCTTCACGACGCCTTAAAAGATGTTAGGCTGACAAGGCAAATTTATAGAATTGTAACACGCAGAGAGCTTGAGCCTTCTGATGAACTGTTTTAAAAATGAAAGGAATATCGCAGGAATTAATCGATGAGATAGAAGATTATTTTTTCAACAACTAAAACAATACTTCTGGACAAATTGCCAAAAAATTTGATATAAAACTTTGGCAGGCTAATAAGATAGTAAGTAAAATTCAAACTAAAAGAAGATGCAGAAATCAATACAAGACAAAATAGTACACGCGGTTATATCTTCTCAACTCGCGTTAAATTTGAATGAGGATTTAAGGTATAGCGCTCCAAAACTCTATAGGCAAAACTTTAAACACTTGACAAACAGGTATTTGCAAATGCTAATAAAAAATGAAAAAGATTTTGACTTGCTTTTTGATAAGGAAGAACAGAGCCTAACTCAAGTTTATGATGTTATGGAGGACTTTATATTCACAATATCAAAAATCCCAATTTGGGAGATGGAAAAGTTTAAAGATATTGCGGAAGCCTATACCAAAGACCCAAAAAGCTTACAGGAGTTATCAACGAGTATTATAAAAAAAGCGAGTCGTTTTAATAATAGGTAAAATGTAAAAACATGGAAGATATTAAAAACTTAGCAAACCGGTTATTCAATGCTGCAGGCCAGAAGTACGAAATTTTAATGTACAAGCAGCACAGAGATGCACAACGCAAATCATACAAAGGTGGTTCATTTCATAAGCCTACGACAACCCAAGAAGAGCTAGACTGTATGGAAGAAAAAGAAAAAATAACGACCCTGTTTCGGATAATGGAGCATGCGGCAGAAATTAAAAAGCTGACAAAATGAACGATATTAAGTACGTCATCATGATACCTAAGGGCATGAATATTCATGGCGCAAGGGCCATTATTTTCAATGGAGTTTTCAATCATAAAGACATAGCTCATATATCTGTAGTTGCTGGTGTGGGAAAAGTGCATAGCGCAGGCTTTGTAAGCTTCTCCGAAGAAGGCATAAAATGCTTTGGCAGCAGCGATAGTTTGGGCGTAGGCTGTAAAACCGGTGACGCCGCCATAGTGGAAAGGACGCTAACAGGAATGCACGGCATAATGGACTTATTGGCGTATAATTAAGTGCCTGGAAACAATGAGAAACAATGGAAACAATGATTGTTTCCACGAAAACATACCATAAGTTATTGATTTATAATCCTTTATATCTGGTGTAAACAATAGAAACAATAATATATATAAAACAGTTTAAAATAGATAATATTGAAAAAATTGAATAAAATAAACGCGTTATTGCCATATAGCCTTATATGGGAAAATTGTTCCTATTGTTTCTCGAGGACGATTTTTGGCCGCAATCTATTCATTCTCAATTGGTTATCGAGAAACAATAGTCGTTTCTTATTGTTTCCGGCCCCAAGGGCCAAAGTATAAAGGATTGATAGTCAAGTGAATATATGAAAATCATTGTTTCTCGAGTACCTATAATTATAAAATATGAAAAACTTTTTAATAGTTTAGCATATATTTTTAAAAATTATGAAGCTTTGTTTGAAACCGATATTGAAATTTAATTTGTAAATTTGTTGAAAATAAAATATACAACTATGGCAAAGCAAAAAATACCTAAAAAAGGAGACCCTGGATATTGGGACTATATGAGTAAAATTGGAGTGAAAGCTATCAAAGCGTCCAAAGCCGGAAGACCTAAGAAAATTGAGTCGCCTGAGAAGATGTGGGAATACGCATGCCAGTATTTCAAAGAAGTTGATGAAACGCCTTTCAAAAAGCAAGACTTCATTAGAGGAGGTACTTCAGCAGGAACGAAAGTGCAGTTAGATAGCATTAGACCTTACAGCTGGGCTGGCTTTGAAACTTTCATGATTAGACATGGAATCATATATAAGCTGGACCACTATAGAGCGAATACGAATGGTGCTTATGAAGAATTTCGGGACATCGTCTCGCGCATAGACAAGGTAATGTTCGATAATAAGTTCGAAGGAGCTACAGTTGGAGCGTTCAATGCCTCAATCATCGCACGAGATTTGCAGTTAGCTGAGATAACTAAATCCGAAGTAAACGCAAAAGTTAAAAACGAAGTAGACTATTCGCAATTATCTGATGAGGCACTTGCCGAATTAGCTAAACAATCTGAATTGAATGTTGAAAGCAAATCCGAATAAGGCATTAGCTGAATTGTGTAGGCGAAGCTTTTACCGATTTTTGCAGGAGTTTTGGGAGGTAGTTATTCCTGAGACTCCTGTCTACAATTGGCACATAAAATATTTATGTGATGAGCTTCAATACTTAAATTCGTTTGTTGTCAAAAGACTACCTAAGCCATACGACTTAGTTATCAATGTGCCACCTGGTTCTACCAAGTCGACCATTGTAACACAGATGTATAATGCTTGGGTTTGGACTGTTGACCCGTCTCAACGTATGATTGCGTCATCGTATGCTCATGCACTGTCTCTGTCTCATTCTATCAAGACCAGGGACATTATCAATTCTGATAAGTACAAAACATTGTTTCCTGAAATTGAACTCAAGAAAGACCAACAGGGAAAGTCTGACTTTAGAAATACTAAAGGCGGCCAACGATTTACCACTTCAACAGGAGGTACCGTTACTGGTATGCACGCTCATCAGATTATTGTCGATGACCCTATTAATCCACAGCAGTCAGCTTCTGACGTAGAACGAGAGTCAGCTAATAACTTCGTGACCTCAACACTATCATCTCGTAAGATTGATAAGCTTGTAACTCCAACCATATTGGTAATGCAGCGACTTCATGAAGAAGACCCGACAGGTGTTATGATTAGCAAGAAGGGCAAAAAGATAAAACACATTTGTTTGCCTGCTGAGATTAAGGAAGGCACGAAGGTTTTGCCTGAAGAAGCCAAAGAAAATTACGTTGATGGATTGCTTGACCCAATACGTTTGAGTCGTGAAGTGCTTGAAGAAGCTCAAGTCGATTTAGGCAGCTACGGCTATGCAGGACAGTATGACCAAAACCCAGCGCCGAGCGAAGGAGGTATCTTCAAAAAAGAATGGTCTGGCATTATTGATTGGCAACCAGAGTTTGCTAAATTGGAATGGAACTTCACTGCTGATACCGCCTACACTGAAAATGAGGAGAATGACCCATCAGGATATTTGGCTTATGCTAAACACAACAATGACTACATAATCAGGTATGCACAAACCGAATACCTTGAGTTTCCTGAGCTATGTAAGGCATTGCCTGCATTCGCTCATCTACATGGCTACACTCGCAAATCGATTATTGAGATTGAGCCTAAAGCTTCAGGTAAGTCATTAGCCCAAACGTTGAAACGCATCACAGAGCTTAATGTGAAAGAAGGAATACCGCCAGCTAAAGACAAAGTAGCAAGAGCTAAAGACTCATCACCGACAGTGGAAGCTGGACGAGTGAAGCTTATACGAGGTCCATGGAATAAAGAATTTATTGACCAAGTATGTACGTTTCCAAATGCAGCACACGATGAGTACGTCGACTGTTTAACCATGATGATTGGTAAAGACAAAGCTAAAAAGAAAGGCGTTAGAAGAATGAACTAAATTTACAGCTTAAAAGTTCAAATTATAATAAAATTTTTTATACTTTTGCCTTTAAAGAATTATTGTATGCAATATAAGCTTGATAAATTTGATGCAGCTGAACATGACAAATACCAAACATTGGTTTTGCCACAGCCTCATGCTTCCAATTTATCTGAGAAGCATACAAGCATTGCTTTCATCGAAGACAATGTAAAGTACAGAGGCGAGATACTTATCTGCTCAACTCATAAACCTGATATTTTTGGATTAGAATGTGGAGCTACATTGGCATTGGCCAATTTGGTAGATGCCAAACATACTTCTAAATTCACTGATGAAGAATGGATTGCTGCTAACGTATCTAAGGATGCACGAGACCAATATAAACACAAATACGGTATCTTCGTTGATAATGTTGAAAGAGTGGTAGAGATGCCATACAGTGGAGACCAGGGGTTTAGTGAGTCTGTATACACTAAAGGTGAAATAGTCAAATACCCATCCGTTTTGCACGTTGATATGAAAGGGATTAAAAAAGCGTTAAGACATGAAAAGAATAGGGTTTAAGATTAAAACATTTAGTGTATATTTGTATGTTCGTTCTTTTTGGAAGTACAGACAATTCTTTTTGTTACCTGCCTTAACAGCAGAATTTGTGAGCCGAAGCTTAGATTTAGAACTTAAATTCCTATGCTTTGGTGTAGGCTTAAGGATAACAATTTAGTAATTTATTAACAGTTTAATTTTATAAGCTATGATTTGCAAATGCCCAAGAGCAGCCGCTTTACCAGATATTCCGGTTGCAGATTGTCCTGAAACTTTCGGACAAATCCAGAAAGTAGCATTTCAGCGATTAACAAAGGCTGATGGAAGTAAAAACGGTTTTACCGGTGACCTTGGGTCTGCTGGAGCTCCTGACCTACTTGCTTCTTGGACAGCATTGTTAGCAGCTGGTGATGATACTAAAATTGTCGTTTCACCTTACATACAAGCACCAACTGCAGAAGCTGGAGCTCCTCGTACGTTCGGCGGTGGAAACGAAACGCTTGGAGGTGTTGAAGAAATTATCGGTCGCGAACCAACTCCATTTACCGGTGTTATTCGTAAAACCCCTCAAGCAGTTATCAAAACACTTAAAGAATTGCAGTGTGAAACAATCGGTGTTTATTTGTTCGATGAAAATGGCGCTATCGGTGCTATTAAATCAGGAACAGAAGCTGCACCTGTTTGGGAACCAATTCCTATTCGTGCATTTTTCGTTGGAGATAAAACGCTTGGAGGTTTAGAAGCTCCTGACAGTAACGCAATCCAATGGTCATTCATTCCTAACTGGTCTGATGATTTAGAGATTGTTGCACCAACAGACTTTAATCCTCTAACCGATTTAGTAGCTCCGGTAACTCCTTAAAAAGTTAAAGCTATGGCAAAATTCACAAATGTGGTGCTTGAAAATTCAAAAACAGGCACCACTCAAGAGTTCGAAATTAATCACGCTGAGCGTTTGCTTAGAATGCCTAACAATGGTGGTTGGGTACTTCCTGCTGATGGTCAATATACATTCAATGTGAAAAATGGTATTGGATTTAGACAAGATAAAAAAGAAGATACAAGAAAAGAAAAAGGCAGCAACTCTAAATAGAGCTACTGTCCATCAAAATCGTATCAAGTTTCATGCTGAGACTCGCATCACTGCGAACTATTCTCAGCCTGTAACGGATTTTTTATCGTGGGTTCAAACTCTTATACCGCATGACAAAGCTAAAATTTTCAAAACATTATTCCGGTACCCCGTTAAGACTAATGAGATTACTGGAATAATTTTTGATAAGCTTAGCCGTGTATTCGATGG
>Ga0079224_100000299_pt1 | contig 45526 bp, 36 predicted proteins | sample Stecom2015_FD_80414 | JGI IMG/M metagenome (GOLD analysis project Ga0079224, IMG submission 80414) | Agricultural soil microbial communities from Utah to study Nitrogen management - Steer compost 2015 | ecosystem: Environmental > Terrestrial > Soil > Agricultural land | place: USA: Utah... | reverse complement strand
ATGAGGAACTTCTGCCTGCGTTCCTCGAACAACGCCAGGCTGTGGGTATCAACCATATCATTGCGGAGATTCAAAGCCAGATCGATGCCTGGCTGGCCGGGGAATAAAACAGCGTTTCGACTTCCCCCTCGTCAATGTACCGACGAGGGGGCATATCCAAATCGAAATGCAAATCCGCCATCAGGTTGGAGTGACTGGTTGAAGCAGTTTGTCCAGCAGCATCAGCCGCTGTTGAGTGTTCTGGCGTTCCTGCCGCAGCGCATTGACCAGCCGCTGTGCCATGACATGGAAGTTGGCGTTCGGGTTGCCCTCGACCTCTTCAAAAAAGTCGCGATTGGCCTGTTCTACGATCTCAATCCAATCCTGTCGCCGGATGCTGCTGGCTCCATGCAGTCCCCCGGCCAGCGCTCCGGCCAGACTGGCAATCGCATCAGCATCACGTCCGAAGTTTGCTCCCTCAACCAGACACTGGTTGACATCACCGGCGCACAGGTAGAACAAGGCCATTACCACCGGCACGGTTTCGATGCTTGTGCCCTGTGGCAGGTGGTCGATGCGCCAGTCGAGCTTGGGACGGCTCCACCAGTCCAGCAGCTCGATGTAGAACCGTTCGGTAAAGTCACCAATGCCCCTGCTTTTGTGCGCCAGATTCAGCGTCAGGTCAATTGCCCGGCGCACCAGCGGCGCACTGTGCTGAGTCATGGCGGCCAGCACGCTTTCAACACTAGCATCTGGGGCCAGTGCCGCCGCAACGCCGGCTGCCAGCGTCGCCGGGGCTTCACGGTTGAAACCGTCGCCGTTGATACCGGCAATGCAGTAGCCATCTTGATAGGCCTGCTGCGGATTGCCGGCGTTGATGATGCCGACAGGAACCATCGCCATCGTAGCACAGGCTGAGGGGATGTTGCCGCGTCCGGCCTCCCAGGGGCTGACACCCGCTTTGAGTTTCAGGTATGCGATCTGGTCAGGACTCCAGAATCGTTCCGGGTTCAGATCGTTCAGCCATACCTGCGCCGCATCATCCGGGGTAATACGCCCACCCTTGCGTACAATCGCCAAGCAGATATAGTGCTTCAGTGTGGTATCGTCGGTCACAGCACCCACATGTCCGGCGGAATACGCTACGTTATCGTAGGGCATTAGGTCATCGATGCGACCATACCGCTCTCGAATCTGCTGGTAATACAGGCCCTCTGCCGGAGCGCCCAGTGCATCCCCAATTGCTCCGGCAATAAGGCAACCATAGATTCGATCAAGTAAATGGTCTGACATAGCGTGACTCTACTGGCTCACAAGGGTATTCAAAAAGTTTGCCCGTGCCTGCGCCGTCTGTGCTTCGCTGCGCAGCACATCGACCAATCGCTGCGCCATCGAGTAGAAGTTGGCATTCGGGTCGCCTTCGAGTTCCTCAAAGAAGTCGGTGTTGGCGTTCTCAACCGTTTCAATCCAGTCCTGCCGGATGGCGCTGGCCCCTTGCAGCACGCCAGCGATATTACCCACAACGGCAGCCGTTGTGTCGCAGTCGCGCCCCATGCTGGCTGCTTCAATTATTCCCTGATTTACATCGCCGTTTGTCAGATGCAGAATACCGGCGACGATAGGCACGATTTCCAGGCTGCTACCGCTGAAATAGCGGTCTTTATTCCATTGGCCTCGGTGCGGCGGAAACGGCCAGGTCCAATCCAGCATTTTGTCGTAGAACTTCTGGGCGAACTCATCGATACTCTGGCTGCTGGTTGCCAGATCCATGCCTAGAATCAGTGAGCGTTTGATGACAAACGAACTGTGCTGCATCATTGCTTCGATCACGCTGTCCACCGTTGCGCCCGGCAGGAAAGCGGCGGCTACCCCGGCGGCAGTTGTCGCGGCGCCGTCACGGTTCTCATTGTCCTGATTGACAAAGGCGATATTAAAGGCATCCTGGTAAGCCTGAGCCGGGTCACCTGCATTCACAATGCCTATCGGCGCGATGCACATCGTCGCGCAGCCAGCGGGAGGGTTTCCCTTGCCGGCGTCCCAGGGATTCATGCCGATGCGCAGCTTGGTCAGCATAATGTGTTCGTTGAGCCAGACACGGTTGGTATTAAGTTTTTCCAGCAGCACCGCTGCGAAGTCGTCGGGCGTGATGCGCCCACCCTTGCGGACAATCGCCAGACACATATACTGCCGCATCGTCGTATCATCGGTGAAGCAACCGGGTGGTGTGGTCTTGCCCTGCATTCCATAGGTTGCGCCCGTGTTGCCACGTGTACCCGGTTCCAGTTCGGTGATGCGCCCATCGGCATATTTTTCGCGCACCTCGTTCCAGTACCAGCCCTCCACCGGCGCGCCGAGCGAATCTCCGATTGCTCCACCGATGAGGCAGCCATAAACCGCGTCCAGAATGTCTTTTGCCATGAGTTTGTATCCTTCTTCGATGTAGTTCTAAAGACAAAACCAGCAGGCTGACATTGATCCCAGGCGTCCGATTGGGTTACTTTAATGCTCCCGCTGTGACGCCTTCAATAAAGCGGCGCTGCAAAACCAGGTAAATGAGCAGCGGCGGCGTGATAGTGATCATCGATGCGGCGGCAATCAGCGGCAGGTCAGCGCGATACCGGCCCTGAAACAGCGGCAGTGCCAGCGCCACCGGACGCAGTTCCTCACGCTGAGTCAGAATCAGCGGCATCAGATACGCCGACCACGTGCCCAGAAATTCGAACACCGCCAATGTTGCCAACCCCGGCCACGCCAGCGGAAGCATTACCCGGTAAAACACACCCCATTCGGTACAGCCATCGACCCGTGCGGCGTCGCCGAGTTCATCTGGAATACCCATGAAAAAGGCGCGCATTAAAAAAATGCTGAAAGGCAAACCCAGTGCCACCGCCGGGATGATAAAGCCCCAACGTGTCCCCAGAATACCCAGGTCACGGGCGAGGTAAAATATTGGAATCATAATCGACAGAAAGGGCAGCGTCATGCCGATCATAAAGCCGCTGAAGATGACATTACGTCCTGGAAAGCGGGTTTTCGCCAGCGCATAACCAGCCATGCAGGCAAAGATCGCCACGCCGATGACGACTGCCACTGCGTAAATGATCGTGTTTGGCAAATAGACACTGAAGCGTCCCTGATCCCAGGCCTGCATGAAGTTGCCCCACTGCGGTTCCTGCGGCAAACCAAGTGGGTTGTTGGCGAATTCCGCCTGCGTTTTCACGGCCAGTGAAAATATCCAGGTAATTGGCACCAAGAAAATTGCCAGAAAGAGCAGCAAGATGGTGTAACGGGCGATTTGCGCGCCCCAATAGCTCAGAGAGCGGCGTTTGATACGGGTAATGGACGAAGTCACCCGCTTCACGCCGGCAGCGTCCTGTGATGTGGTCATCGGCTAGTCTCCTCTGCGCTCACGCAGCCGGATGAAAACAACGGACATCAGCACTGCCAGCGCGGATGTCACCATGACGATGGCCGAGCCATAGCCGTGATGGGTATGGTTGAAGGATTCTTGGTAAGCCAACGTCCCCAGCACCTCACTCGAATTGGCCGGGCCACCCTGCGTCATCGTCCAGACAATATCGAATACCTTCAGGCTGCCAATCATGCCGAGCGCAATTACCATTGTGATGACGTGCGAAAGCTGCGGCACAGTGACGTTCCAGAACTGCTGCCAGCTATTAGCGCCATCGACTCGGGCCGCATCCAGTAGATCACGGTCTACATTCTGCAACCCGGCCAGAAAAATCACAAAAAAGAAGCCGATGCTCGCCCAGATAGACGCAAACAAAATGCCAAGCAGCGAGGTCTGTGGATTCGCTAGCAGGCTGCGCTGCAAGAAATCCAGGCCGGTGGCCTCACCGACCTTGTACAGGAAACCCCGGCGTGGGGCATAGATCAACAACCAGATTACCCCGACGATAGCCGGGCCAAGCACCTGGGGCATAAAATAAACTGTGCGGAAGATCAGGAAACCCGGTGGTCGGCTGCTAACCAGAATGGCGAGAAACAGGCCCAGCCCGATCGCGCCAATTGAACCGACGATGATCCAGATAATATTGTGACTGAACGCTGTCCAAAACAGCGGATCCTGCAGCAGCTTCAGGTAATTATCCAACCCGATAAAATTCATCACCGGGTCAAACCCGTTCCAGTCCGTCAGGCTGATGTAAAATGACTGTGCAAACGGATACAGCACAAAGACAATGTACAGCACCACTGCCGGCAGGATAAAAGAATAACTCACCCCATACCTTGACCAGAAACGCCGGCCGCTTTGGCCCTGAGAGGCCCTGGCTGACAGGGATTGTGTCCCCACACGACTCCTCCTTTTTTCTGATGCACGTGTGAGGGGATTATCCATCCCCTCACACCGGCGAATACAAAAGGTTACTCCTGATTTTCTTCCCAGATTCGTTCAAGATCGGCGGCCTGCTCTTCCGGTGACTTGAGATCAGCCATTACCGCCTGGAAGCCTTCCTGCAACATAGTATTGAAGGGGCGAGGTGCGAGCACATCAATGTTGTACCCCAGGCTGACCCCGCTGTCTGGGTCAACACTGGCTGACAGTGTTTCCAGCACGAATTTCTGGAGTTCGGTCAGCTCATAATCGTCGGCGTCCAGTGGCAGCGGCGGAACATAACCGGCCTGTTCAACCCACTGCTCGAGTGCAAAATCGGAGAACATGAAATCGATGAGTTGCGCCGCGGCATCCGGGTTGGCAGCGGATGAGGCGATAAACCACGCCGACCCCATACCGGTGGTATAGATGCGTGGGCCATCCGGTACTGTTGCCGGGAAGGGCATCATGGTGACATTGGCGTCCGGCATGTTCTGGATGATACCGCCGACCACCCAGGTCCCCGTGGGAAACAGGGGTGCTTCGCCAGAGAAGAACAGGTCTTGCTGGGTTTGCCAGTCGAGGCCGTTCACATCGGGGTCGAAGCAGTTCGCATCGCGCATATCCCGGTAGAACACCTCAATAGCCCGCACGACGCCAGGGTCGTCCCACGAGCCGGTGTCATTGAACACCCGGTTTTCGACCCATTCCACACCAACAGTATTGTGGAGTGGCATAGTGAATGAGAAGAAGGTTTGCCAACCGGGATTCTGCCCGTGCGCAAAGGGAACATAGCCGGCGGCACTAGCGGCCTGGCAGTAGGCGAGGGTTTCTTCGAGATTGGTTGGAACAGCCCAGCCTTCCCGCTCGAAGATGTCGTTATTGATAAAGACCCCGACGAACTCGAATTCCATGCCCAACCCGAAAAGCTGGCCGTCTACAATCGACCAGGACAGGCCGTTCTCGTAGAAACGATCATACCAGCCATACTGCTCGGCATAGTCGTCCAGCGCAATCAGCAGGCCGCCCTGAAACAGCGGGCGCGCATCCGAAATATCCATATAGATCAGATCCGGACCTTGCCCCGAAGCGAGGGCGGTAGGCGCAATATCCTTGATCTGCTGCGCGTCAACGACTTCGCGCTGTATAACGATGTTGGGGTTTTCTGCCATGAATTGTTCGTAAATCATATCTGCCGGGCCGCCTGAGACACTACCGAAGTGATCCCACACCAGCAGGGTGATCTGATCCTGGGCATAGGCTGGTAGCGACAGGACCAGCAGCACAAAGGTAATACTGACTATCCGTTTCAGCGTGGACATAAACAGCTTCCTCTTTTCAATGAACTTCAGCAGGCCAAGAGTTTTCGTACTGCGCATTTGGTTTTGTATGTAAGCCGATCACCCCCTTTCCGATTATTAAAATGTATGTTGTATACAATAAGTTGGCATGTTAAAGCTGGGTTTGCATCTGTTAGGCTGATTCGCGTATCACTAGCCGGTAGGGCATCTCCTCATAGCGCCCGCCGCCGGTCACACGCCCATCGATGCGCGCAAAGAGCATTTCGGCGGCGCGCTGCCCCAATGCCCGCTGTGGCAGCTCAATCGTCGTCAGCGCCGGTGTGACCAGTTCTGCGGCGAAAATATTGTCAAAACCGATCACCGCGATGTCATCTGGCACGCGCAAACGTGCTTCACGAATGGTCAGCAGCGCACCCATCGCCATCAAATCGCTGTGGGCAAATACAGCAGTAGGACGCGGCTTTCTATTCATCAGCGCGACCATACCCTGACGGCCCTCCTCGACTGAAAAGGCGTGGCCCTGTACCAGGTCTTCCTCATACGGAATGCCGTGCTCTTGTAGTGCCCGCTGATACCCCTTCATACGGGTGCTATGTGGTGGTCCTGTGCCAGTCAGCACCCCAATGATGCGGTGGCCGCGTGCGATCAGGTAGTTGGTAGCGGTGTACGCCGCGCCTTCATTGTCCACATGCAGCATATCCAGAGGATAATCGGTTAGTGGGGACAGGATAGAACTCAGCCGGACAACCGGGACACCCTGCTTAACAATCGGCAAAAAGTCCTCATCAGTAACTGCGACAAAGCTGCCGATAATCCCATCAACCCTACCGTAGCGCGCAGAGTTCAGAGCCTTGCGTTCCTTCGTCAGAATGCCATCCGTGTTGTACATAATCAGGTCATAACCGTGCTGCTCGGCGACATCCTGAATACCCCGCTCGAAGGCTGGATGAAACGGGTTGGTAATATCCTGGATGATACCGGCAATGGTGTATGTCTTCTGGGTGCGCAGACTGCGTGCCGCTCGGTTGGGTATATAATCCAGTTCCGCCGCGGCGTCGATGATGCGCTGACGGGTTGCTGGTGGAATTGAAATCGAAGTGGCGTTATTCAGGACATATGAGACCGTCGTGCGGGATACACCAGCCTGACGTGCCACATCTGCCTGAGTAACAATTTTCTTGTGTTTGTTGGTTGTCATGAAAAACTCTGTTGTTTCGTGTCAGTGACACGTTTCACTTGTCCTATGAATAGCTTAAAAACGTTGATTTGTCAAATTTCTGCGCCAGCCACCAGCTTAGCCATAACAGGACAATCAACCGCATGAAATCCTCAACAAGACTGTCACACATGCCTTGCTTTTCGAGATACTAATCGATTTAGAATGTGCTATGACCTACCCTGAACTTCTACGCATCGAAGGAATAATGTAATCGAGGCTGAAGTTGTCAGGCAAACTGAGGCAGCAATGCATCGGAGCCAGGATCAGCCGTGTTCAAATCCGGCCTCGAACAGCCAGGCTCTGCATTGTGATACCGCCCTGATGATCTTTGAACTACGATGTGATTGAGGAAATCCGGTTCTCCTCCTGCCCCAATTGGCTGCCAACAACGCATCGCTTTTCTCAAGAGCCGGTTTGATAACAGCTTGTTCCAGCTTCAATCTGCTGGTGGAGTTTGTAGCCCGCCACCATATGGCGTTGCGCCTACGTGCTTCCATGTATATCCGCGATGTATATGACGGATAGTGCAGGCTGTGACGCCATATTTTTTGGCGATTTTTGTCTGGGGGATACCGAATTTGAGCATCTCTTTGATTTCTGCTACGTCCTGCTCTGTGAGTAAATCTTTCCGCGAGGCTCCTAGGCGTTGCACTACTCGCTGACGGGCAGCAGTCTGTGCTGAGCCACGCTCTTCTCAACCTCGCCGTTGGGCTGCTCCACTTCATAAACCCAGTGTTGGCCGGTGAACCGGTAATCCGCGATAATGCCGATGTATTCGGCGTGGCTGTCAAACAGCGGCAGGGGTTGAACGATGACCGTCTGGCCCAGGTCGTAGAGGCGATCTGACATAATCTGTCTCCGCTATTGAATCAGTTGAAGGCGGCTTCGAGGAAATTCCGAGTCCATGAGCCGTCGGATTGAGCTTTTTTGACCACGAGCAGGTCGTCGTCTGTGCCGTCTGTCAGGTAAAATACGAAAGCGAAAAGCCCCAAAATCTCAGCTTGTATAAACAAGCTGAAAGAGTTTTTCTCCGCTATAGGCCCCTGCCCTGTTCACCCTATTGCCCGGCATGACTCGCGCACGATCAGTTCGCTATAGACAATGCTCTTGACGTGGATACTTTCCTCACCCTCTATCAAGCGATGCAATTTCCGCAAAGCGAGCACGCCAATCTCATATTTCGGAATATGAACCGTAGTCAGGGGTGGGCGTGTATAGCCACTTTCAAACGTGTTGTCAATACTACCGATAGTGATGTCATCCGGTATGCGCAGCCCTGCTTCCCGGATTGCCTCCATCGCACCAAAGGCGGTTTTATCGCTGATGGCAATAACCGCAGTCGGTTGTTCAGACAATGCCAGGATTTCCCGCATCTGAATGTATCCCTTGAGTGGATGTCCAGACACCGGTTGGGGCATCCATTCGCGGCGGACGAGCAGACCTGCCTCAGCTAGAGCAGCCTGGCAGCCGCGCAGCCGATCCACCAGGCTGCTGTATTTGGCTGGACCCTGTAAGATCGCGATTTTCCGGTGGCCGAGGTCGAGTATGTGGCGTGCAATTTTGTAACCCGCCATAAAATTATCGCCTAACACGCACGGCAAAGTCTGACCCTCGATATAACTTTCAATCAGCACCACCGGCACTTTGGGTATTTTTAATTGAATGACGGTTTCCTGGGTGATATCCCCATCGTTGGCAACTACAAAACCGGCTACCTTCTGGGCAAAACCTGTTTTGAGTAATGCCATATTCTGCGTGTTACGATCAAATGTCGATAGGATGACGTGATACCCCAGACGCTCTGCTTCGGCCTGGAAACCGCGAATGACATCACCGTAGAAAACATCGCTAATAGCGGGAATTGAGGACTGCTCGATGAGTAAGCCGACGGAATCAGCCTTCGATTTATAGCTACTGGGTTTAACGACATAATCCAAATCATCGATAGCTGCCCGGACCTTCTCGATAGTTTCAGCATGGATGCCCGGTTTATTATGAATGACCATCCACACTGTTGACGGTGAGACTTGTGCAGCCTCTGCGACATCGCGCATGGTCGGCTTCGATTTACGCAACATATCCTCCTCAGCGGGCAAATTGTTTAATAAATATAGCTGATAAATTTAATTAACACAATTTGACAGCAGGCGTTAAACACAGTATATTCACACCGTTCATTCAAATATGCCTTCTCATTAAAGGCTGAATACAATTTATGAACACTTATGCAATTATGCTCAAGCCATACACAACCGAATTTACGAACGCGCCGCGGCTGCCACAACCATACCTCACGCTAAAGGCTCTCATGCATGAACCGCATAAAAATCGATCTTGACCGGCAGATGGGCCATATCAACCCGCATATTTTCGGTGGTTTTGCCGAGCATCTGGGTCGTTGTATTTACGGTGGTATCTATGAGCCAGATTCGCGGCTAGCCGATGAGAATGGGTTTCGCACCGATGTGCTGGATGCACTTCGTCGACTGAATATGCCCATCATGCGCTACCCCGGCGGCAACTTCGTTTCTGGCTATCGCTGGATGGATGGTGTTGGACCGATTGAATCTCGCCCGACTCGCCCGGAGCTGGCGTGGGAAGCGGTTGAACCAAATCACTTTGGTACGAATGAGTTCATTCAGTTCTGCCGCAAGATCAATACCGAACCCTATATCGTCGTTAACTGCGGCGATGGTGACATGCGTGAGGCACGAGACTGGGTGGAGTACTGTAATGGCGCGCAGAACACGGCGCTTGCGAACCTACGCCGGCAGCATGGTTTCGACGCACCTCACAATGTCAAATACTGGGGGATTGGAAACGAGGTCGATGGTGAATGGCAAATCGGCTATAAAACTCCGCAGGAATACGCGCGTGCCTATAAGGAATTTGCCAAGGTCATGCGCATGGTTGACCCATCGATCAGGCTGGTGGCCTCGCTGATCTCTAGCTGGCGCACTGAGTTTGTTGAGCGCACACAACTCTTGTTGGATCATGCTGCGGATTTTGTCGATTATCTCGCGCTTCACTGGTATGTCGGCAACCCGGAGAACGACTTCGCCAAGTACATGACCACTTCTGAGATTCTGGAAGCACGTATCAGTGCTATCGAGGGTCTCATCAAGGCTATGAAATTGCAGCGCAACATACAGCGACCGATTGCGATTGCAGTGGACGAGTGGAATGTCTGGTATCGAACACGAGGTCGGACTTCGGAAGAGCGTAATAACCTTGAAGAGCGATATAACCTCGAAGATGCGCTGGTTGTGGCTATGCATTTCAATGCCTTCATCCGGCACGCTCAGTCGGTCAAGATGGCCAATATCGCCCAGATCGTTAATGTGATCGCCCCGATTTTCACCAACCCAGATGGCCTGTTTTTGCAGACTATCTTCCACCCCTTTGAGGTGTATAGACGCACCTGTGGCGATACCGCCCTTGATGTTTTCTGGGAAGGCGACACATTCTCCGCCGGGGATTACGTTGGCCTTCGGACACTCGATGTGTCTGCCACACTCGACAAACAGCACAATTCGTTGTCAATCTATGTGGTCAATCGCAGCCAGACCGACAATTTGGAAACGACTATCATGTTGGACTGCGGCCATTTCGCTGGTGAAGTACAGGCATTCGTTATCAACGGGCCTGACATCAAGGCCGAGAACTCGTTTGATAATTCTAATCACGTTGGTGTTAGCAAAGCGGCTTTCACCGCAGAAAGGAGACAATTGAACTATACGTTTGAACCCCATTCAGTAACGGCACTTGTATGCCCGCTTGAGTAAAACATTCAATATGGAGGATCAAATGAATAAACGTATTTCTCTTCTGCTCCTCGTTACCATCTTGATCGGGATTCTGGGGATGGGTGTTGTCAATGCCCAGGATGCAACCGATTTGTCTTTATGGGTGTTTGTTGATCGGCATGGTCGTTTTATGCAAAATCAGGCAGCCCGCTGGAATGAGGTCAATCCTGATCGCCCGATTAATCTCACCTATGAGCAGATCGAATATAATTCGATGCACGATAACCTGTTGTCAGCGCTGCTGGTGGGTGTGGGCGCACCTGATCTGGTCGACATCGAGATCAGCAAGTTTGCTACCTTCACCAAAGGCGAAATCCAACTGATTCCGCTGGACGATGCTATTGATCCCTACCGGGGTGATATTATCGAGTCCCGTCTGGCGCCATACACTGCCAACGGTCACAACTATGGCATCGACTACCATCTTGGTGCGTTCCTCATGTTCTACAATACCGCCGTCCTGGAAGCGGCTGGTGTGGATGTTGACAGCATCGTGACCTGGGAAGACTATATCGAGGCGGGCAAAAAGGTCACCCAGGATACCGATGGTGACGGTACGCCTGATATTGTTATGACGACTATGGAGGTTACCGGACCACATTCTGCGCGTGGTATCATGCTAATGATGGGTGGCGGTAGCTACAATGCCGATGGCGAATTGATCCTCGACAGTGAGGCAAATGTTAAGGCCCTCCAGTTCATGCAGGATCTGGTCCATACACATGGTATTGCCCGGCCTGCATCCGGCGGTGGTCACCACTCACCTGAACACTTTGTTGACATGGTGGAGGGTAGAATTGCTTCGCTGTGGATGCCGCAATGGTACATGACTCGTTTTCCGGATGACATGAGCGGCGCGCTGGCAGATGTGGCAGTTGTCCGGCCCATGCCCGTTTTTGAAGAAACTGGTTATACCTCAACGATGGGCGGCGGCACCGGTACGGCTATCACCAATCAGATCGACCCGGATAAGATTGAACTGGCTAAGGAATTCCTCGCCTTTGCTAAACTGACCTACGAAGCCAACGTTGCGCTGTGGACAGACCTGGGCTTCGATCCCATGCGGCTGGATGTCTACGATGATCCGGCACTCTTGATTCCGATGGAGGATTTCAGCGGCGAAGTGCCCTTCACCTATATCAAACAGGCAGTCGCCAATGTTGCACCGGAGTACACAGGGCCATTCTATCCGGAAATCGCCACCATCATCGGCACGACCTTAATGTATAATGTCCTCGTGGAGCAGGTTCCACCCGAAGAAGCGCTCGCAGCAGCCATGACAGAGCTTGCAGCGATGGGGGCAGAAATAGACTAGTCTGTCAGAACCCTATGGAAGCGGACATCTCACAAAAAATGTCCGCTTCCTCCCTTTATCATCTTCATCTGAACGTAATTCCAGAGATTTGAGGTAACCCGTAATTGTTGAGTCCAATAACCGCCATCATACATCATAAAAAAATCGTTCCTTTTATATTTTTAGCCCCGTTCATGATTGTGTTTCTGGTTTTCAAGGTGTACCCGGTCATTCTGGCGATTATCATGAGTTTCCAGAATTTCCAGGGTGTTCAAAGCCAGGAATGGGTGGGGCTGTCTAATTACCAGAATGTCTTTCAACTGGTGCGCTTCAATCAGGCTCTGACCAATACCACAGTCTACACCATCGGTACGCTACTCATCCTGATACCGCTGCCCCTGGTTCTTGCGGTATTGCTGGATTCAGGGCGCGTTGTCCAGAGCACCCTGTTCAGAACCTTGATATTCCTGCCCGCCCTGACTTCACTGGTCGTTGCGGGAACCGTCTTCAGATTGATCCTGGCGAACGAAGGCTTTCTCAATCTGGCCCTGAACTCTTTGTTCGGTCTCCCGAAAATGCGCTGGCTGGACACGGCTGATCTTGCCTTGCCCTCGCTCATCCTGGTTGCCACCTGGCGTTGGACAGGGATCAATATCCTGTACTTTAATGCCGGCCTGGTCAATATTTCACGTGAACTCTATGAGGCGGCGGCAATTGATGGCGCCAGTCCACTTCAGATGTTCTGGCGCATCACACTGCCTTTACTGCGGCCAACCACCCTCTTTGTCGTGGTGCTCAGCATTATTGGGGGCTATCAAGTTTTTGTGGAACCATTTATTATCTACTTGGGCGGTGCTGGGCCTGGTGATGGTGGGCTGACGATGGCCCTGTTAATATATCGTACCGCATTCACTTCCTTTAACTTCGGAACTGCTGCCGCAATGGGGGTTATACTTGCCACCATCATCTTTGTGTTCTCCTTGATCCAGTTCCGCTTCTTTGGTGTCTTTAATCGGGAGGACTAGATCATGACTGAACAGGTTTCAGTGTATGTCTCGCAGACAGGGCGGTTGGTACGTCCCCGGTTTTCTGCCAGCAAGATACTGCTGACCCTCCTTTTCGTGCTGTTGGCTTTCATTTTTGTCTTTCCGCTGTATTGGATGGTGATCAGTTCCTTACGCCCCGATGGTCGTGTCTTTGTCGATGCCTTTCAGTTGATTCCAACTGAACTATCGCTCGACAGTTACAACACTTTGTTTGAGGAAGAACCCTATGGGCGCTGGTTCTTGAACTCAATTGTTCAGACGGCCGGCTTTGCCATCACAGCAGTTTTTCTTTGCACAACCGGCGGTTATGCCTTGGCAAAGTTTCGCTTCCGATTCCGAAATTTGCTGTTCGTTTTGATCCTGGTCTCCCAGATGATTCCATTCCATCTGCTGATCGTGTCGCTCTTTCTGATGATCATCCGGCTTGGCCTGGTCGAAACGTATTGGGGAGCCATTATTCCCATTGCGGCATCTCCGATTGGTCTCTTCTTTTTCCGCCAGTACATGCTTTCGATTGACGATGAGATGCTGAATGCAGCGCGGGTGGATGGCGCGAGCGAATACCAAATATTCTGGTCGGTTGTGCTGCCCAATGCGCGCCCTGCTATTGCCACGCTGTTCATTCTGTTCTCGCTGGAATACTGGAATAACCTGCTGTGGCCGCTGATTGTGTTCCGCCAGGCAGAAAACATGCCATTAGCGGTTGGTATTGCACGTCTGGTGAACCAGTATCGGACTTCCTATGATCTGGTCATGGCCGGCTCCACACTGGCAACGCTGCCCATTATTATCCTATTTCTGTTCCTGCGCCGGCAGGTCATGGCGGGGTTGGCAGCAACAGGAACAGGCATGAAATAACAGCCGGCTGTTGCGGGCACTTGCATCATGGACTATAGGCCAGCATTGGAATAGTTTCGCCTGTGGCGACCACGCCTGGTGATGCGGGATCGCCGGCGCTTCTTCCTGCGCTGGGGGCAGGCTGCGCAGGGTCATCCAGATGCCGAAAAATGCCGGGCGGTTCCGCTATCTGCTGCCTGTCAAATGGCTGACCATCGGCATCGAACCACTGACGCCAAGCGTTTTGGATTGAAAAGCTGGCCCGGTGTGACAAACGATAGCAGACAAAATGACATTGATCGCAGACCTTGTAACCACAATGCGGCATAATTTTCAAAACGTACGTTTTGCCGATGTGGGAACAATGCCTTGCCGATCATCAGGCCGAACACCATCCTCGCACTCAAAGTCCACATAAGCGGCCTTCGACCCCACACTAGAAGAATACACAACAAAGTATCCATACGGCGAGGTCTGATCTGAGGAATGCAAATGGATCGAACCGCATTTCCCGTCAGCGCCATACCTGAGGAGCCATTCCCATCATCCGACCGGTTTTCAATCCCCCGTGATTCGCATGAAGTTAATCTCGCCACCGGTCCAGGAGTTGTTATTAGCGTTTCGCCGATCAAACCAACGGGAAGCGGCTCGCGCGATCCCCGTGTCCTGCTTCAGGAATTGTTTGAACAGGCGGGCGACGGATTGTCTGCGTCGCTTCTGGATCAATCCAAAACCTATGATACTTACGACGGTCAGAACGCTGCCGCCGGACCAGACTGGTACATGATTCAATTTCCAGAAACAACGACTTTTAACTGCATTGAAATGACGATGGGGCTTCCCTATCGGGATGGCGGCTGGTGGACATCCCTTGCAGTCGAAACCCGATCAGATGAGAGCAAAGCATGGCAACCTGTGACGGATCTGGAAATCACGCCGCCTTATGACTTTACCGACAGCCGGGGTACACGTCGCCCCTTTGAAACCCACGTGCTGTCCTTTGCGACGATCTCAGCCCGGATGCTGCGGCTGATCGGCAGGCCCGGTGGGGTTGCTGAGTTTACATCACTGGCCCGCCTGGCAGTTTACCGGCGTGATTTTTCACGGTGGTGCAAAATTGATATTCCAGCCGCACCCACCCCCTATCTTTTTCGGCTGATTGACCCAAATGTGCTCTGGGACCTCTCTCAAAGTCTGGTGAAACTGACCGGCTTAACTGTCGATCTCGCTGGAATGGAATATTATCTCGATCAAACACGCTACCAGCAGTACCGGCAGACGGTAGGCCCACTTTATCAGGGGGCGCCGGATTTGTGGTTCCTGATGGGGAACGTGATGGGTTGGATCACATGGTCGAAGCTGCTGGCGGAGTCGGCAGAGTTGTTAGGCGACAGCCCCGTTGACCCACATGTGACCGTCAGTTTTCACCGGACACTGGCGCAGGCTCGTGCGCCGATTATTGTCGACGGCCATACCGTCGGAACCATGACCTCCCGCTACGCGCTGCTGGCGGACGCCAACTTTGATTGGGACTGGCATCAGCACTTTGCGCAGCAGCATCAGGTTGACTGGTCCGACTATCTGGCGGCCATTGAGCGTTCGCCGCGCATGACCCTGAAGCAACTGGAAGGTATGGCCGATCTGATGGGTATGATCGCCAATACAATTGCCAATCTGGCCCATCACAACCTGCATATCGAGCAGAAATTATCGGCTTTGGAAAACATGAAGACTGCCCGCGACCAGAGCACTTATTTGATCCGGCGGGCTATCGAATTCATGCAGGATAACCTTGAAGAGTCAATTACTGTAGCTGATGTTGCCCGCGCTGTAGCCCTCAGTCCAGCCTACTTTTGTACGCTGTTTGCCCAGGAAACAGGTCGCACACCGGGGAATTATCTTATTGATCTGCGGATTGCCCGCGCCAAGGAGTATCTGGCGCATACCCGGATGTCGGTCATGGACGTATGTACCGCGCTGGGCTATACACCAAGCTACTTCTCCCGCCTGTTCAAGAGTCGCACCGGCTACACACCAGGAGGATATGCCCGTCACATGCGCGGCGATCCAGCATAGTTAATGTCTTTTTTTTGGGGTATCGAAAAAAAAGACAAATAACTGAATGGAAGAAGTCATTCAGGCTCATTTCTAAGCACATACAATTAAAGTAACAGTTGACGTGGATGTTGGCCGTAAAAGCGTTGATTGGAACAGAGCTATGGGCCTTTCATTTGGTCAGCAGACCTCCTCTCAGGCACAAAATATACCGCTGTCATCAAGTACCCCCTGGTATCGTGACCTGAAAAAGCACTGGCCGCTTTATCTCATGGCTGCCCCCGCGATTATCTCCATCCTGATCTTCAGTTATGGGCCAATGTTTGGTGTTTCCATCGCCTTTCTGGATTACTCTCCCGTTCGCGGTGTGCGGGGCAGCGACTTTGTGGGGTTGAAGAACTTTCAGGATGCTTTTAGCAATCCGTTTTTCTGGCCTGCTTTTCGTAACACCCTGATCCTGAATACGCTTAAGCTGGCAGTCGGCTTTCCGTCTGCCGTTATCCTCGCGCTGCTGCTGAATGAAGTGCGGCTGCGCTGGTTCAAGAGTGTGGTACAGACCTCCACCATGCTGCCGTACTTCATCTCGTGGATCGTGGCTGCCTCAATGTTTCGCAATCTGCTAGCGCCAGAGGGGGTAATCAACGGCCTGCTGAAACTTTTCGGTTCTGAGCCGATACGTTTTTTCTCCGAGCCTATAATCTTTCGCTGGATACTGGTGTTTCAGGATACCTGGAAATATGTCGGTTACTTCGCGGTGATTTATCTGGCAGCGATGGCCGCAATTGACCCGGTGCTGTACGAAGCAGCCCAGGTTGACGGGGCCAACCGTCTGAAGCAAATCTGGTACATCACCCTGCCAGGTATCCGCCCGACCATGATTACCATGTTTGTTCTGCTCACCGGCTACCTGATTCAAGGTGGGCTGGAACAGGTTTTTGCGATGTATAACGTGTCGGTCTACTCCACGAGCGACATTCTGGAAACGTTCACTTACCGTTTAGGGCTGGAACAGAGCCGCTACGGTCTGGCGACAGCGGTTGGTCTATTCCAGGCGATTATCAGCGTGAGCTTGGTGTTGTTTACCAACCTGATGGCACGACGTTACAACGAAGGTCAAGGTCTATTCTGAAGCGCGGAGCAGGTGAGATGATTCGGCCAAAGCGACACACCGTTATCAATAGCTGGCTGTCCAATTGGCGCAAAATCATCACGCCGGGGCAGTTGCTGATTATGCTCGTGCTGCTGCTGGTCTTTGTTGCTGCAGCCTATCCATTTTTCTACGTACTCTCACTGGCGTTCATGCCCTACGAAAACTATGTCGCCAAACCCATTCATTACGGCCCATCCGGTTTTACTCTACTGTATTTTCAGGAAATCTTCCGCGATCCCCGGTTGATTGGCGCGTTTCAAATTTCTGTTCTGCGGACGCTTATTGGCACAACCCTGAACGTAGTGGCAACTATGATGGCGGGTTACGCCCTGTCGCGTCCCAATCTCAAGTACGGTCGTTATCTGACATTCCTATTTCTTGTACCCATGTTCTTCGGCGGCGGCCTGATTCCCTATTTTCTGACTGTGCGGGCCGTTGGTCTGTTGAACACTTTCTGGGCGCTCGTCATCCCCAATCTGGTTTCGCCCTTCTTTCTCTTCATCGTCCGTTCGTATTTTCTCAGTTACCCGCAGGAGATCATCGAAGCCGCTACGATGGACGGTGCGAGCCAGTTCGGCATTTTCTGGCGGGTGGTCTGGCCGACTTCGATGCCCATGATTGCGACGATTGCCCTGCTTTATGGCACAGGCCATTGGAACGAATATTTCTGGTCTGGCATTTTGGTCCAGCCAGGACTGCAACCCGCACCAGTGCTGCTCAACAGCATCATGAATAACCGCAGTATGCTCCAGGGGCTGGGGCTGGGTACCCAGTTGACACCACAGTCCTTTATCGCAGCAGTATCTGCCACCCTCATTATCCCGGTGTTGGTGGTTTACCCGTTTTTGCAGCGTTATGTGGTCAAGGGCATCCTGGTCGGTTCAATCAAAGGCTAGCTGAGGGTCACAGAAGGAGCGTTTATGGTCTCAGCACGAGACGACTGAGTAAGGCAACAAACCACTGAGTGAAGTGATACCACTATTATGGAGGACAGGCTATGTTGGGTATACGGACGTTCATGCTGGCAATGGTTGTGGTTGTCCTGAGTCTGTCAGCAGCTTCAGCTCAGGATAGCGTCGATGTCGTGGTGATCTGGTCACCGGGAGACAGCGGCACAGTGGCCGATTGGGATACAGACCCCATTCTGATGGCGGTTGAAGAGGCTACTAACACCGACATCAAGATGCAGAAAATCGACTGGGGCACCTTCATTGATCAGGTTAATGCTGCCGCAGCCAGCGGACAGTTGCCTGATATTATCGGGGCCATTGACCACAACAATATGAACCTGTTTACGCGCTGGGCGCGGGATGGAGTCATCGCGCCATTTGAGGGCGAAGTAGCTGAGGCAGCGCCGAATGTGATTGCCCAGTACGAGATCAATCCCATCCTGAATGAGATCAAGATCGATGGCAAAATTTACGGCCAACCCATTAGCTGGGGTGATGAAACTTACCCCAATATGGGATTAATCCACATCCGTAAGGACCTGCTCGATCAATATGGCATGGAACTGCCTGAAACCTTTGAGCAGTATTTTGAATTTCTGCGCACAAATGTTGCAAATGGGGGTACAGGCGTCCTCTTCAACGCCGAAGAGGGTATTGGCCCTGCACTGAACGCCTTTGCCGGAGCCTATGGCCTGCCAATGCGTGGTTGGGTAAAACAGGCGGATGGCAGCTACGGTTACTGGGCGGTACAGCCAGGTATCAAAGATGCCTTGCTTCTGTTCCGCCAGATGGTCGCTGAAGGGCTGGTTGATCCGGCCTCTTGGCAGGGGGCTGGTCGGGATGAATACGCTGCCGGCCAGGGCGCATCGCTAATCTTCAATGGTGGCGGGCATATTGGGCGCATCCAGAACGATATGGATTTAGCCGGTCATGGCGGACAGGAATGGCTGCTGCCCGCTCTGACAGTAGACGGCGAGACACGGGGTTATACCAACGAGCCGATGTTCTGGGGTATGTCGACGATTGGTGGTATGCCAAACAATAATCCGGTGGCTGCGGCGCGGGTGATCAATTTCCTCATCAGCGAAGAAGGTTACCGGTTAACGGCTGTTGGCGTGGAAGGAATCGACTACGAAGTGGTTGATGGAGAGATTCAACTGCTGCCAGCGCGCACTGAGCGCGGCTTCCCCACCGAAGCGGGTGATACAGGCGCACATCCAATGGCAACAACCATCGTCAGTTGGATCCCCCAGGAATGGCAGAACTGGCAACTCCTTTATGGCAAGAGCAGCGAATTTGAAGCCTGGTTCTATCAGATGTGGGAGAATCAGGGAATGTACCAGATTGAGAGTTACGGCCAGTTGATCGCCAGCCCACTATGGGCCGAATTCCAGGCTACTGGTAACGAATTGGTTGCCCGCGCATTTCTCGAAATTGTAAATGCGCCGAGCGAACAGGAAGCAGAAGCGCTGTTCGACCAGTTCGTCACTGACTGGTATGCCTTTGGTGGCGAAGCCGCAACCGCTGAAATGAGTGCCCTGCTTCAGAGCATCTACAACTGACACCTGCCATTGGGAAGCTGGTTTATCGCCAGCTTCCCCATCCTGATATTAAACCAGAAAGCAGTCAAAATATGGCCTCCTACGATACTCTCCAGCAGTTGGCCGCCTATCCTGATTGGATCGCTCCGCGCTCCGATGTCCGGGTATTCCTTGGGGAACCCGGCGCACCGGAAGCCACCAAAACCACCGTCGAACCGGGCAACGTGTTCTCCCCCGGAATGCGTTCATTCGGCGTAACCTGGTGGCTTTATTCCCCAGACAGCGGGCAGTTCTTTTCTACTGAAACGGCCCCGTTGGAGTCGCTCGGCTGGCGCTACGAAGATGGTTATCTGCCGGTCATCCACTGCGAAACACAGGTCTGGGATGTGCTTGTCCGTCACACGCTGTTTCAGGACGGATTGGCCGCGCACCGTTCGGAGGCCGTTTGCAGCCGGCTTCAGTTGACCAATAACAGCCGGGATCATCACCGGTTACAGGTGTATATTGCGCTGCGTTCGCTGGGGCCGGCCGGCGGACCGGCGTATGATCTGAAAATCGGCCCGGACGAAAGTAGTTTCTGGCTGGCGAAACGCGATCTGCCGCTGCTTGGCTTTGACCGGATGCCGGCGGCGATTGGCTGTGGAGTGGGTGATCCGTCTCCGCTGGCTAAAGCCGGCCAGATGCCTGCTCATTCAGCGGTCAATGATCCCGCAGGCTGGTGTTTTGGCCTTGCCCGGTTCGACGTGTCCCTATCAGCCGGGGAAACATGGTCGCTTCACTACGACTGTCCCCTCCAGACCTATGGCAATCTGGAGCACGATTTCCCTGGTACGGCGGGGTTGCATCCGGCGGATTTTGACGAGCGCCTATCCCGACATCTGGCTCACTGGCGACAACGCTTCGGGGGGATTCACCTGGAAGTGCCTGACCAGGATTTCAAGAACGCATTTTTTGCCGGGTTGGGGCACATGCTGACAGCCACCGTTGGTAGTCAGGCGCGGATTGCGCCATTATCCTATCCGCTGCCTTGGCTGCGGGACAGTGTGTATATCATTCGCTGCTTTGATCTGGCCGGTTTCCACGATATTGCCCGCGCTGCAACCGAGTACTGTGTGCGCAACGACTTCTTTGGCGGCTTCGGGGCCGAGGGCGATGCCCCTGGGCAGGGTATCTGGGCGATTGTCCAACATTATCGCATCACTCAGGACAAGGGCTGGTTGAAAGAAGTCTACCCGGCGATACGGCGCAAGTGTGACTGGCTGTTTCGGATGCGGCGCGCGCAGGAACCCATACAGGTAGTTGTTGATACACCGGTGCTGGCGTTTACCCATGCTGAACGCGCAGCCGGCGTTATCTGCATGGCTGCCCGCGATGGAATCATCATGGGAACGATGGATCATGGCGTTACCTATGCTCTGGGTTGGGTGAACCACTGGGCTTTGTGCGGCCTGCGCGAAGCGGCTTATGCAGCGCGTGAACTGGGATTTGTCAGTGATGCAGTAGCCTATGACAATGAGGCAGCGGCGCTGTTCGAGGCCCTGGCCGCTTTTGCCCAACGTACACCCGCATTCTTCGAGTGGGAACGTACCGTCAACAGCCTGCTGTGGCCGACTCGTGCCTGGGAAGATCATCCCGAACAGATCGCAGCCGGTTTCAATCAGTGGTATGAGCAGAATCGAGGCAAAGACCCGGCCGAATATCAGCCTGAGCCGTACTGGCTGTATTTTGAGATGGCGCAGGCTCACAACGCCCTGCTGCTGAATCAGCGAGAGCGTGCGTGGCAGGTTATCGATTATCGACTGCGCCATCAGGACTTACCCGGACTGTACGGCTGGCGCGAGGGTGGAAACGGTGTTGGAACCGACAACGCCGTTCATGGCGTTACTTTGATTAACCAACTACGCGGCTGCCAGCGCTTCGACAGCATTACACCGCATGGCTGGTCACAGGCAGAGATGTGGTTATTGCAGCGCGCCGCCCTGATTGAAGAATGGCAGAATGGCTTGCTGTTGTTTGCCGGTATCCCTGCCGGTTGGTTACAACCGGATGCGACAATTCAGTTTGACAATCTGCCGACCTGTTACGGCAAGGTGAACGCTTGTCTCGAACTTGACGCAAAAGGACAGCAGGCGCAGGTCTCTGTCTCCGGTGTGAAAGCTGGAACAACGCTGGTCATCCGGCTGCCGGGAGTGCCAGATAGGCAGGTAATAGCGAACGAGCAGCCGGTTACTGTGGACATCACACTCGCACGTTGAAGGTCCTTATGACAAGGTAGATACGTATGCAGCTCAGTACTGAGGTTGTAGCAGAACGGGTGCGTCAGGAAATTGATGTGCGCCGCTTGCAGGGATATGAGGTCGAGGGGTATTCAGACAGATGGGAACATGTAAAGCATAACCGGGAGGAACTGCTCCGGCTTCATCAGGAACTGAAAACACGTCCATTGAAGACGGACTGGCCGTATCACGAACCTTCTGACCTGGAAGGAATCAGAGCCGCGCGCCCTCAGATGCCTTCGCTGCCCGACTTTTACCTGGCCGAAGCCGAGATTCTCAACAAGATTCACGGTGCGTGGCTGGGCAGGATCGCCGGGTGTATTCTGGGAAAACCGCTGGAAATGGGGTTGTCGCAGGATGATATTCGTGCCTACCTGGTAGGGGCCAATGCCTATCCCCTAAGCACCTGGGTCCCGGCGCAATCGCGTTATGCGGGTATTCCCCTGCGCCGGGATTGTGTTCCCAGTATGCTGGGGCACGTCCGCTACGCACAGGAAGACGACGATCTCAACTATATGTGTCTGGCAGTCAAGCTGCTTGAAAAACATGGACGAGATTTTACCACCCTGGATGTGGGCATGAACTGGCTGGCTTCCATCCCCTTCCTGTGGACCTGGGGGCCAGAGCATGTCGTTTATCTCAACCTTGCGGCAGCGGTGGGCGAACATCGGTCAAACGGTGTTGATCTGGAAGCGGTCACTGGCTATTTGAACCCCGGCACCGACTGGATTGGAGCGCAAATCCGCGCCGATGTTTACGGCTATGTATGTCCCGGAAATCCCGAACTGGCGGCGGAACTGGCCTGGCGGGATGCCTATTTGACACATCGTATGAGTGGCATCTACGGGGCCATGTGGGTTGCGGCGATGAATGCCGTCGCGTTTACCCTGCTTGATATTGAGAGCATCGTTCTTTCAGGCTTAGCCCAGATTCCGGCCAACTCGCGCTTTGCGGAAGCCATTCGATGCACCATTGACTGGTATCATCAGGATGGAGATTGGCAGAAGACGGGGCGCAGAGTTGTTGAACACTACGATCAGTATGGTTTCGCGGGAGCCATTAACAATGCCTGCTGTGTAACAGCCGCGCTGTTGTACGGCGCAGGTGATTCAACCCTGCCACCTGCTGAAATCTATGAGCGGACCATCACGATTGCGGTGCAGTTGGGCTATGATACTGACTGTAATGGCGCGACCGCAGGTTCGATCATCGGGATGATTCTGGGCGCTAGCCTGCTGCCAGAAAAATGGACCGCGCCCCTGAATGACACGCTGCGTACCTGTGTGGCAGAATTTGGTCAGGTGAGTATCGCGGATATGGCCCGTCGCACCCACCAGCTTAGCCAGATTATCCGCCAAACCCGGTAAGCCTGAAAAGGATGCTCAGCCCATAAAAAGGTCTACCGAAGCGCCATCGTCTGTGTCTGATATTGTTATCAGTCTCATCTGACTTTGCTTCGGTAGATTGTCTCTATCCTAGTGGAGAACGGCTTGGAAGCAATCCAACCCCTAACCCATATTGAGGTGGGTTGAGATTCCCGAATAGGTGTTTCCCGGCGGCTGGTTCGCCTTCCAGAAAAATCTTCTCGCTCGCCGTGAAGGTGCGCATCAGGCTGTTTTGTGCCACGTAGGCCAGTTCATCCTCGGCGATACCTTCAAAATAAAGGATCGAACGAATGTGATCCTTAACCGTGACCATTGTTCTCCACTTGTGCTTCTTCGGTGACCGGAATCTCGATAAAGAGGCTGGTCCCATGACCCGGCTGCGATTCGACGGTCAGGCGGCCATTGAACAAAGCGGCCCGCTCGCGGATACCCTGCAAGCCGAGGCTTTTTCTCCCCCGCGTGTCCTCCAACGCAAAGCCAATGCCGTTATCTTCCACAATGATGCGGATAGCGTTCCGTCGGTAATCGATAATGACGCTGGCGGCGCTGGCCTGCGAGTGCCGCGCCACGTTCGTCAGCGCCTCCTGCACGATACGGTATATACTGGTTTCGATCTCCGGCGGCAGCCGTTCGTCGATCCCATTACTGGCAAAATCAACCTGGATAGTGTACCGCTGCTGGTAATCATCGATGTAGTGTCTCAGGGCGCTGAGCAGGCCCAGATCATCGAGCGCGCTGGGGCGAAGCTGCCAGGCCAGCGTCCGCACTTCGTCGAGGGTGTGTCCAACCACTTCGCGCAGGGCGTCAATGCGGCGGCTGGTTTCGTCAGGGTCGCGCGATTCTTTCAGATTCTTCAGGCCGACCAGCAGCGAAGTCAGCAACTGGCTGGTGCTGTCGTGCAGTTCGCGGGCGATCCGCTTGCGTTCTTCTTCCTGCGCCACAATCACATTGCTGACATATTCGGCCCGCAGCCGCTCCCGTTCAGCCCGTTCGCGTTCAGCCTGTGCCAGCGAAGCCGTCATGGTGTTAAAGGCGCTGGCTAATTCCCCGATCTCGTCGTTGGCCCAGCGTGGAACCCGGCGGTTGAAATCGCCCTCGGTGACAGCCTGAGTCGCCTCGACCAGATTGTAGATCGGGCGGGTGAGAATCCACGTCAGAAAGAAGGCCGCGCCAAAGCCAACCGCGACCATAATCAGGGTAATTGCCAGCAGTTGCAGGGTGACTTCGCTGACGGTTTTGTAGATATTGGTCTTTGCCAAACCCAGCTTGAGGACGAAACCCAAATTATGCGATGGCATCACTAGCTGGAGAATATCGGCATTAGCCTCGACATCGGCCCCAGTGAGGCTGCGGCTGGTGGCAATCACCGCGCCCGTTCCGTCTTCAACCTGAATGTATTCGACCAGGGTGTTATGACCCTCGCTGGAATAGTGAATGTGTCTATCCAGCAGATAAAATTCCAGCGATTGGATATTCCCTGTCCGCAGCAGCCGTTCAATTTCCTCGATGAACTGGTGATTCAGGGCATCCCCCTGCTCAAGCAGTTCCTGTGTCAGCGTTTCCATGAGGACATAGCGCATTTGCAGGGTCACAAACAGACCCAGCATGACGATCACGCCGAGGACAATCCCCAGCACCTTGACCCTGATGCTCACCGACCCGGCGACATCCCAGAAACGCTGAAAGAGTCGCGATTGCAGCAAATTAGTCATACAACGCCTGACGCCAGACCACCCTCGTACTTCTTGCCGGCCATTAGGATGCTCTCCGTAACAACTCAATCCGATTATAACGCGGAAGCAATGCCCCGGATGCTGCGCCCCTGTTCAGCAGCACATGACAGATTTACAGCGATTTGTTGATATTGCATGAAACAGCTTGACAGGTCAGCCAGATAAGCGCATACTTTACGTAAACGCTTACGTAAACAATACGCTTAACTTTCATGGCTTCTATTATTGAACAGATCGCATCAGACCTGAACGTATCCAGTGCCTCGGTGTCGCGGGCGCTCAATGACCGTCCCGGCGTAAGTCGGGAACTGCGTGAGCGTATTCTGGCACGGGCACGCGAACTGAATTACACCCCCGGCATCACTGCGCGCGGGCTGGCAACATCCCGAACCTTCAGCGTCGGCTTTTTTGTGCGCCAGAAACCGGGGCTGTCCACCCAGAGCGACCCGTATTATGGCGAAATGCTGCACGGAGCCGAGCAGGTCTGTGCCGAAACCGATTATCACCTTACCATCGCCACGCTGACCGACGCGATGCTAGCCGAACCGAGGGCTTTTCGTTTTGTGCGCGAACGGCGCATTGATGGCATGATGCTGGCCGGACCGGATATTCCCAACGAATTTATCCTGACCATGCTGCAATCGGGCCTGCCGGTGGTGCTGATCGATAACCGGCTGGAGTATTCCCCGGTCAACTGTGTGAACAGCGATGACGAGCAGGGCGCTTATCAGGCCGCCTGTCATCTGATCAAATCCGGCCACCACAGCATCGGCATCATCTCCGGGCCGGAACACTGGCCGAGCAATATGCGCCGTGTTAAAGGGTATCACCATGCGCTGCAGGACAGCGGGCTGCCGTTACAGATCGTCCATGTCAGCCGCACAACGATTGAATCTGGCGAAGAAGCCTACCGAACGCTGATCGCCCGCTATCCATCGCTTACGGGCATTTGTGCTGTCAACGACTCGATGGCAATTGGCGCAATCCGTCAGGCGCAGAAAGACGGCAAACACATACCCGATGATCTATCAGTTGTTGGCTTCGATGGCATTGACTGGGCTGCGCTCAATCACCCGCCGCTGACTACCGTCAATGTCCCCAAGCGACAGATGGGCAAAGAAGCCGCCCGGCGTTTGCTTTCCCTGCTCGATGATCCCGACTCTGCTCCTGTCGAGATCACGGTTTCCGTGCAGTTTGTTCAGCGTGAATCCAGCAGGCCAGCGTAAGCGCAGAAAGGAGATTGCGACCTCGATAGTCTCGCTTCAATATCGGGTTATTTGGATTACATCAGGAGGATACCATCATGAGAATTCGCTTACTGGGCAGCGTCACACTTTTGCTGCTCGTCTTTACCCTGCTTCCTGTCATGGCACAGGATGCGCCTGTCACCATCACCATCTCAACCTGGGCCGGCGTGGAAGAAGCCGCCGAATTACAGTTGATTCTGGATGACATCAACGCCAGCACCACCGATTTCCAGATCGTCCATTCACCTATCCCGGCGGATTACTACACCGTCGTCCAGACCCAGCTTGCCGCGCCCGGCACTGGCGCAGACCTGTACTGGATCGACCAGAACAACATGGCGCTCAAATCCGAAGGCGTGTTCATGGACCTGACCGAATGCCTGGCCGATGCCGAACCGGGTACAGCAGCCGATCTCAGCGATTACTACCCCGGCATTCTGGCCGTGAATGAGTTCGAGGGCGGCATCTATGGACTGCCCTGGATCGCCCAGCCGGTGGTGACCTATTACAACAAGGACCTGTTCGATGCGGCAGGGCTGGAATACCCGCAGCCGGGCTGGACGTGGGACGACTTCATGGAACTGGGCAAGGCACTGACCCAGGACACCGATGGCGACGGCGTAATCGACCAGTGGGGCTTTACCAACAATGGCTGGCCGCCACCGTACATCTTCATCTGGCAGGCCGGGGGTGAGTTGATTAGCGAGGACTTCACCGAAGTGCCCATCGACACGCCCGAATTTCTGGAAGGCTTCGAGTTCTACCTGAGCACAGCCTACAACCCCGAGTTGTCGCCCAGCCGTGAGGTGATCGCCGAGCAGGGATTTGCCGAGATGTTCAAAGCTGGCCGCATCGGTATGTTCATGGGCGGCGCTGCTGACGATCTGGATCGTGTGGAAGGGTTGAACGTCGGCGTGGTTCACGTCCCGGCACACCCGGAAACCGGCAGCACGACCACCTTCGCCTGGAACGCCAGCACCGTTATCAACGCCCAGACAGAGCATCCTGAAGAAGCCTGCCAGGCGCTGATCGCCGTTACTGAAGGCATCCACCGCTGGAAGATCGTATCGCCGCGCATCTCGCAGGCTACTGTCGAGCATCTGGTGGCATCTGAGCCACGCAAGGCCGACAGCGCCGAAGCTATCGTCGCAGCGGCTCAGGATATGCGTGCGCTGCCGATCTTTGGCAACTATGCGGAATTCGACGCACTTTTCTGGAGCGAATTCTGGGGGCCGCTGATCAACAACGAAACCGACCTGACACCCGCCGAACTCGCGGCGGAAGTGCGCCCGGAACTTGAGGCAACGCTTCAATAAGTACACACAGGATGGGGAGGCTCGCGCGAGCCTCCCCGCTGTTCTGATTGGCAGGAGGCGATCATGGACCCTGGCCCTTTGAATAGCTATCTCCCTACCCTGATCCGGTACATCCTTGTTGCTGTTGGCGTTGGCGTCGTGATGGTTGTGGTCTATCGCGTTCAGATCGCCTTCGGCGTCCGGCGCGAGGCAGCCACCGGGCGGGCGCTGGTGATGCCCTGGGTGATCGGGTTTCTGATTTTTAACGTTTTTACGATTGGCTCTTCGCTGTATCTGAGTTTCACCGAATACAATCTCTTTCGTCCCCCGGAATGGATCGGCCTGCAAAATTATCAGGAATTATTCAGCGTCAGTTTCGCCCCGCTGGAATCGCGCAATCAGCGCAGTTCGGATGTGCTGCCCCCCCGCTACAGAGAAGTCATTCGGGTGGAGGTCGGGGACGGCGGCTTTGTGTTTGGCGCGCGCGAGGATGGATTCTGGCGCTCGATCAAACTGACCCTGCCCTACGCATTTTTGAGCGTGCCGCTGGGGTTGATTGGTGCGCTGGGGGTGGCGCTGCTGCTCAACCAGAAGGTGCGCGGACTCGGCTTCTGGCGAGTGCTGTACTATATGCCGGCCATCCTGCCGGTGGTGGCGACTGCCCTGCTCTGGCGCTGGATGTTTTCGCAAAACGGCCTGATTAACAGCGCCCTGTCGCCCATTTACACCCTGTTCGGCTGGGAAACGCCGCGCTGGTTTACCGACCCGGCGCTGGCGATGCCGGCTTTTATCATCGTCAGCCTGTGGGGGATATTCGGCTCAAATTCTGTCATCCTGCTGGCCGGCCTGAAGGGTATCCCCAAAGAATTGTACGAAGCCGCCGACATCGACGGAGCCAACGAATGGGCCAAGTTCCGCCACGTTACCATCCCCATGCTCAGCCCGGCTATTTTCTACAATCTGGTGACGGGAACCATTGGCGCGCTCCAGGTTTTTGAAGTTGCCGCTTTTATCCAGACGCCGGAGTCAGTGGGGACGTTCCTCAACTGGCTAATCTACCAGGAAGCATTCACCTTCCGCAATATGGGGATGGCGTCAGCAATGGCCTGGATCATGCTGCTCATCATTCTGGCGCTGACTGCGCTCATCTTCCGCTCGTCACAGGCCTGGGTGTTCTATCAGGGCGCCCGTGAGGAGGCTGCATAAGCGATGACCACCCCAACTCCAACCAAAGCACTCGAAGATCAAAGTCGGGTACGTTTCGCCCCTACCCCGGTGCAGCGGGTGAATATACGGCGCATTGTTGTCTATGGCCTGCTGATACTGGGGGCTGCCATCGTCCTGATCCCCTTCCTGTGGATGATTTCGACTTCATTGAAAACGCCCGCCCAGTTGTTCACCGGCCAGGTCAATTTCATCCCGAACCCGGCAGTCCCGGCCAACTATCTGGAGGTCTGGACTCAGCTTTCGTCGATCAAACCGGGCATGACCTTCTGGCGCATTATGGGCAACACCCTGTTTATTACCATCCTGGCGATGTTTGGCGAAATCTTCAGCGCGTCGCTGGTGGCTTATGGCTTTGCCCGGTTTCGCTGGCGCGGACGCAACCTGCTGTTTGCCATCATGCTGTCAACCGTGATGATCCCCGGCATTGTCACCCGCGTGCCCGGCTTCCTCATCTGGCGCGAGCTGGGCCTGCTGGATACCTACGACCCGCTGACATGGCCGTCGCTGTTCGCCTGGGGGCCGCTGTACGTGTTCCTCATGCGCCAGTTTTTCATGACGATTTCTGCTGAGATCGAAGAAGCAGCCATCATGGACGGCGCAAACGTGGTCCAGATTTACTGGCATATCATGCTGCCGCTGATCCGGCCTATCATGCTGGCAATTGCCGTTCTGTCGTTTCAGGGCAACTGGAACAACTTTCAGGGGCCGCTGCTGTACCTGAGTACGCCGGAGTTGTTCCCGCTGGCGCTGGCGATGCGTTTCTTCGATCAGTCGCTGTCCAAAGAAGCGCCGCTGTGGAATTACATGATGGCGATGGCGACGATGATGGCGCTGCCGGTGCTGGTGCTGTACTTCCTGGCGCAAAAACAGTTCCTCGATGGCATCAATATCGGCGCGGTGAAGGGATAAACCAGCGATGCGGCTGAAGCGCCTGCTGTGGATGGGGCTGCTCTGGGTATTGTTCGCCGGCGGGGTGCAGGCGCAGGAGGGCGATCTGGTGAATCTGGCTCACCTGCAATTCCTCACCGAACCGGTGACGATTCAGGCGCGCGACATGGCGCTGGTGCATATCTATTCGGAATATCCGGATTACCGCTGGGTCGACGCGGCGGGCGAGGGCCTGAGCGCCGTCGATGATGTAGCGCGGGCGGCAGTGGTTTACCTGTGGCAGTACGAACGCACCGGCGACCCCGAACTGCTGGAACTGGCGCGGCTGTGCTTGGAATTTGTCCGCTACATGCAGGCTGACGACGGCGAGTTCTACAATTTTGTCTATGACCGCGAAGGCACAATCAACGAGCGCGGCGGCACCAGCTACAAGAGCCTGACCTGGTGGGCGATGCGCGGCCTGTGGGCTTTGGGCGAAGGCGTGCGTGTGTTCGATGCGGCGGATCGTGCCTATGCCGATGAACTGGCCGCAGCCTATCAGCGTACGGAGGCGGCGCTGGGTACAACGCTGGCGAATTATGGCGAATATACCCGGCTGCACGGCTTCGACATCCCGGCATGGATACCGGGCGGCGAACCGGCTGTCGCCAGCATTGGCCTGCTGGGGCTGGCCGCGTATTACGAAGCGCGCCCCAACGAGATCACTGCCGACATCATGACCCGTATCGCGGACGGAGTGGCTGCCTATCGTCTGGGCGATCACAGCACCTACCCCTTTGGGATGCACCCGGTACGCGCCAACGCGCCGGGCTTCTTCCACACGTGGGGCGCGCACATGACTCATGGGCTGGTGATGGCCGGCATGGCGCTGGATCGAGCCGACTGGATCGAGTCGGCAGCCGCCGCCGCCGATTCGTTTCTGCTGCGGCAGCTTGCCTTCGAGCGTTTCCGGCATATCGGCGTCGTGCCCTACCGCCTGGAGCAGATCGCCTACGGCACAAATATGCTGGTGCAAACCTATATGGCGCTGTACCGGGCCACCGGCGAGGAACGCTATGCGCGTTACGGCGGGCTGGCGGCAAGCTGGTATTTTGGCAATAACATGGCCGGGGTACGCATGTACGACCCCGATACCGGGCGCGTCTTTGATGGCATCAACGGGCCGGTGAGCTGGCGCGTGAACCGCAATTCTGGCGCGGAATCCACAATTGAGGGCCTGATGAGCCTGATCGCAGTCGCTGATGTGCCGCAGGCCAGAACATATCTGTTAGCCACGGCCATCGAGGGCAGCAGTTACCTGATTCTTCAGGCGGAAGACGGCGAACGGGTGGTCGGCACACCGGTTTATTATGCCGGCGATTGGACCGGCGAAGGTTACATCAGCGCCGGGCGTTATGTCGGGCTGGGCGAAGGCCAGCGGATGCGCCTGACATTTACGCTCGAACAGGAAGACGACTACCTGCTCTATGTCGCTCATATGCGGCAGTCCGCCAGCGATACCACCAACGTCATCCATCGCGCCGGGCAGATACCGATCATCGACGGCAGTGCGGACGATTGGCCGGCGGACCTGCCGGTGCTGGAATCCAACACCGCGCGCCAGTTCCTGCGCGGGGCCGGTTTGTGGCAGGGGGCCGATGTCGACAGCCATCGCCTGCGCCTGCTGTGGGATGATGAGTATCTCTACCTGCTGGCCGAAATCCGCGACCCGGAACACGAGCAGCCCTTCACCCTCAGCAGCGTCTGGCAGGCTGATGCGCTGTGGCTCTATGTCACTGATACGCCGGATGCGCGCCGGCTTGCCGCCAAGTTCACGCTGGCGCAGACACCGGACGGCCCGCAGGTGTGGGACTGGGTGAGAACCGGCTTTGCGCGGGGGGCACAACTGGCGTGGCAGCCAGCGTCCGGCGGTTACATTTACGAGGCGGCTATCCCCTGGACCGCACTCAGGGTAAGCGACCCCGCAGCCGGCAGACAGATCGGCTTTGAGGCCGGGCGCGGCATCGGCGGCAATTCGTTTATGAACCTCACCGGGCGCGACCCGGATGTCGCTGCCAATCTGCTCAAGCTGACGCTGATCGCGCCGGGAATGGAAGCCAGCGCAGCAGCAACACCCGATGTCGCTCTGGAAATCCGGCTGGATGATTTTGACAGCGTGATCGTGCCGCAGACGGTATCGCCCGACAGCGATTACTTCTGGCTTGATCGGGTAACCGCAGCACCAGTGCGGCTGGCGGCGGGTGAACACACCATCCGCTATCGTTATGCCGGCGAAACCAGTGACAACCCCGGCCTGAGCAAAGTCGATGCGTTTTATCTGCAACCTGTTACTGCCCGCCGGGTCTTTGTCGATGCGGTTGGGCGCAGCTTTATCCTCATCTACAACACCCTGACCGGCGAAGTGAACTGGTCGGCAGCCACTGCAAACTAATGGAGGAATCACCCGCTATGCAACTGGTACGACACCCACAAAGCCCGCTGCTCTACCCTAATCCGCTGCACCGCTGGGAAGCACTGAACGTGTTCAACTGCGCCGTTGTCCAGCATAACGGCCTGTTTCACATGCTTTACCGCGCTCAGGGGGTCGATTTTGTGTCGCACATCGGCTATGCGGTCAGCGCCGATGGGCTAAACTGGAACCGGCTGGAACACCCGGTGCTGTCGCCGCATCGCGGACGAGAGGATTATCGCGGAGTCGAGGACCCGCGTGTAACCCCGCTCGACGGTCAATTTTATATGACGTATACGGCTTATGGCGCGAATGACTATTACCCGATGATCGCGCGATCAGAAAACCTCATCACCTGGGAGGATATTGGCCCGCTGGAAAAAGATCGCAACAAGGATCATGTGCTGTTCCCGGAAAAAATCGGCGGCCAGTACGTGATTCTGCACCGCCGGCCGGCGCATATCTGGATTGGTTTCAGCAAAGACCTTATCAACTGGCACGATCACCAGATTCTGATGTCCCCGCGCGAGGATAACGATTGGGACTCGAAGAGCATCGGCAGCAACGGCGTGCCGATCAAAACCGAACATGGCTGGCTGCTGTTCTATCATGGCTACGGGCCAGAGCATATCTATCGCCATTCTGTCGCTCTGCTCGATCTGGAAGACCCGACGAAGGTCATCAACCGCCCCCGCGCCTTCATCATGGAACCCTACGAAACGTGGGAGATCAAGGGCGATGTGCCCAATGTGGTCTTTAGCTGCGCCAATTTGGTCGTCGGCGACCAGATCTACTTTTACTACGGCGGCGCGGATCGTATGGTCGGGCTGGCAACCGCGCCGTTCGCCGATGTGCTGGATTTCGCCCGTACCGGCAGGTAGATCGGGATTCGGCGCACCTTCGAGTTCAGCGCAGATTTGCACCCCGGAAGCCGCACCTGGTTCAAAATCTATGAAGGTGCGGTAAACTGGCGGCAGCGTTGTGTCCTCTGACACCGGCAATCTGTTTGACTGAAAGGTTCATCATGCCCGAAACCCGACCTCAGCGCCCGCGCTTTACCGGCGCACGGCTGTACAATGACCCGGACAAACTGTTTTCTTTCTGGTATCCGCATACCTGGCATCTGACTCACCCGGAAGGCCAGCGCAACAGCGTCATCGTTTCTCCCCATGCGGATAGTGTCGCCACCAGCTTTAGCGTCGAAGTCCGCGATCTGGGCACGACGGTGACACCCGATGACCTGCCGGTGCTGCGCGAGGCGGTAGAAGCAGGTCTGAAGCAGCTTGGCGAATACGAGATCGAACAATTTCGGGAATTCAGCGAGGCCAATCAGTTCGGATTTGAACTGCGCTACACCTTCAGGTTTGGCGATGACTGGCGCAAGCGGCGCGCGCTGCTGACCTACCGCGATCACTACCAGTACAGCATGATTTTGCAGGGTGAAACCCGCGAGGCCTTTGATTACTGGCTGTCGATGCTGAATTACATGCTGCTCACCTGCCAGGCAGGTAATTTTGACCTGCGGGCGTGGGCGGAACAACAGAAAGCGCAGCACCAAGACGAATAATTTGACAGACATGATCTGTCGCGTTACAGTATGACAGCGCTGACACACTGTAAGCAAAGATCTTGTCAGAAAATACAGTGGTTACAAAGCGGAAAAATATCACTCTGGCTGATGTTGCCCAGGCGGCCGGCGTTTCGTCCAAGACGGTTTCGCGGGTTATTAACAACAGCGATTATGTCAGCGCTGCCACCCGCGAGCAAATCCTGCGGGCCATCGAGCAGCTTGGCTACCGGCCTAATCGCATGGCGCGCAGCCTGGCTTCCAATCGCAGTTTTATCATCGGCCTGACCATCCCCGATGTCACTAACCCCTTTTTCCCGGAAATCATGCGCGGGGTCGAACAGGTGGCGCTGGAACGCGGTTACAACGTGCTGGCCTATAACACCGACCTCGACCCCAAACGCGAGCGCGACGGTCTGGCGCTGCTCGAAGAGACACGTGCAGATGGCGTCATCATCTGCACCATGCGGCTGGAAGACGACGAGTTGAGCGCCCTGTTGCAGCGTTACCGGGCCTCGGTGGTGATTAACCGGGTATTGCCCGGCGGCCCGGCAGGAATCGTGCGCGTTGATCTGTTCAACGCCATGAAACGGGTCGTGCAGTATCTGATCGATGTCGGGCGGCGGCGCATCGGCTACCTCGATGTCATCCGCAGCGGCTTCAGCTACAGTTCAATCGAGCGTTTCCGGGGCTTTCAGGCCGCGATGGAAGCGAACAATCTAGCGGTCAACCCGGATTATATCCGCCGCTGCCAGGCCACCATCGAAAGCAGCAGCCAGGCCGCGCGGGACCTGCTGACGGCGAATCCCGACATCGATGCGGTCGTTTGCTACAACGACATCATCGCCGGCGGCACGCTGGAAACCTGCGCCGCGTTGGGTATTCCTGTGCCCGATCAGGTGGCAGTGACCGGTTTTGACGACATTATGTTTTCCAGCGCGTTCAAAGTCGCGCTGACTACCATGCACGCCCCCAAGTTTGAAATGGGCGTAGAAGCGGCGCGGATGCTGTTTGACCGCATCGACGGCGACACGACTGTGTCCGAAATCGTGTTGAATGCCGGCCTGGTGATTCGGCAGAGCACGCCAGAAAGGAGGCCGCAGCAGACACCCAGGCCATAAACTTGAACCATATTCCGGCAAAATGATTTTGTTTTTAACTGAAAGGATCATCGCATGTCTCAAGGACTTTCTCGCCGCGATTTTTTGAAAGCCAGCGCCATTTCCGCAACCGCAGGGATGCTGCAGGCTACCGCCATGACCTCAGTGGCCGCGCCGGCAGATGCCGCCCCCGCGCCAGCGCCGAAACGTCAGGGTATGTACCAAGAGTCGCCCATGCTGGCCGAGCGCGTCGCCGCCGGGGAACTGCCGCCGGTCGAGGAGCGTCTGCCACCGAACCCACAGGTGATCGAGCCGATTGAAGAAATTGGCGTTTATGGTGGGACGATCAGCACAGCGATTGTCAACCCCAACCAGCTTTTCGGCGACCCGCAGGGTGCGATGGGCACGGAGTTGATCCTGCGCATTGACCGGGATTTTTCGACTATTGTCGGCGGCCTGGCGGAAAGCTGGGAATTTAACGAGGATGCCACCGAGCAGATCCTCCATCTGCGTCAGGGTCTGAAATGGTCGGACGGGGAGCCATTTACCACGGAGGACTTCATCTTCCAGTGGGAAAACATCATGCTGAATCCGGAGTACAGTCCGGCTGGTCCGCCGAGCGACTGGCGCGTTGGCCCGGACCGCACCCCGATGACGATGGAGGCCATCGATGAGTACACCCTCAGGCTCTCGTTTGTTACGCCGTATCCGCTGATTATTCTGTCAGAAGGCTTTTATGCCGGGTCGCAGGGCGGTATCTGGACACCGGCTCATTACGCCCGGCAGTTCCACCCCGACTTTGCCGATCCCGACGAGCTTCAGCAGAAGATTTCGGAGGCAGGGTTCGAGACCTGGATACAGTTATTCGGTGACCGGATGCGGGTTGGCTCAACAATACCCGCGCAGGTCGGTCTGCCTGCCATGACGGCATTTATCCGCGTGGCGGATTCGCCGGAACGCCACAGTTACGAGCGCAACCCGTACTACTGGAAAGTCGATCCTGATGGCAAACAACTGCCCTATATCGACTACTCCGAGGTATACGTCGCTGGCAATCCTGAAGGCGTGATTGCACGGCTGACTGCCGGGGAACTGGATATGTTTGGCCGGCAGTCGGCACTGAATGAACTGCCGTTGTATCAGAGCATTCTGGATTCGGCGGGCCTCAAGATGTTCATGTGGGATTCGACCACGCCGGTCAAGCTCATCTTCTATCCCAATCTGACCAGCAAGAACCCGAATCTGCGCGAATTCTTTAACAACAAGGACGTGCGGCACGCGCTGTCGGTGGCGCTGAACCGCGACGAAATCAACGACGTGGTACATTTTGGCCTGGGTGTGCCGCGCCAGTGTTCGCTGTGGCCGGACTCAAAATACTATCGGGAAGGCGATGAGGAAGCGTGGGCGCAGTACGACCCTGATCTTGCCAATCAACTTCTGGACGATGCAGGTTATGGCAACCGGGACGCAGAGGGCTTCCGCACCTTCCCCGATGGCAGCCGCCTGAGCTGGGTTATTCAGTATGATTCGGAACAGCCCGATGCCGCCGCGACACTTGAGATCGCTGTCGAGAACTACCGGGACATCGGCCTCGAAGTCATCCAGCGACCCATCAGCCGCACGCTGCTGGAAGAACTCATCGCCGCCAACGACCTCGATATGACGACGTGGGACGGGGATGTTTCGGATATTACGTGGCCGAGCTTCCCGCGCGAGATGCTGCCCGGTATCACCAATGCCCGCTGGGGCCGCGCCTGGGAACTGTGGCTGCTGGGCCAGACCGATCATGAACTGGCGGAGGAACCCCCGGAGGAAGTCAAGGAGCAGTGGGATCGCTGGGAACGGATGCGCACCGCACCGACCGAGGCCGAACATATAGCACTGGCGCACGAAATGTACGACTGGTACCAGGATTACCTGCCGGTCTGGGGCACAGTCGGCGTACCCAAGCCGGTGCTGGTCAGACAGAATCTGACGAATTTCCCCGAAACCGGGGCGTGGGGTTTTGCCTTGATCCGTGCCGTACCCGTCAACCCGGAACAATTCTTCTTCAAACCGTGAACGAGCAGGAAATGTGGGGGCGCGCTGTCGTGGCGCGCCCTCTTTGTGGGCGTATCCGAGATTGGAGGCAGGGGTGGCAGTAGTTCGCCCGGACCTCACCCCCTGCCAGCCTTACGGCTGTCTTTCCCCCTCTCCATTGGATGGAGATGGAGGTGAGGTGTCCGGCAGGAAACCATGCTGCCCCGGCTTCCATATACGCGCCCGCTTTATGACGACATCTGTGATTGACTACGTGGGCGAGATAGGGATTTAGACGAGGTTATTGATGCGAGATTACATTATTCGCCGGGTATTACACGCTGTCCCGACCCTGTTTGCCATTTCCGTATTCGCGTTCATCGTGATCCAACTGCCGCCGGGCGACTTCCTGACGACCTATGTTGCGAATCTGTCCGCGTCGGGACAGGTGGTTGATGAAGCGGAAGTCGCTGCCCTGCGCGAACAATACGGGCTGAATCAGCCCATTTATGTGCAGTATTACAAGTGGATCACGAACTTTCTGCGCGGCGATATGGGCCAGTCATTCTACTGGAATCGCCCGGTCAACACCTTAGTGGGTGAACGCATTCTGACGACGATGCTCATCTCAATCCTGACGCTCATCGTCACCTATGGGCTGGCGATTCCGATGGGTATTCTATCGGCTACCCGGCAGCATACCTGGATTGACTATATCCTGACGGTATTCGGCTTTATCGGGCTGGCGACGCCCAATTTTTTGCTGGCGCTCATTCTGTTATGGATTGGCATTCAGCATCTGGGCTTGGGTGGCGGCGGTCTGTTTTCGCCTGAATTTCTGGATGCGCCCTGGAGCCTGGCGCGCTTCTGGGACTTTCTGAAGCATGTCTGGCTGCCGGTGCTGATTATCGGCACATCAGGAATCGCCGAGATCATGCGGGTGATGCGAGCAACAACGCTGGACGAACTGGGCAAGCCCTATGTCGAAACGGCTCGATCAAAGGGGCTGGCAGAAGGTAAACTGGTACGCAAATACCCGGTGCGCGTGGCGCTGAATCCGATTCTCAGCACCATCGGCTGGCAGCTTCCGGTGATTATTTCCGGCTCGGTGATTGTCGCTTCCGTCCTCGGCCTGCCCACCACCGGCCCGCTGCTGTGGTCGGCGCTTACCACGCAGGATATGTTTCTGGCGGCCAGTATCCTCATGATCCTCAGTGTGCTGACGGTGGTAGGTACGCTGTTGTCGGATATTCTGCTGGCCTGGATCGACCCGCGTATCCGCTATAGCGGGCAGGAGGTATAGGGGATGGCATCGGAGACACAGCGACGTATCCCTTCACCCTACGATGAGCCAGGGGTGATCGAGTTTGCAGCGGACGAGGAAGTCCTCAATGTGCTGTCGCCCCGGCAGTTGATGGTGCGCCGCTTCCTCAAGAGCCGGCTGGCGGTACTGGGCCTGGTTATTCTGCTGGTGATGTATACGTCTGTAATCTTTGCGGATTTTATCGCGCCCTACAGCCCTACGCACCGATTCAGCAAGTTTATCCACACGCCGCCGCGCACCATCCACCTGTTCGATGCGGAGGGCAACTGGCGCGGCCCGTTCGTCTACGGGCTGGAAGCCGAAGTTGATCGGGTCAATTTCCAGCGCATTTTCGTTGAGGATACCGAGCGAATTTACCCGATTCGGCTCTTTGTGCGCGGGGACCCGTATCGGCTGTGGGGGTTGATCGACACCGACCTGCATCTGTTCGGCGTGCCGGAGGTCGAGCCGGAGGACATGGGGCCGCTGTATCTGCTGGGGGCCGATCACTTCGGGCGCGATCTGTTCAGCCGCATCGTCATGGGCGGACGCATCTCGCTGACGATTGGTCTGGTCGGCATCGCCATCAGCCTGCTGATCGGGCTGGTGCTGGGCGGGCTTTCCGGTCTGTACGGCGGGATTGTCGATTCCGTCATTCAGCGTCTGATCGAATTCATCCGTTCGATGCCCACCATTCCGCTGTGGATGGCGCTGGCCGCCGCCCTGCCGCCCAATCTGCCGCAGGTGCAGATGTACTTTGGTATCACGATCATCCTGTCATTTGTCGGCTGGACGACTCTGGCGCGGGTCATTCGCGGCAAGTTTTTGCAGCTACGCAGCGAGGATTTTGTGCTGGCAGCACGCCAGGCCGGGGCCAGCGAACTCTACCTGATCCGCTCGCACCTGATCCCATCGTTTATGAGCTATATTCTGGTGTACCTGACGCTGGCAATTCCCGGCATGATTCTGGGCGAAACGGCGCTCAGCTTTCTGGGTCTGGGCCTGACCGCGCCGACCATTAGTTGGGGCGTGCTGCTGCGCGATTCGCAGGATTTGCAGGCTATCGCGCTGCACTCCTGGATACTGACCCCGGCGCTGTTTGTCGTAATAACGGTGCTGGCCTTCAATTTCGTGGGCGACGGTCTGCGCGATGCTGCCGACCCCTATTCGGTGCGGGAGGGTTGATGGATTACCTTGTTGAAGTCAAAGACCTGCACACTTATTTTTACGTTGTTGAGGGCGAAGCGCGGGCTGTTGATGGCGCCAGCTTCGCGATCCGGCGCGGTCAGGTTCTGGGTGTAGTCGGCGAAAGCGGCTGCGGCAAAAGTGTCACCGCCCGTTCGATTCTGAACATGGTGCGCCCGCCCGGCAAGATTGTCGCCGGCGAGATTATCTACCACCGCACGCCGGAGGAATCCATCAACCTGGCAGCCCTGCCACCCATGGGCCGCGAGATGAGGGCCATTCGCGGCGGCGAAATCGCCATGATCTTTCAGGAACCCCGCGCCTCGCTCAGCCCGGTGCATTCCATCGGCGATCAGGTGACGGAAAACATTCTGCTGCACCAGCAGGTCAGCCGGGCGGAAGCCGAACGGCGCGGGCTGGAAATGCTGCGGCAGGTCGGCCTGCCCAAGCCGGAACAGATTATGCGCTCCTACCCGCACCAGCTCAGCGGCGGGATGTGCCAGCGCGTGATGATTGCCATGGCGCTGTCGTGTCATCCGCGTCTGCTGATCGCTGACGAGCCAACAACGGCGCTGGATGTCACTACCGAAGCACAGATTCTCGAACTGATGCAGGCGCTTCAGGCAGATTACGGCATGTCGATCATGTTTATCACGCACAATCTGGGCGTGGTGGCGGAAATGGCCGACGAGGTGGTAGTGATGTATCTGGGGCGGGTGGTCGAAAAAGGCACGGTGATCGACATCTTCGACAACCCGAAGCATCCCTACACCCGCGCTCTGCTGGAAAGCCTGCCGCGCATCGAGCAGGCCAAAGAGTGGCTGGCGACGATTCCCGGCATCGTGCCCGACCCGTACAAGGTTCACCCCGGCTGTCCGTTCTTTGCCCGATGCAGCGAACGAATGCCCGGCGTGTGCGACACTATCGCGCCCCCGCCAGTTGATCTGGGCGACGGCCACGAAGTCCGCTGCCTGCTGTATGGTGGGGCGGAAGAAGCGATCAGCCCGGAGGCGATCCGCACTTCGGCGGGTGACTGAAAAACAGGCGTGAAGCACGCCGGGTCTACTGAAAACTGCGAACTGGAACCGTAAACGACTATGTCAGACGACACGATTCTCGAAGTGAAAGACCTCAAAAAGCACTTTCCTGTCACCGGCGGCGTATTCTCGCGGGTGATCGGCCATGTGCGAGCAGTGGATGGCGTTTCGTTCAGTGTGCGGCGCGGCGAGACTCTGGCGCTCGTGGGCGAAAGCGGCTGCGGCAAAACGACCACTGGGCGCTTGATTGCGCGTTTGTACCGCCCCACCGCCGGCCAGATTCTGTTCCGTCCCGGGCCGGAATCCGACGTGATCGACCTGGCGCAGCTTGAAAACAAGGAACTGCGCCCGCTGCGCCAGCACATGCAGATGATCTTCCAGGACCCGTACTCCTCGCTCAACCCGCGCAAAACCATACTGGAAATCATCGGCGAACCGCTGCGGCTGAACAAGGTGGCGAAGGGCAAGGAACTGGAAGCGCGTGTCGTTGAACTGATGAAGGTCGTCGGCCTGCGCCCGGAATACATCACCCGCTACCCTAATGCCTTCAGCGGCGGCCAGCGGCAGCGCATTGGCGTGGCGCGCGCCCTCGCCCTCAATCCGAGCCTTGTTATTGCTGATGAACCGGTCTCGGCGCTGGATGTCTCGGTACAGGCGCAGATACTCAATCTGCTCAAGCGGTTGCAGCAGGAACTCAACCTGACCTATGTTTTCATTTCCCACGATCTGAGTGTCGTCAAGCATATCAGCAATCGTGTGGCCGTAATGTACGTCGGCAAGATTGTAGAGACAGCCCCGGTGCGCAGGCTCTACGCCAAACCGCTGCATCCCTATACCGAGGCGCTGCTGTCTGCGGTGCATGTCACCGATCCAAAGCTGCGCGACGAAAGAAAGCGCATTGTCTTGCAGGGCGATGTGCCGGACCCGGCCAATCCGCCGTCCGGCTGTTATTTTCACCCGCGCTGCCGGTACGCCAAAGACATCTGCAAGCACGAGGCTCCTCCGCTGGTCGAAGTGCAGCCGGGGCATCTTGCCGCCTGCCATTTCTCGAACGAACTCGATCTGGCCGGTGTCGCTGCCATGCGAACGGCGATTTGACTCAGAACTTTGCAAACTGGAGAGAATGACAACCGATGTCCACCCATACCACCCACTTCCTGCCCGCGCAGGCCGTTACGAGCGGGAAACATCACTTTTTCGGCTACTACGACAAGTTCTGCTGGAACAAAAGCGGGCGCTATCTGCTTGGCCTCGAAATCGACTTTATGGAACGCGCACCCGAAGCCGACGACGTGGCCGTAATCGGGCTGATCGACACGGCGGACGGTAACAAATGGACGCCGCTGGCCGAAACCACCGCCTGGAACTGGCAGCAGAGCTGTATGCTTAACTGGCTGCCGTCGGAACCAGAAAGCACCATCATCTACAACCAGCGCATCGGTGATCGCTATGTGTCGGTCATCCGCAACATCCATACCGGCGCAACCCGTACCCTGCCCCGCCCCATCTACTGCCTGAGCCACGACGGCAAATTTTCGATTTCCGGCAATTTCTCGCGCCTGCATCACTGTCGCCCCGGCTATGGCTATGCCGGCGTGCCCGACCCCAACTTTGACGACCCGCACCCGAAGGACGACGGCCTGTACTGGATGGACCTGGAAACCGGCAATAACCGCCTCATCATCACGCTCGACCAGATGCGCCATTTCCAGCCCCGCGACGATATGAACTACGGCAAGCACTGGTTCAATCATTTTGTCGTGAGTCCCGATAACAAACGGTTTACCTTCCTGCATCGCTGGGAACGCGAAGGCGGCGGCTGGTATACACGCCTGTTCACCGCCAACATCGATGGCAGCGAAATTCACATGCTGGCCGACGACAACCATGTTTCGCATTACGACTGGTACAAGCCGGATCAGGTGCTGGCATGGGCCACGCACCGCGATCTGGGGATGCACTACCTGCTCTACACCGACAAAACCAGCAAGGTCGAGATTTTGGGCGAGGATGTGTTCTCGGTGGATGGGCACTGCTCCTTTTCGCCGGATCGGAAATGGATGCTAACCGATACCTACCCGGATAAGGAACACAACCGCACGCTGATGCTGTATCATCTGGCCTCCGAGACGCGCATCGACATCGGCAAATTCTATGCCCCGCCGGAACTGCAAGGTCCGATCCGCTGTGATCTGCACCCACGCTGGAAACGCGACGGCAGGCAGGTATGCATCGATTCGGCCCACGAAGGCCACCGGCAAATCTACGTGATTGATGTGAGTGAAGTAATCGAGTCATACACCTGAAAGAAACTCACGAACTCGTTTCAGGCAGATCAGGAGAATTTCAACTACATGACCACACAACATCCCAAAGTCGTCGTGATTGGCGCCGGCAGCCTGTTCTTCGGGCGGCAGGCGATCTGGCAGATGGTGCATTCACCCCACCTGAACAATGGCACGCTGGCGCTGGTCGATAACAACCCGGAACGGCTGGATCGTATGGCAAAACTGGCCGAGATGGAGGTAGCGGAAAACAATGTGCCGCTGAAGATCGAGGCGGCCTACAACTGGAAGGACGTGCTGCCCGGCGCGGATTTTGTCGTCCTCAGCTTTGCGAATCGCACGGTGTACTACCGGGGAATCGACTGCACCATTTCGGAAAAATACGGTATCCGCATGTGTTCCGGCGATACGATTGGGCCGGGCGGAATCTTCCGTGCCATGCGCGAACTGCCGGTGATTATGGACTGTATCCGCGACATCGAGACCATGTGCCCTGATGCGTGGGTCATCAACTACATCAACCCATCGGCGGTGAACGGTATGGCGCTGGCCCGCTACGCCCCGCACATCAAGAGCTTTGCCCTGTGCGACAGCCTGCACATGCCGCACGTCAAGCGGCGTTATGCCGCCCGCGCCGGAATCCAAAATGGCGATCTGACGGGCGCGCCGGACGAACCCTTTGACATGCGCATCGCGGGGGTGAATCATTTCACCTGGATGCTCAGGGCCGAATACGAAGGCGAAGACGTGATGACCAGAATCGCCGAATCGATTCGTCAGGACGCGGTGAAGGAAAGCGACGGCGGCGACAAAGGTGCAAAAGCCCTGCTGAACCACACCATCGGCTACCGGCTGTATGAGGTGTTCGGCTATGTGCCCGTGTGCGTGGGCCACACCAAAGAATATGTCCGCTTCTGGCAGGGCAAGGGGACAATCCCGGATGACATCCCGCCGCTGGCGATCTGGGAAACTGAGGATCGTTACGAACGCCATGCGGCCATGTGGCAGCAGGTGGATGAATTCATCACCGGCAAGACACCCATTTCGACCTATATGGACACCTTTGGCCCGGACCACGCAACGGACATCATCGAAAACATGGTTGGCAATCTGGGCAAGCCATTTTACATCAACACGCCCAACCGGGGAGCCGTCACCAACATGAGCGATGACGCTTTCCTCGAACTGCTGTGTGATGTGGATATGAATGGGCCAAAGCCGCGTCCGGTAGGCGAAATGCCGCGCGGCCTGCGCGGGATGCAGGAGGTCGTCCTCGACACCCACGAACTGACTGCCGAAGCGATCATCAAGTGCGACTACGGCCTGCTGCGCCGCGCCATGATGACCGACCCGCTGGTCACCTCAATGGCCGATGCAGACGCCATCCTGCGGGAACTGCTGGCCGCCGAACGCGATGCGCTGCCAGCGGGCTGGTACGATTAATTACACAACGGGAGGGCGCGCTGGCCCTCCCCTGTGTTCAATGGAATTCGGGGGGCTGTGGGTGAACTCATCTTTGAGCGTAATTTACCGCAACACCCCCACCCGGCCTCCTCCGCCCCACAGGGACGCTTCGCAGAATTCGGGGGCGAGTCGCGCTCTGCGCGGCGGAGGGGGTCAAAAAAGATAATATACAAACGAATCCGTTATGTTTTCGCGCCTGACAGGACCCCGGATGGTTATGCTTTCCGAGGCGTCTGATCCTGGATGTCCGCCTCGCGCCGGCTCTGCCAGCGATCAATCAGCACCCCAAGGCCGACAAGCAGCGCAACCGGAATACCGATACGGATCAGAAACAGTGCCGCAACCGCCAGTGTGGTGATTAGCTCGTCCATCGTTTACTCCTCATGCTCCCGTGTCCGTCTGATCTATCTACACCCTAACAAAACAGGCCGCAGGCGGTAAATCAGCGAAGAACCCCATACTTTTGTGGGGTATTTACCCCATACATCTGTCACTCGATGCCAGCGCGGGCTGCCGTATAATGAATGTAGGACCTCCCAAAGGCGGTGGGCAGGAAGCGCATGTCTACCTTCTGGGACGACATCATCATCGGGATTTTCTTTTTCTACGGTCTGGCCTTCTATTCGATGGGCCTGGCCCTGCTGATCGAATCGGGCCGGGCCTCAGAACTGGGCTTTGCGCGTTCGATGCGCCTGCTGGCCGGGTTCGGCCTGCTGCACGGCGCGCATGAATGGATGGAAATGCTGGAACAGGGGCTGGGGCTGTACTATGGTCTCGAGCTGCCGATCTGCATGTGCTGGCTCCGGCTGGCGCTGCTGGTGGCCTCGTTTCTGGCGCTGCTGACCTTTGGTGAACAACTGCTGGCGCGAGAACGCGGCCAATCCACCCTGTCGTGGCGGCTCACCCTGACGGCAATCATCTGGTATGCGCTTTCCACCATCGCCGTACAGGTCATCTACCAACTGGAAGAGGTGGGCTGGATCAACGTATCTGATACGCTGGCCCGCTACATCATCGGTATCCCGGGCAGCCTGCTGGCTTTCTGGGCGCTGTGGCGACAGCGGGCGATCTTCCGGCAGCAGGGCATGGGCCGCTTCGTGCGCGATCTGACCGTAGCCGCCGGCGCGCTGGCATTGTATGGCATTGTCGGCCAGTTCATCACCAGACCCAGTTTCATTTTTCCCGCCAACATCCTCAATACCGATGTCTTTCTGAATGTGACCGGCTTTCCGATTCAGTTGTTCCGGGCAATTATGGCGACGCTGCTGGCAGTGGCTATGATCCGGGTACTGCGGGCGCTTGAGGTGGAAAATGAGCAGCGTCTGCAAGCCGCCGAACGGGCAAGGCTCGAAGTCGAGCGCCTGCGCCACGAAGAACTGGCCCGGCATAACCGCGAACTCCAGATCGCCAATCAGGAAACTGCGCGGCTGCTGGAAGAAGTGCGGCGCAGCGATGAACGGCGCGGCGAACTGATCCACAACATCACCGCCGCCCAGGAAGCCGAACGGCAGCGGATCGCCCGCGAACTGCACGATGAAACCGGTCAGGCGCT
>Ga0079224_100000298_pt1 | contig 45567 bp, 33 predicted proteins | sample Stecom2015_FD_80414 | JGI IMG/M metagenome (GOLD analysis project Ga0079224, IMG submission 80414) | Agricultural soil microbial communities from Utah to study Nitrogen management - Steer compost 2015 | ecosystem: Environmental > Terrestrial > Soil > Agricultural land | place: USA: Utah... | reverse complement strand
CAGATCCGGACGCTCGCAGGCAAGCGTCATCAGCGTTCCGAGGCAGCCGATCTCGATGTCGTCGCAATGTGCGCCCAGGCACAAGACATGGCGCAACTGCGCTCCTGGCGACCAACTCAGCATGCAGCAAAAGTCCTCTCGTGCAAAATCCGCGCATTCAGCGCCGGTCATGCCGGCGCCGCAAGCGACTCACATCACTTGCAGCGTGGGAACGGGCGTGACGAACCGCCCCCCCCAGCCTCGGATCTCGGCCATTTGCTCCATGATCTCCTCCTTGACGTTCCAGGGCAGGATCAGCAGGTAGTCGGGCCGGGTCCGCAGGACTTCCTCGACGGGCAGAATCGGAATGTGCGTCCCGGGCGTGAACTTACCCTGCTTGTAGGGGCTGCGGTCGACGACATAGTCGAGGAATTCGCGTCGCACGCCGCAGTAGTTCAGCAGTACGTTCCCCTTGGCCGGAATTCCGTATGCGACGATCGACTTGTGCGCCCGTTTGGCGGCGATCAGGAACTCGAGAAGCTCGAATTTTGTCTGACCGACCCGCTCGCCGAACGTTCGATAGTACTCGACGCTGGTCACTCCCCGGCGCTGCTCGCGTTCGAGCAGCGCTCCGACCGAGGGCCTGACCATCGGGCCGGCCTCGCTCCTTCGGGCGTAGACCCGCAACGATCCGCCGTGGGTCGGCAGCTCCTCGACATCGCAAACTGTCAGTCCTTGCGACTCGAAAGCCCGCACGACCGTGGTCAGCGACAGATACGAGAATCGATCGTGATAGATCGTATCGAACTCGTTCTGCTCTATCAGGCTGCAGAGGTGAGGGAACTCCACGACGACTACGCCCTCGGGCGCCACGAGACGACGCATGCCGGCCGCGAAGTCGGCGAGATCAGGAACGTGATCCAGGACATTGAGCGCCAGGACCAGTCGAGCCTGCACGCCTTCGCGGCTCAGGCGTTGAGCAAGTGCGTCGCCAAAGAACTCCGCAAGTGTAGGGACGCCCCGTTCGATCGCCACCTGCGCCACGTTGGCGGCCGGCTCCACGCCGAGAATGCGCATGCCGCGCTCGCGAAAGAACTGCAGCAGATATCCGTCGTTGCTCGCAGCCTCGATGACCTGATCGCCCGGCGACAGCTCTTCGCACATTCGCTCGGCGAGACTGCGCGCATGCTGCAGCCATGAATCACTGTGCGACGAGAAATAGGCGTACTCGGTGAAGATCTCGCTGGGCGGGACGTACACGGGCAGCTGTACGAGCCAGCAATGCTCGCAGACATGCGCGTGCAATGGGTAAAAGGGCTCCGTGCGCTCCAATTCATCCGCACGCAGATAACTTTGGCACAGCGGCAACACGCCGAGGTCCACGAAGGTCGTGGTGAGCAATGCGCCGCACAAGCGGCAATGTTTATTGTCCAAAACGCCTCCTCATGAACCACGCCTCGAATTCGTGATCCGGAGTCGCCCCCCTGTTCAGCTCTGCGAGACCCTTTCCGCAAGGAGGTCGCAGGCGATGAGCGCGTCCGCCGCCCGGCGGATCTCCTGAAAAGAATAGCCAGAGCGCTCGGCGATATCGAGTAAGGAATGTTCCCCATCCGAGAGGTTGAGAACCCAGAGCACCGGCAGTTCCTGCACCTTGCCGGCGCCGTTGAGATCGCTGACCTGACGGTACAGCCCACGCCTGCCAAGCTGAGGCTCGCCTTTCGGATTCAGGTTCACGTAGGTGCGATCGCCCTCGAGCGCCTCGACGACCCGCAGGACGGTTTCGAGCGAATCCTGCAGATATTCCGGCTGCACACAGTCGAGGTTGTCCGCCGAGGTGTGGTACTCAGGGAAGCGGTTGCAAGGCGTGCGCATGAATGCGCCAACGGGAAGATTGAAGCCGGGCGAGCAGTACTGGCGTTCATCGTTGCCGTGCGGGTAGAAATCCATCACCTCGTACTGCGCCCCCGAGGTCTTGAGTACGTGCTCGAAAACCCGATCGATGCTCGCCCGGCCTCGTCGGCTGCGCTTGTAGGTCAGCGACCCGCCATAGCCCAGCGCCACCAGCACCATCCCATGCTTGATGCGGTGAAGCGTAGATTCATTGCGCGCGAGCCAGACAAGCGAGCCGATTTGCGCAGGCACGAACACGAAGCGGTACGAGTACCGTCGCGGCCGGGCCGCGAGCTGTTGCGCAAGGAACGTCGCCGCCGCCACGCCGGAGAGATTGTCGTTGGCGAGCGAGGGATGGCAAATGTGCGTGGAGATGAGCACCTCGTCCTGCGTCTCGCCCGGCAGGAAACACTCGCCGTACGTGAGATGACCGTCCTCCAGGCTCGAGTCGATGCACACCTCGTACTCGCCCGCCTGCAGGCTCAGGAGATCCCGATGGGCGATCGAGAATCCCCAGTCGGGGCGGTAGAACGATGCTCGATACGGCGCCCAGTCGGGGCGGTCCGGGAGCGAGTACAGACGCGGCTTCAACTCCTCCAGGCTCATTCTCGCGCACACGGGGATGCTGTAGCCCATCACGTGCAGATTCGACTGCTGGAAGTCGATCACCCGCTCGCCCCGCGCGTTCTTCACGTACGCATCGCGGATGTTCCATTCCTTGGGTACGGTCCAATCGAACACCTGCTCGCCGCTCGGCGCTTCATGAATCTGCAGCTCGATACGTTGCGCCAGCTCCGCCAGGGTTGCGCGCACGCCGTCCCCGGTAAGACTGCGGCAGATCGGATAGAGCTTGCGTATCAGAGCATGCATCTGCTCACCCAGGGACTGCCGGTCGGGTTGCGCTGTCGTCACTCGGTATTCCTCGATCTCGAATTGCAGTGGGACGCGAGCGCCTCGTACAAGTGAACCCGGCCGTGCGACCAGCCGATCGAGGCGACGTCCACGTCTCCGTCGCCGTCCAGGTCGACGGCTGCCAGGCCGTCGTGATGCTCGTCGCCCGTATGAAGCACGTGCGCCGACCAGCCTTCGGCGCCCTCATCGAGCATGAGCCACAAACGCGATTTCTCGGGCGTTTCAAGGTTGTGCTCTCCGACGAACACGTCCGCACGCCCATCGCCGTCGGCGTCGGCGACCGCCAGGCTCATCGGACCGATGACTTCCGCGATGCGGTGCTCACGCCAGGACGCCCCGACCTCGCCGGGATTCTCATACCAAACGACCTCGCCGGGCGTGGAAATCGCCTCGAACCCGACCACGGCGTCCAGCCGGCCGTCGCCGTTCATGTCGAGCAGCAGATTGCGATCGGGACTGGCCTCGGTCTCGGCGACTACCCTCGTGCGCCACTCGCCAGCGTCGTTCTGCAGCCACAATGTACCGAGCAGGAGATCCCGATCGCCGTCGCCGTCAATGTCGCCTGCACTGAGCGCCTCCTGCTGCGTGGTGTGGGAAATCCAGCTCCGCGAAGCCTGCCCCTCCCGGTTGCGCGGGATCTCGATCACCTCCACACCGGGGGCGTCGGCGTGCCAGGAAAGAGCGACGCGAACCGCCTGTTCATCCTCCTCGATCAACGCCGCGCCCTGGAGAAAATCGCCGGCCTCGCCCGGCCAGGGCCGCGCTGCTGCAAATCGGCCGTCCCCCAAATTCCACGCCACCCCCAAGCTCGGGTCTGCGCCAGGGCCGCGCCAGGGCGTGTACAGGATGTCGGTTCGGCCATCCTGGTCAAAGTCGTGCAACAGGACGATGTTGCCGACCTCCGGCGCGATCTCGTGCTCGAGCCAGCCGGAAGGATCCCGACCGGGGTTCTCGAACCAGCGATCGCCGGCGGCCAGATCCACGACGCCGTCGCCATTCAGATCGCCGCTGTGAACGAACAGGTTTTTCCCGCGAGTGTTCTCGCCCAGCACGCGCCGGATCACGCGGCCGGCGAAAGGCGCATCGCAGCCACGATTGCGCCACAGCTCGACCTTGGCGTCCGGTGCGGACCAATTCGCCCCGAGAATATCCACATCCCCGTCGCCATCGATGTCGGCCGCTTGCACACTGTGGGATCCCTGCTCGCTCAACGACAGCGCAGGCCAGGGGGAGGCGCCGTCAGACGGGTTCAGTAAGATTTGAACGCGGTCCGGATCGGCGCCCTGCCGCATTTGCGCCAGCAGCACGTCCGAACGGCCGTCGCCGTCGAAGTCGGCCACCTGCAATCCATGCTGCACTGCTTCGATGCTCTCGAGCAGCACGCGCTCGCGCCATGAAGAACGCGGGTCCCGCGGCTGAATGAACGCACTGACCCGATAGCGATCTCCGGCCAGCTCGGCCGGCGCGAGCACGATATCGAGCCGGCCGTCGCCGTCCAGGTCGCCGATCGCGATGCTGGCGTGCGGCCATTTCCATTGCGGAGCGTAGTCGTGCTCCTCGAAACGCGGGACGCCTTGCTCGTCCGGTCCCAGGTTGCGCCACCAGGCGCCGTTCACCACCAGGTCGGTGCGCCCGTCCGAGTCGATATCGCCCAACGCGAGCCCCTCGCCTGGTCGCACAGGGCGGCGGTGCAGGCGCCAGCCGGAAGACGTCTGCAGGTACAGCGCGATCTCGGCGGGCTGGTCCCTGAACGCCGTCTGGTTGCGACCCACGACATCCATTCGACCGTCTCCGTCGAGGTCGGCTATGAGCACGTCGTGCATGTCGCCTTCACCAAGCCGCATGAGGGACCACTGGGGCGCCGCGGCCAGGTACACCCCATCGGGCGTCGCGATGACCAGGTCGACCTGGCCGTCGTCGTTCACATCGCCCGCAGCCAGCCCGGTCGAGGTCAAGATGTCGTCGACGAGCGTTTCCTCCTTCCAGTCCGGCGCCAACCAGACGACGACGCGCCGGCGGCCGCGCTCGGCGACCACGACGTCCATCAGTCCGTCGCCATTCAGGTCCGCCAACACCTTGCCCCACGGATCGTGCGCTGTTGCGACGACTTCGCCGTCGAACCGGGCTCGATCCGCCATCGGCTCTTCAGGCGCCCGCGTGCACGCCGCGCCAAGCGCCGCAGCCAGCGCAATCGCGACGCGCAACGGCGCGCCGGGCGACATCAGTCGAGCACGTTGACGCTGGGGACCGGAACGACAAAGCGTCCGCCCCACTCGCGAATGTCGGCGAACTTCTGCGTGATCTCTTCCTGAAGATTCCAGGGGAGAATCAGCACGTAGTCGGGCCGAGTTTCGCGAATGCGTTCCGGGGCGAGGATCGGAATGTGTGTGCCGGGCGTGTAGCGCCCCTGTTTATGCGGGCTGCGATCGACCGTGTAGTCGAGGAAGTCGGTGCGAATGCCGCAATAGGTCAGCAGAGTATTGCCCTTCCCCGGAGCGCCGTAACCGACCACGGTCTTACCCCGCTCTTTCGCGTCGATCAGGAAAGCAAGGAGCCTGCGTTTGGTTTTCTTGACGCGATCCTCGCACTGCTCGTACGGCGCCGCGCTGCAAAGCCCGCGCTCGATCTCGTGTTTGCGCAACGACTCCACCGCTGGAGTCGTTGCGCGCCCCTCGTCGGCTGCATGGCAGGCATAGATACGCAGCGACCCTCCGTGCGTCGACAACTCCTCGACATCGAACACTCGCAGCCGGTGATGGGCGAAGATTCTCTCGACTACATTGAAGGCGAGATATGAAAAGTGCTCGTGATAGATCGTGTCGAACTGGTTCTCCTCCATGAGCCGCAGCAGATGCGGAAATTCCATAGTGATCACGCCGCCCGGCTTGAGCAAGATCCGCATGCCCGCCACGAAGTCGTTGATGTCCGGCACGTGCGCCAACACGTTGTTGCCAAGCAGCAGATCGGGCTGACCATGTTCCCGCGCAATATCGACGGCTGCCGACCGACCGAAGAACCGGACGGTGGTCGGGATCCCCTTGGCGCGGGCCGCCTCGGCGACGTTCGCCGCCGGCTCGACGCCCCGGCACGGCACGCCGGCCGCCTTGAAGTGCTGCAACAAATAGCCGTCGTTACTGGCGATCTCCACGACGAATGAAGCCGCCCCCAGGTGTAGCCGCTCGATCATGTGTACGGCATAGCGCCGCGCATGCTCCACCCACGAATCCGAGTACGAGGAAAAGTACGCGTACTCGCTGAAGATCTCATCCGGCGCCACGTACTCTTCAAGTTGCACCAGCCAACACTCGTCGCAGACCCACACACGCAGTGGATAAAAGCGCTCCATATGATTGAGCTCATGGGGCTCGATGTGGGTCTGACACAGAGGCGACATCCCAAGGTCGACAAAAATCCGCTCGAGCCTCGCCCGGCAGAACCGGCAACGGGGCGCAGTGCTCGCCGGATCGGATGCGTTCATCGCGATTTCGCCCCTTCCGTACCGTAGCGGCGATTCCGATCCCATCCTTCCGGCCGCACGAGTTCCCAAAGTTCACGACCCAGCTGGGCTCGCGCCCAACGGGTCTGCCGAAGCGCGATGCGCAGCGTTCGCAAAGTGTCCGCAGATATGGGTCGCTGCCGCGCCGCAATGTGCAGCAAGGTGAGGTGATAACGCCAGGCCTGCAGCCGCAGCGGTCGACGGGTATTCGGCTCGATGTGCCGGTCCACTTCCCGGGCGTCTTTCAGATGTGTGGCGGAATCCGGCGACATGCGCCTGAAGAACAGTCGTTCCGGAACGAGGGCGAACCGACCCAGAAGCGCGAGCTCCGCCATCAGCGCGATATCCGCCTTCTGGAAGCTGCCCATTGGCAGCGCGCGTCGCAGGGCCTCGGTCCGCACCACACCGTTGATGACGTTGTTGAGCCCCATGGTGAGCAGCAGCCTGTCGAACCGCTCGCTCGCCCTGGACGCGCTGAGATCCATGTCGACGTCATAGGGCTGGGCCGCCGCGATGTCGGCCACGAACAACGCCGACCTGGAGAAAGCCAGCACGGCGCTAGCGTCCTGCCGCAGGCGGTCGACACAGCGCTCCAGAAACACCGGTGCACAGATGTCGTTCGCTGAAGCCCATTTGAACAATGGTGCGCGAGCATGACGCAGAACGGCCATGTAGTTGCGGTTCGCGCCGATATTGGTGTGGTTCCTGAACAAGCGTATCCGGCGGTCTTCACGCGCCAGGCGCTGACAGAGCGTCCAGGCGCCGTCGGTAGAGGCGTTGTCGGAGATGATAAGCTCGAAGTCCTCGAATGTCTGATCCAACAGCGCGCGGACCGCCGCCTCGATATGCGCACCGGCCTGCCACGCCGGCATCCCGATACTCAAGCTCGGTACACGGCCCTGAAATGGCGTCGATCCTGGCATGAGTCGTTCTTCTTCGACACGCCCGAAAAAATCCACGATCGGCAGTGTCGCGCCGTGGGCAGACAGTGTGAAGGCCGTATCAATCCGGATGTCGGGATAGCGCCTGACGGCGCGTCGCCCGAGTCTCGCGCAGGTTGACGTATTAGGAAAGTGTCGATTTCTTATACAGCCGGAGCCCAGCGACGTCGATCCACCCCCGATCCTTGTACTGCAAGCCCTGGCTGTCTTCTGTAATGTGCTTGTCATCACGCAGGCGGCTCTGCGGGATGCGCACAATAGCGATCGCGGGAAGTCCACAAGAATGCCCACGAACTCCGGACGGCGCACGGCGCCCGGGTGCTGACCCAAGTGACCATTTTCGTGAAAGGTGTACGACTTGCCGACGCTCGAGCTGTATCACGAGAAGCGGGCCAGCACATTCCTCAAGACCAAGGTCGGCTTCGCTGGTACGGCGCTCTGCCCGCGTCGAATGACGAGTTCGTGCCATGCTATGTGGAAGTGAAACGAAAGACAGGTGGCACGCGCCGAAAGGGATCGCCATCCCCTGGGGCTTCCAGCCGGTGTACTGAAGGACCGCACCCTGTCCTCTCCCCTGCTTCACCGGGTCCCTGCCGTCTTGGCGCAGAACGGGCAGATCATTCCGGGCGCGCTGGCGCCTATGCTGCTGGCCCGGTACGAGCGACGGCGCCACAGAGGGCGCTCGCCGCTCTGGACGCAATCCAGTGCCCGATCGAGATCGATCTTCATCACGAATGGCTCCGTTCGAGAGGACCGGAAGGCTCAACCGATGCGCTTTCCGAGTACCGGCGTGATTTGCAGCGCGTTCGAGACTTCCTGGAGCGTCGCCCAGATTTCCTGCGCTCACTTATGTCCGAATCCGACGTACTCTCACCGCCAGAAGCACGCGCCGAGCTTACACAAGACTGAATTCGCCATGACGTCCATTTCCGGGACTAGCATCGACACATTCCGCCGTGAGAAACACGTTCTGGTAACGCATAGTCACGCGTTGGGCATGCTCGGAGTGATCCGCTCCCTAGGTCGAGCTGGCTACCAGGTACATGCGGCGTCGAGCGAACGAGCAGGGGCGCTTGGATTCTCCTCCCGCTTTACACACTATGCCGCCATTCACCCGCCGTACGAATCACCTAAGTTTCTGCCATGGCTGGATACTTATCTCGAGTCATTCAACATTTCTGCGATCATCCCCAGCGAGGGCTTCCTGCACGCAATCACCTCGCGGTACGACAGATATCGACATCTCATTCCTGACGCTGCTCCCTTGGAGATTGTCCGCAGCTCGATGAGCAAGATCGCTGTGCAGGGAAAATTGCTGAAGCGGATTCCAGACTGCCCGCACTTACCTGCTGGAGGAATAATAGGGCCGGATTCGCCCCTGCCCGATCTCGATCTTCTTTCAAGATGGCCGGGTCCCTTCTATGTCAAGGGCGATGCGGAGTATTCCACGGGCGAACGGGTTGCACACGTCGCCCGATGCGAGAATGCGCAATCACTGTTGCGCGAGCTTGTCCACCAGCAGTCCCGATACAGCCGCCTACTATGGCAGGCCCACGCTCCTGGCCGCAAAGTTGGCGTCAGCCTCTGGCGTCACAATGGAGAGTTCCGGGCGGAAAGCATGGTTCTGGGCATCCACACAGCTCCTCACACCGGCGGGATGATGTCACTTCGGCGCACGTTCTGGCACGAGCGTATGCTTGCTGATGCAAAGGCCAAGATGGCCGCTCTAGAGTGGCCCGGCGTCGCAATGATGGAATACAAGTGGGACGCTGAGACAGACGATTTCTGGTTCATAGAGATGAATGCCCGGTACTGGGGCTATCTGCACCTCGACCTCTACTCCGGGAAAGACTTCCCCGCATACCAACTCGACGCATTCTTTGGGCACTGCGTTTCGGATCTTGGTCCCGCCAAGCGAGCCGTTACATGCCGCAACTCGATGCCTGGTGAAGTGTCCTACCTGCTTTCTCTATTACGCGACAGGCAAGTCAATCCAATACGGAAGCTCTGGGAATCGCTAGAGTTCACATTTCTCTTCTTCCATCCTTTCCATAAAGCGGATCTTCTCTTCCCAGGTGATTCGCGTCCCTATTGGATTGAGTGGAAGCGATTTCTCGACGCCATTCTCCGACGCCCCACTTCCAGGGAAGTTGCCAAATGACACCGAAGGCGGCGTTACTTTACTGTCTGAAAGTCGTCGGCATTTTCGCGCTGTGCAGAATGCTGACGCGCAGGAGGCTTCGAATCCTCTGCTATCACGGTATGTCCGTCGATGATTTGCATGACTACAACCCAATGCTGTTCATGAGACCCGCCACCTTTGAACGCCGCATGACCCTTCTAAAGAAGCTGCGGTATCCCGTCGTTTCCCTCGAGGAAGGGATTGCCAGACTCAAGGAAGGCCGCATTCATGCCGGTGAGACCGTCATCACGATCGATGACGGCTGGCAGTCCACCAAGACTATGGCTGCGCCTATCCTGAAGCGCCACGACCTTCCCGCAACCGTTTATGTCACCACTTATTATTGTGAGAAGGAGACCGAGGTTTTCAATGTCGCCCTGAAGTATGTCCTTTGGCGAAGTGACGCCCGGTACGTGACGATCGAAGGCGTTCATCCGAAAGTAGACGGGACTTATCGTTTCGAGGAGGATTTCCGAGCTGTCGCGGATGCCATCATTCAGCGCGCTGAAGTACACCTTGATGCCAGCTCTCGTCAGCAGTTGTTGGAGCACGTTGCGCAGGCGCTGCAGGCATGTCCATTTCAGGCGCTCCTGGACGGCAGGTTCAAGCTCATGACCAGGACGGAAGTTGGCGAACTTTCAGAAGCTGGTCTTGACGTTCAAATGCACACTCACCGGCACCGTATGCCGATGGCTGACTATCAGGGCGTCGTACGCGAGATCAATGAGAACCGCGATCGCCTTGAAGAATGGACGGGGAAAGCACCGCATCATTTCTGCTACCCCAGCGGGCAGTACGGCGCCAATCACCCTGCCTGGCTGACTGAGCTTGGCGTCCAGTCCTCCACGACCTGTGAGCCCGGATTGAACGATGACCAGACAGACAGGCATCGTCTCCGACGTTTTCTCGACAGTGAGGACTTTCCGGATATCGTTTTCGAGGCTGAGCTGGCGGGTGTGGGCGAACTGCTTCGCGCGCTCAAGCGGATCGTGGCGCCCATGAGGACCGCGAGACCATGATCATTCTGCCAAGAAAGAGTGATTCAGGCCGTGAAACGAAGATTCATCTTGCAGAGTGATCACGGCATCCGCTTTGTTACAATTCTCGGGATTCTACTGGGCGAGCTGGATTGACTCAGCTACTAGCGGCGGGATATGCGCCCCGAATTTTTCCGACGCTACGGCTCAACAAACCGTTCTTCAGACCGCCTCGGCAGATCGATCTCGAATCAAGTTCTGCAGTTCTTATTGCTCATGTCGAATGCACAGACCCAAGCCGTGAGGAAGGGCTCATCGGCAGCAGTTGCGGTCGTGTGGACGTTCGCAGCCAATCAGGCCGAGAACCTGCTGGCGATCGCGAACACGATGCTTCTTGCCAGACTCCTATCGCCCGCAGACTTTGGCATCGTCGCGATCGCAACTGCGGTCGTCGCGCTGGGTGAAGTTTTCATCGCCTTCGGATTCGATTGGGCTGTTCTCCGCATCCAGAATCCCACTAGAGCTCATTACGACACAGCCTGGACGTTGCGCGCACTTGGCGGCCTGCTGATATTCCTGATTGTTTGTGGAGCGGCTTGGCCGGCGTCAGCGATCCTGAAGCAGCCCCAAACGCCTCCTCTGATCGTGGCCATAGCCGCGACCGGCTTCCTTGTTTCACTGCAGAACATTGGCATTGTCGATTTTAGACGCCACATGCGCATGGACCTGGAATTTCGCCTTCGATTGGCAGCAAAAGTCGCCGGCGTCTCGGCGGGCATTCTGACGGCGCTCGTGTGGCGAAGCTACTGGGCTCTGGTTGTCGGACTGCTCGCGTCGCGCCTAACGCACACCCTTCTTTCCTACCTCATGCATGGATTCAGGCCGCGGTTCGATCTGTCACGGCGAGGTGAGCTTTTGTCATTTTCCATATGGATGCTGATCGGCAAGTTGGCGGAGGTTTTCCGGAACCGTTTCTCGGATATGTGGCTGGGACGCAATCTCGGAGCAAGCAGCGCCGGTTATTACATTCTCGCATCGGAGCTCTCTGCTCTCGCCAGTGGACAGATTTCCGCCCCTGTCCAACGGGTGATGTTCACCCGATACGCAGAGCAGGCGAACTCGCGTGAGATGCTTAAGGACGCCTACTTCAAAGTATCCGGTGTTGTCTGGATCGTGGCATTCCCGGCCGCGGTAGGTATTGGCGTCTGCGCGGAACAGATCGTGATGGTGCTACTCGGTTCACAGTGGAGCACCTCAGCGACCATACTCCAGATACTTGCTGCTGCAGGTTTGCTTGCGGTGATGAGTTCGAGTACTTACACGATCTACATGGCTAGTGGCCGCCCGCGTCTTGCTGCGAACTTGTCTGTGCTGGGGGCGGTTATGTTTATCATCCTGACGTTGGCATTGGGATCATTGCTCGGTCTGCTCGGCGTCGCGCTGGCGCAGGTTCTTTCGTGGGCTGTTACCTTTTTGACCAATCTGTACATACTCAGGAGTATCGTCGGCGTCAGCATTCGGTTAGTTCTTGCACGGGCATGGCGCATTGCGTTCGCGAGCGCGGGGATGGCCGTCATTGTTCTGCTCATATCCACGCTTCTGGCTCGCTATCAATTTCCGGACCTTGTCGAACTAATCGTCCTAGGAACCGTTGGAGTGGTCTGCTATTTTTCCCTCCTGCTGCTGCTCTGGATAGTGAGTGGAAAACAGGCTGGGCCCGAGTCGGACATCCTTGAGATCGCCGCACGCCACCCACTGGGACGAAAACTAGCGGCGACGCTCGGGGTGCGATAGGGCTATCGGGTGAAGCCGGCTGCCAGTTCAATGGAGGTTTCTTGAGTCCTCCTCTGCTTCCGGAGCACTCTGCTTCGCAGGCTGCTTGTTCTCGTAGCGCCCGCGGATCTGAGCGTTCGTCTTCGCAGACTCCGGAGCAGTCGCCTCGGACGCAATCGACGCCGTGATTGCAGCAATCCAGATGACCACTTCCGCCTTGGTCATGTTGGCGAACTGTCCATTGATCCAATACATCACGAGCCCCGTGGCCAAACCCGCAGCCAGAGCCATCGCTTGCTGATTGCGGGCATTCCAAGCTCTCCTTCGGATCTGCAGTATGGATTGGGCGAGGCGCTTGTGGAACAGCACGATCAGCAAGAGTCCGATCATGCTGTGATCGACCAAGACTGCGAGCGTCGTGTTGTGAGCCGAACGGATATTGCTGCCACCTCCCGTCGCGGTAAGCCATCGTTCGTCGAGGTAGCGCGGACTCAGGAGATCGTTTCCACGGTGTCCCAGCCCGAGCGGGTAGTCTCTTGCCATTGCAAGATTGGCTTTCCCGATCTCGAAACGAGATGCAGCGCTGGTCTCCAGTTGTTCCGGCTCCGCCACTTTGATCGTCCCCATGCGCTCCCAGAACGCCTGATCCGCCACGGTCAACAGCAGCCCGGCTCCGAGCAGCAGGTAGACCATGACAACCGAGCGCTTCGCTGGCGGACCCAGCAGGAACGCGATCGGCGCGGCGGCCAGCATACCGACGAAGGCGGCCCGCGTCTGCATGAGAATGATCGAATTGAGAATGAACGGAATCGCGATGAAAGGGACCCAGCGCTTCCAGCCTCTGAAACCGAGAAACATGAATCCCGCGAGTGCGAGTGCAGTCGATACATGCATGGATGCGAACGCCGACCCCGTGACATCACCGGTGCCGATGCTTTCCAGGCGGCCGCCCGTGTGGATCTGCCAGGCCTCGATACCCCACCAGAAGCAACCTATGATGTGCGCGATGACGAACTGGTGAACGCGCTCCTTGCTGTCCAGGCACGCATAGATCAGCGCGAACATCAGAATGTACTTGGTAAAGAGAGTCGCCAGAAAGATATGATTGCTGGTGCTCAGCGCCCAGGGCGTCTGGATCCAGAGCCAGACCGTGAAGACGATCAGCGTGGGTATGGGACGGAACTTGTACCAGGGCGTCCTCTTGACCGGCGCCTTGTAGACGAGTACTGCAACTAGGGTTATGAGCGCCGAAGTCATCGACCAGCGGAGGTTGGGCAGCACATAGCCCCACCACGCGGTGTCCGGCCCCATGTAGAACGTCAGCACGTACGCGAACAGACCCCAGATCGGATGCCTGATGAAAGCAAGCACCGAGAAGGCAAAGAACGCAGCGACGAATGCGAGGGCGGTCGTGCTCACGATGCCGCTGACAAGCGCACAGTTCGATCTGGACGGTTCACACGGCCGCCGTTTCGGCAGGCCGATCAGCCATCGAGATAAAGGCTCGTTCGTACTCGGCGGCCATCTGATTCAGCGAATACTCCCGTACGGCTCGCTCCCTTCCGCACAGACCAAGGGCGTGCCGGATCGCTCGGGGCGTTGCGGCCGCCGTGCTTAATGCGTTCGCCATTCTTTTCGGATCCGCGGGCGCACAGGTCCATCCGCAGTCGCCATCCACGATCAGGTCAGGTACGCCGCCGACTGCAGTCGACAGTATGGGCTTTGCGGCGGCCATTGCTTCCACCAGACTGAGTGGCAGCCCTTCACTGAGAGAGCTGAGCACAGCCACGTCGATGCGCGAGAGAAAGCCGGCCACATCGTCATGGTACCCGTGGAACACGACTTTGTGCCCGATACCGAGCGTTTCGGCCAGGTTCTCGAGTGCTTCCCGCTCCGGACCGTCCCCTAGTATCTCCAAAAGCAGATCGCCGCGTTGCAGAGAGGCGCTGGCGAACGCTCTCAGCAGCGTGGCGTGATCCTTGACGGCGACGAGCCGGCCGACGATGCCGAAGACCACTCTGCCATCGTCCGGTCTGGGCGCGACGGAGAGAAACCCATCGAGCGGCACGCCATTCTTGATCGTGATCAGCTTGCCGGCGGGAATAGCAGGATTCTTCGCCAGCACCCGTCGCGCCGTCGCCGACACGGCAACCACCCCGCTGCTCGCCTGGCAGGACAATCTATAAAGGCGCTCCTTGAGTCCCAGCGTCGGCGATACGTTGCCGATCCCATGTATGGTGTTCACGATCACCGGCACGCGCGACGCTCTGCCTGCCGCCACCGCGTAATGATGGACCAGCGGATTGTGCGAATGGACCACATCGGCGCCTTTGGCCCGGAGCAGCGCCATCAGCCTTGTGAGCGTCTGCAGGCTGGGTTCTTTGGCCTTGTTCAGTGCGACAACCTCAATCTCTTCCCGATCGAGATCACTCTGCAGCGGTCCGCCGCCCCGCAGACACACTACGGTCAGTACATGGCCACGCCGCTTCATGGCCTTCGAGAGGCTGACAACTAGGCGCTCAGTGCCCCCGACCTCCAACGAATTCACGAGTTCCACGATCTGCATGAGCACTCACTCGACGACGGCTGCATCCGCCGTGACCTCGGACTGCACCAACCGATGGCATTCCTGCGCGTTCCACTGCCAGTTCAACCGGTGCTCGACCTTCTCCCGGGCCGCCGCACCGATGCGCTCGCGGCGTTCAGGCGAGCGCCACAGCTCGAGCAGAACTCGCGCCATGTCGGACGCATCGTTTTCGGCGAAGGTCACGCCGGTACGATCGTCATCCACGAAATCGAGGAAATTCTGCGCCCTGGGCACGACCACCGGGCGCCCGAGCGCCATGTACTCGATCGCTTTCATCGGCGACGCGTAAAACGTCGAGCGCGGACTCACTGCGACATCGAACAGCGCAATGTGATCCGGCACGTCGTCGTGGCTCACACGGCCCGTGACGATCACCGTGTGTGCGACCCCCACTCTGCGCGCCAGCTCTTCCAGCGGCCCGCGATACGGCCCGTCGCCGACGATCAATAGCCTGGCGGAGGGGCACTCCCGCACGACCGCAGCCATGGCTTCGACGAGCAGGTCGAGCCCATGCCACGCCCGCACGACGCCGGTGAAGCCGATCACGAAGGCGTCATCCGCAACGCCAAGGCGCTTGCGCAATGCCGGATCGGGCGCACGTGGACTGAAGCGCCCAGGGTCGGCGCCGTTCGGCATGACCACGCATTTATCGGTTGGCGCACCGATATGCCCGAGATATTCCTTGAGCGGCGTCGAGACCACAATGGTCCAGGTGGCCTTGGAGCAGATCCATTTCTCCATGGCATACGCGGCACGCCGCAGCACCAGACGCTCGTCGGCTTCTACATCCCTTTCCAGCGCCAGCGGTGCGTTGACCTCGAGCAGCACCGGGACGCGCGCCCTGCGCGCCGCCGCAACGACGCCGAAATTGAATGCGATGTAACGGTCGTAAATAAAATCCGGCCGCAGCCGAACAATGGCGATCAGGGTCGCGATGAAAGCATAGACACCATAGGCAAGCTCGAGACACTCAAACAGCAGGCGAGGCGTCGCCGCCTTGATCCGCCCGAGCCGCCCGCCCTTGCGCACCCCGCGCTCGGATCCGGGCTCGCCAACCGGCCCGATGACGCGCACGTCATCGCCCACCGCGCGAAACGCCCGGATCATCTCCCGGACGTGGATACCCTCGGCCCCGTCCCCAAGCGTGCGGTGGTGATAGAGGATCCTCACTGCGCCGTCCCCTGCATAGCTCGGCTATACTGGTCGATCACCTGCCTCGCGCAGTGGTCCCACCCCATTTGGTGCATCTCTCCGGCGATTGCCTGCGGGTTCCACTTTTGCTCGAGCGCAGCCGCCAGCGCCTGCGTCAGATCAAACATCCGCTCTCTGGGAACCAGAAGCCCGTTGCGGCCGGGACGAACGATATCGGTCACCGCCCCCACGTCGGTCACGACGACCGGCGTACCGCAGGCGAGCGCCTCGAGCACCACATTGGGGCAGCCTTCGCTATCGGAAGCAAGGCAGAACACATCCGCGGCGCCGTACCAGAGCGCTAGCCGCTCATGTGGAACGGGATCAAGAATGTGCACGCGCGTCAGACCGAGCGTATTGATGAGACGACGCAACTCGCCGCCGAAATCTTCCTCGGGATTGAATCCGCCGATGATGTACAGATCGGTTTCGACCCCGGCGTCCCGCAGCGCCGCCGCCGCCCGAATCACATGATCATGTCCCTTGCCCCGCGTGAGCCGCCCGACCGACAGGATGATTTTCCCTGCGGACGCCAGGCCGAGACGCGCCCTGCATTCTGCCGCATCCATGTAACGGAACTGCCCGGTATCGACGCCGTTCAGCACCACCGCCGTACGTTCGCGGGGCACGCCGAGCTGGATGCACTTCTCCCGCAGTTCTTCGCTCAGCGCAATCACTCGATCTGCACGGCGCAACAGCCATCGCACGATCAACCTGCGCAGGGACCATTCCCGGTCGTAGAACGCTTCGTGACCGCGCACAGTAACCAGCCATTTCCGTCTGTGACGCTTTGCGAGCCACCACCCCGCGAACGCATCCGGATAGGTCCAATGCACATCGATCAGATCGAATCCCGTGTTCTGCCGGGCGATGAGTCGGCTGACCGCGCGCGTATAGGTGAGCGCATCGAGCCACTTCATCACTTTGGGGACGACAAAAAACCGCGGATGATGCACATCGAGATCCGCCCACCGTTCACGCGCTTCGATGCGAGACGCGCCGACGCGGCCGGTCAGGCGCTCGATGAGGGGGTACCATTGGACCGGCGAGACGACCTCGAGGCGGGCGCCCAGTCGAGACACCGCCTGCAGGCGGCGCAGGACGAACACGCCATAGGTCGGTTGCGCTCTGTTTGGAAACAGGAAGCTCAAGGCAAGGATGTGCAGCCGTTCCTGCATGAGTTTCAGTAGCCGAACGCCCTGTGCCACTCCTCGAGTACGAGGAGCTGCCATATCCGGTTGTGATGCGCGGCGCGCCCGGTGCGGTGCTGCTCGATCATGCGCTCGATTGCGGCGCGCTCGAAATAGCCCCGATCCACGGCCGTCGAACTCAGCAGCGTGTCTCGAGCGTAGTCGAGCAGTTCGCCGCGGAACATCATCTCCAGAGGCGTCGGAAACCCCATTTTCTTCCGGTTCACGATTCGTTCCGGCAACCGATCGGCAAGCGCTTCCTTGAGAATACGCTTGGTTTTTCTGCCGGCGATCTTGAACTGCGCAGGCAGCTTCGCCGCGAACTCGACCAGGCGATGGTCGAGGAACGGCACGCGCAGCTCTATGGAGCAGGCCATGCTCATCCGGTCGGCCTTGATCAGGAGGTCGTCCACCAACCAGGTCTTGGTATCGAAGTAGAGCATCCTGGAAAGCGGGTTCCAGCGCTCGGTCCGCTCGAACAGACCGGCCACGAACTGCCGCCAGGACGAGCCATCGTCCCGTGCGATCCGCGTCTTCAGCTCCGCGGCGTACAGCCAAGCCTGCGCATCGCTTCCATAACTGGAAATTCCCCGATAGCGATCGGGCAACGGCAAACTCGCCAGGCGAAGATACTTGCTCGCCTTCGCCAGGCGAGTGCTGCGTCCCGTCAGGTCCGCCATCCGACTCAGCACCCGCCCGCCGAGTTTTCCGCGGATCGCGTCCATCGCCAAGTTATACACGTAGAAGTCGTAGCCGCCGAAAAGCTCGTCGGAACCCTCGCCGCTCAGGCAGACGGTCACGTGCTGTCGCGCAAGTCGTGAAACATAATAGAGAGAAATGGCGGCGGCTTCGGTCACCGGCTCGTCCATGTGCCAGGCGAATCCGGGAACGAACTCTCTGAATTGCTTCGGACCGATATAGATCTCGTGATGGTGGGCGCCAAACTTCCCGGCGACCTCTCTGGCGTAGGACGTCTCGTCATACTGCGGGCCGAAGTCATAGGCGACCGAGAACGTGTTCAGCCCCTGGGTCACCGCCGGCGAAAGCATCGCCACCACCGCGCTCGAATCGAGTCCGCCGCTCAGAAACACGCCCAGCGGAACGTCGCTGCGCAAGTGCAGCGCCATGGACTCCTCAAGGCGGGATCGGAGTTCGTCGACCGCTAGGTGGAAGTCGGGTTCGCCATCAGGGTTGAAGTCCAGCTCCCAATAAGCCTGCACGGAAAGCCGTCCGTCCTTCCACTTGAGCCAATACCCCGGTAGCAGTCGCTTTACTCCGCGATGCAGCGTGTGCTCCCCAGGGACGTAGCCGAATTCCATGTAGGCGTCGATGAGCGGAACGTCGACCCCCGGCGACGGCAGGACCTGCAGAATGGCCTTGATCTCCGAGGCGAATACCAGCCCGGCGCCGGTCGAGACATAGTAGAACGGCTTGATGCCGAGCCGATCTCTGGCGGCAAACAGTTCGTGTTCCTGACGATCCCAGATGGCGAAGGCATACATGCCCATCACCCTGTCCAGGCATGCGGCGCCCCAGCGAATATATGCCTGCAACAGCACCTCGGTATCCGTACCCGTACGGAATTCGTGCCCCAGTCCCTCGAGGACCTGCCTAATCTCCAGGTAGTTGTAGATCTCGCCGTTATAGACGATCCAGAACCGCCCATCGGCGGAGGACATCGGCTGCCGACCGGCTTCGGAAACGTCGAGGATGCTGAGACGTCGGTGACCCAGCGCGACGCCATCCTGCTCGAAGGCGATAGCGCCGGCGCCGTCCGGCCCCCGGTAGTGGATGTGATCGATCATGCGCTCGATCGAGCCGTCGACGACCCGGTCGACGTGATTGACGATGCCGGCGATCCCGCACATGGATATCAGCGGCGTCCTGTGGATTCGAGATCGGCCGCTTCGATCGAAGACCTGCTCGCGCCGCCTTCGCACGCCTGTCCGGAGAATCTGGGCCTCTTCAGCCAATAGCGATGCTTGCGGAAGTAGTAGAGTAGTCCGGCGACATGACGCAGCTTGGCGCGATTGATCCGCAGGCCCCGCGAGATCTCCTGGCTGTGGTGCACGACGCTGACGGTCGGCACATAGACCACCTTGAGGCCGGACTGCCAGACTCGCAGGCAGAAATCGACATCCTCTGGCGCGTAGAAGATGCATTCATCGAGCAGGCCGACCGCGCCGAGCAGTTGGCGCCTGAAAAGCCAGAAAGCCGAGATGGCGTAGTCGACCGGAATCGGCGTCCGAAGACCATCGAACCTTACCGCCTCCTCGGCTTCGATCGAGCGCAGGCGGAATAGACGCCTCAATTTGTCCTGGAGCGTCGGAAACCCGTCCACCGACTTCTGCCAGCGCCCGTCGGAGTACTCCACCCGAGGCACGACCACGCCGATCCCCGGGTCGCTTCGCAGATACGCCATCAGCAATGGACAGACACCCGGTCTCAAATAGGCGTCAGCGTCCATGACGCAGATGAACTCACCCTGCGCCACGCCCAGAAGGGCGTTCCTCGATCGGGTCGTCCCGGTATTCGCGCGTCGATAAAATGGCTTGACCCGGGCATCCGATCGAGCGGCCTCCTCTAGCAGGGCGACCGTACCATCCTGCGACCCGTTGTCCAGAACGAGAACCTCATAGTCCATCGCCGTAGAGCCCATGGCAGAGCGGATGCTTGCCAGGCACGGCTCGATATGCGACCGAGAATTCCAGGTCAGGATGACGAAGGAAAGATCCAAGAGATTCCCGATGGTGATCAGTTGAACCCGAACGAATGCCCAGAACACGCCTGGTCGACCAGCGGGATGTCTGGCCCGAACCGATCGATCCAGGAAATCGCGAAAGCCGATAGCGTCCGATCGTGTACGACCGCTCGCGCCTCCGCCCTTTCTAACAGTGGAATTCTGTCATGGATCAGCATCGATGACGGGGCATGGATCACGGTCCCGCCGGACTGTCAGTTCTCGTTGCGACTGATTCGCGTGTTCAGGTAATCTTCCCGAATATAATTTGAGGGCGTCGTCGATGTTCGCCGACCTACAGTATCGAGCCCTCTGTCGATTCTGGCCGAGCGAACAACACACGCCCAAGCCGGCTGGCGACGCCAAGCTGGATCTGTACATCCACCCTTTTTTCGAGGGCCTGGACGGCCTGACGATCCTGGATTTCGGATGCGGTACTGGCCGTGAGTCCATGGCGCTCGCGACGAAGGCGCGCCAGGTTGTGGGGCTGGACATCAACGAACCCAATCTCGCCCGCGCAAGAGAAGGCGCCGACAGGCTCCGGATCCCGAACGTGTCGTTCGTCAGGGGCCTTCCGCCCGATGCGAAGTTCGACGCCGTGGTGTCGATCGACGCCTTCGAGCACTTCGGCGATCCGGCGGAAATCCTGCACCAGATGCACGCGGCGCTGAGGCCTGGGGGTCGGGTGCTGGCGAGTTTCGGGCCGACTTGGTACCACCCTTATGGCGGTCATTTGTTCTCGGCGTTTCCCTGGGCGCACTTGTTGCTGAGTGAGCAGGCGCTTCTCAAATGGCGCAACCGCTTCCGAGAAAACAAGGCGACGTCCATGATGGAAGGACTGAACGGCTGGTCGATACGACGATTCGAGCGCTTGGTCCGGAATTCGGAGTTCGTCGTCGAAGTGTTCAGGTGCATCCCCATCTCGACAGCGCGATTCCTGCATTGCGGCCTGACGCGCGAGTTTACTACGGCCGTGGTGCAGATGAAGCTGCGCAAACGCTGATGGGGCAATCTCTGTCGTCCCAGAACAAAGGGCCCTAATTGGACCCTTTGTGTGTTTCTCTCAGTTCGCCCTTACGTCAGCGGGCGGCTCAGGTTCCTTGTAATCACTCCCGAGAATCGGCAGTGCAATCTGCGAGAACACATTAGAGTTCTCCGGCTTGATCGCGATGTAGATGACCGATCGATTGCGGAAATCGATATTGCGGGTGTCGTAGACCATGCCGTTGTAGCCCTGCCAGCCCGGAGGATCGACAACACCATTCGGAGCGCGTGTGGCATTCGCCCATCCCAGGTCATGAATGTCACTGAACGCGTATCGTACTTCGTGCATTACATCGTTCTCGTCCTTGGGCCGATTCCACGTTAAGAACAGTCGATCGTTGGCTACGGAAGCCGATGCGCAGATCGAATAGACCTGTTCATCATTCTCACGCAGCGGCTCTTCGTAGAAAGCCACCTCATCGAGCCAGTAGTCGCGTGGTACGGCGGAGCCTTCCCGGTTGCCGGAGATATACCACCGGGTCAGGGCATCGAAATAGTTGTACGTGTTCGCCGGATCGCCGCTCGTCGGATACGGCACATTGCCGGAATCCTCGCCACCGGGTTGCCCCCTACGATGGCCCGGATGAGAGTTGAATACACAAAGCGTCCAGACTCCTCTCAAGACGTTGAATGGATGGTAATAGTGTCCCCCACCATCTTCGTCCGAACTTCGGTTAGCGTTCGTTACTCGCTTGACATAAGTACCAAGATAGAAGTTTGTCCTTCCGTCAAGCTGCTCCTGCTCGCCAGTTTGCGGGACCCACAACCAAAGCCTCAATCGGTTGAACGTATTGAACTTCCATGCACCAGGATCACTGACATACTCCCGCGCAAATCCGCGAGAGCTGCCGTCGTACGGATTAAACTGCGCATACAGATACCTGCCGTCCGTGAAGTGCATCTTGAGGCTTGCATCGCCAGCGACCTTTTTCTCTGGGTCGAGGCTCCTGGAAAACGTTCCACCATCACTACGCCCCTGGTAGGTGCCGTGATAGTAGGTCGGATAGCCCACCCCTTCTTTGTTTGTCGGAAGTTCGGTGCCGTCGAAGTTCAGATAGGGCATCACCGCCCCCTGGCTCCACGCTGGAGGAACTCCCCAGCTCAACAATGCTGCCGCCAATCCGGCACTGATGAAACCCGCTTTCATGTGATCCTCCTGTGGACGTACCTTTGTCGAGGGCGTTCAATTCGTGCATCCGCTTACCTCTGCAAAAGTGCCGCAAGATTAGCAACGCTCAACCCGCCGCACACCTGTCGCGCACCTACGACATACAATCTCTGGCGCCGCTCATGACTACGACTCAGTCACTGTTAGTCGAAAGAGTCATTCGCCAGAATATGGATTGGACGGCCCCCGAAAGTCGCTTCCGGACAAGCATGAAATCCTCCCTGGGCATCTTGGCCTACGCATACGTCTTCCCCCCTGACGCCGGCAGCGGTACTTACCGTACGCTCCATTTTGTCAACAGATGGGCGCGACGCGGGGATTCTGTGACCGTGATCACAGTCCGACTCGAAGATTTCTCCGCCACAGCGACCGTCGACCACGATCTGTGCCGCTCCGTTGAACCGCAGATCCGGGTTGTGCGTGCAAGGGCGTTCCGACCTCTGCAGGCGCTCATCAAACTCAGGAATCGTGGCGTCCGGAACCGAGCCGGAGCCTATCCGGCTTCTGCGCTGAAAGCCGTCAACAGTCCGAGTGAACGAACCGGTCTTCTCGGCCGAGGCCGCCGTGCAATCGCAGCCGTCATCGAATTCGCGTTCGGGTTTCCAGACGAACACAGCGGATGGATTCCGAGCGCGGTCCGACTCGGGATGCGCCTGTCGAAGACACAAGCGTTCGATTGCATCTACGCAAGCGGCGGACCATGGAGCACGCTGCTGGCTGCAACCATCACACACAAGCTGACCGGTCTCCCTCTGATACTCGACTTTCGTGACCCGTGGGCCAGCAATCCGAATTACCAAAAGCGAAGCCCGGCGCTGCGCCGACTGCACGCGCGAGTGGAGTCCTACTGCGTAGCCGCAGCCCGACGGATCATCCTCAACACCGAGTCGCTGCGTGAAGATTTCGTTCTTCGCTACCCACACATCGATTTAGATCGGTTCATCTGTATCACCAACGGCTTCGAGGAGATCCCCAGTACGGAACCGGAAGATTCCGGGAAACTGACGATCGTCCATGCCGGAACGCTGTATCTATCCAGAAACCCTGGCCGCTTTCTGCAAGCCCTGCTCGAGCTTATCGAGGCGAATCACATTCCGCCCGATGACATACGTGTCCGATTCATCGGCGGCATGGCGCAGGATCCACACCTCGACCGCATCATTGCCCGGCTCGGGGAGGTCGTCGAAATCCTGCCCAGACTGCCTCATGCAGAGGCATTGCGTCACCAGCAGCGCGCCAGCGCGCTGCTGCTGTTCCAGGCGGGACTGCCCCTGCAAGTGCCGCGCAAGCTCTATGAGTATTTTGCGCTCGGCCGCGCAATCGTAGCGATCACCGACGCCGGCAGCGCGACGGATCGTATCCTTCGCGATGTCGGCGCAAGCTATGTTTCCGAGGACGACGTGACCGGTATCAAGGAAGTTCTCCTTCGACTTTACAGCGACTGGAACGCCGGCCAGCCGGTTCTCATGGACCAGGAACGTTTACAGAATTATTCCAATCGACGCCTCGCCGAACGTCTTAGAAGCGAACTGAGCGCCGCGCTCGAAGCTTCTTGATCCGCGGGCGCGACATATCCATTCGCCGTCATCGACCCTGTGCTGCGCTCACCAGACTTCGATCTTTCTTTCGCTTTGCGCCGGCTTCCATTCGATGGATCAGGGAACTGAACACCGCTGATGGCAGGGAATAAGACGAAAGGAATATGAGCAGATACTTGCTGGAGAAGCGGTACCGGAAAGAGTTACGAATGGATCGTCGGCCGGCGGCCGCCTCGCCGATCGCAAGCAGATGAAGGCCGAAGTACGCCATCTGCGCCCCCAACAACGCCGGATCCAGCCTGCCAAGATCGTCGCCAAATTCTTCGAGGTACTGGCGCATGGCAAGAGTGATATTGCGCATCCTCTGCATGCGCACATCGACGTCTGATAGCCGCGGCAAGCCATGCTGCCTAAACTTCACACACAGCACCCTGGGTGAAAACCACGCCTTGTGATCGCGGTGCATGCGCAGCCACAGCAGGCTCTCATTGGCCTTGAGCCGTTCATCGAAGCGATAGCCCTGGATGACGTTCTTGCGGAACGCCATCCAGAAATCACCTGAAATCTTTCCGGACAGGTACAGATCGTACGGAATCTGGCCTTCTCCTGCAGGCATGCTGCCGCTGATCACACCTGTCTCGGCGTTCCGGCAGTTGAACCACAGAATCCCAAATTCCTGACGTTCCAGCCTGCCAAACTCATTGGCTATCGTCTCGAGCGCATCGCGCTCGAGCACGTCATCATCATCGAGTATCACCACGAACTCGCCGCTGGCCATATCGAAGCCGCGGTTTCGGCTTCGCAGCACACCGCCGTTTTCCGGCATCCTCACATAGCGGATTCTTTCGTCGACTAGTCCCGACGCGTACCGTTCGGTGTCGTCGGTCGAGGCGTCGTCGAGAATGATGAGCTCGAAGTTCCGGTACGTGCCGTTCAGAACGCTGTCGACCGCGCGTTCGAGCAGCTCTCGCCGATTGTAGGTAGTCAGCAAAACCGAGATCAGTCCGTCAGCCATGCCCAGTTCCTGGTGATTGTTGATCTGTTCTCTTCAGCGACGCGCAATCTGCGAGGCCGCTACAGTGCCTGTCGTTCAGCCGCGTCCCGAAGCCGACAGCGTGCACAAGTCACGGAAGATTCCGGACAATCCGGGGACCGATCCGATTCGCCAGCCACAGCGGAAGGCGCCGCCACGCCGCAATCGCCAGCCGGTATTTCGGATTCGATGGATTCAAGGTCGGCGGCTTGCCGCCGTGCTTGAGCCAGTAGTGCCAATGGAGCGACTTCGCAGTGGCGCCCCATTGTTTCTTGAAACGGTAGGCGCCGGCGTCGACCGTGGAGCGGCCGAAATCGAAGTGGTCATAGCCCGCATCGCAGGCGTATTCCAGCACGCTCCAGTACAGGAGCATGTTGACGCCGACATGGTTTGCGGATCGAAGCGATGAGGCCCAGGGTATTTCCAGCATCGAGCGGCGCCCGATGACCAGTCCTGCCGCGACCGGAGCGCCTCGCAGGCGGACCACAAACAAACGCGTCCGCTCGTGAAACGTCTCGATCACATGCCGAAAGAAACCACGGCCGTACACGGGCGTACCCAGGTCGCGCATGTTGCGCGCGAACACAGCGTAGAAATCGTCCAGCAGCTCGATGCCGCCCGAGACGCAGGTCGCGCCCTCCTTCTGCGGCCGCTTGACTTGCGATCGCAGCTTCGAGCCGAGTCGCTTCCACAGTTCCTCGGAGGCATCCGGCAGCTCGAGGAGCATGGACACCTTGTCCGAGCGGACAGGCCAATCGAGCAGCGCGCGGTCATGGCGCAGCTCCAGGTGGGAGACGCCCAGGCTAGCAGCGTGGCGCGCCGCGGCCTTCGCCAGCGCGCCCGCAATGACCTCGTCATCCGCAACGATGCCGCCATAGTTGAAATACGGCATGGAAACGAGGAAGTCGCCGAACAGTATGCTTTTCAGCCGGACCATCGGCAGCACGCCGACGATCCGGCCCGCCGCGTTCCGGGCGCACAGATAGTGCGATTCGTGACCGAAGGCCCGTTCGACCACATCGCGCCAGGCATACACGTGGTACAGAGAAGCGGCTTCGGAAGACGCCACGTAGCCGTCCCATTCGGAGCGGTCCGACGCATCACACCAGGCAATCCTGGGCGACGGATCCGGCCCGCGCGCTTCCTCCGGCGCGACTATGAGGGGAGCGGAAGCCACCTCTAGCCTCCCGCTGCAGCCACCGCCGCGAGGACAGACGGCGCCGCACGATCGAGAAACACCTCGTCCATTCTTCCCCAGCGGAAATCAAGCAGCAGCCGTCTCAGACGGTTCTCCGCCCGTTCGAGGTTCGTGTAATGACGAAAGCGCGACTTCAGCGGCGCGTCGCGGAAGCGCGGCTGATCCGGATCGATCTCCCACGGGTGCAGATAGAACACGCTCGACATGCCTTCGGCATTGACGCGGCGCAGACACCAGCGAATGAACGCATAGGGGAACAGACGGAAGTACCCACCGCCAGCACACGGCAGGCGTCGGCCGCCTATGTCGACGGTCGTCAACGGCACTTCGAGCAGGCGCCCCGAAGCAACGCAGTGGGGGCTGCGGGGCGCATCGCGCATACCGTAGAGGTCGTGTCGGACCGGAAAGATGCTGGAGTCGTATTCGAACCCGAGATCCGCGAGGATGTCGAGCGCCCAAGCCGAAGCGGTCGTGATGGAGTAGCTCGCCGCGCGGTAACCCCGGACCGGGGCGCCGATGAGATCCTGCAGCAGGCTCTTGGCGCGATCTGTCTCGGATCGAAACACCTCTGGCGTCTGCTGATAGACGAGTTCGTGCGTGAGGCCGTGACAGGCCACCTCATGGCCACTGGCATGCAGCTCGCAAACCAGACTGGGAAAGCGCTCGGCCACCCAGCCGAGCACGAAGAACGTGATCTTCACGCCGTGCTCATCGAATAGATCCAGCAGTCGCCGCGTATTGCGCTCGACCCGGGACTCGAAGGAGTCCCATTTGGCCCGGTCGAGGGTCGAGGCGAACGCCGTGACATGAAAGTAGTCTTCCACATCGATGGTCATCGCATTGACGCGTTCCGCCGGCGGGGCCGGCTTCGTCTCCCCCATCCCGTCAACCCCCGCCGCGCACTCGGCGGTATCGCAGGCCGATGTAAGCGCGGTTCTCCTCGTAATCGCGCAGGCCCTCGCCGCCCGACCCGTCGAAATGGGTGAACTCCACTCGCAGTGAAAACTGTCGATTGATATCCCAGCCGAATCCCGTCCTGACTGACCATTCCTCGAACTGGAATCCGGTGCCAGTGAACTCCTCATCCAGATAGCGGGCGCCGATGTCCATGTCCAGCGTTCGGGTCAGCTGTCGTCGCCAAGTGAGAAAGCCGTCGCGTTGCTCGCGGTCGAGCGCCGGAAGAAGCTCGTGTTCCTCGCGACGCAGACTCACACCCGCGACGATCGAGCTGCGTTCCCAGTCGGTGGTCCAGGTCAGATAGCCATAGTCGACCTGGAACGCCTCGGCAGACCCGAGCACAGCCTCCGCTTCCGGATTGACGCCGATCACGGACTGATGACGCCGCAGACTGTCGGCCGTGGTCGAGAACTCCGTACCGGCGTCCAGGCGCAGACTGGAGCGGGCGCCTATCCGACGGGTCAGCGCGATGCGCGCGAGCAAGCCATCGTGCGACTCGTCGGAGCCGTCGCGCTCGAGAATCGTGTAGCCGGCATCCATGTGCAGCTCGGTGCGCATGCCCGTCAGTTCGGTCCGCAGATAGAACTGCCGGATCTCGTGATCGACGAACACGGCCTCGTCGTAATCGGTAGCGGTGAGCGATGCGTTCAGAGACATCTCCGTCCGGTCGGAAACCCGCCTTATGAGCGCGAGCGACCCGGTGATCGACTCGCTGGTGTCCGGACGATCCTCGTAGTAGAGGTCCGACCAGCGACCCGACACCCGCAGCAAGTTGCGCGCGCCCAGCGGCAGCAGCAGATCCGGACCGGTGGTGAAATAATTGATGTCCTCGCGGTTCTCCGGCGTCCCTGGAAGCCGACGGTCGCTCACGATCTGTCCATAGTTGTCCGCCACGTTCCAGACGAGACGATCGGGAACGACGGCGTAGGCGACCAGCCCTGCGAGCCCGCCGACCAACTCGCTCTCGTAGCGATCATCCAGGTAATCGCGAAACTCGAGGTTCGCGCTGATATCCGCATCAAACCTCGGACGGTCCGCCATGAAGGAGAACGCGACGCCGGCGACGCCCACCGTTTCCGATTCTTCGTCCGTCGCGGACCGGCTGACGTTGTCAGTGTGTTCCGCGCCGAGATCGAACGCCCAGTCGAACGCCGTCTGCGCGTGCGCGAACGAGGCGCCGCAACCGAGGAATGCAGCCAGCCAGATCCGGCCCGCCTTGGAGCCGGCGACACGCGCCCGTGACTTCATCTCCCTGCCCTCTTAGTGTTTCAGTCCAATCAGGCCCCGGACGGCGATCCGGCATTTTCCGCCGACGATGATCGCGAGGTCCCGTCCGGACGGGCATAGCCGTAGCCGTAACGATGGCCGTAGTAATAGCCGAGCGGGCCCGTCGTATCCGCCTGGTTGAGTATCAGCCGCAGGCGGGGGGGGTCCTCACCGACGAGTTCGATCGCGTCCTTGACCGCCTGCTGCAGCGTCACGCCCGCCTTCACCACCAGCGCGATCTGTCCTGCCAGTGTGGAAAGCACCTGGGCTTCGCTCGTCAAGAGCAACGGCGGCGAGTCGACGAGCACCACGCCCCTGGGATTCAGCGCCACGAGCGCCGCCAAGATGCCCTGCATGCGCTCGCTGGCCAGCAATTCGGTAGCGACTTCCGATTGACGACCCGCGGGCAGGATGTACAGCCGCGGAACATCGGTAGGCATCACCACCGACTCGACGCTCAGCGCGGGATCCGACAGCAGATCGAGCAGGCCGCGCTCCCGTTCGACGCCGAACGCCTGGCTGATGTGGGGCTTGGCGACGTCGCCGTCCACCAGCAGCACCGTATGGTCCTTCTCGAGCGACATGCTAAGCGCCAGATTGATGCAGGTGAACGTCTTGCCGTCGCCAGGCAGCGCGCTGGCCATCATCATCACCTGAGGCAGAGGCGCGCCCTGCTCCACCGGGCTGAACGCAGCCGCGAGCAGGGGGCGCTTAATCGCGCGGTACTGATCGGCGATCTCCCGGGCCTGGGCCTCCGGAGGCAACAGACCCGATTCTCGCAACGCCGCACGATCGACGTTCACGACGCGCTCAGGATTGACGGGCAGCGTTGCGATTGCATCGTGCTCGATCTCTTCCGGCCGCCGCGACTCGCGCACCACCCGGCCGAAGACCCGCGCAGGTTCGGCGACCGCAGGCGAGCGGCTTCCGGCCTGCATCTTCTGTAGCGCTCGTTCGACGAAGCTCACGTCCACCTCACACGGAACTCACGACGCGCTGTGCAAGCTGCACACCCGCTTCGTTGAACAGGACGACCACGGCGCAGACGAGGATGAGCAGGCCGACGGCGCCCGACAGCGCGAGCGTGTTCCATCGTGCGCGGGCGACGTCCGCCTCGGTTCGGGTTCGACTCACACAGCCGAGCACGGGCAGGCCCGTATGGCTGGCGAGCATTCGCGTGTTCTGATAGACGGGCCGAAGCATGTTGAGCAGGTAGGCGAGCGCGCCCCCAGCGCCGATGGCGAACACGAGCACAGCGACCAGCATCAGCGCGCGATTCGGCGCGATCGGCTCGAAGCCCACGGCTGGCGGATCGATAATCTGGAACTTCACTGTGCCCTGCCTCTCTGCGCTGTCCGAGAGCTTCGCGGTCTCGCGGCGCTCGACCAGCTCCAGATAGCGCGCCCGAGTGATGTCGTAATCGCGATTTAGCCGCGCCAGTTCGGCTTCCACTTCCGGCACCGTATCGATCAGCCGGCGCAACTCGTCGACCCGCGCACTGCGCTGAGCGAGGTCGTGACGCAGCTCGGCTATCTGGATTTCCGCCCGGTTCAAATCGGCCTGCAGCTCGCGATATATTGGATTGCTGGCCAGCGAGGAGCTTAGGCTGCCGCTTGCGCCCTCGCCACGGCTGATGCGCTCGAGTTCCTCATGCTGACGCTGACGCAGCTCGGCGAGCGTATCCTGCAGGGCGATGACCTCGGGGTGCTTTTCCGTATAGCGCAGCAGCATCTCCTCAAGCCGACCCTCCATCTCCTGGATGCGGGAATTCAGGTCCCCGGCTTCCTGCCGCTGACCGCCCGACCCAGCGTTTATGCCGAATATGACTGGGGTTTCGCCGGAGAGCTGGCGCCGAATTTCCTCCCGGCGCGTCTCGGCGAGCGACAGGTTGCGACGCAACTGGTCGACGGATCCCATTTCTGCCTGTAATCGGGCGAAGTAGTCGCCGTCGCTTCCTGGCATGGCGCCGACGTTGCGCCGCTTGAAATCTGCGAGCCGCTGCTCGGCTTCGGTCAGGCGCCGCTCATAATCGGCGATCTGCTCGTCTATAAAGCGCTGCGCCGATTCCTGGCCGGTGCGCTTGCTGCCGAGCGTCTCCTCGACGAACGTGTTGAGCAAGGTGTCGACCACGGCCAGTGACTTCTCCCGACTGCGGTCCGTGAACGTGATCCGATACAGCCCATCCGCCGAGCTCCTGGAACGATAATCCGTCGCGACTGTGATCCGCTCGCGCAACGAGTTGATGAGTGACTCCATCTCTTGCGGCGTCTTGGCGCGCAGGTCGAGGTCGGCCTTACGGGCGACCGTCTCGAGCTGGGGCCGGCTCAGCAGAGCCTGGCGGACGACCGCCAGCTCGGACTCGACGTTGGGATCGATCGCCAGTCCGCGCAGCAGTGGCCCGAGCACCGTCCGGGAATCGACATACACTCGAGCGTTCGCTTCGTAGATATTCGGCATGGTCATCACATAGGCCCAGCCTGCAACGCAGATTGCCCAGGCTGCAGCCACGGCGATCCAGCGAAAGCGCCAGCTTCCCCGGATATCGTCGAGTGTCTTGATGATCAGATCCTGCATGGGCGACCCGCCGTGGTGTTCCTTGTCGATGCGATGAGAGTTCAGACGCGGGCTCAGAAGAACGACTCCGGTACGATCAGCACATCGCCGGGCCGCAGCTCGCGGTTCTCCGAAATCCTGCCCTTGCGAACCAGCGCCTCGAGGCGGACCCGGATCTCCTCCGTTTCGCCGCTTTCGTTCTGCCGAATGATCTTCGCACGATTACCCGCCGCAAACTCGGTCATGCCTCCCACTGCGAGCACGGCGTCGAGCACCGTGAGTCCTTCTCGGTATGGCACGGCCTGCGGAGCGGCGACCTCGCCGATGACCTTCACCTGGCTGAAGGTGCTGACCGGCTGCGTGACGATGATGTTTACCTGCGGCGTCCTGATGTACTCGGACAGCACCCCTTCGATGTCCCGCGCGAGCTCGGAGGACGTCTTGCCCACGGCCACCATGTCTTCCACGAGCGGGGTGGAGATGCGACCGTCCGGCCGCACCGGCACGGTGACCGACAGCTCCGGATTGCGCCACACGAAGACCTGGATGGTGTCGCCGGGCCCGATGATGTAGCGGGGATCGGTGACTGGGCCCGCCGAGCCGGCGATTTCGCCGCCGGACGATGGGGCGACGGCCGATTGCGCGCCGGCCGGCGCCGGCGCGCCGAGCGCGAACGCGATCAGCAAAACCAGAGACCACGCCAAAGGTTCGCGAACGCGCAGCAACCGGGCGGGCAGCTCGAAGGCGGTGTCGATGGAGGCTTTCACGGGATCGGCTCCGTCATTCAATGTCATGGGTTCGCCGCCATGGTCTGCAGCAGTGTCTCGGCGTCCCGGCGGCTCGCAAAGCGCTCGCTGCGCAATGACTGCTCGAGCAGTTCCTTCGCGCGCGCAGTCTGTCCCTCCCGCACGTATGCATACGCCGCGTGGTAGAGGACATCCGGATTCTCGGGCGCACCCGCCAGCGCGCTCTCGAGCACACGCAGGCCATCCTGGATCTTGCCCGTACGAACCAGAATCCAGCCATACGTATCGGCAATTTCGGCGTATCGCGGGGCGAGCTCGTACGCGCGGCGCGCCAGTTCGAGCGCGCCCGGATCCCCAGCGACGTGCCGCGCCCAGGCCAAGTTGTTAAGCGCAACGACATCGTCCGAGCCAGCATTGATCATGCGCTCGTATTCAGCGATGGCCCGACGCCCTTCGCCGCTGGTCTCGTAGTGGACCGCCAGCGTGCGCCGCACCGCATGATCTTCGGGCGCCCTGGCCAGGTAATCGATCAGGTTCTTCTCCACGGGCGCCCGGCCGAGCGCACGACGGACGCGATACGCCTTGAGCGCCGTCGGGCCGCTTGCGCGCCGCTGCAGGGATTCCTCGAAGGCAGCCAGCGACCGTTCCAGGTCTCCGGCCAGGAAGAACACCTCGCCTTCGGCCTCTCGCAAGCTCGCGAACGAACCATCTGGAACCAGCGATCGAGCCCCGGCGAGCGCCTGCTCCAGGCGGCCCTGCTTCGCATCGAGCTGCACCAGCAGCCTTCCCGCTTCGCGCCAATTCGGATTCCTGACCAGCGCGCCCTCTACCAATCGACGCGCCTCGTCCGGGCGATCGAGTTCGAGCAGCAGGCGTGCAGCGTGCAGCGTGGCCGCCGGCGCGCCCGCGGCGACGGCTTCACGGAACCGCGCGAGGGCGTCTTCGGCGAGGCCTGCCTGGGCGAGCGTCTGGCCCGCCTGCATCAGCACCGCACCGCGATCCGACGCTACCTGCACCGCCTGGGCGAGCAAGCCATGCGCGCGTTCCGTGTCACCCTCGAGAAAAGCCATCTGGCTGAGACGCATGCGCGCATCGGTGGCGCGCGGGTCGACGCTGATTGCCTCCTCGAGGCGCCTGCGGGCAGATGCGCGATCGCCAGCGCGCCAAGCCAGTTCTGACAGTCCGATGCGAGCCGTTTCCGAGCCAGGATCATGTTCGAGTACAGCCTCGAGATCGCGGCGCGCCGCATCGGCATCGCCTGCACGCGCGGCGAACTGGGCGCGGGTCAAGCGCGCACCAACGTGTGCGGCGTCTACCGACAGGGCGCGATCCAGCAGTTCCCTGGCGGGCTGCATGAAGCCGCGCTTGCCCAGCCATGCACCAGCCGCCGCCAGCAGCATCGCATCCTCGCCGTGCGCCGCAACCAGCCGATCAACCTCGCGCCGCGCCTCGGCCAGCGGTTTGCCGGCGACACTCGCCAGCACGAGCATGGCGCGTGCACCCCCAGCCCCGGGTGCAGCCGGATCCACTTGTTCGAGCAGCGCGACTGCCCTCTGCGACTGCTGCGCGGCGATATAGGCGCCGGCAAGCTCCAGACGCAAGCGCAGATTCTCCGGCTGTTCCTCAACGCTGCGCTCCAATCGGGCGACACCCGCTTCGGTCATGCCGGACCGCATCATCGCCCGCCCCATCAACCAGTCGAGCTGCGCGTCCGACGCCTGCCCCATCACCGGCTCGAGCACCGATTGGGCGCGCTGCGGCTCGTTGCGCTGCAGATAAACCTGGGCGAGCAGTTTGCGCGCCGTGACGTTGTCGGCGTCTCGACCGAGCACCGTGTCGAGTGTGTGCTCGGCCTGCTCGAGGGAACGGCTCGCAAGCTGTGCGGCGGCCATCAGCAGTTGCGACGGGACATGGTTCGGATCGGCGCGTAGGGCCCGCTGGGATTCGGCGATCGCCGCCGTGAAGTCCTGGCGCAGCATGGCGATCCGAGCGCGGAAATGGCGCGTGAGCGCTGCGTCCGGCGCCCGGGACGACAGCGGCCGCATGGCCTCGGCGGCGCCGTCCGCGTCGCGCAGGGAAAGCTGCACGTCGGTAAGCGCGGCGGCCAGCGTCAACTGCTCGGGAATGCGCAGATGCCGCGCCGCCTGCCGAGCCTCGAGCAAGGCGTCCCTTGCTGCTTCGTGCCGCCCGAGTATCACTTCCAGCGAGCCGACCACCAGCATGGCCCTCGCCCGCTCGGCCAAATCCGCGGAGGCGTTTCGAGCATGTGCGAGGGCGTCTTCCAGACGCCCCTCGCTCCCCTCAACCCGCGCCAACTCGAGCAACGCCTGGGCGTGATTCGCGTCGGCCGCCAGGATCGTCGTGAGCTTGTCGCGAGCCGTTCCGAGATCGCCTTCGGCCCGAGCGATGCGAGCTTCGTACAGAGCGCGCTCGTAATCGCCGAACTCGTCATCGTCGGCGAGCAACTCTTTCGCCAAAGAAGCCTGGCCGCTGCTCAACAGGATTTCATAGCGCAACCGACGCGCATCGACGGACGAAGCCCCGGCGCGCATGGCCCGATCGACATTCATCTCTGCGGCCGCCAGGTCGCCGAGCACGAACTCGATCCGGGCCAGCGTCAACCTGGCCCCGGCATGCTCCGGATCGTTCTCGAGCACCGTCTTCACGTCGGTCATCGCCCCGTCGTAACTGGCCTCGGCCAGCCGGGCCTCAGCCCGCTGCAGACGATCCTCGTCGCTCATGAAGGCCTCACAGCCCTGGAGCATCGCGAAAGCGACTGTTAGGACCAGCGCTCTCATGGCGGCGATCACGGGTGCATCTCCGCGGCCAGCAACGAATGATTTCCTCATGTCATTTCCTCGATGACGGGAACTTCGGCGACAGATTCGGGAACGGCGCGCAGCAACGCTTCGCCATGGCTACGCCAGAACGCGGTCAATCGTTCGGTCGTCTCGCCGCAATCCGTCGCACAGGGCGCGGCGAGCGCGACGATTCCGGATGGCGTCGAACGGAAGATCGAAAGCAGCCCGTACCAGAACTGCGCGAGCGCAGGATGGGACGCCTGGACTCCACCTACCCGCCAGGCGTAGGCGATGACCCATCCCTGACCGGCCGCATCAGTGGCGTTCAGCAACGCGAGGTCACCTCGCAGCGGCTCCTGGCGGCGCACGGTGCGCCAGTCGGATTCGGGCGGCGCAAGCGAGTTTTCGTAATAGACGAGTTCATGCCCCTGCGCCTGACGTCCGTATGCATTGAGGTACACAAACACCGGCTCCAATCCGTCGCTGTAGGCGGCCATGCGCTCATCGGACGCACCGACGAATCTCGGGCGCCATGGCGTATTAGCGGGCAGCGGTCCCGTCCAGGCGGCGGTCAGAAGTGGTATTGGACCGAGTCGCGGTTGCGGCCAGTCGGCCAATGAGCCGCGCGCCGCCCAGATCTGTACGGGCAATGCCAGGGTCACAAGCACTGCGGCGAACGTGAGCACCTGCCGGCGCCCAGCCTGCATCACTGACGATGGCGCACTTCGCGCCGCCGGCCGGGCTCTGAACAGCCGGGGCGCATACATGATGGCGACGATCATTGGCGCGAACAGAGCGTAGCCCAGCGAGGAGTGCTCGACCGTGATCAGGTGATGCTGCATGTCGGTCAAATGACCGGCGAGGATCATCGACACTACCCGCACCCAGTTGGTAATCATGGCTACGATCGCCGCCAGCCCCACCATCGCGACCAGCCGTGCGCCGACCAGGCCGTGCATGGCGGCTGCGATGATGCCGAACGTAAGGCCCACTACGAAATAGCGCTTGCCACTGCAGTCTTCGACGACGACAAACCGCCCGGCGGGGATAGCGATCTCGTTGCCGCTCACTGTCACGGGTACACCGAGCGCGACGAGCGTGCCCTCTGCCACATGGGTGGTGATGAGCTGCAGCACCGGAACGGCCGCTTCCCATACGGGAACGGCGCACCAGAAGAAAAACAGCGGCTGCCATACCTGCCGGATGACCCGCCAGCCGAAAACCGCCCAGACCGATGACGCCCAGATCACCGGCATCACCGCCTGCTCGAGCAATGCGCTGTTCGCATTGAAAGCAACGGCCCAGAACAGCACACACAGGGCAAGTACGATCAGTGCGGCGGGGGTGGGTCGAACCACCGTGGCGTCGATGTCCGTTCTGGATCGCCAGAGCCAGGCTGCCATGGCGACCGCGACCAGGTAGCCGTGGTGATAATCGGCATTCTCAGTCCAGGTATGCACCAGCGCCGTCCAGCTCGGCCAGAAGGCGATCACCGGAACGAGCAGCAACCCGAAGACTAGCAGCGAGGGCTTGCTCGTGAATCGCGGCCTGACGAGAACGGGCGCGGCGCTCGCGGACATGTCAATAGCTCAGGCGTGATCGAATGACTGCTGCATGCCGGCCGCTAGCGCTCGTTGCGCAGCCCGTAGCGGTCCATCAGATCGTAAAGCGTAGGCCGCGTCATGCCGAGCAGCTCCGAAGCACGCGAGATGTTGTAGCCGACCATCGCCAGCACCTGCGTGATGACCTGCCGCTCTGCGCGGGCGCGCACCTCGCGCAGGTTGAACAGCGAGCCGGCGTCCGTCCCCTCCTCGAGGCCGAGATCGGCCGGGGTGATCAGCGGGCCGTCCGCCATGATCGAGGCGGACTTCACCTTGTTCTCGAGCTCGCGCACGTTGCCGGGCCAGGCATACGCCTCGAGCGCCGCGATCGCCGCTTCCGTGAAGCCGCGCTTCGGACGCCCCTGCGTTGCGCCGAACTTGCGCAGCATGGCGTGCGCCAGCACGGCGGCCGCACCTCGGCGATCGCGCAGCGGCGGTATGTCGATGGTCACTTCGCCGATGCGGAAGTACAGATCCTGCCGGAACTGCTGCTCCTGGATCATGGCCTGCAGGTCGCGGTTGGTCGCGCACACCACCCGCACGTTCACGCTGATCTCCTGGCGCCCGCCGACACGCTCTATCTTGCGGTCCTGCAGGAAGCGCAGCAGTTTCGCCTGCAGCGCAAGCGGCATGTCGCCGATCTCATCGAGGAACAGAGTGCCGCCGTCGGCGGTCTCGATCTTGCCGATCGTCTGTTTCACCGCGCCGGTGAACGCGCCCTTTTCGTAGCCGAACAGCTCGCTTTCGAGCAGCTGCTCCGGAATGGCGGCGCAGTTGATCGCCACGAAGCGCCCGGACTTGCGATCGCTGCAGCTGTGCACGGCGCGCGCCACCAGTTCCTTGCCGGTGCCGCTCTCTCCGAGGATCAGCACGGATACGTTGGTCGGGGCCACCTTTTCCACCATGCGGCAGACGCGCCGCATCGCATCGTCGGTCGCAATCAGCCCTTCGAACGGCGTCTCGAGCTGCGCTTCGCGCAGCAGACGGTTCTGTTCTTCCAGGGCGTGGATGTGGAACGCGCGGCTCACGATCAGCCGCAGCACGTCAGTGTCGACCGGCTTCTGATAGAAATCGTAGGCGCCCAGCGAGACGGCCCGCACCGCGTTGTCCCTGTCGTGGTTGCCGGTGACCACGATCACTTTCGTGGTCGGCGCGAGATTCAGGATTTCGCGCAGCGTCGTCATTCCTTCGCTCACGCCGTCCGCATCCGGCGGCAGACCGAGATCCTGCAGCACGACGGGCGGCTCGAAGCGGCGCAGCTGCGCGATGGCTTCCGAGCGGCTCGCCGCCAGGATCACTTCATGCTCGTCGAAGCACCACTTGAGCTGCTTCTGCAGCCCGAGGTCGTCTTCGACTATCAACAGTTTCGGCTTGTCGTCGCTCACGAAGGGACTCGCTCAGAAAGCTCAATGGACGGCGACGCGGGCGGCGTCGCGGGCGTCGGGACCGCTGCAGCGGCGATCGACGGAAGAGTAATCGAGAACTGCGTACCGCTGCCGGGACTGCTTTGCACTTCCACCTGGCCGCCGATCATGCGCACGTACTCGCGGACCTGGTAGGCGCCTATGCCCATGCCTTTCGCACCCTTGGTGCTGTCGAAGGGGCGGAACAGCCGCTCGCGAATGAAGTCCTGAGACATGCCGCAGCCGGAGTCGAAGACCGTCAGTACGGCGCATTGCCCGCGCGCAGCGAGCTCCAGCCGGACGACCCCGCTCTCCTCGCTCGCGTCCTGCGCGTTGCGGATCAGGTGCTCGATGACGGCTGTGAGTCGCTCTGGATCGGCGCGCACCCGCAGCACAGGCGCATCCGCAGCCAGGCTCGGGATGGGCTTGCGGTCGCTGCAGCGCTTGACGGCTTCGCGCGCGAGCGCCCCGAGCTCGACTTCCTGGAGACTCGGCGGCGCGGATTGGCCGCGCAACTGCTCGATGAGCCGCGTCATGCGCTCCACGGTATTGGCGATCGTCGAGATCGCATCGTCGATGAACTCCGGATTGCGCTTGTGCCGCTCCGCATTGGCCACCAGCAGCTTGAGCTGCGCGACCGAATTTTTCAGGTCGTGCATCATGAACGCGGTGAGCCGGTTGTAAGCCTCGAACTGACGCACCTCCGCGAGACGCCGATCCGCCTCGTGCTGCGCGAGATGCGTTGCGACGTGACGGCCGACGGTCTTGAGCAGGTCGCGGTCCTCGTAGGTCAGCTCGAAGGGCGGCGGCGGGTCGTACAGCAGCACGAAGCCGACCAGCTCATCGAGCTGCAGGAGCGGCGAGATCAACCGCACGTGCGGATTGGAGGCGATCCACTCCGGCAACTCCATGTGGTCGTAGACGTCGGGGCTGGAACGGTACTCCTTCAGGTCGACGATCCAGCGCGTGCGATCCAGGAATCTCGGCAGATCCTCATCGAGCGTCAGCTCGCGCAATCCCTCGAGCTCATCGAGCTGCATGGGCCAGGCCGCGGCCGGCGCGAAGCGTCCGCCGGCCGCGTCGCGGACGAACAGCACGCCGGCGGGGCTGGCGAAAATCTGCGCGATCGCACACAGCGAGGTCGTGCGCACGTCGCCTTCGCTGGCCGAGGACAAGGTGCTGATGAAACGCAGCCACTCGATGCGGTAATCGTACTTGTTGCGATAGAAGTGCTTGCTGATGAATACGCGGGCGTGCCGACGCAGCGAGCTCGAGCCGATCAGGAAGGCCAGCAGGACCAGTGCGCCGGCGAAGAACAGGATCTGGCCCATGCGCCCCCAGGCGCCGCCGATCTCCCGCACGTAATAGCCGCCCGCCGACATCAGCAGCAGATAGGCGCCGATCCCGACGAACGTGGTGGTGTAGAACACCACGTGACGCGACACGAACAGATCCAGCGAGAGCTGTGGAAACCGCCGCACTGCGATGGCGATGAACGGCGCAGCGAATGCGTTGAGCAATCCGCGTGCGTCCCACGCCTCCTGAGTGATCCCGCGCAGCAGCTCCGCCTGCGAGTACAGGAACAGGTCGTACGCGAACAGTCCGCCCAGCCCCAGAACGAAGTACCGCAAGGCGGGGCGCGCCGCTTCGCTCGCATTGCGATAGATCTGCTCGAGCAGCACCAGCCCGGTCAGGGAGATCAGCAGCCCGGCCCGGGTCAAGATCATCAGCGGGTTGCCCAGCACGACGCCTTGCGCGACCAGAACGGGAAACGCCACGGCGACGATCGCGGCGCCTGCGCATGCGGCGCGGGCGGCGATCAGCAGTCCTCGCGGGGCGGCGATCTCGGCCAGGAAGGTCAGCGCCAGCAGCCAGCCGGCGTTGCGCAGCATCTCGAACAGGAAGACGCCGAGCGCGGGCATGCCGCGCCTGCTCGACGCCGCCAGAAGCAGCGCCCACAACGAGGTCATCGCGCTGGCTACGATCAGGTACACGCCCTGCCGGCGCCCGCCCCAGCTCACCGCCAGGAGCACGGCCAGCAGCGCGTACGCGGCGGCCGCCGCGCCGTAGCTGATGACGCCCAAAGAGTTCATGACGGCCCGCGCCGACTCCCCTTCCCGCAGCCGAACAAAGACCGGGTCGCGCTAGCGCGCGCCCTTGCCCCAGACGATCACTTCCACCGTCTGCACGAGAATCGCGATATAGAACAGCAGACTATGATTCTTGACGTAGAACAGATCGTACTGGAGCTTCTCCACCGCGTCCTGTTCAGATGAGCCGTACGGATAGCACAACTGGGCCCAGCCCGTAATGCCGGGCTTTATGGTGTGGCGCTCGCGATAGTAAGGGATGCGCTCGTTGAGCTGTTCAACGAACTCCGGGCGCTCCGGCCGCGGCCCGACGAAGCTCATCTCCCCGCGCAGCACATTCAGTATCTGCGGCAGCTCATCGATCCGGGTGGTGCGGATGAAGGCGCCCACGCGGGTGATCCGCGAATCGTTCTTCTGCGCCCACTGGGCGCCGTCGCGCTCGGCGTCCTCGCGCATGCTGCGAAACTTGAGCAGCGCGAACGGCTTGCCGTACTGCCCCACCCGCACCTGGCGGTAGAAGATCGAGGCGCGCGGCCCCTCCGTGATCTTGATGGCCAGCGCCGTGAGCAGCATGACCGGCAATGCAAGGATCAGCAGGATCACGCTCGCGAGAATGTCGAATCCCCGCTCGAGCATGCTGTGCAGCCGGCCGCGGCGAAAGCCGTCCGCAAAGATCATCCAGCTCGGGTTGAGGATGTCGAGCCGGACCTTGCCGGTTTCGCGCTCCAGGAACGTCACTAGGTCCAGGATTTCCACGCCTTCCAGGCGGCACTCGAGCAGCTGGTCCATTGGAAAGCGCCGCCGTCGGTCGTCCATCGCCACCACGATCTCGTCGACGCGCCGCGCCGCGCACAGCAGGGCGAGATCGGTGCTCGGCGCCAGCTTCTCGGCCTCGGGAACCACGCCCGCTTCGTCGCCGTCGGCCGGAACATAGCCGATGATCATGAAGCCGCGTCGATCGGAGCGCCGCCGCAGCCGGCAGATGCTGCCGGCGCGGCGGCCGGCGCCGTACACCAGCACACGGCGCCGGAACAGGTCGTCATCGACGACGGTGTCGAACACGGCTCGCACGATGACCGCGCCGGCGAAGGCGAACACGCCGGTCAACAGCAGCGTGCCGCGACCGATGTGCAACGACGGGACTACATAGAAGACGATGGCCACCACCATCATTCCGCCGATCACGCTCGCAGCCACGCGCGCCAGCATGCCGGCCAACCGGGAGCGCTGTCGGGATGTATACAGGCCCATCGCCGCCATGCTCACGAAGAGCACGCCGGCAAAGAGAAGTGCACGGGGAAGCAGCGGCCCGATCTCGTCCGGCGCGCCTGGCACCCATACCGCAGCGTACGGCGCCAGAAAGAAAACGATCGCCTCAACGAGCGCCAGGATCGCGCGCGGCAACTGCCAATAGTGCTGAAAGATTCGGATCGCCACTGATTCCTTTCTCTTCTGGTGCGATCTAGAGCGCCGCCCGGTATGAGCAAGGCGCCGACCGCAACTGAGGAGCGACGCCTCCCACTCAATACTGCGGACGGCGAGCGGGCGTAAGTCTATTGGGATCATGCAGCCGATCGCGTGAAAGCAGTCACAACGCATACTGTTAAATTCGCCGACAGGGAGAGAAGAAGGAAGCGGTTAGCGGTTAGCGGTTAGTCCGGAGGCGCCCCGCCGGACTTGGACCATTGTTCCTCGAGCCCCTATGGCGACTCTCCAGGACGACGGAGCAGAAATGGCGGAACGGCGCTTCAATAAGCGGCTAGGCGGCGCCCCGCCCCCGAGCAACCGCCGCTTAAGGCCGAAGACGATCCGGCTGCAGCAGGCCCGACACACGCGAACCCGCAACCCCCAATCGCCAGGTAGCGCGCCGTCCTCTGGGCAACCGCCGCTCGAGACCGAAGCGATTCGGTCGCAGTACCCGATTCGACTAACCGCTAACCGCTTCTTTTCTTCCTCCCGTACCCGCATCTCTCGTATTGACAATCATTCTCATTTCTATTCAGATAGCGATCGGCTCTGACTACCCGCTATCCGCTTCACCCCCCTATGTACGTCTGCGTATGCCACGGCATCAGCGACCGTCAGATCCGCGAGATCGTGGATCGAGGCGCTTCCTCTCTCGATGAGGTGCAGGTGCATCTGCCGGTCGCGAGTTGCTGCGGTTGCTGCGAAGAGACGGCTCGCGAGCTGATCGAGGCCCACGCGGAAGCGGCGCACTCGGTCGCCGCCTAGCCCCAGCTTCCTGCGGCGCGCGGACCTCGTTCGCTCGCCGCCGCGCGTCCCATCGCACCGCAGCTTGCGTCCGCAGCAGCGCCCGCCCAAGATCCTCCGTGATTGGTCCCCAGGCGTCACGGAGCAAGCTATGCAAGGCAACGCGCTCGTTCTCCGTCATCTCAACACCGTTCTCAAGAACGAGCTGACGGCGATCAATCAGTATCTTCTACACGCCAGGATGTTCGAGAACTGGGGACTGCGCCGGCTCGGACGCCACACGTACGAAGAGTCGGTCGACGAGATGAAGCACGCGGACCGGCTCGTCAAACGGATTCTGTTCCTGGAAGGGCTGCCGAACCTGCAGGACCTCGGCAAGCTGATGATTGGCGAGAATCCCAAGGAAGCTCTCGAGTGCGACCTCAAGCTGGAGCGGCAGGCCCATCCGGACCTGCGCAAAGCGATCGCCGATTGCGAACAGGCCGCCGACTACGTCAGCCGCGAGATACTCGAAGACATCCTCGAATCCGAGGAGGAGCACATCGACTGGCTGGAAACCCAGCTCTCGCTGATCGAGCGCGTGGGTCTGGAGAACTATCTGCAGTCGCAGATGGGGGAGTGAGAGAGAGAAGCGGTTAGCGGTTAGCGGTTAGCGGTTAGTTCGGAGGGGCGGGGCGAATGCAGACGCCCTGCCAAATTCAAGAAGCAGGCGGTTTGTCGCACCGATTTCGTCCGATCATACCGCTCGGACGAAGACGCTCCGGACCAACCGCTAACCTGCCAGCTACCAACCGCTTTACGCCTCAGGCGCGCGACTGCCGCCTGCGGCATTGGATCTGACTAACCGCTAACCGCTAACCGCTTCTAACAAACCGCTAACCGCTTCTTCCCTCAAATCGTCTTCGACGCCACGTTCGAAAGCGTGCTGCTCACGCCCTGTGAGTTCACGGCGGCGACTGCGAAGTACCACACGCCGCTCGAAAGGTTCTCCAGCACGTACGTGCTCACGGATGCGTTATCCACGGAAACGCTGTGGCTGAGATCGTTCGCGCTGCGGCCGTAACGAATCTCGTACCCGGCGAGATTGATCAGGGCGCTGCCGTCTGTGTTCTGCGTGGGCGGCGTCCAGGACAGGGTGGCGGCGCCGCTCACGACGTCCGCCACCGTGATGGAGAAGCTGGGCAGCGATGCAGTAGCCGAGCCGTCGGATACCTGCACGGTGATGTTGTTGTAAGCGCCAATGTGGGCGGCGGAAGGCGTCCCCGAGATCCTGCCGTTCGTCTGGTCGAAACTCGCCCACGACGGCAGATTGGTCACGGAGAACGTCAGCGCATCACCGTCCGGATCAGAGGCCGACGGTGTGAACGTGTATTGCTCGCCCACCATGATGGATGCGCTCGGCTGACCCTGGATGGTTGGAGCGCGGTTGCTCCCCGACACGTCTCCGTCCGCGGGCGGCGGCGGTTCGGTCTGCGGGCCTGAGTCGGAGCCGCCGTCTCCGCCGCCGCATCCTGCGATCAACAGCGCCAGGACTCCGGCCGCCACACCAGCCTTGAGATTCCGCCAATCCAGAATACGGCTCATCGATACTCCAGCAGGATCAGGCGGGTCGTTCTTCCCCGCACGGCGCAGAAGGACCAAATTCTGTGCCACATGCCCGAAAGCATCCTCAAACCAAAGGCTTAGCATTGACAACCTGTCCGCAAACCGTGCTGTGCAACATATTCTCGTCGCCATTTGCGGACAGGCGCCCCGCAGGGTCTGTCAGCACTGCACCGTAAGTCCATGAATATGAGTAAGTTCCGTGCGTGTCGCGGGAACGAGACAAGTGACAATTCGCGCGCTCAGGGTTCGCCGCAGGGTCCAGAAGGCGATCACAGCATCCACACGCGCCTACCGAACCCCGGAATACGGCCCGCCAATCCCCAAGGTACGCCGAACTTGGCCCGGCCGGACGCGCCGGGCGCAGAGCTGTCCGCCGACCCATTCTCTTGGGGCCGACATATTAGTCCCTCGCGCCCGGTACATGGACGCGCCCTGGCCGCCGGATGCGCAGGGACGCCAAGCGTCCGCCGCAACCGCACTCCTCGCGCCGCTTGTTCCTTGACAGCACGAGACCGCTTCCCTACATTGCGCGCCTCCCGCGTGGGGCTATAGCTCAGCTGGGAGAGCGCTTGCATGGCATGCAAGAGGTCGGCGGTTCGATCCCGCCTAGCTCCACCAAGCCCCGCCGAGCGATCGGCTCGGCCGTCCGTTCCAGCGCGTCCCCATCGTCTAGAGGCCTAGGACATCGCCCTTTCACGGCGGTAACCGGGGTTCGAATCCCCGTGGGGACGCCATTCGGCTGAGGCCCGTTCCGGACACATGTGACCCGCACCTCTTCTCGGCGGCGTGAGATCCGACGCGCCCACCTCCTCTCGGCGGCGATGAGATCCGACGAGCATGTGGCGGTCAGTTCAGAAGGACCCACTTCTTCCCGGCGACGATGAGATCCGACGTGCATGCCTGCCGCGGACCCTCCGAACTAACCGCTAACCGCCAACCGCTAACCGCTTCTTTTTCTTTAACTAACCGCTTCTTTCTTTAACGAACCGCCAACCGCTAACCGCTTCTTTTCGCCTTCTCACGCCGCTTCAGCGCCGCGACGCAACGAGCAGCGGTCTTTCCGTCCCAGTTCTCGGGGCGCGCGCCTTTGGGCCAGTCGCCGCGCAGCACCTTCTCCACGTTCTGAGCGAGCAACTCGGGCTGCACGAGCCGGTTGCTGCCCTGCGTGATCGTGATCGGGCGCTCTGTGTTCTCGCGCAGCGTGAGGCACGGAATGCCGAGGTACGTGGACTCCTCCTGTACGCCGCCGGAATCGGTAATCGCCGCCTTCGCAGCGCTCACCAGCGCCATGAACTCCACGTAGCCGAGCGGCTGAGTCAGATGCATGCCCGGCGCCGCTTCCAGCGAGGCCCACAGGCCGAACTCCTCGAGTTTCTTGCGCGTGCGCGGATGCACGGCGAACACGAGCGGAAGGGACGCAGAGATCGCCAGGAGCTGCCCGACCAGGGGCTCGAGCGTTTCGCGCCGATCCACGTTCGAGGGACGGTGCAGCGTCACGATCGCGTATCCGCCGCGCTTGAGCCCGAACCGCTCGGGCCCGGGCGCCGCCTCGATCTGCGGGCGCATCATCTCGTATGAATCGATCATGATGTTGCCCACCCGGTCGATGCGCTCAGGGGCGACGCCCTCGCGGATCAGGTTCTCGTCTGCATCCGGCGAAGGCGTCCAAAGTACGTCTGAGATCGCATCCGTGACCAGGCGATTGATCTCTTCGGGCATCCGGCGGTCGCCGCTGCGCAGCCCCGCTTCGAGGTGAATGACCGGAATCCACAGCTTGGCGGCCACCATCGCGCAGGCCGCAGTGGAATTGACGTCGCCGACCACGATGGTCCAGTCGGGCCTCTCGCGTTCGCAGACTTTCTCGTAGGCGACCATGACGCCCGCGGTCTGCTCGGCGTGACTGCCGCTGCCGACTTCCAGGTGGAAGTGAGGATCGGGCAGGCGCAAATCGCGGAAGAACGCGTCCGACATGTTCGGATCATAGTGCTGCCCGGTGTGGACGATCTTCGCGGACACCCAGGACTCCGCCGCCAGCGCGTGATACAGCGGCGCGATCTTCATGAAGTTCGGCCGAGCGGCGGCGATCAGGTGGACACGACAAACCATCAGCGACTCCCTAGGACGACAAACTGCGACCGGACGAAACGGTTAGCGGTTTGATTAGAAGCGGTTAGCGGTTAGCGGTTAGCGGTTAGCGGTTAGTCAGAGCGAAGATGCGCCAGGTTACGCGGGCCTAGCCCGGATTTCTCACGATGGAGGGTGCATCGGGGCAGTGAGTGAGTAAAACTTGTGTTACGACGACGAGTTACTGAGCAGGCCGGTAAATAGTGCGTACTGATTCAGGCAGCATAGCGAACGTGCTTTTCTTGAAACAGGTTGCGAATGATCTGGGGTTGACGCTGGCGCCGGTGCAGGTGTCGACGCACACCGGCCATCATTTCGGTGCGATTGGTCGGGCGGCTCTTGCCCAGCGCATTGGTTTTGACATCCTGGTT
>Ga0079224_100000297_pt1 | contig 45665 bp, 37 predicted proteins | sample Stecom2015_FD_80414 | JGI IMG/M metagenome (GOLD analysis project Ga0079224, IMG submission 80414) | Agricultural soil microbial communities from Utah to study Nitrogen management - Steer compost 2015 | ecosystem: Environmental > Terrestrial > Soil > Agricultural land | place: USA: Utah... | reverse complement strand
TCCCCCGTCAGCAGCAACATTTGCGGGCGCGCCGAGGTTGAGTCGTGTGTTGCCTGCAAGCGATCGTCGAGTAGCGCGAGCGCGTCGCGACCTTCGCCGTGAGGTTTTCGGCAGGAGCCTGTAGCGATCCGTAGCTCCGAGCGCGCGGCAGCGGGAAGCACGAAGCTGGGCCCCGACAGGTTGTCGTAGCTGAACTCGTACTGCGCCGCGGCAGAGAGCCGCTTCACCGCCGTCCCCGCCGTGATTTCCACGTCGTAAACGTAGATCACGCCCGGCTCGAAAGGCCCATCGATGCTCACGCACAAAATGTGCAGATGCGGTCCGAGCGTGATCGGGACGCTCGGCGGTCCCATGCGTTTGTCCTGCGCTCCAGCCACGTGCACCTCGAGCCGAACGCTGGCGTTGGCGACGCTCAGCGCCAGCCAGACCGTGGCGCTCTCGCGAGTCACGCGGCGGACGATCGGCCCGGCCAGAATCCAGGGCAGCTGATCGACGCGGTCGGCAAGCGAGACAAAGGCCATCTCAGCCCTCCCCTTCGAAGTAGTCGCTGCGCCACACGGGCAGGCCGAAGCGGTCGGTGAGCGCGTGGCCGCGGGCGAACCACACGAGCGTCCGCCCCTGCTGGTCGCGGGCTCGCTGGACGGTGAAGTGAATCTGCGAGGGCGCGCGCGGGATGGCAAACTCGCGGATTTGATCGATGTGGCCAAGCACGCTGGTTGGGGTCGGCGGCGGCTCGACGCCGGGCATGCTCGCGGATACGAAGCTCAGCTCCGGGGCGCGGGTGGGGACCCAGGCCTGCCAGCCGCGCGGAGGTGGATCACCCACTCGATAGCGAGGCGCGGCCTTCGAGTCGCTCGGTCGGCTCGGCACGCGGGGGGGCTCGAGCTCGGTGGTCGGCGTGTCGAGCGGATCTCCAAGCGCGCCGAGGGTCCGAGCCGGGAACGACCACAGCAGGTTTGCGCCCTCGTCACGAGCGAGACGGAGCAACTCGAGCGGCGCTGACTCGAGGGTGCCGACCGCCAGCCGGGGCAACCAGAGCAGCGGTCCGGCACCGGGAGCGCGCGGTTGCCCGTCGTGAGCGAGCGTGAACATCTCCCAGACGGGAGTCCGCGTCGGTGAGCAGATCGGGCCCGGCTCGTGGCGCTGGCCAAACACGTCGACGACCACCAGCTCGTCGATCCGCACCAGGTGCCCGACCGGCGCTGGTACGACAACCCTGAACCAGTCGTCGCCTTGCAACGCGGCGAAGTCGACGAGCAGCGCGCGGGCGAGATCGGTGGGCTCGGTCTCGAGCCGCGACAGGTTGAGCTGACCGTCCTCGAAGCTCCACCAGCGAGCGCTGCGGCTGAAGATCTCCAGTCGGCTCGGTAAGCCGCTCGCCGGAGTCAACGACCTCCAGCCGCCATCGCCGTGCTCGCCGATGTTGACGTCGAACCAGTCGATGCTGTCCCGGCGATGCTCGCGGGCGATCAGCGGCACGCGGCCATCGTCCGGATCGAGCTCGAAGCTGTGGCAGAGGCGATCGGACTGCCACGCGCGGTCGCCAGGATGTTTGGGCAGCGAGTAGACCGAGGCGAGGTCGAGCGCGGCCGTGGCTTGCTCGACGATCAGCGCCACGATCGAGCCGTCGATCGTGGCCGGGAGCTCGGGCAGGTCGTTGGACTCGACCGCGATCCGCAGTCGCTCGCCGTCGACGACCCGGCCGGCGAGGAAGCGTATTCGACGGGCGCTGGCCGGATCGAGCGCCGCGAGCTCGGAGGCGTCCGGGAGCTCGAGGCCGAGCGCCGCGCGATAGCTGGCGATGATCTGCGAGGCGTGCTGGCCGAGACGGCGGCGAACGGCTCGCTCGAAGCTCGCACCGATCTGCACGCGCAGGCGCACGGTCATCGGCGGGGGCTCGCGCTCGACCACGACCTCCGGCGGTAGCTCATCGAGCGGAACCGTCTCACTCTCGCCGAGCCGCACGGTCTCGACCGGCGACGCCGAGGCGCGGGCGACCACCGAGACCGGCGAGCCCGCGTCTTCGCCTTGCAGCTCGCCGAGCTGCCACTGGCGGGTGAGCAACCACAAAGGATCGCCGCTACGCAGCGCGAGCCCGCGGCTGAAATCCGGGTCGCGACTGCGGGGCTCGAAGCGCACCCAGCAGCGCGCGAGTGAGGTGATCGGGGTATCGGGCGGTCGAACCGGCATATCAACCCAGCTCCCTCAGCCAGTCTTTGAACGGCTTGTCGAGCGGCAGACCGCTCGAATCATCGAACAACGGCAGGTACATTCCAGGAGCCGCACCAGCGAGATCGGGGAGCGCGTCGAGGTCGACCGCGCGCAGCTTGGCCAGCGCGATCGTGTCGACGACCGTGGCCTCGAGTTGCGCCTCGGTCCAGCGCTCCCTGCTGTGGGGGTCGTGGGTATCGGGGACCGCGAGCAGCAGGCACGCGGGAGCCTGAGCGCTCGGCCGAGGGTGGTGAAAGGCGACCACGGTGTCGAGCTCACGAAGCGGGACCCGATCCTCCCATTGATCGATGCTCAACCCGCCGACCCGAGTTGGGGTGGGCGCGAGGCTGCCGGGCTCGGCGATCAGTACGAGCGCCTGACCGTGCGCCGGCCTCGGGCGGCCGCCGAGCTCCTCGTCGGACAGCGCGAGCCAGCCGATCGCGTCGGTGCCCGGCGTCCACTGGGCGACGGCGAGCTCCATTGGTTGGTCGTCGTCGGGCCGCTGCCAGGCCTCGTACAGGATCAGCAGATCATCGAGATGCCGCAGCGGCAAACGAACCTCGGCGCACTGTCGCAGCCACAGCTCGACGCGCGCTCGATCGACCTTCGGGTGCGCGAGCTGTTGGTCGAGCGCTCGCCGCAACGACTGTCGATCGCGAACATCGAATCGGGGCACGACCACGAAGTCTTCGCCGAACACCGCTCGCAAGGCGGCGATCAGGGCCTCGATGACTCGCCCGCCGATGTCGGTGGCGGTGTCGGCCGTCTGCCCGGCGAGCTGGTCGGCGCGCGCGAGCTCGGCTCGGCAAGCCTCGGTTCGGCTGGCAACTTCGGCTGCGGTGACCCGACGGCGAGAGTCGAGCACGGCGGGATCGAGGTGTTGAGGGACAGCACCGCGGATGCCAAATCGGGCGGCGAGCAGCAACGCCTCGGCGGTCACGGACGCACGACAACCAGTTGTGCCGGGACTCAGCGCCAGCGCCTGTTCGAGCCAGCTCAGCTCCGCGAGGGTGGCTTCGACTCGAACCCGCAGCTCGGCGATCTCGGCGGTGGCCCAGGCCTCGTCGGCTTGGTCTGGGGACAACGAACCCGGTCCGAGGTGACGCGAAGCTCCGACCAACGCCGCGACCGCGCGGACCAGCTCGAGGGCGTCGCCGAGCGTGCGGCCGAGCCCGGGCGCGCTGTCGAGGTCGAGCTGCAACGAAGTGTCGAGCTCCGGCGAGGCCGCGAGGTGCCCTCGCAGATGCCAGCGGACCAACGCCTCGAGCTCGCTACGACCACCGTCCTCGGTGGCGCTGCTCGGGGCCTCGGCCAGCGCGAGCAGGTCGAGAGGGCCGAGGCCGAGGTCGTGTACGTTCAGGATCGAGATGGTCTCGAGCTGTCCGGCGACCCGGCCGCGGACCTCGAGTCCAAGCTCGCGCGGGTCTCCGAGGATCTCCGCGATCCAGGCCGACAGGCCCGGCTCCGCCCGACTGCGGGGATCGCAGCGAGGCCAGGGTTCGGGTGGCGGACCCTCGGGCAGCAGCAGCAGCACTCGCTGGCTGAGGCTGCTGGCCGGGGCCGGCGTGGCCATCGACTCGATCTCCGGGAATGGCCCGCGAGCGGCGGCGGCATCGAGAGCCGCTGCGGCTCGCTCGAAGTTGCTGCGTACCGCGTGATACATGCCCTCGCCGACCAGAACGTCACCGACCGCGTCGAGCGAGTCGACCAGGTCGTCGAAGACCTCGGCGACCATCGGGCGGTGCTCGACCGCGACGAAGTCGAACTCGGCGGGCCAGCTCGCCGGGTCGCGACTCCGCCACGAGCGTGCGAGCTCGAGCCCATCCAAGGTTGTGATCGCGGCGACGGTGCTCGCATCGGCGTCGCTGGCCGTGTCCGGGATCCGGTTGGCGACCAGCGAGAAGCGCTGGTGCAGCTCGTCGACATAGGCGTTGAGCTCGAGGTCTCGTCGGGCCAGCTGCGCCTCCGCGATGAAACCCAAGACCTCGGGCAACGGCGAGCCCTGTCGAGCAGCGGCGATCAACGCGAGCGCCCGGCGGACTCGCTCGGACCGCAGCTCCATGCCGTAGGCCTCGGGCTCGCGTTCGTGCGAGCCGAACAACACCGCCGCCATCTTGGCCTGAGCCGATGACGGCGCGTGTATGTATCCGAGCGAATTGGACCTGCTCGGCGCCAGATCCTCGACGTACCCGTACAGCCCCAGGTGCAGTCCGGTCGGCTCCGCATGTCGCAAGGCGGCCAGCCGCTTGCTGATCAGCGACGTGAACCACGCGTCGAGGCGGTTGCTGCACAGGCTCGAGAATCCCCGCAACCACCGATCGATCTGCGCGTGGTCGAGCGGCTGCTGGGCGAGCGCTGGTTTGAGCTGCTCGGCCACACTCGAGATTCGGATCGGTGACACCGGGGTCCGCGACGCGCGAGTCGTGGGAGTCGTGGTGGGAGTCGTGGTGCGGGTCGCCGTGCGGATCGGAGTGCGGGTGGGCCGTACGATAGGCCCGCCAGCTCGGCTCAAGCGCTCGATCGCGTCGGACACCCGCCGCGAGCCGACCGGCTGTTGGCCGTCCAGCTTCAGCGCGTGGGCGAGCAGCTCGTACAGCAGCGTGCGGACCGTTGGTGGGCGCGAGTTGCTGAGCCACTGAAACTCGCGCACCGAGGCGTCGACGAGCTCGAGATCACGGACTTCCCAGGGTTCGCCCCAGGCGGTGAGCTCCGCGAGTGGACGAAAGTCACCAGCTCCAGCCAGCGCAGCGAGGATCGACTGTCGCGCAGCGACCTCGTTTTGCCAGTTGCTGCTGGCGCTCCCGAACCACGGATATCCTCCTGCCGCCATCAGAGCGAGTGTGGCGAGCAGGCCTGCCGTGCCACCCTCGTCGATCATCAGCCGTCCGTGGATGCGAACCGGCACGGGCTCCATCGCCAGGACGCGCAGCAGTTGTTCGCCGCTCGTATCACTGCTGGTGAGCCGCGGCACGGCATTGAGGCTGGAGCGTTGCCAGGACTTGCGAAGCCTGTCGAGTAGCTCGAACAGCGCCTGACAGCGCGTCCGATCGAGCACTTCGAGGGTCGAGTTGGGTCGTGGGAGCGGCAAGTCATGCTCGCTGGCCTGCCAGCGCTGCACGGCAGCGGCCGGGAGTACGCCGTAAAGCACGTCGCCGACGCGCAGGCATGGCAGCGGACCTTCGCTGCGCACGAACTTGGCGACGTGGTCGGCGAGCCAACCACGCTCCGGCAGCTCGGCCACCGCTTTCGACAGCGGACCGAGCAGGTAGTCGCCGGTCGCTGGCCATAGCGCCGTGGTCAGGTCCCGCAGCGTGTCGTCGCGGTCCAAGTTGGCGCCCTCGGTGCGCGCGAGCAGCCGAACGTCGATGCCCAGCGCCGTCGCGAGCCGGGCGGCACACCCGTCCGGAGCCACCACGGGCGGCACACTCGCGGCCTCGCGGGTGAAGCTCTGGTCGGCGATCTCGGCGTGAGGCGAGTGCTCCGAGCTCTGCTCGCGGGAGTTGCTGGTCGCCGTGCCGACCGACACGAAGCTCAACCCGGCGGCGTGGCAGTGATCTTCGAGCAGCTCCTCGAACACGCGCTGCCCGGTCGCGGCGCTGCCGGTCCGCATTCCGACGGCCGTCACCCGCGTCATGATCAGCCCGGGATGCACGCGAGCGCCCTTGCAGTGCTCCGCGCGTAGCTCGATGGTCACGGCCATGCCCAGCGCCTGCGCTCGATCGAAGCTCGACAACCACGCGCTGCTCGACCGTCCGATCGCGGCCTGGCCTCGCGCCAGTGGATGGATGGGGAAATCGGTGGTGATCGGCGCCCCGGTCACCGAATATGGCTGGTCGGTCGAGCCCGCCAGCGACGGTACGGCGGTGACCACGAAGTGGTCGGGCAAGATGCGTGTGATCGCCGGTCGAGCCCCGTCGGTGGGGCGAGGTTCGGCCTCGTCGCGCTCGTATTCGGCTGCCCGGCGTAGAATCCAGGCCGCTCGCCGTGCTCCAAAGGTCGCGACGAGCTCGCGCCATGCAGCCTGGTGGTCTCCGTCGCTGCGGGCGAGCTCCTCACGGGCAGAACGGCTGTGCTCGAGCTCCGCGACGGTCAATTCGCGTTGTAGGCTCTCGATTGCAATCGGCTCCGGGAATATGCGAACCAGAAGCTTGGTGCCGACGAACCGGGTTTCGAGGCGCACGGGCAGCAGCAGCACCGGACGGGTGCGAGATGGCGGCTGGAAGGCCGTCAGCAGCCCCGGGAGACTACGGCGATCGATCCGGTGTCGAGTTGCAAACTCCGACAGGCTCGAATATCGCCTGCGGTCGCGTCGGGCCAGCAAACCGCCCGCAAGGTTGGCCCAATCGGGAACCCGTGCAATCAGCTGTGCAGGATCTTGCACGCTTTGCATGAAATCCAGCGCACGTTCTTCAGCTGTTTTTGCAGTCAACGCCTTCCCTCATCGCAGCTGCGGCAACGCTCCCAGGGTCAGCGGTGGAAAGCAACCGAAAAATGGCCCATGTGATTGATTTGGCAAAACATGCGCTGATTTGACACTCGTTGATGGAAAATGGCGTTTGCGAGCATGCAACATGAGCAGCGACGAGGAGCGTGTGATCGCTTCAGTGACGCATTTGCCATCGGCGTTGCCGGGCTTGGCCGGCCTGTCGATGCACGTCTATGATGGGCCGCGGTCCGCTACATGTCACAGTCACCTGCCGAGCTCTCTGCCGAGTCCGATGTCGCCCGAGCGGAGGAACACCGCCAGGCCGCCGAGCGCAGTCTGACCTCGGCGCTGGAGTCGAACAGGCCGGCCGAGGTCCAGGTCGCAGAGATCCAGGCCGCCGCCGAGCGGTACAAGGCTGACGTCCAGCGCGAGATTGAAGCGCTGCGCGGCGCCAACGAGCGCCTGATCGCGCAGCTCAACGCGGAGACACAGCGCCGGGTCGCGGCGGACACCAGCGTCGCGCGTGTGGATGCCGACGCGCGTCGCCACGTGGCCGAGATGAACGCGAGGAGCGAGGGCGTCAAGGCTGTGTTCGCGCTCGGGGCCGCGTTGCTCACGGGGGTCATCGGAGCGCTCGGCGGCTACCTTGCCAGCAGCGATCGGGAGCCGGAGCCCGAAAACCAGGCCGTGGCCAGCCCGGCGACCAGCGGGAGCGAGGAGCCTGGTCGTCCCGAATTCCACCGCACGAGTCCGGTCGACGAGCAGCTGCTCGAGAGCTGCCTCGAGGAGCTCGAGTCGCTCGATCAAGTGTCCAAGCACCCACAGCAGAGCGTAGAGACGCTACGTTCGGGGATCGGTGGAGTATGGAGCGCATGCAAGGGCCTGGCTGCGAATTGAGGATCAGCGGTTGGACCTCGCTCGTCGTGCTCGCCGTCGTCGCCTGCTGTGGTTGTCGGCCCCGGCCCGACCTCGAGGTGCTCGAGGGCGGTGAGGACCAGGCCCTGATCAGCATTAGCCTGTCGACCGAGCCTTCGCAGGTCACGGGCGCTGGCGGCTTCAAGGGCTCGGTCATGGCTCACGAGCGCGACGTGGGCGTCATCCACGACTGCGCCCATGCGGTCGAGGCGGTCGTCGAGACTTGGGAGCGAGACCAGCCGGTGACGCTCGTCGCTCGCGAGCGCTCGCGAGACGGCCTCGAGCTCATGTACAGCGCCAAGGATCCCCCCGGCTATTTCTTCTTGCGTTACCGCCAGGGCGGCGACACGGCCACCGTGGCGTTTTGGTTTCGCGATCTGGCCAACCGCAAACTTTCGGGAGACGAGGTTGGTCTTCGGCCCCTCGGTCGGCGGTTGCTGGAGGCGGTCCAGTGCGTGCCCTGAGCCGCACCTGGGCGGTCTGGTTGTTGCTCTGCGCATCGTGTCTGGCCTGCAAGCGACGTCATGTCGACATCCCCGAGCCCAAGCCCGAGCGCCCGGCGGCGTCCCGTTTTGGTGAGCCCGCGCTGGTCAGCTGCCAGAGCCCGCTGCCCGAGCTGCTCCAACCCGCGACTTCGCAGGTCGATCGGGGAATTGCCGAGTTCCTGGCCGGGTTGGCGGCCGCCGGGGTCTCGATGAGACACGAGCAGCTTCCGCTCGCCGAGTGCCCGGCCGAGGCGCGAATCGGGTGCTTCGGCGAGGCCGAGACCATCTACTGCAGCGAGGTCGCGCTCGCCCGCCTGGTGTTCGGGCTCGGACTGCTCCACGAGCGGGTCAGCACGCGAGTGGCGAGCGAGCTGCGAGATCATGCCTTCGTCGAGGCGTTTGCCAGGCTGGGCAAGGTCGACGCCCGCGGGCCGACGGTGCTCTTCGCCATCGACCAGCGCGCCTTTCCGGATTGGTGGGACAACCACCCTCGCCGCTTCGCCGCGGGTCCCGAGCTGCGGGGTCTCGCATCGCAAATCGAGCGACTCGACCTCGATTCGCAGCTGTCGCCACACATCTATACCGCGGCGCGCGACCTGGTGTTCGCCTTCATCTTCGGCCACGAGGCTCACCACGCGCTCTCGGGGTGTCCACTGGAGGCGTCGTCGGAGGTCGAGCGAAGCGGAGATTTTCGGCGTCTCGCGGGGCTCCAACGGGCCGAGCGCTTTTGTCCCAACCCGGCGTCGGTGGTCGAGCTTGGCGCGGATATCTGCGGGTTGCGTCATGTCGAGCACATCTTGAAGAGTCGCGCCGATGCGCTCGATCCGGATTCACTGCACCTCGCGGCCGAGCTGGCCCTGGAGATACTCTCCAGCGCACTGTATCAGGGCTTGCAGGCGCCGCCGGATTACTCGCCAGAGCAGGAGCCCGACGGCTATCTCCAGCCAATTCTTCGCATCGTCGCGCTGCAGCGGACCATCGTCGCCGGTCTCGATGGGGTAGATCAATTGGGCCCGTGCAACGACTCCTGGTGGGTATTTTTGCAGGAGTTCCATCGATCCCGGACGTGTGTCTACGGCGGCCTGAGCGACGGTGATGTGGTTTTGACTGCGGAATGGCACGACTCGATATTTGCGCAGAGTTCAATCGATGGTCGATATTGTCTGGACCCGTGGTCGCCACTGCCCGAAGAGACCCGGATCCTGGATCCGGATCCAACGGTCGACATCGAGGTCGTCGCCGTTCGCGGCGAGCGAAAGCAACAATCGGTGCCCAATCCGGTCACCGTGGACGAAATGCTGTCCCGTCCGGTCTTGCACGCCAGGCTCTCGCGCTGTTTGCCCGCTGGCGAGCGCAAGCTGAGCGTCTCGCTTCGCTACGATCATCAGGGCCGGCTGGATCGGGTCTTCGGTCCTGATCAGCAGGTCTGTGCCTGCATCGAGGACGCACTCTCGGGTGTCGGCTTCGGCGACTCCATCTTTTATGCACCCGTGGATCCCGAACAAGCCCATCATGAGCCCGGCTACTTCATAGAATTGGACTTGCGCCGCGACTGACACTTCGAGCCGCGAGGACGCGAGCTCAGGGCAGCAGCCGGACCGTCTCGACCACCAGCTCGCGCCGCTCGAGGGTGTAGCGACACGCGACCGTCGGATCTTCGCTCTCGAGCACGATCTCCTGGATCGGCCCGAACACCTGCGCGAGCTCGTCGCGGGTGCAGGTCGGCAGATACGCTCGCAGCACCCGGGGATCGTAGAAGCGAAATTGCACGACCTGACCGCCCGGCAAGCGGGCAAGCCCGAGCTCGCGCAGGTGCTCGCGCAGCGTTCGAAAGTTGCGTTTCGTGCGGAGGAAGATGCCCCAGCTGTGTCCCCAGCCCTGGTCGAGCAAGCGCGCGAGCCCGGCCGCACCCCAGTGTTCGAGCGCGACCAGGCGCGGGGCACAGACTCGATAGCTGGGGTCGATGATCCCGTCTTCGAGGTACTCCCACACCCCACCGTTGTCGCGGGTCAGGTAGTCGACCGCGTCGTCGCGGGCGCCGTCGAGGATCGCGTGAAGCTCACCGCGATCGCGCCCGGCGGGCGCGAGCAGCTCGATCAAGAGGGTGCGGTCTCGAAGCAGCGCCATCGGTCAGCTCGCGCAGGTACAGACCTCGCAAAACGGCACGCCGAGGGCGGACGCGAGCCGCAGGGCCTGGGCCTGCTGCGCCTGCCTGAGCTCGGCGAGCGCCTGGGCCTGGAGCCCGACGCCCTCGTCGATCTCGTTGACGGACGGCTCGAACACCGCCTGCTCGCTGAGCTCGGGGAGCTCGCTGGACCTGGGCTCGATCCGCTCGCGCGTCAGCACCAGCTCGCCGCTGACGATCCGCCGCGCGACGAACCACAGCAGATCGTGCGGGTGGTCGGCGAGCCGCTGGCCCACCTGGTCCATGAGAAACTGGCCGTACACGAACGATGCCAGCCTCGCCAGCGAGGGACCTTCGACCAGCCCGCGCAGCAGCGTCAGCGCTTCGTGGGCGTCGTGGCAGCGGACCCGCTCCGCGTCCGCTGCGTCCGCGCCGAGCTCGACGGTCCACGAGCGGAGCGTGAACCGGGCGAATGGCCCCTCGAGCTGCATCGCGTCGAACATCGTGGTGGACTGCTCGGATCGACACTACCACGGCTGCCGGCGAGCAGTGACTCAGCCGCTGGGCCTCTCGACGCTCACCTTCAACGCCTTGGTCCCGCCCGGCGGGGCCCGGTCCGGCCCTGCGCGCAGCGTCGCCTCGACCTGCATGAGCACCTCCATCCGCCTCTGGCCGACGTCCCAGTGCTTCAGCGGCACGATCAGGTCCCACTCGAAGCGCCCAGGCATGCCGGCGTGCTGCTGGCGGACGACCACCTCGCCCGGCTCTCCGAGCGAGTTCCTGGCGATGCGGATCAGGACCTCGCAGCTGGCCACCATCAGCCCCGTCGCGTCCGCCGTGAACACCGCCGTGTTGGCGTCGCGGTTGTAGCTGTCGCGGTGCATCTCCAGCGGCAGCAGCACCCGCTGCGGCTTGATCACGAAGGCCTGCGCCGTGCCGCCGCCTCCCTGGATGAAGCTCTGGTATTCGGCGTAGCTCATCTTGGTCTTGCGACCGGCGCCTTGCGGGAGCGGATCCCAGTACAGCAGCTTCTTGACCGCGCGTGGGCCCCCTTCCTCGTAGCCGTAGCAGACCAGGTAGTGGTGTTGCCGGGCGAGGATGAACGGCCGCCGGCCGTCGATGTGACCCTTGATGGTCTCCCAGCTGAGCAGCCGGCCCTCGACCGAGCCCTCGGGCGCGAGCCGTGACAGTCGCAGCGAGTTCTGGGCATCGTCCAGCTTGGGAAACATCTCGCGGACCACATCCTCGATGGTGCTTCGATCCTTTAGATAGAACTTGCGCATCATCAAGCTGGTCGCGGCCCAGCACCAGTTGCCCTTCGGCTGCGGGATGAACTCGAGGTTCGCGACCTCCTTGACGACCAGCGGCGGCACCACGTCGTTCGGCCCGACCTCGGGCACGTTGTCGTCGTTGTCCGGGGGTCCGTCGTCGACCTCGACCTCCACCGTCGGCGTCCACGGCTTGCCGGGCCCGGGGTTCTCGAAGCGCGTGAGGATGTCGACCATCGCCTCGATCGACGTGCGAAGGGCTCGGTGGGTGAAGGTCTCCTCGATGTGACCGGTGCGGCGCTTGTACGCCCAGATCAGATCGCGCAGCCCGAGCACGGGCAGGCCCCTGACGAACGCGAGCTGCGGCCAGCCCTCGACCACCGGCTCGACGGCGATCTTGATCGCCATCGGCTTGTACTCCAGATCATCCTCGAATTTGACCTTCTCGGGCCACTGAAAGAACAGCCGCCCGGATCCGCCATCGGTCACCACATAGTTGGGCCGATTCGGCACCTCGGTCTTCAAGTAGTTGTCGATCAGCGGCCGGATCAGCTCGAGCACCGTGTCCGGGTCCCTGCCCGGCTTGCAAAACAGCGTGAGGTCGAGGCGCCGGACCGGCTCGAGCTCCTCCATCCGCTCGAAGTCGGCGTAGAGCCCGTGATAGTGGGCTGCGAACGCGCCCGTGATCGCGAACACGACCTCGAGATCCTCGCCGAGCGAGAAGAACGAGCCCGTGTAGATGGCCTTGACGAAGTGCTCGAGCCAGCGGCTCTGCTCGAGCATGAACTTGGCGCGGGCCTTTTGCAGGTGCTCGGCGATCTGCTCGGCGAGCCACTGCGCGAACCCGATCGCGTCGGCGAGCTGCTTGTTCTTCGGGTTCTTGGGGTAGTCGTCGGACTTGGCGATCGCCTGGTTGAGCGAATCCGGGTACTTGGCCAGGGTCGCCCGATTCGCCAATTCGGTGGAGAATCGATCGTTGAACATTCGCGCCAGGTCGGGATCCTCGCCGAGCTCGTAGGCGGTCGCGAACTGGGCCAGGAGGATCGACAGCACCCGCTCGAGCGGCGTTTCGAGCTTCTCGACCTCATCCAGCGAGGCCTTCAGGCTCTTGGGAATGTGGTGCTTCTCCTCGTCGATGTATTCGTCGAGCTTGTCCGAGTCCATCTCGAGCACCTCGAGCAGCCGAATTACCCGGGTCGGGGTCTTCGGCATCGAGATGCTCTTGTCCATGAACGCCTCGCGGATCATCGTCACGTACTCCGCGATGTAATAGAGATGGCCGGGGATCGGGATCTTGTCGTCGCAGCGGATGATCTTCGGGCACACGTTGAACCACTGCTCGAAGGCCTCGACGGTGTCGCGGCGCGGGATGCCGATGTCGATCAGCTCGGCCTTGCAGCTCTCGGTCTCGAGCATGTCGAGGATTGAGCCGGCCTGGTTCGCGCGCAGGTATTCGTTGCGATCGAGCACCTGAATCTGGGAATCGGCCTCGACCGCCGATTCGCAGAAATTGGGCGGCAGCTCGACGTCGTACTCCATGAACAAGAACACATTCAACGGATTGAGATCCTCGGTGTTCTGCTTGGCGGTCTCGGCCTCCTTGCGCAGCTTCTTGCGATCGGACTCCTCGGCCTCGGCCAGCGACTGCAGCAGCTTGTCATGCGGGTCGAACCCGTGCACGAGCAGCGCGAACTCTCGCTTGGCTTTCTGCAGAAAATTCAAGATTGTGTTGTGGACCAGCAAGAAGGTGTGATACCAGTCGCTGGCCGGCAGGTTGGGGTTGATGACGATGTTGGTGTCCCAGTCGTTCTCGCCCTTCCGCTCCAGCTCCTGCAGGTACTTGGCGGCGCGACCCCCCTTGAGGAAGAACACCACCGCCGGCTCGCCGTCCGGCCACGCGTCGGAGGCCGGCCCGCGATCGGGGCAGGCCTTGGCCAGCGCGTCGTCGAGCTCGACCAGCTTGTCGCGCAGCCAGTCGAACAGCCAGTCGAGGTGCGGGCTGTTGTGCATCAGCGAGGTCAGCGTCCGGCTGACCTCGGTCCGCTTGCCGGCCGGGATCGGCTTGTCGGACTGGATCTGAAATTTCACCAGCAAGCGAAACAGGTAAAATGGCTCGATGACGTGGAAGTTCTGGATCGTGCACAGGCCGCTGTGGGCGATCTCCAGCTCCCGCCGGGCCCGCTCGAGGCGCTTGCGGATCGCCTCCAGATCTTCGGCGACCTTGGCCGACAGCTTGGCCTTGCCGAGCGCGGTCTTGAATCCCTTGAGGTTCTTCTCGGCGGCGAGCAGCGGCGGATAGATCCGCGACTTCTTGCGATCGTCCGGGCGACTGCCCGCGTCGAACGTCCGACGCAGCTTCCACAGCGCGTCGTTGGCCTTCTCGAGGTGGTCGGCGGCCTTGTCCGGGGCCAGCGTCGGCAGCTCCCGCTCGAGCTTCAGCAGCGTGCGCTCGAGCTCCTCGAGCTGACCGGTGGCATCGGCGGGGGCGTCCTTCGCCAGCCCGAGCAGCTTGGGCGGCGCGGCGGTGAAGTAATAATACTTCCCCAGCTCCTCGGACTCCTTGGCCTTCGCCGCGTCGCCCTCGAGCCCACGGACCGCGTCCCGGACCAGCCGCTGGTGGCTGTTTTGCAGCGCCTGCAGCGGATGGACCGAGCCCGTCGACCACATCAACGCCGCGTCGGTCTGGGCCGGATAGACGACGTCGATCTCGTGGCGGATGGTTGCGAGGCCGGCGATTCGCTCGAACACGTCGGCCCGCGGATTGACGGCCAGGAAGGTCAGCTGATCGTCGGTGTCGTCGCAATCTTCCCAGACGAACTTGGTGAAGTTGGTCTTTTGCTGATCGATCGCCCTGGTGAAGCCCTTCAGCGCGTCGTCCAGCAGCCTTTGCAGGGCGACCTGCTCGTCGGGCGTGCGCCCGTGGTTGGGGCCGCCGCGGTAGCAGTGGATCGCCGCGGCTTTTTGCTGGGCCGGATCCATGGCGTCGTAGCCCTCGGGCTCCAACGTCACATGCACGCCGCCCGTGCCCTGGCCAAACACGCGATCGACGATCGAGGCGGTCTCCAGCTCCCGCTGGAATCGATAAGTCCAGGTCAGTCGATAGACCGTGAGGTGGACATCGAGCTCGCCGACCTGCCCGATCTGGTTCTTGACCAGGCTGAGCTTGTCTGCCTGGTCGGGCCACTCGAAGCCGAAGACCTCCGTGTACCACTTCTTCTTGTCGGCGGTGTATTCGGCCATGTCAGGACCACCTGATCTGGGTGATGACCGGCCAGTGGCCGGACAGTGCGTGGCTGAAGTAGCGACAGGCCGCCAGCGCGTTGGCCAGGTCGTCGGCGGGCTTGGGCGCCTGTCGATCCGCTCGAAATGCCTGCTGCTGATCGGCCAGGGCTCCGTCCTCGCTGGGCAAGCTGTCGTCGGTCGACGATTGCTGGTCGGCGTCGGCTTCGGCCAGCAGCTTGGCGGTCAGCGCTGCGCGGACCAGATCGACGACCCGCAGCCCCTCGATGTTGGGCTTGCCGGTCGTGCGGCCGTGGCAGATCAGCACCGCGTCGGCGAGCCGGCCTCGGACCTCGTCGAGCTTGCGCGCGTGGCTGGGAGGCGTCAGCGCCTCCCAGTGCATGTGCTCGTCCTGCAGCAGCAGGTCGTCGAGCCCGACCGCGGCGTAGTTGGCCAGCAGCGCGCCGTGCTGCTCGCCGACCGTCTTCCAGTGATCGTCCCGCAGCACGCTGCCCTCCGACGACGGCAGCCGGTAGAGCGCGTCCACCTGGGCTCGAAACCCGCCGAAGGCCCCGCCCGCCCGCAGATCGCCGGGCGCAGACAGGGCGAAGATCGACGTGTCCGCGAGCTCGCCGGTCGCCTCGGGCTCGGTGTCCGGATCGCGAGCGGGCGGGCCGTCACGCACGAGCCGACGCTCGTCGATGACCCCCAGCGGCGCGACCACGTGGACCGGCTCGTCGCGCTGCTTCGGCGCGTCGAAGATCGCCTGCGCGAGCTTGCCCGTGAGCCCCAGCTTCGGCGTGAACGCCGAGTCGACCACCTCGACGCGCTTGAAGGTGATCCCGCCGTCGGTCCGGTGGAGAACGCAGGTGGTCGAGTCGAACTGGTAGACGTGGCTGCCATCGCTCGCGGTCACAAAGCGGGCCGTCCATCCGGCCCCGCCGTCGAGCGACTGCAAGCGCGCGAGGATTCGCTTGGCCTCGGTGACGCCGCTGTCGACCGCGGTCTCTTCCATCACCAGGTGCGGCACCTTGGCGTCGACCGGCACCGGGACTGCCCCGCGCGTGCGCTGGAGCCCGGCGAGCACGACGATGTCCGGCTTCAACACGCGGATCAGCTCGGCGTAGGCGGCGATGGCCCAGTCGGGCCGATCGGTGCTTCGGTGAAATCCGCCGCCGAGCTCGTCGAGGTGCCAGAACATCACCCGTAGCGGCTGCTTGGGCTTGGGCTGCTCCGCCTGCTTGGCGTGCGGGCACTCGGTCACCGCCGACTGCTCCTGGGCCGGCTCCTCCGCCTCGGTGGCGGCCAGCGTCGCGAGCGTCGGCGAGATCGTGACCGGCGGCTCTAGCTGCACCCGGCCTCCAGCGCGTAGAGCAGCCGGCGTCGGGCCCGGTCCAGCCGCAATCCGGGATCCGTGGTCGCCGGATTCGACAGCACCTCGTCGAGCCAGTCGAACTCGCGCTGCGGGTCGTCGCCGATCACCAGCACGATGTCCAGGAACCGACACAGGTCGCGCTGCGACGTGAGCCCGTAGCCGCCGCCGCGCACGATCGCCGCGTCGACCACGGCCAGCAGCTCGACCTCGCCCAGCGCCGCGCAGCGCTCGGGGTGATGGCGCCGCGCGTGGCTCAGGAACGGCGCCGGATTGCGGCGATGCAGGTCGGTCGCGAGGATGCCGAGCTGGCTGGATCGGATCGAGAGCAGCGCCGTGTCTCCTTCCGGGCGATGGTAGGCCGCCAGCGGCGCCGAGGTAAAGACGCTCAATCCTCGCGACGCCAGGCACCGCGTACGATCGCCTCCGGGGCCGCCCGGTAGAACACGACTTCGATCGGTGCCCGCGGGTGGATGCGATTGTCGACGTAGCTCAGCCCGCACTTTTGCAGCACCGTGATCGAGGCGAGGTTGTCCGGGCGCGCGCAGCCGTCGATCGACGGCGGTCGCAATTCGTCGACGGCGAAGCTGGCCAGCGCCCGCGCGCCCTCGGTCGCCAGCCCTCGCCCCCAGGCCGCGCGGCGCAGCCGATAGCCGAGCTCGAGCGCGGCCTGGTCGGCGATGCTCGGGCGCAGGTGAAACCAGCCGATCCACTCGCGCTCGTGGATCGCCGCGTAGAAGCCGACCGGATCGTCGGCCGACCAGGCCAGCATCTGCGGCAGCAGGCTGTTCCGGTAGAGCGCGCGCGAGTTCGCGACGCCGTCATTGATAAAGCGCATGACCTCGGGGTCGGAGTCGAGCTCGACCAGCGCGTCGAGATCGTGCTCGCCGAGCTTGCGCAAGCGCAGCCGATCGGTGTGCAGTGCGAATGTCTTCATCGGTGCGTCCAGTCGCGCAGGGGCAGGTGCGAGATCTCGTTGAAGCCGTCGAGGGTCATCCGCGGGCCGCTGTGGAGCACCCGGGTGATCGCGGTGTTGTACAGCCGCCAGGCCTGCTCGAAGGCTCGCAGCGGCGGCAGGCCGAGGACCTCGAGCAGCACCACCGCGGTCGGCCCGACCGAGGTGAACACGAGCACCTCGCCGCGGCCTCGCTCGCGGACCTCGGCGAAGGCCTCGCGCACGCGGGCGTGAAACTGCGGCCAGGTCTCGATCCCGTCGAGCTCGAGCTGCTCGGCCAGCCACCTGCGCATGATCGCCTCGTAGAGCAGCTGCCAGACCCGCGAGCGCTCGCGCCGATCGACGGCCGGATCCATGGCCTTGCTCGCGAACCCGAGTAGCTCGGCCTGCTGTCCGAGCAACTCGGTGTCGCCGCGGGCGATCCGGGCGAGCACCGCGAGCACCATCGCCTGTCCGTCGTGCTCGTCGAAGCCGGGCACGATCTGTGGCTCGGGGAACGAGCGGCCGGCGGCGAGCAGCCGCTCACCGACCAGCGCGGTCGTGTCGACGTGACGCTGGGCCGGACCCGAGAACACCGCGTCGAAGCCGGCCTGCTCGGCGCTCAGCAGGCGCTCGGCCCAGACCTGTCCGAGCCGCCGGGCCTGCTCGCGGCCGTGCTCGGACAGCGCGTCGTAGTTGGCCGCGAACATCGAGGCCTGGGCGTGGCGGACCACATAAAGCGTGCTCACGCCCGCGACTCTACAGCATCGCCGCGGGTTGGATTAGAAGGGGACCATGAGCGAGACCCCAAGCAAGTTCGACCTGTCCGGCAAAGTCGCGATCGTCACCGGAGGCTCGCGCGGCATCGGCTTGGCCGCGGCCTCGGCCATGTGCGCGGCCGGGGCCTCGGTCGTGATCGCCTCGCGCAAGCCCGAGCCGCTCGAGCAAGCCGCCGCCGCGATCCGCAAGCAGACCGGCGGCTCGGCGCTGGCGGTCCCGGCTCACACGGGCGACGACGAGGCGGTCGAGCGCGTGGTCGAGCGGGCGGTCGCCGAGTTCGGCGGGGTCGACATCCTGGTCAACAACGCGGCCACCAACCCGCACTTCGGGCCGATCCTGACCGCCGACGACGGTCACTGGGACAAGACCTTCGACGTGAACGTCAAGGGCTACTTTCGGATGGCCCGGGCCTGCGTGGCGCCGATGCGAACCCGCGGCGGCGGGCGGATCATCAACATCGCCTCGGTCGCCGGTCGCCGGGTGCAGCCGGGCATGGGCGTCTACTGCGTGTCGAAGGCCGCGGTCGTGATGCTCACGCAGGTGCTCGCGGTCGAGCTCGCGGCCGACAAGATCAACGTCAACGCGCTGACGCCCGGCTTCGTCAAGACCAAGTTCTCGAGCGCGATCTGGGGCAACGAGAGCTTCGGCAAGGCGGTGCTCAAGTCGATCCCGCAGGGTCGGATGGCCGAGCCCGACGAGATCGCCAACCTGATCCTGTTTTTGGCCTCGCCAGCGAGCAGCTTCGTGACCGGGTCGATCATCGACATCGACGGCGGCCAGCTGGCGGCCTCGGGCGTGGTCTTGTAGCGATGCGATCGCTGCGGCCGCTCGCGCTGACGCTCGCGCTCGGGTGCACGCCCGGGCCCGATGTCGAGGTCGTCGGCGCCCGCGAGCTCGGCCCGTTGATCACCGTCGACGGCGTCGAGCTGCGGGAGCGGGGCTACAGCCTGTACGGGTTTGGTCGCTCGCTGTGGCTGTTCGGCGAGACCCGGCTGGCGAGCCCCGACAGCCAAGGCTCGAGCCTGCGCAGCAACGGCTGGTCGCAGACCCTCGACGTGGTCGCCAGCGACGGCATCGCGTCGTTCGTGACGGCGACCGACGCGTGGGGTGGCCCGGCCGAGCTGTTCGCGTGGACCGCCGAGGAGCTGGCCTTCAACCAGACCGCCACCGACGAGCGCGTCGCGATCTGGCCGCTGACCGGCGTGCGCGACGATCGGCTCGATCGTGTGCTGGTGTTCTACGTCAAGCTCCGGGTGTCCGAGTCGGGCCAGCACACCGCGATTGGCAGCTCGATCGCGGTCTGGAGCGATCTCGAGTTCGGCCCGATCCGGCCGATCCTCGACGCCGCGAGCGACGAGCCGACCTTGCTGTTCGTCGCCCCCGAGCCGCCGTTCGGCCAGGCCGCGTTGATCGTCGGCGAGCACCTGTACGCCTACGGCTGCGAGGACTCGCTCTATCGCCCGTGCAAGCTCGCGCGGGTCGAGCTCTCGGCCGTGTTCGAGCGCGGCGCCTGGCGATTTTGGACCGGTCGTGAGTGGAGCTCGGAGCTGGCCGACGCCGTCGCACTGCTCGAGGCCGACACCGTGTTCTCGGTCGGCTACAACGCCCACGTCGATCGCTACCTGGCGTTCTACGGCGAGCGCGAGCGGGGCGAGATCAGCCTGCGCTCGGCCGAGCGCCCCGAAGGTCCGTGGTCGTCGCCGATCCACGCGTTCACGGCCGAGGCCGCGATCGCCGACGTGATCGCCCACGCCGAATTCCGGCGTGGCGCCGGTCGGCTCGAGTACCTGAGCTATCGCGTCGGCGGCGAGCTGCGACTCGTCGAGCTCGAGCTCGCGCCCGGCGGCTGACTCACTGCGAGGCGGCGCTGGCTCGCTTGCCGAACAACAACAGCAACGGGATCAGCAGGAAACTGACATTGACCTTCATGGTGTTTTTCCTCCGGCCGACGGCGTGTCGACCGGGCACATCATGCCAAGCCCGGCACACGATCACAAGCCCTCACCGGATCCGACTGGCCTGCTTGGCCCTTTGATAGTCCGCCTCGAGCGCCGAGATTCCGGCCGCATAGATTGCCCAGAAGGCCACCCCGACCGCGACGCCGGTGAAGATCGAGGCGAACACGGGCGCCTCGACCCTGATCTCGCGTAGCTCGGCCGCCGCTCGTCCGAGCGCGACCAAAAAGAACAGCAGCGCGAACGTGGTCACCAGCGCTCGAACAATTTGTAATCCCGATAGACGTGGTTGCTTGCCGAGCCCCGAGCGATCGGACTCGATCCACTGCAGCAGCACGCGGAGCCACGCGCCGAGGGCCGGGAGCATCAGGGCGCCGACCAGACCGGAGAGGCCGGCGACCGCCAGCTCGAGCTCGTCGGGGCCGATGAGGGTCTCGCCCATCGCACGGACTCTACTGTTGTCGCTCGTGCGAAGCGAGCGGCGGCGGTCGGCGAAGCTCGCGGAGCAGCTGCGCTTCGGGGCTGTCGGGATCAGGCTCGGCGCCGTAGTCGAAGCGCACGCGCGGCGGCAGCGACATCAGGATCGACTCGGTCCGACCGCCGGTCTTGAGCCCGAAGATGGTCCCGCGATCGTAGACCAGGTTGAATTCGACGTAGCGCCCGCGGCGAAGCTCCTGCCAGTAGCGCTGGGCCGGCGTCCACGGCGTGCCGATCCGGCGATTGACGATCGGCACGTAGGCGGCCAGGAAGCGGCGCCCGGCGTCGCGCACGAACGCAAACACCTGCTCGCGATGGTCCGGGTCGGCGCTCGAGACCCATAGATAGTCGAAGAAGATGCCCCCGACCCCGCGTCGCTCGCCGCGGTGGGGCAGATGAAAATAGCGATCGCACCAGTCGGACCAGGCCGGGTAATCGGCGACCTTCGGATGCTCGGCACAGACCTCGCGCCAGGTCGCATGAAAATGGTCCTTGTCCTCGGCGTGGAAATAGTAGGGGGTCAGATCCGCCCCGCCGCCGAACCACGCCCGGTCGCCGTGCTCGAGGTGGCGGAAGTTGGCGTGAACCGTCGGCACGTGCGGGTTTTGGGGGTGCAGCACCAGCGACACGCCGGACGCCCAGAACTCGCGGCCCGAGCCCGGGACCTGGGCGGCGAACTCCTCCGAGAACTCGCCATCGACCTCGGAGTAATTGACTCCGCCTTTTTCAATGACCGCGCCGTTGGCCAGCACTCGGGTTCGACCACCTCCGCCGCCCTCGCGCTGCCACAGATCCTCGTGAAACGACGCCGTGCTGCCGTGCTCGCGCTCGAGCGCCTCGAGGCCCGAGCAGATCTCGTCTTGCAGCGCGCGCATGTAGCTGGCCACGGACGCGCGAAACGGGGCATTGGCGGGATCGGTCATGCGCGGAGTGTAGAGGCTTTCCCACGGCTTCGAACCGGACCCGACCGCGCAAAAGATCCGTGCGCGCGGTCAAGTCGGCCGGACGAAGCTCGCGATCCGCACCCGCGAGCTGGCCGAGGGCGGCGTCGGCGGGAGCTCGTAGCCGCCGAACTGCTCGCGCGGCGCGAGGCCGACCTCACGCGCGAGCGCTTCGACCAGGCTCGGCTCGTACAGGCGAAAGCGGATCGGCAGCTCGACCCATGCCCGCTCGACGCCGTTCGCGTCACGCTCGATGTAGACCTGCTCGCCCGTGACCAAACCGCCGGTCGACGACTCGAGCACCCAGCGTCCGCGGACCTCGACGGTCGCGTCCGGCTGCTCGGGGATCGGGTGAGTGCCGAGCTCGACCCACTCGCCGTTGCACTGCGGCCCGCGGACTCGCGGCTCGTGCATCGACAGCATCACCACGCCGCCGGGCGCGAGCGCGGCGGCGATGCGCTCGAGCGCGCGGCGAAGATCCTCGGGCTCGGCCAGCTCCGCGATCGCATGAAAGCCGACGAACGCGAACCCGTACGGCCGATCGAGCGCGAGCTCGCGGACGTCGCCGCAGATCAGCTTGGCGCGCGTCGACAGCTCGGGCTCGGCCGCGAGCTTGGCCTGCAGCCGCGCCAACAATTGCGCCGAGTAGTCGACGCAGCAAAGCTCGATGCCCGCGCGCAAGATGGCCAGCGAGATCCGCCCGGTCCCGCACATCAGCTCGACGTGCGGACCGGCGTGGCGGCGGCACTGCTCGATCCAAAATCCGAGATCGAGATCGGTGCGGACGTGGGCGTCGTAGTAGCGGGCGACCCGATCGAAGTCGATGCTCTTGTCGTGCTCGGTCATGGGCTCAGGGCTTGCCCGCGAGGGTATGCTTCATCTTGTTGTAGGTCAGGCCCGTCGAGATCCCGTTGACGAACATCACGATCACGATCGCCTTGACCACCAGACCGCTGAACAGGGTCGCCGGCTCGATGATCGCCCCGATGCCGTGGACGGCCACCCAGATCCCGAGCCCGACCAGCACCGCCGTCAGCGGATCCTTGCGGGCCCAGATCGCCAGCACCCCGAAGATGACGCCGAGCCCCAGCGTGGTCGCGATCGGCGCGGCGTCGACCAGCGCGCCCGCGATGTAGAGGATCGCGCCACCGATCAGCTGCACGGCCGCGAGCAGGACCAAGACCGCGCGTGCATGCTTGGCGAGCTTGTCGAGACCATCCTCGGTGGAACCGGCGATCGAGCTTCCAATCATCCCGCGAGCCTATCACCGAGGTGGTTGCTCCTGAGCGACGGGCGTGAACCTCGACCAGAATCGCCGCTGACGCCCCGCAACGAGCCACCCGAGAGGTGTCACGCGTGAGCCTCGGGTGCTACGATCGCACCGTGCCGCTACCCACCGCCGATCAGCTGCGAGCCTTCGCGCGGCGAGATTGGAGCGCTCGCGCGTGCACGAAGAAGGTGAGCCCTCCCGTGAACGAGCCGGCCGCAGCGCTCGCGCTCGCACAGATGCTCTGGTATCACATGCGAGAGCTCGATCCACGCTGGCCCGACCCCGAGCAACGGCGCTCGGACCTCGAGCATCATCGTCGTCTCGAGTCGCTGAAGCGTCGCATCAACGATGTCCTCTTCCCTCGCTGATACGCTCGCCGCGTTGGCTCGGGCATTCGAGCAGATGCGCTGCTGGCCGCGCTGCGCTGAGCAACGGAAATGCACAGGAATCGAACGTACTTCGGGGGCTCTACCGAACATCAACGGTTTCGCGTACTTGGCCAGCTAGGGCCCGGTAGCGCTTCGATCCTGGGTCTTTTCAGTTTGGGTGCGGTCGGCGATGTTCGCTCGGTTTGGCCGAGTTGGGGCACCGGTTGGGGCACCGCCCCGCCGTGATCGACGGGCCGCTCGTGGACCTTCGGTAGGAGAGCTGCCAAGGTTCGCAGGTGGCAACCGCGGCGGCTCGCGTCGCGCTGTCGCAATCGAGGCCGGGCCCGCGCTCGGCCTTGCGCTTTTGCGTTGCCTGGACGCGAGCGACTGGCACCGCTACGATCCCGGCGTGCCCCAGCCCCGCGTAGTCGAACAACCCCGCGCCGCGAGCGACGACTCGGAGCGCGAGCGCCTGATCGCCGCGATCGAGGATGGGCTCGCCGACCTGGACGCTGGCCGCTCTTACTCCCACGCGGAGGTGCTCGCCGAAATGCGCGAGCGCTTCCCGTCGTCGCCGCCGAAGTGAAGCAACGGACGCTGATCTGGTCGGCCCGGGCGCGGCGCGAGCTCGGAGAGATCGGCGAGTACATCGCGCGCGACAAGCCAGGCGCCGCGAACCGGTGGATCGAGACGCTCGCCGCCATGGCCGAGCAAGCCGCCGCGATGCCGCTCGCTGGCCGCCAAGTGCCCGAGTACGGGCGCGACGACGTGCGCGAGCTGATCAAGCGCGGGTATCGGGTGATCTACCGGGTGTCCGATGATCGCGTGGAGATCGTCACGGTCCGCGACGGGCATCGCCAGCTGCCGACCGACATCGAAAAGTGAGGAGCGCGATCCGGCCCACCGCGCGCGTATTGGCCCGAGATTTCAGCCGACCAAAGAACGGAAATGCACAGGAATCGAACCTGCCCGGGACGCTCTCGCGCCCCACTCCGGTTTTGAAGACCGGGGGCCGCACCAGCGGGCCACGCACTTCCGCGGCGACGATACTCGATTTTGCGTGCGAGCGGAGCGAGCTGGAGTCGACCTCAGCCGCCGCTGCCGCGCTCGGACGGGAAGCACGACTGCGAGCAGGCCTCGAGGTCGGCGGTGTCGTCCATGTTGATGTCGACGCCGGTCCAGACCGTGTCGGCCTTGGCCTGGAAGATGTGCTTGGAGGCCTGCCCGTCGCTGTTGAACAGGCCGTCCGGCAGCGACGAGAATTCATAGGTCGCCGTGGTGCCCTTGGGAGCCGAGACGAACAGCTCGTGGGCGCCACCGCCTCCTCCACCGTCGGTCTCACCGTCACCTCCCGGAGATCCGACCGCGGGCGGATTTTCGCCGGGCGCGAACTCCTGCCAGACCATCCGATCTTTGTCGTAGGTGTACGCGAAGCACTGGCAGGTCCACTCGGCCAGGCCGGCATTGGTGCAGTTCGACGAGTTGACGTTGACCTCGGTGTTCTGCTCGTGGCAGGCGGACACCGCAACCACGCCGTCGTCGGGCTTGAAGCGGAGCAGGAACTTGTTCTTGCGGTTCTGCGAGATGTCGATGTACATGCCGCCGTCGAGCGAATAGCGCTCCAGCGCCCACACTCCGGTCTCGTCGAACAGCCGCGTGTCTTCTTCGGGGCAGCCGGTGAGAATGGCGGTCGCTGCGAGCAGGGCGGCGATGGCGACTGAGCGGGAGCTGGACATGACGCTTCTCTCGTGAAGGAAAGGCAGTGCCGACGAGGCACCGGACCATACCATGAGGCGAGCCGAGCCAACCCGCGCAAACGCGCTCCGCGACCACGGTTGACACCACGAAAGCGGGGCCTTAGCTTCCCGCGCGGTGTCCGCAAAGCGGGATTATTACGAGGTCCTGGGTGTCTCGCGAGACGCCGCCGCGTCCGAGATCAAGCGTGCCTATCGCAAGAAGGCGATGGAGTATCACCCGGATCGCAACCCGGATAATCCCGAGGCGGAGGAGCGCTTCAAGGAGTGCGCCGAGGCGTTCGAGGTGCTCAGCGACGATCAGAAGCGTCAGCTGTACGACCAGTTCGGCCACGAAGGTCCGCGCGGCGCCGGCTTCCAGGGCTTCTCGGGCGCCGACGAGATCTTCGCTCACTTCGGCGATCTGTTCGGCGACCTGTTCGGCAACCTCGGGTTCGGCGGCGCGGGTGGTGGTCGGCGGCGGGCCGGCCCGCAGCGCGGCGCCGATCTCAAGATGGCGATGGAGATCCCGTTCATGGAGGCGGTCGAGGGCAGCGAGCACGAAATCACGGTGCCGCGCCGGGTCGAGTGCGACGCCTGTGATGGCAGCGGCGCCGAGCCGGGCACCTCGCCGACCAGCTGTCCCGAGTGCAACGGACGCGGACAAGTCGTCCACGCCCAGGGCTTCTTCCGGGTCCAGACCACCTGCCCGCGCTGCCGCGGCCGCGGGCAGATCATCGCCACGCCGTGCAGCTCGTGCTCGGGCACCGGGGCCGTGCAAAAGGAGAGCACCTTGACCGTGCGGATCCCGGCCGGGGTCGACGACGGTCAGACCCTGCGAGTCCCGGGTGGCGGGCAGCCGGGCGTGATGGGTGGTCCGCCCGGCAACCTCTACGTGGTCCTGCGCGTGAGCCCGGACGAGCGGTTCGAACGCGAGGAGTACGACATCTTCAGCGACGTCGAGATCTCGATGTTCCAGGCCGCGCTCGGGACCAAGGTCACCATCCCGACCCTGACCGGCGAGGCCGAGCTCGAGGTCAGCCCCGGCACCCAACCCGACACCGTGATCACCCGCCGCGGCGAAGGCATCCCCGTGCTCGGCGGTCGCGGCAAGGGTGATCAGCACATCCGCGTCAAGGTCACCGTGCCCAAGAAGCTGACCGCCGAGCAGGAAGACAAGCTGCGCGAGCTGGCCAAGGAGCTGGGCCTCGACGTCGCGGCCAAGAAGAAGGGCCTGCTCGACTCGCTGCTCGGCCGCTAATACGGCCTCTTGCGATCCTCGGCGCGGCGCTGGGCGACGTCGATCAGCCCCTTCCACAGCGGCTCGAGCCCCATCGCCTCGCGGACCCGCTGCAAGGTCGCGTAGGCGACCTCGCGGGCGCGGATGGTGCCGTCGACCAGGATCTCCTCGATCAACCCGTCGTCGGCCTCGAAGCTGGCCCGGCGCTCGCGGATCGGCGCGAGCAGGGCCTCGGTCGCGTCGATCAGCAGATCGTGGACGGCGGCGTCGTCGAGCTTGCCGGCCGCATGCTCGGCGATGGTCGCGGCCGCGTGCTCGCGGTCGTCGATCAGCGCGTCGACAAATCCGCGCAGCCGCTCGCCGGTCAGCGTCCGCAGCTTGGACGCGACTCGCTCGGGCGGATCGCCGAGCTCGATCGTGTTGCCCGCCGACTTCGACATCTTGCTCGCCGCCGGGCCGTCGGGGCCGATGCCGGGCAGCATCTCGACCCGCGAGGGCAACGCGGCCGGCAGCGGGAACACCGGCGCGTACATCTCGTTGAAGCGCTGCGCGACCTCGCGGGCGATCTCGACGTGGGCGAGGTTGTCACCGCCGACCGGGATCAGCTCGGCGCGCGCCATCAGGATGTCGGCGGCCTGCAAGACCGGGTAGCCGAGCAGCCCGAGCGAGACGTGCTCGTCGTCGAGATCGGCGACCTTGGCCATCTGCGCGAGGCTCGCGAGCGAGCGCAGGTGCGAGACCGGGATCAACATCTGCAACAGGATCGCCAGGTCGTAGACGGCCGGGACCCCGGACTGCAGGTAGATGGTCGACTTGCTCGGATCGATGCCGGCGCCGAGCAGGTCGAGCACGACCGCGCGGACGTTGCGGGGCAGCTCGGCGACCCGCTCGCGCTGCGGCCGGGTGGTGAGCGTGTGCAGATCGGCGACGATCACGAAGCACTCGTGGTTGTCCTGCATCGCCACGCGCCGCTGCAGCGAGCCGAGCAGGTGGCCGACGTGGAGCGGGCCGGTCGGGCGATCACCGGTGAGCACGCGAGCTTTTTGCGGGGGCGATGGCGAGGCGGACATGACGGTTGGATCGCCGATCTGCGCCGAAGGAGCAACCGCGGCGCGAGCTTGCCGGTGCTTGGCGAAACCAGCACACTCCCGCCGTGCCGCGAGCCCATGTCCTGCTGAGCGAGAGCATCCATCCGTCCGCCGACGAGGCCTTCGTCCGGGCCGACGTCACCGTCCACCGCACCGCGGCCGGGCTCGCGGACGACGAGCTGATCGCCGCGCTGCGGGCGTTGCCGGGCGATGAGCCGGTGATGCTCGGGATCCGCAGCAAGACCAAGGTCCGCGCGTCGGTGTTCGAGTCGGTCCCGCGGCTGGTCGCGGTCGGAGCGTTCTGCATCGGCACCGATCAGATCGATCTCGACAGCGCGCGTGCGGCCGGGATCGCGGTCTTCAACGCGCCGTTCTCCAACACCCGCTCGGTCGCCGAGCTGGTCATCGCCGAGATCGTGATGCTCTCGCGGCAGGTGTTCGCGCGCAGCTGGGCCGCTCACGAGGGCGCGTGGCGCAAGGACGCCGAGGGCGCCCACGAGGTCCGCGGCAAGGTCCTTGGCATCATCGGCTACGGTCACATCGGCTCGCAGCTGAGCGTGCTGGCCGAGGCCATGGGCCTGCGGGTCATCTATCACGACGTGGTCAACAAGCTGCCGCTCGGCAACGCCAGCGCGGCCGAGAGCCTCGACACACTGCTGGCCGAGTCGGACTTCGTCACGCTCCACGTGCCCGACACCGAGCAGACCCGCAACATGATCCGCGCCGAGCAGCTGCACAAGCTCAAGCGCGGCGCGTACCTGATCAACGCCTCGCGTGGGTCGGTCGTCGACCTCGAGGCGCTGCGCGACGCGATCGTCTCGGGCCAGGTCGGCGGAGCGGCGATCGACGTCTATCCCAAGGAGCCCAAGGCCGCGGGCGATCGCTTCGAGTCGCCGCTGCAGGGCCTGCGCGAGGTGATCCTGACCCCGCACATCGGCGGCAGCACCCAGGAGGCGCAGGCCAACATCGGCCGCGAGGTCAGCGAGGTGCTCAGCGCCTACATCAGCTTCGGGCGCACGACCGCCTGCATCACGCTGCCGCAGATCGACGCCGCCGAGCTGCGGCCGGGCAGCTGTCGGCTGGTCAACATTCACAAGGACGTGCCCGGCGTGCTCTCGCGGGTCAACTCGGTGGTCGCCTCGGTCGGCATCAACATCTCCGGTCAGCACCTGGTGACCGGCGGCGGCAACGGGCTTCTGCTGATGGACATCGAGGTCCCGCGCGACGACGCCCGGGCCAACGCGCTGCGCGACGGCATCGCCTCGCTCGATCAGTCGCTGCGGACCCGGCTGATCGGTTGATCGGTTGACCGATCATTCGGCGGGAACCAGCTGCGGCTCGAACTCGATCGAGAGCGGGTGAACGGTCGCACGCGAGCTCGTGGGTTTGATCTTCCAGCTCTCGATTTGCCTGCGGACGCAGGCCACGAGCTCGGGGTTCTTGCGGCTGAAATCGTTGCTGGTCACCGAGAGCTCGAGCTTACCGGTCGGGTCGAGCCGCACGTCGCCGACGAGCTCGCCGCGCAGCGAGGGATCCTGGGCCAGGCCGCGCTCGTAGCAGCTCTCAAACACGGCAGCGTGGGCGCTCAGCTGCTTCTGCAGCGCGGGCAGCTTGCTCTGCGAGGTCACCTTGCGCACGCGCTTCAACGGCGTGAGCTGAACGGATCCGGGGTCGTCGATCTCGAGGTTACCCAGGATCGAGCCGGGGTTGCTCGGGTCGGGCTTGCTCGGGCCGGGCTTGCTGGGGTAGGGCACGGGCTCCGGGGCGGGCTCGCGCGCTCGAATCGGCCGCGCGGGGATCACCTTGACGAACTGGGCCCGGGCGATTTCTTCACCGATCTCGGCGCTGGCCGGCAACGCGACCCGGCCATCGATGCGCAGCGCGATCTCGGCGCTCGGCGGAACGTCGCTGGACGGAGGGTCCACGGTCGCGAGCTCGCTCTTCTTCGGGGCGTCGAGGAACACGTGGGCCTGGGCCTGGACGCGATCCGGCGGGCACGCAAAGCGCAGCGTCCGACCGTCCTCGACCACGACCTCGACCAGGTGCCCCGAGGGCAGCTCGAGATCGACGCGATCGATGCCCTCGACCACGTTGCCGTCGGCGTCGGTCAGCTGGATCCGGCAGATCGGATCGGTCTTGGGCACCAACACCCGGCGACCCACGAACAGGCCGACCGACATGAACGTGACCCCGAACGCGGCGACGGTGATCAACCACTGGCGCCTCGACCTGCGTCGTCGCGGTCGTGGGCGAGCGATCCGATCGGACTCGGGGTCGTCGACGATCCCGGCGTCGACGACCGCTTGCAGGCTGTCGTCGGCCAGCTGCTCGTCGACGCTCGCGCGCCCACGCGCGAGCGGTGCGAGCGGCTCGGGCAGGTAGGACCCGCCGTCCTCGGAGCTGTCGAGCAGATCGTCGTCGTCGAAGGTCTTGAGCACGCCCAGCGGCGCCCGCTGAACCTTGGGCTGGCCGGTCAGGCGCCGGTACAGATCGTCGCGTTGATCGGGCAGCCGATAGCAGGTCGCGCCGCGCAGCGGCAGCGGGACCGACTCGACGATCGCGTCGCCGCCGAACAACACCGGCACGAACTTGCGGTTGCGACCGCCGGCCTCGTGGAGCTCTTGCAGGGTCAGGTGCGAGCCGAACTTGGTGGCCGATCCGGTCGCGTCGGCGCGCGGCTCATCGCTCTCGCAGCGACGCAGGTAGCCGGGCGTGGCGATGATCAGCACGAACTCGGCCTCGCGGATCTGCCGATAGATCCACCGCGGCCAGCCCTCCTCGGGCGACTCCTCGAACTGATCGATCTGCGCGTCGACGCCGTGGCTCCGCAGCCACTGCGCCAGCTCGAGCACTCGCTTGCCATGAGCGGCGGAGTCGTCGCTGTAGCTGATGAACACCCGCGGGGGCTGGTCCTCGCCACCGGATCGCTCGCTCGCGTCGATGTCGGTCACGTCGATCTCAAGCTACCATCACAGCGTCGGCGCGCTCGCGCTTCGGCCGTGGTCAAAAGATCAATTGTCGTTTTTTGTCGCGCCGTCACCCTCGCCTGAGGCCAGGACCGACTCCAGAAATTCGAGCCGCGCCCGCCAGGCTGCGACGATCCGCTCCTGCCCCTCGATGCGATGGCCCTGGCCCTCGACCTCGAGATAGGTGACCGGCTTGCCGAGCTGCTTGGCCCTGGCCGCGAACGCGCGCGAGCCCTCGACGGGGACCCGCCAGTCGTTGCCGCCATGGAGCAGGAACAGCGGCGCGTCGAGCCGCTCGACGTGGTTGAGCGGGCTGCGATCGCGGAGCTTGTCGAGCTCGTTCGGGACCGCCGGATCGCCGGCCTCGAGCACCACCCAGTCGGGGATGTTGGTCGCGTCGTGGAACGCGACGATGTCACAGAACCCGGCCTCGGCCAGCCCGAACGCGAACCGGTAGGACTCGTTGCGGTCGTTGGTCTGCGGCGGAAAGGTCATCGCCCGCATGGTCGCGTAGCCGCCGTGGCTGCGCCCGTACACGCCGATGCGGGCGGGCGGGATGTCGAGCTCGCGCTCGATCCAGCCGGCGACCCGGAACAGATCGACGATCTCGTCGCCGCCGAGGTCACGATCGTTGAGCGCCTCGAAGGCGGCCCCGAACCCCGACGAGCCGCGGACCGACGGCGAGACCACGGTGATCCCGGCCGCGCACAGGATATGGTCGTACTCGTTCCACTCGTTGTCGCCGCCGTAGAACGAGCGGACCATGGCGATCGGCTCGGCCAGCGGCTGCTTGGGTCGCAGCACGAACGCGTGCAGCGAGATCCCGTCAAAAGTGGGGATCTTCACCGCCTCGGCCCGGCACTGGACCAGCGCGTCCTCGAGCTCGCTCGGCAGCCGGATCAGCGCGTCGTTTTGCAGCTCGACCGCCGAGCCGGCCCCGGTGAAGCGGACCAGGTCGGCCTCGAACACCTTGTCGGGGGCCTCCTGCGACCAGATCGCCCGGCGGCCGTGGGCATCTTCGATGCTGATCTTGCCGGCCACGCTCGCGTGCCCGAGCACCGCGCCGGTCTTGGCGTCGAGCAATTTCATGGTGCTGCCGGCCGGGGTCCCGTGGGCGAGCAGCACCGCCGGGCTGTCGTCGATCTGCAGGGCCTCGGCGCCGAGCAGCGCCTCTTTGTGCTGGGTGAGGCGGTTGGTCTTCCGGGTCCGTCGCGACCAGCTGTAGACGTCGCCGTAGCCCGCATCGTCGGCGGTGAACAGCAACAGCTCGCCGTCGACCCAGCCGTCGAGCAGGCTCAGATCGCTGCGGGTCGCCGCGGTGTCGGTGATCGGCCTGGCGACCGGTCGCGGCTTGCTCAGATCGACCTCGACGATCTGCACGCGCTTGCGATCGCCGTCGATCTGCGCCGCGAAGTAGACCTGCTTGCCGTCCGGGGAGAACCGCGGCGTGCCCCAGGTGAACTGCAGCGCAGCCGAGTCGCACACGACCTCTCGATCGCCGCCCTCCGACTCGGGACTGGTCGCGTCGAGCAGCCGCAGGCAGGTCCGGTACGGCGCCTGCTGACCGGTCCGCGCCAGGTAGGCGATCTTGGTGTCGTCCTCGGAGAAGCCGAAGCCATACACGTAGTCGGCGGAGGTGATCTGCTCGGGCACCCGCTCGGCCGCGGGCTTGCTCAGATCGAGCCGCCAGAGGTTCATCTGCTCGTCGTTGCGGGCGTCGGCGTGGAGCCACAGCGTGTTGCTCGGCGCGTGGGTCTCGATCGACCACAGGCTGCGGGTCGACCAGTCGACCTCGGTCACCAGCTCGCCCTTGCTCAAGTCGAGCGGCTGAATCGGCTGGCCGGGCTGCGGCAACGGCAGCGAGCGCAGCAGGTAGCGCTCACCGGTCTCGACGTAGTAGAGCCGCCCGTGCTCGAGGGTCGGCGTGAAGTGGTTGTACGGAAACCCGTCGAGGAACGGCGCGAGGTCGACCGCGCGATCGAAGAACTGCACCGCCGTGGGCGCCAGCCCGACCGGCGCCTCGCTCGGCTCACCCTCGGCCGGCTCGGCGGTCGGATAGGGTGTGGCCGCGTTGGGCGGAACGCAGGCGAGCGCGAGCCACAGCGGCGCGAGAAGCAAAAGGGTCGTGCGAGCGAGGCTCGGCATGCCGCATCGGACCACCGCGACCGGTCTTGGTCAACCACCGGAGTGTGGCAAGATCGAGCCGTGCACTCGCCCGAGAGCGTGCGCGCGGCCAGGCGTGCGATCGAAGCCCTGGTCGAAGCTGGCGCGATCGAGCGCGACGTCGGTTACTTCGCCCGCGAGCTCGCCGAGCTCGCGCCCGAGCACGACCCCGAGGTGCTGAGGTCGGCGATCGACGAGCTCGGCTGCACGCTCGGACGCGGACCGATCGCGGTCATGACATCGAGCGGTCCACACGGGATCCGCTACCACTTCTGCGAGCGCGAGCCGGACCGGCAGATCGACGACGACGCGCCCGATCGCGGCGCGGTCGAGATCGTGCAGGCCGACAACATGGACGTGCTGCCCGGGCTCGCGGCGGCCAGCTACCGGTTGATCTACATCGACCCGCCGTTCAACACCGGCCGCGAGCAGATCCGCAAGCGGCTCCGCACCCGGCGAGTCGAAGACGGCGGCGACCGAACCGGCTTTCACGGCGCGCGCTACCAGACCACGCTGCTCGGTCAGCAGTCGTTCGAGGACAGCTTCGAGGATTACCTCGCGTTCCTCGAGCCGCGCCTGCGAGAAGCTCACCGGCTGCTGACCGACGACGGCAGCCTGTTTCTGCACCTCGATTATCGCGAGGTCCACCACGCCAAGATCTTGCTCGATCGGATCTTCGGTCGCGACTCGTTCATCAACGAGATCATCTGGGCCTACGACTTTGGCGCTCGGACCCGCAGCAAGTGGTCGGCCAAGCACGACAACATCCTGTGGTACGCCAAGGATCCCCGCAATTACGTGTTTCACCACGAGGCGATGGATCGGATCCCCTACATGGCGCCGGGGCTGGTCGGGCCCGAGAAGGCGGCGCGCGGCAAGACCCCGACCGACGTCTGGTGGCACACGATCGTGGCGCCCGGCGGTCGCGAGAAGACCGGCTATCCAACCCAAAAGCCGCTCGGGATCCTGCGGCGGATCGTCAACGTCCACTCGAGCCCCGGCGATCGACTGCTCGACTTCTTCGCCGGCAGCGGCTCGTTCGGCGCCGCCGGAGCGCGCGCGGGCAGGATCGTCACGTTGATCGACTCCAACCCCCAGGCGATCGAGATCATGTCGCGGCGGCTCGCGCCGTGGCTCGGCTCGCCGCCCACGTGATAAACCCGGGCGAAGCCGCCAAGAGACCTCGCCAACGTGTCACGCCGAACGTCAAAGCTCGCCCGCGCTCGCGCCAAGCTCGAGCGCAAGCTCGCGGGCGGCTGGCAGCGGGCGGTGTTCTCGACCCCGCAGCGCGAGGACGGCCGCATCCAGCAGCGGATCGTCGAGGGCCCCGGGCCGCTCGCCAGCGACGATCCGCGCTTCGCCGAGTACTTTCGGGCGCTGCTCGATGCGGCCGAGCAGGCGGCCGCCGACGGGCTGGTCAAGCACATGGTCGTGATCGACGAGCGCGAGCGGCTCGAGCTCGACGCCCGCCACGGGCACGTCAAGCAGCGCAGCCTCGACGAGCAGACCGTCGCCAAGATCATGGGCGGCAAGGATCGGCCGCTGCGGCCCGATCGCAGCGGCCGGCTGCTGCGGGCGATCGGGATCATGAACCCCGACGGGACTATCTCGGCCCGCAACGCCAAGAAGTACAAGCAGGTCAATCACTTCGTCGAGCTGTGCCGGCCGCTGTGGGCCAACCGTTCGGTCGCGGATCCGCTGCGGATCGTCGACCTCGCGTGCGGCAACAGCTACCTGAGCTTCGTGGTGCTCGAGGCGCTGGCGCTCGAGGGGCGGCCGGCGACGCTGCTCGGGATCGATCTGCGCGACGACGTGATCGCGACCAGCCGCGCGCGGGCGGTCGAGATCGGGTTTGCCGATCACGCGCGGTTCCTCGCGACCTCGCTCGAGCAGCTGACCCCCGCGCGCGTGCAGGCGGCGCTCGGCGGTCCGCCGGATCTGGCGATCTCGCTGCACGCCTGCGACACGGCCACCGACGCGGCGCTGGCCCTGGCGATCGCCTGCGAGGTCGAGGCGATCCTGTGCGTGCCGTGCTGCCAGGCCGAGCTCGCCCGGCAGCTGGCCGCGCTGACCCCCGCGCAGCGCGAGCGCTCGCCGGCCGCGGTGGTCCCGGCCGCGCTCGATCACGGGCTGCTGCGCCGGAGCCTGGCCGAGGTGCTGACCGACGCGCTGCGCGTCGAGCTGCTCGAAGCCTGCGGCTGGTCGGTCGCGACCGTCGAGTTCGTCGCCAGCGAGCACACGCCCAAGAACCTGCTGCTGCGGGCCCAGCGTGTCGCCTCGAGCCGGTTCGGGCCCGAGCGCTGGCGGCTCGAGCCGGTCCGAGCCCGCTGCGAGCAGCTCGGCGTCGACCCGGCCCTGCTGCGGGCGCTGACCCGGCTGCAACGTGATCTGGGCGAGCGGACGGCGGTCCAGTAGTCTTCGCAGCGCTTCGTGCTCCGCCTGACCGAAAAGGATCGCGGCCCCACGCGGGTCCCCGAGCGCGCCTGGATGCTGCTCGCGATCGTCGCCGCGGTCGTGTCGCTGATGATCGGCGGGCTCGGGCGCTGGATCGGGTTCGCGCTGGTGCTGGCGATCGCGCCGCGGTTGCTCGGGCCGATCCTGCGGGTGCCGGCGATCGCCGATCGCCGCGAGCAGATCGCCCGCTGGCTGCCGATCTTGCTGGTGATCGGGCTCGGTCTGACGCTGCTGGGCGACCTGCTGCTCGGCCGTCCGCCGGTCTCGCGCGACCACGGCATCCACTACTTTCAGACCAAGATCCTGGTCGACGAGCTGATCCCCCGCGGCGAGCTGATCGGCTGGTCGGATCGACTCAACACCGGCTATCCGTTCGGCGACTCGTATCCGGTGCTCGGCTATCTGATCACCGGCGCCGCCAACTTGCTGAGCTTCGGGCTGATCTCGCTGCGGACCAGCTACGCGTGGGGCTTGCTGGCCGTCTGGGCGCTGGCGCTCGGGGCCGTGTGGTGGCTGGCGGCGACGATCGCTAGCGAGCTGCAGGGCGAGCCGGACCACCCCGGCTTGCTCGATCCGCGCTGGGCGGGCGCGTTCGCGGCGATCGCCTGGCTGATCGACCCCGGGGCCGCGCGCGAGGGCGGCTGGAACTACCTGATGTTTCACGGCGTGTGGCCGCAGCTTCTGTCGAGCGCGCTGTGGGTCGCCTCGCTGCCGGCCACCTGGGCGGCCCTGCGCAGGCCGAGCCCGCGCTCGCTCGGGCTGGCGAGCCTGCTGCTCGGCGCCAGCGTGTTGGCCCATCCCTTCGGCATGCTGACCGTGGCGGTCTCGGCGGTCGCGTGGCCGATCGTGCTGTGGGCGACCGGGGTGATGCGGACGCTGCTCGGCGGACAGATCCGCTGGTGGCTGATCATCCACGTCGTCGCCGGGCTGATCTGCGCCGGGTATGTCGTCACCTTCCTGGCCAGCGCGGACGCGATGTCTCGCTCGCCGGTCCCCTACGAGCCGCTCGGCAGCCTCGCCACCCGGCTGCTCGCGGGCGAGCTGTTTCGCGATCACCGGGCGTGGATCGGTCCGCTCTCGGTGATCGGGATCATCGTTGCGATCCGTCGCGGCCGGGCGATGGCCTGGCTCGGCGTCGGCCTGGTCTGCGCGCTGCTGGTCCTGGCCTCGCAGGCGTCGATCACCGTGTTGCGGCTCGACCTGGTGGTCAGCGCCTTCAAGAATTTGCAGTTTCCCCGCTACGCGATCGCGCTCAAGCCGGTGCTCTACGCGTTTACGGGCATCGGCGCGGCGGTGCTGGTCGCTCGCTTGCGGGAGCTGCCCGACCGCGATCAACCGGCCAACGCCGACAGCGTGCCGCGACCGGTCGCCGCCCGGTTGATCGCCTGCTTGTGCCTCGCGCCGCTGGTGGTCGGGATCATCGACGACCGCGGACGGCTGCTGCCGCGGCCGGTCGGCGGCGTCGAGGTGCTCGAAGGCTCGGTCCACGCCGCGCCCGAGCAGGCCCTGCGCGAGACCTTGCTGGCCGAGGCCGCGCTGCTGGCCGAGGCCGAAGATCCGCGGCGCTTGACGGTCGCGTTCCTGCGTCGGGGGATGGGCGGCGGCACCTATCCGCTGTTCTCGATCACCGACGCCGACGCCAAGCTGGTGATGGACGGGCACATCCCGGCGGTCAACTACAAGCATCAGGTCCGCCGTCGCAGCCCGGCCGCGCTCGATCTGCTCGGGGTCACCCACGTGCTCCACGATCGTCCGCTGGCCCAGAGCAACGACGATCTGCAGCTCGTCGACCGAGTCGAGGTCGTCGGCGAGTTCGGGGTCTGGACGCTCGCGCGGGTGCTGCCGGCCAACAACCCTCGCGCTTACGTGGCCAGCGGCAAGGTCGGCGAGGTCGAGCTCGCGCGCGGCGGTGTGACCGAGCTGCAGGTCGGCGTCGAGGGTCCCGGGCGCGTCGACATCCCGATCGCGCCCTACCGCAAGTGGCGAGCGGTCCGATCCGACGGCGAGCCGGTCAAGCTCGCCCCGGTCTCGTTGATCGGCGGCGTCCCGGGCACCAGGCTCAGCTTCGCCGACGCCGACACCCTGACCCTCAGCTATCAGGCGCCGACCCACGAGCGCGTGGCCGGCTGGCTGAGCCTCGCGGTCATCGTGCTGGTGCTCGCGGGTCTGGCCTCCAGGCGCGAGCTCTCGCTGGCCGTGCGCCTCGAGTCCGCACGCGCCAGTCGGATCTCTTGGGCGCTCGGGCTGCTCACGCTCGCGGTGGTGCTGGTCGGCGGCTATTTCCGGCAGGAGCGCAAGCTCGCCCAGACCTGGTCGCACGTGCTCGACGCTCACGGTCGGTCCGAGCGGCTCGGCAAGGGACGGGCGCTGCGGTTCCGCGAGGATCTGATCGACGCCGGCGCGTACTCGGTCGTGCGCTCGAACACCGACGGCTGCGACGGGACCCTCGGCAAGGACGCGATGGCCGGCTGCAGCCAGGCGCACGCACGCCCACGAGTGTCGATGGTCTTTCGCGCGCCGTATCTGTACCGCTGCCTGCGGGTCGAGGTGCCGGCTCGCGGCAGCCTCGACATCACCCTCCACGATCTCCGCGACGACGACGATCTCGCCGGCTTCTACGTGCGCGAGGGTCCGAACCTCGACGGCGTCGAGCTGCGCCTGCCCGGCGCCGACGAGTTTCGGCGCTCGCCCGATCAAGCCGGGCGCCAGCACTTTCACGTCACCGCCGATGCTCGCGGCGGCGGCGACCAGGCCAAGATCGAGCTGCGCAACGCCGGCGCCCGAGCGCACGCGCTGTGCTTTGCGATGGCCGCAGCGACCTCCGTACAGTAGCTTGGCGACCGTGATGCAGACCCGCCGTCGGTTCCTGGTCTCGCTCGCCGCGCTCCCGATGATCGCGGCGCCCCGTCGCGCCCGCGCCGGCGCCAAGATCCTGATGATCGGCGACAGCATGATCGCCGGCGGCTTCGGCCTGTTCCTCGCCCAGGATCTCGAGCGCGAGCACGGCTATGCAGTCGACCGCCGCGGCAAGAGCTCGACCGGCCTCGCCCGCCCCGATTTTCACGACTGGATCAGCGTCGGCGCGGCCGCGCGAGCCGAGGCCAAGCCGACCGCCGTCGTCTGCATGTTCGGCGGCAACGACGGCCAGGGCCTGTACATCGGCCGCGATCAGTGGATCCGCTACGGCGAGCCCGGCTGGACCCCCGAGTACCGCCGCCGCGTCAACGCCTTCGCCGATGGCGTGACCGCCAACGGCGAGCGGCTGATCTGGATCGGCATGCCGCAGATGCGGCTCGATCGACTGCAGGATCGGGTCGGTCACATGAACACCATCTACGAGGCCGAAATGGCGCTGCGACCCAACGCCCGATACGTGCGGATCTGGGACGTGCTCGCGGTCGACGGCGAGTACAGCGACCACGTCGAGATCGCCGGCAAGCGCACCCGGGTGCGGACCGGCGACGGCGTCCACATCACCACCGCGGGCGCGCACTACCTGGCGGACTTCGTCCGGCCGTTCATCGCCGGGCTGCTGGGCTGACCCCACCGGGGGTCACCCCATGCGGTCGAAGTCTACGGCCGCGCCGCTCGAAAAAATTTTGTCAGTGACTGGTGGGCTGTTCCGTTGGTCTTCTCCGCCCGCGAATTTGGCAGCTGGCGGCCTGTTCTCGATTTTTTTTTGTCAGTGGCCCCGCGAGGATCCCGTTGGTCGAGCATCATGCCACTGTCCCCGATGCCTGCCCCCGCCTCCGCTTCTCTCGATCTCTCGACCGGCGCGCACATGGTCGCCGACGACGGACGACCGCTGCCGCTGCTCGGCGTCGAGCTGCGCGTCCACGCCGAAGCCGGGCTCGCCCGCGTCACCCTTCGTCAACAATTTCAAAACCCCTGGGATGAGCCGCTGCGGGTCCGCTACCTGGTCCCGCTGCCGGCCGACGCCGCGGTCGGCGGCTACTGCTTCGAGCTACCCGACGAGCGGATCGTCGGCGAGATCGCCCGCAAGCAAGACGCCCGCGAGCGGTTCGAGCGGGCGCTGCTCGAGGGTCGCAGCGCGGCGTTGCTCGAGCAGCGGCGCTCGAGCGTGTTCGATCAGGAGGTCGGCAACATCCCGCCCGGCGTCCTGGTCACGACCGAGCTGACCATCGATCAACCGTTGATCTGGCTGGCCGAAGGCGCCTGGGAGTGGCGGTTCCCGACCGTGGTCGCGCCGCGCTACATGGGCGAGGCCGGTCGGGTCGCGGACGCAGCCGCGCTCGACGTCCCGGTGCTCGCGGGCTCCGAGTGGCGGCCCGAAGGGTCGCAGGAGGGCGGGGTCCCCGAAAATTGCGAAGCAATTTTTGGGGGTGTGTTCGTGGCCGGGACGGCCACGAACCACTGGGGAGTCGCGGCCGGGGCCACGCTCGCGCTGACCATCGCCGACACCGTCCGCGGTGCCCCGCACTCGCCCTCGCACGCGCTGTCGAGCAACCACGGCGCCGACGGCTGGGCGGTCTCGATCGCAGGTGAGGCCGGCAGCGCGCGGCTCGATCGCGACGTGGTGATCCGCTGGCCGGTCGCTGCGCAAGTGCCCGGTCTCGAGGTCTCGCTCGCGCGCCGCGAGGGCGACGATCGGGCGGTCGGCCTGTTGACCATCGTCCCGCCCGAGCCGGCCAGCGTGCGCGAGCCGGTCGCCCGCGATCTGATCTTGTTGATCGACGTCAGCGGGTCGATGGGCGGCGAGCCGCTCGACCAGGCCAAGCGGGTGATCCGGGCGCTGATCGACGGGCTCGCGCCGCACGATCGGCTGGAGATGATCGCCTTCGCCTCACGGCCGATCCGCTGGAACCGCAAGCCCAAGGCCTGCGATCCGTCGGTCCGCCGCGAGGCGATCGCCTGGATCGACGGCCTGCAGGCGAGCGGCGGCACCAACATGCACACCGCGATCATCGAGGCCCTCGCGCCGCTGCGCGACGACGCCCAGCGACAGATCCTGCTGATCAGCGACGGGCTGATCGGCTTCGAGCAGCAGATCATCGCCGAGGCCGTCACTCGCCTGCCGTCGCGCTCGCGCGTGCATTGCCTCGGGGTCGGCCACGGGGTCAACCGCTCGCTGACCCGCCCGCTCGCGCGAGCCGGGCATGGCGTCGAGCTGATCGTCGCGCCCGGTGAGGACGCCGAGCGGGTGGTCGGTAGCCTGCTCGAGCGCACCGTCGAGCCCTTGCTGATCGGGCTCGAGCTCGACGGCTCGGCGCTCGCCGACGAGCCGCTGCTGGCGGGCTCGCGCGGGGATCTGTTCGCGGGCGCGCCGACTCGGGTGGCGATCGCCTGTCGGCCCGAGGGCGGACGCTTGACCCTGCGCGCGCGCTCGGCCGAGGGCGCGTGGGTGCAGCACCTCGAGATCCCGGCGACCGCGGTCGGCGAGGGTGATCCGGCGCTTTGTCGCCACTTTGCCCGCGAGCAGGTCGAAGACGTCGAGACGCTGATCGCCGCCGGGCTCGCGCGCGACGGCGACGCGCGCATCGAGCAGCTCGGGCTGCGCTACCGGATCGCCACGCGGATGACCTCGTGGATCGCCGTGTCCGAGCAGGTCACCGTCGATCCGACCGCGCCGACGCGGACCGTCGAGCAACCCCACGAGCTGCCGGCCGGGATGTCGGCCGAGGGGCTCGGGCTGCGGCCGGCCCAGGCGCTCGGGCTCGCGCAGACGGAAGGAATGGCGATGACAAGCGCGGCGCCGATGCCCGCCAGCGTCAGCTCCGGTGATCGCCAGCGCCGTCGCGAGATGCCGAGTGGGCCGCCTGCTGCTGCCAAGCCTGCTCCCGCGCCGCGAGCCTCGAAGACGATGATCGCCGCTCCTTCGGCGGCTCCCGCCAAGGGCCGCGCGGCAGCCAAGGAGATCAGCGACGGCGCGGCGTTCGGCGAGATGCACGACGCCAACATCGACGCGCTGTTCGCCGACGACGAGGCCGAAGTCGAGGTCGAGGAGCGCAACGCCCCGATCGCCCCACCGCGCCGCCCGAGCCTCCGCGACCGGCTCGTCGACGCGCTCGGCTTCGGCAAGCCCGATCCGGTCCGCGCGACGATCGTGCTCGAGCGTCCCGATCAACTGGTGCTGAGCTTCATCGTGCCCGGGCCGCTCGACTGGTCGCCGACGACCACCCTCGAGCTGCGGATCGGCGGCCGCACGATCCAGGTCCGCCTCGATCCCGCGGCCACGACCGCGTCCGCCAGGCTCGACGCCGGGGTGACCGTCCGCCTGACGCTGATCCTCGACGCCGCGCTCCCGCCCGGCTCGCTCGAGCTCGACGTCTGCGGCCTGCGACTGACCGCCAAGCGCTGAGCCAAAACGCAAAAGCGGCCGGGTTTTCGAGCCCGGCCGCTTTTTCGTGGACATCAACCAGCGGGTCAGTTGATCCACTTGGCGAAGCGCTTGGTCAGCGTGCGCTCGTCTTGCCGGGTGTAGTCGCCGATGATCTCGCGCTCGACCATCTTCGACAGCGACGACCCGTAGTGCTTGCGCAGGCGCCCGACGAAGTTGGCCGGCGCCGCGATGTACAGTTTGCGAAATTCTCCCGACGTTTGCCCCTTGCGCAGCCGCTCGACCAACTCCCGAATGAAGCGACGTTCCTCCTCGGCCTCCGAGCCGCTGGTATCCACGTGCATGTGGGCGCTCGACTCTGTCGGGTCGAGCCGCTCACGCGCCTCCGGATGCTCGAGCTGCTCGATCGCCTCGAGGGTGGGGTTGAGCTTCGTACCTCCCACCCGGTACAGGTGGGCCTGGCCTTGATCTGCAACAACGAAAAGGGTCGGAACCATCGACACCTCCAATCGGATCGATTTTCGGCCGTCGCCTCGTCGCCGAGCAAGCCAAATCGTGCGATCCAAGATCTGGGCCAAGCGCGAATGTAATGCGCACAGTCGTTGGTTCTGTAATGCACACCGTGTGCACGGACTCGCACGGATCGCGTTATCCCATTTCCGCGCCGCGACCCCGGCGATCGTTGCGCCGCGCTCACATCTCAAGGTGCGTTGCCCGTTTCACCCTCGAGCTCGAGCGGACCATCGAGGATCGCAATGTCGAGAAACTCCTGGCTGCCGATCTCCAGCAGCGAGTATGCGGTGCGAGCCTTGCCGTCGGCGGCGAAGCGCTCGCGTGCCTGCGCCTCGATGCCGGGGCCGAGCTGGCGAACCATCTCGGGGATATCGATCCGCCAGCGCCCGTCGATCTTGCGCAGCCACACGATCGGCTGGCCCTGCAGGCGAAGCTGGGCGATCATGCCGGGCTCGTCGATCCAGATCTCGTCGAGCTCGACTTTGTCGAGGTCTTCGCCGAACAGCCCCTCGGTCACCGCGACGTCGAACAGCCTGCGACCGTCGACGGCCTCGAGCTCGGCGCGACCGATCTTCGACCGGACCTGCAGGATCATCATCACGCTGACGAAGTCCCAGCCCTCGAGCTGCTCTCGCGTGGCTCGCAGCGCGGCGATGCGGATGTCCTCGTAGTAGCCGAAGGTGTCGGCGACCACCGACGCGGCCGCGGCCTCGACGTCGTGACGCCCGAGCGCGGCCGCGTACTGACGGATCGCCACCCGGACCGCCTCTTGCTCGACCAGCGGATCGTCGGCCGGATCAGCCTGGGGTCGCGGCTCGAGATCGGGATCCTCGATGATGGTCGGCTTGCAGGCCGTCAGCGCGAGGATCGATCCGAGGCAGACGCGGCGCAGCATCGACTCGCAAATTAGCACTACAGATCCGGCAGCACGCCGAGTCCGACCGGCTGCTCGGGCTCGGGCTCGGGCTTGGCCGTGGGTGCGGGCGCGGGCTTCGGACGCGGGGTCGGCCTCGTCTTCGGCTCGGCGACGCGAGCCGGGATGTTCCAGCCGGGCGGCGGCTTGTTGGGGCTGCGATCGAGCTCGCGGTGGACCTCGAACACCGGCTGGTAATCGGGCTCGGGCTCGGGCTCGGGGCCCTCGTAGATCACCCGCTCGACTCCATGGATCTCGGCCGCGTCGGGCAGCGTCGAGACGTCGGGCGGGACCAGCTCGTCGACCGGATCGAGCTCGACCGACTTCGGCTCGGGCTTGGCGACCGGCGCCGGCTTGACCGGACGCTGGCCGCTGTGGCGCCCGTGCGTGTCGACGCCCGCGAACCGGGTCCGCGCCTCCATCACCTTGGCCACGTACGCGTCGCTGTACTCGGGAAATTTCTGCCCGGACTCGACCCACTTCTTCACGTTGCCGGGCCCGGCGTGATAGGCCGCGACCGCGAGCCGCTCGTCGCCGAACTTGTGCCGCATCTCGGCCAGGTACAGCGCCCCGGCGCGGACGTTGAACTCGGGATCGTAGGCGCGGGCGCTGTGCTCTCCCATTCGCTTGGCCAGGTACGCGGCGGTCGACGGCATCAGCTGCATCAACCCGCGAGCGCCGGCCGGCGACTTCGCCTTGGGATCGAAGCGGCTCTCGACCCAGATCATCGCGTTGAGCAGCGCCGGATCGAGCTGGTGCTCGGCCGCCGCCTTGACCACGATGTCCTGGACCGCGAGGATCCGCGCGCGCTCGTCCTCGCTGAACTGATCGAGCGACGCCGTCGGCGGAGCGGAGTCGGCGCTGTGCGTCGCGCCCGACGTCGTCGGAGTGATCGCACAACCGCCGAGCGCGAGGATCACGCTCGCCGTCGCGATCCCGAGCGCCAGACCGAAGTGGACGTTGGGGGTGAGCCGCAGCCGCTGCATCGCGGCCCACACTAGAGAAGCGGCCGCGATCGCCGAATTTATCGACAAAAGCGGGACGCCGAGCCACCGCAGCTATACATCCGTCCCGTCGCTCACCGCTCGCTTGACCGCGGATGGCAGATCCATATCCTTCGCTCCCCCGCGCGATCGACCGTGATGGGGCCCCGGGGCTTGGGTCGAAGCCCCCGCCGAGACGAGCGCATCGTCATGCGAAGAGCTACGACAGTGAGCGATCAGGCCATCATCAAGACCGGCGGCAAGCAGTACCGCGTCGCCGTGGGCGACAAGCTGCGCATCGAGAAGCTCGACAGCGCGGTCGGATCCCCGGTCGAATTCAACGAGGTACTTTTCATCGGCCGCGGCGCCGAGGCCCGGGTCGGCACTCCGATCGTCGCCGGCGCCAAGGTCAGCGCACAGGTCAAGGCCCACGGCCGCGGCAAGAAGCTGGTCGTCTACAAGTTCCGCCGGCGCAAGAACTATCGGCGCAAGAACGGCCACCGCCAGTCCTTCACCGAGGTCGAGATCACCGGCATCTCGGCCTGAAGCTTCAGGAGACCAATCCGATGGCACACAAAAAAGGTCAGGGCTCGATCAAGAACGGCCGCGACTCCAACGCCCAGTTCCGCGGCGTCAAGAAGTTCGGCGGCCAGCAAGTTCGGGCCGGCAACATCATCATCCGTCAGGTCGGCTCTTCGTTCTGGGCCGGCGACGGGGTCGGCCGCGGCCGCGACTTCACCTTGTTTGCGACCCGCGACGGCGTGGTCCGCTTCTACCAGGCCGGCAGCAAGAACCAGCGGCGCTCCTACGTCGCCGTGGAACCGGTGCCGACGGCCGACGCGGCCGAGTAAGCTCGAGCCGAACACCTCAGGGCTCTCCGATCGGTTGCGGTCGTGAGGGCCCTTCGTATTGAGTCCCCATGCGCTTCATCGACCGCGTCCGCATCCAAGTCCGCGCCGGCGACGGCGGCGACGGAGCCGTCGCGTGGCGTCGTGAGGCGCACGTGCCCAAGGGCGGCCCGGCCGGCGGCGACGGCGGCGACGGCGGCGACGTGTGGGTCGTCGCCGACGCCCAGCTCTCGACGCTCATCGATCTCAAGTACCGCCAGCACCACGAAGCCGAGAGCGGCCGGCCCGGAGCCGGCGCCAGCAAGAACGGCAGGGCCGGCGAGGACCTGCTGATCCGGGTCCCGGTCGGCACCGCGATCTACTACGAAGGCGAGGCCGGCGAGCGGCCGCCGTGGCTCGACGAGCAGTCCGACGGGATCCATGTCGCGCCCGACGACCACACGGACGAGCTCGAGAACGTCTGGATCGTCGACGGCCGGGTCATCGAGGCCGAAGCCGCGCAGCAGGACGAAGCCGAGCCGAGCCAGGCCCGGGCCGAGCTGCTCGAGCTCGGCGCGCCACCGGAGGTCGTCGCGTCCGGCGAGACCATCTCCAGCGGCGCTCAGAAACGGCACATTCGCCCGCGCTCGCAAGCCAAGCGCCAGCGCCCCGAGCATCACCCGGGCGACCTGCTCGGCGATCTCGATCACGACGGCGACCGCCTGTGCGTCGCCCAGGGCGGCATCGGGGGCCGCGGCAACGTGCACTTCCGATCATCGACCAACCGGACCCCCGATCGCGCCGAGCCGGGCACCGAGGGCGAGGCCATGTGGCTGCGGCTCGAGCTCAAGCTGCTCGCCGACGTCGGGATCGTCGGCTACCCCAACGTCGGCAAGTCCACGCTGATCAGCCGGATCTCGCGAGCGCGACCGGAGATCGGCGCCTACCCGTTCACCACCTTGGTCCCGCAGCTCGGCGTCGTCAGCCTGTCGGGCGAGCGCAGTATGGTGGTCGCCGACGTCCCCGGACTGGTCGACGGCGCCAGCGAGGGCCGCGGCCTCGGTCACGAGTTTCTCCGCCACCTCGAGCGGACCCGCGTGCTCCTGCACCTGCTCGCGCCCGATCCGACCCCCGGCCGCAACGTGCTCGCCGATCTCGACGCGCTCGAGGGTGAGCTTCGCCGCTACGGGCCGATGTTCGAGGGTCGCCCGCGGGTCGTCGCGCTCAACAAGATCGACACCGATGAAGGCGCGGAGTTGATCAAGGAGACCCGCCGAGCGCTGCGCAAGCGCAACATCCCGCTGTTCCCGATCTCCGCCGTGACCGGAGCGGGTACCGAAGCCCTGCTCGAGGCCCTCTGGCGACGGCTCGAGCTGGTCCGCCAGCGCGAGCAGGCGGACCCGAAGCCTCCTGCATGACCGACGCGCTCGGTTCCTTCACGACAAGATCGATCCTCGAAAACTTGTCACCAGCGGAGCACTGAACCGAAGCGAAGTGAACGCGCATCGGGCCCGATCGGCCGTGCACGGCGCTGGCGAGCCTCGGTGGCCCCTGATACCGTAGTGGGGTGTCGCGTTCCAAGTGGAGCCTTCGCGCGTGGACCCTGCTGGTCGCTTTGTTGGTCGTGCTGACCTTCGCGAGCGAGCCCAGCAACGCCGCGCCGCCTGCCAGCCCGCCGGCCACCGGCCAAGCGATCCCGCCCGACGGTCCGCCCGAGACTCCGCCCGCCGCCGAGCCGTCC